>Ga0255049_10000753_pt1 | contig 19189 bp, 13 predicted proteins | sample JV7_2_3_MG_FD_183615 | JGI IMG/M metagenome (GOLD analysis project Ga0255049, IMG submission 183615) | Seawater microbial communities from Jervis Inlet, British Columbia, Canada - JV7_2_3 | ecosystem: Environmental > Aquatic > Marine > Inlet | place: Canada: British Columbia | collected 2016-10-06
ACGGTTGGGTGCGAGTTACATTGGCGAAGACGGCAACAAGCATCTGCCGGTCATGTTGCATCGCGCAATTTTCGGATCACTCGAACGCTTCATGGGCATACTCATTGAACACTATGCAGGTAACCTGCCGCTTTGGCTGGCGCCGGTCCACGTAAAAGTCCTTACGATAACTTCCGACGCCGATTCTTACGCCGAAGAAATTACCGGCCTGATGCGTACACAAGGAATTCGCGCAGAGATAGATAGTCGCAACGAAAAGATCTCCTACAAAGTTCGCGAACACAGCGTGGCCAAAATTCCCGTACAGTTTGCGGTTGGTCAGCGAGAGCTCGAAGACCGCAGTGTCGCTTTGCGCCGACTTGGTTCGAAAAAACAGCAGACACTGTCGCTCGATGAGGCGATTTCAGCCCTCAAGAATGAAATCGACAGCCACGGTTTGAACGCCTAAAACTAAATTCCAGCCCATCCGGCTGTTACTTACGAAACCGATTGCCGGCGTGCGCTGCCGCGAACTTCGCATTCGCTTCAAGGCTAGCGTGACCTGACCTGCACTTTCCCTGTGCGGCACGTCACAGATTCGAAATTCTGTCGCCGGCCCCCGACATATATTCTGTAACACGGAGATATACTGCCCGGACGTAAGGACTGCGTGTAATTCGACATAAGACTCTCATGGAGGCGAAGTGGCACCGGACGAATTCAAAACCCAGGTTTTGTTACTGCATAGCGAGCAAAGCACTCTCGACAGTCTTAGTTCGGGTTTCAGCGACAGCTACACAGTGCACTGCGCCACCACCGGAAGCGAAGCTCTAAATACGCTCGTCGACACACCGATCAACGTTATAGTTTCGGCTCAGGATCTTCCCGGCATGAGTGGCCTCGAAGCACTTCGCGAGGCAAAAAAGCGGTCGCCCGATACGATCGGTATTCTGCTTGCAGGCAACGATGGCGACGAGCTTGAAGCGCTGGTTGGCGATAAAGAAGTATTTCAGGTCGTCCGCGGCAGTATTACAAGCGACGCGATCCTCGCTCTGGTGGACAATGCCACCCAGCAGGTTCGACTGACGACTCTCGCAGAATCAGCGAACGACACCGCCGCAAACGTCGACGAACCACAATCCGAGCACATCGTAATGGAAACCGCGGAAAACGGATCCGCGCTAATCACCGATGCGACCGGCAAGATGCGGGCGTTCGCTCCTGCAGGCGGCCTGGCCGCCGCATCGATCGGCTCGCGCGCCGTCGACCTGTTGGTGCTGACCAAAGATCAGGACTTTCTTGGGACGATCAAAGAGTCATCACGCGCCATGCATACGGTACATTACGCGACGACGCTCGCCCAGGCCGTCGAAACTATTCGAGAACACAAAGTCGGCGTGGCGGTCGTAGACGCGGCCATGGTGGGCGAGAGAGTCGAGCAGCTGACGCAGCACTTGCGCAAGGCATCGGCAAGGCTCGTGTCGATTGTCGCCGGGCGTCGCGACGATGGCGAAATGCTCATGGACCTGATTAATCGTGGCAAGGTCTATCGCTTTCTTCTGAAGCCGGTCTCACCCGGTCGCGCGCGATTAGCCGTTGAAGCGTCGGTCAAACACCACCTCGAGGCTCCGGACGCAGCCTTAGACTCGAAAGGCGCGGCCGCAGCAACCCCGACGACGGCGCAACCGAAAACACCCTCCAGCGTTGCCAGCAAAACTGGGCCGGCTGCAAAGTCGCGGCCGGCGTCTACACCATCGCCCAAACAACCGGCAACGCCGGCTGCCCTCCCGCCGCTGGACCCTGCGGTCGATTCGAAGAAAGACTCTCCCGCCGGAGAACCGCCCATTTGCGATGGCTTGGCGGATGCATTTGACGATGGCGACTCGAACTTCACGGAAACGGTGGCCGGTCTTATCAGCTCGGTAGGGCAAAAATTCTCGGCCGCCAAAGACGCCGACAGTCCACAGCAAAATACGGGGCGCGTGGACACCGTCGCAACGCCAGCCGTGTCCGCATCGCGCGCCTCACCGCTGCGCAACCCAATGATGCTCGGGATTGGTGGCGTGACGCTTGTTTTGCTTGCGACGGCTACGTTCTGGTTCATGAGTGGTTCCGATGGCGACGCTGTGCACGAACAAACCCCTCGCGAGCAAACACCGCTCCGTACACCAACGGTAACGGAGCCTGACACCGTCGTCGACGCAGCCGCAATCGAGGTTCCGGCGAGCGAGAATCCTGGCAGCGACATCGGCGCGCTCGTCGAAGAGGCTCGACTGGCCAGAGATGCAGGACAGATATTTGAACCAGACGGCGACAACGCCATTGAGCTGTATGCGGCCGCCATCGATGCCAAGCCCGACAATGCCATGGTAGCGGCCGAGCTGGATGCTGTTATTCAACAAACGCTCGGCCTCGTCGAATCCGCTTTGCTCGATTCTCGTCTCGACGAAGCCAGCAGCGCCCTGCAACGTGTCATTTCGGTCGAGCCCGACAATGCACGCTTGCCATTCCTCGCGGCACAACTAACACAAATGCAATTGCGCGCACATTTGGCGACCGCGCGCACAGCGATGCGCGAATCCCGATATGCGGATGCGGAAAACGCGATTGCGTCCGCACGCCTGTTGGGCATATCGGATGGCCTGGAAATCGACGCAGTCGCCGACGAACTGACGACGGCACGCAGCGCGCAGCGTGCAGAAGACGTACTGGCAATGGGCAATGCGCGTCTCGAGGACAACGACCTACTGAGTCCACCGAATGACAACGCCCGGTATTTCTACGAGCTGGCGCTGTCGATCGATCCTGAAAACTCAGCGGCAAGCCAGGGACTACGCGTAGTTGCCAGTAAACTTGCCATGCAAGCGCGCTCGGAAATCGACAATGGCGACCTCGAATCAGCACAGCAGCTGCTCGACGAAGCGAACGCGATCGACCCCTCAAACAGTGAACTCGCAGCCGCCGTCACCGCACTTTCCGGCAAGCGCGACGCCATAGCAGCTCAGCGCAAGCAAGAAGAGGTACAACGTCGGGCGGCCGCTGAGCGGCGTGCCGCAGAACAACGAGCCGCTGAAGAACAAGCCGCTGAAGAACAAGCAGCAGCAGAACGAGCCGCAGAAGAACAAGCCGCCGCGGCGAAGGCCGAAGAGCCTGTCATGGAAAAAGCGGCGCAGCCAAAACCAGTGCCATCATCTGACGAAAATGCAGCTTCGGCTAGCGCAAGAGCGAGCACCGTTGGCACAGTGGCGGCAGACGAAAACGCAGGCAGCAACGAAGCTGTCGAAGACAGGCCTGGTATTGAGAAACTACAGGCGAAAGAATCTGCGCCGAGCACGACACAGGTCCCGCAGCCGGTCGCGATCAGGTCCTTGAAGCGCACCAAATACGTGGCCCCGAAATACCCGCGCGGAGCGCAGCGCCGCAACCTGTCAGGATGGGTCGATGTCGTATTCACAGTCGCGATAGATGGCACTGTTAAGGACGTCGCCGTTCGCGAGTCGGAACCCGGTGAAATATTCGTCGATGCGGCAACCCGAGCTGTGGAAAAATGGAAATTCGAACCCGTTGTTGAAAATGACGCGACTGTCGAGAAGCGCGCTGCCGTGCGAATGATGTTTGCGGTCGAGTAAATCGCCAACCGCTAAGCTCCGCACCCGGCCAGGACAACAGCTTCGAACTGGATCAAGTCTCAGAATCCCGTTACTCTACCCTTGGGTTCTTTTCTTGGCGGAAATGGTGTCACAAGAAACCGTTCAAAGCGACGATCGACCCACGCGCAAGCAACAACAGCGCAGCATCGTCACGCAACATAAGTTGCTCGACGCCGCTATCGAGGCTTTCTCCGAGAACGGCTTCAAAGGAACGTCGACTCGCGATATTGCCGAGCGAGCCGGCGTCCATCATCCGTTGATCACGTATCACTTCAAGAACAAAGATAAGCTGTGGCGCGCCGCTGCAGACAAAGTATTTCTTGATTTCAGAAACTCACTGGCTGCATCGCTGGAAGACACCGACCACGAGTGCCCGAAGAAACGCATGGCGTCCTTAATTCGCGCCTATGTGTATTACGCCAAGAAGCAGCCCGCCCTGCACAGGGTCCTCGTGCAGGAGGCCAGCTTTCCGAATCCACGCCTGGACTGGCTGATCGAAACGCACTTGAAGCCGTTTTTCGAGGCCACGTTTGTCATGATCGAAGAATTGCAGCGAATCGGCGTCGCACCTGTGGGAAATGCGAGACTGTTGTTCAATATGATCCGCCTCTCGTCAGGTGGCCTGCTCGCGATTGGCACCGAGCTGAAAGAGTCCAGCGGTATCGACGTCGAGTCGGGCGACACCCTCGACGAAATATCCGACATGATTGTCAGCGTATTTCTTCCGGGCGAGGTCCCGCCGGTGTCCTGAATAGCCTGCCGCTTCACGCGGACGGACGACAGGCATACAGGTACAGCATTTCCATCGCCAGATGGCAGGCCGCGAGCGCCGTGATTTCGCCAACGTCATACGCTGGCGCGACTTCCACCACGTCCATACCGACAACATTGATGCCTTTAAGACCGCGCAAAATCGACATTGCCTGATGACTCGTTAAGCCGCCGCAGACCGGCGTGCCGGTTCCTGGCGCGAAACTAGGGTCGAGGCAGTCGATATCAAATGTCAGGTACACGGGCCGGTCGCCTAAGTGTTTTCGCGCCGTCTCGACCGTAGCCTCGATGCCGTTGTCGTGCACCCACGGCGCATCGAGCACATTAAATCCCAACGTGTTTGGATTGGATGTGCGCAGACCGATCTGCACTGACGTTGCCGGATCGACGACGCCATATTTTGCTGCCCAGTAGAACATCGTGCCGTGATCGATACGGTCATTCTCATCTGCCCAGGTGTCGCTGTGTGCGTCGAAGTGCAGTAAAGACAACGGCGCGCCGAACTTGCGCGCATGCGCTTTGAGTATTGGGTAGGCAACGAAGTGATCGCCGCCAAGCGTCAGGAGCCCTGGCCCGTCGTTGATAATGCTCCAGGCGTAGGCCTCGATTTCATCGGGCACGGCCTCGGGTCGCCCGAAATCGAAATAACAGTCACCGACATCAGCAACCGCAAGTTTATCGAACGGATCGAAGTCCATGCCGTACGGTCTTTCCCACGCCATGATCGACGATGCGCTGCGAATTGCGCGTGGGCCGAAGCGGGCTCCTGGCCGATTCGTGGTCGCCGTGTCGAGCGGCACGCCAGTAACCGCTACGTCGACGCCGGCCAGGTCTTTCGTGTACTTGCGACGCATGAATGACGTGATGCCCGCGAACGTTGGTTCCGGCGTCGTGCCATACAGACTTTCGCGCGTGATCGCGAAGTCGCTGTCGTTCCTTTTCACGGCCCGTCTCCTTGTTACCTGCTTACACGCGCAGCACGGCTTGCGCCGCGTCCAATGCCAGCCAGGTTTTTTCGATGAGTTCGTCCGCTTCCCGATGGGAAAGCACGAACGGTGGCGCACAAATAATGGTATCGCCCACGGCGCGCATGCAAACGCCATTGTCAATCAGCAGGTCGCGAAACAAAGCGCCAGCGCCCTGTTCTTCCTCAAATCGCGCGACTGGCTGCTTGCTCCTCACGATTTCGAAAGCCCCCATTAGCCCCACCATGCGGGTATCGCCCACCAGCGGATGCTCGCCGAGTGCGCGCCATTTTTCCTGCAGATAGGGGCCGATGTCGGTCCTTATGCGATCCACGAGATTTTCGTTTTGAATTAACTTGATGTTGGCAATAGCCACGGCGCACGCCGCAGGATGACCTGAGTAGGTGTAGCCGTGAAAGAACTCACCACCTTTCTCAATCAACACATCGGCAACGCGGTCACTGACGAACACCCCACCTAGCGGCAGGTAGCCCGATGTGACGCCTTTGGCAAACGGCATGAAATCCGGTCTGATGCCGAAATAATCGGCGCCAAACCACTCACCGAGCCGCCCGAACCCCGTGATGACTTCGTCAGATATCAACAGGATGCCGTAATCGTCACAGATGCGTTGCACTTCCGGCCAATAACTGTCCGGCGGCACGATAACGCCGCCCGCACCCTGGATAGGCTCAGCGATAAACGCCGCAACTTTGTGCTTGCCGACTTCGTTTATTTTCGCCTCAATCGATCGCGCCGCAGCAATACCGAATTCGTCGGGCGACAGGCTCTGGTCGCTGCCGAACCAGTAAGGTTGCTCGACGTGTACGATCCCCGGAATAGGCAATCCGCTTTGTTTATGCATCGGCTTCATGCCACCGAGACTTGCGGCCGCAACCGTCGAACCATGGTAGGCGTTATGGCGACTGATGATCGTATGGCGCTCGGGCTGACCCATCAGGTCCCAATACGTCCTTACCATGCGCACGATCGTGTCGTTCGATTCCGAACCGGAACCTGCAAAAAACACGCGTTTGAATTGCGGGGGACTGATTTCCTCGAGCAACGACGCTAATTCGATCGCCGGCGGGTGCGCACACTGAAAGAAGTTGTTGTAGTACGGCAGTTCCTTCATTTGTGTCGCGGCAGCATCGATCAGTTCCTGCCGACCGTAACCCGCGTTGACACACCACAAACCCGACATGCCGTCGAGAATTTTGTTGCCGTCCGCGTCGAATATATAAACGCCTTCGGCCCGCGTAATAATCCGCGAGCGCTTCTTGTGCAAGCTCTTGTGATCCGTAAACGGATGCAAGTGATGCTCTTTGTCGAGTTCCTGCCAGTCCTCGCGGGACCGATTCTCAATTGCCGCCATTGCTCACCTCGTATTCAAACATTGAACATCAGTATTTCGCGTTCATAGGGGGTGATGATTTCCTGAAATTCACGGTATTCGTCGTCTTTCACGGCGATATATGCCGTCACGAAGTCGTCTCCCAGCATGCTGCGCATAGCGTCACTTTCCCGCATCGCATCGATGGCCGCGTAAATGTGGCGGTGCAATCCGAATTCGCTGCCGTAGGCGCTGCCAACAATTGACTCGGTCGGTGTAAGGCCTTCGACCATACCGAGGTAGCCACAGGCCAGCGACGCGGCGATCACCAGGTAGGGATTCACATCGGAGCCTGCGAGTCGATTCTCGATCCGCCTGGCGTCCGGCCCGGAGTCCGGCACACGCAGACCGACTGTGCGGTTGTCGACTGCCCAGGCCAGGTTGACCGGTGACGAATCGGGGTTCATGAAGCGACGGTACGAATTCACGTAGGGCGCGAAGATCAGCAGTGCCTCCGGCATGTAGCGTTGCAGGCCACCGAGAAAACCGAAAAACAGATCGCTGGCTTCACCGTCCGGTTTAGAGAATACGTTGTTGCCCTGCTTGTCGATAATGCTTTGATGAATGTGCAGCGCACTTCCTGCGTCGTCGGCCATCGGCTTGGCAAGAAATGTTGCATGCATCTTGTGTTCAATAGCGGCTTCACGGATCGTGCGCTTGAACAGAAAAACCTGGTCCGCATTGTCCAGCGCATTGCCGTGCAGGAAGTTGATTTCAAATTGCGCCGGTCCCATTTCCTGCGACAGCGTGTCGATGCGAATGCCCTGCGCTTCGCAATAGGCGTACACATCGTTAATAAACGGATCGAAGTCGTTCATCGTATCTATGCTGTAAGGCTGCCGGGAACCGTCGGTCCAGCCCAGGCGACCTTCGGGTGGCTCTGCGTCCTCATTGGGGTCGGAATGCGGGCTTATGAGATAGAACTCTACTTCCGGCGCAACAACCGGCACCCAGCCTCGCGCCTCGTACTTTGCGAGCACGTTCCTCAAGACACTGCGCGGCGACTTGGAGACAGCCGAGCCGTCGCGGTGATAGCAGTCGAGAAACACCGATGCCGCCGGGTCCGATGCCCAGGGCACGGGTCGCAACGTCGTCGGATCCGGGACCAGCAACATGTCCCGGTCCTCGACGTTGGTCTCGTCGTCTATGTAGTCGCCGGAAATCGTCTGCGAGAATATGGCTTCGGGCATTTTCATTTCGCCGGATCCGAATTTATCGGCCGGTACGACCTTGCCGCGGGCAGATCCCGCCATATCGGGCACAAACGCCTCGACATCTTCTATTTTGCGTTCTTTCAACCAGTGTTGAAATACTTCGTTGTCGCTCAAATTACACCTGTCGTCGACTCGCGCGCACTCTGCACGCGTCGCCAAACGCCTTGAAGATTGCTCTGGATACTTCGTTTTCCATGACTCGCCACTCCGGGTGCCATTGCACGGCCAGAGCAAATCCAGGAACGCCATCGACCCGGAACGCTTCAATCAATCCATCGTCCGCAACCGCCTCGACACTAACACCGTCGGCTAGCTTCGCCACACCCTGCGCGTGCAGCGAATTGACGGTCACAGTCCCGGAGCCCACCAGTTGGCGTAACAGCCCACCCTCCGTAAGGGTTACCGGGTGGGACGGGCCGTACTGCTTGTCGAGCGGATCGCCCTTGTTTTCGAGATGACTATGATATCCGGCAACTTCGTGCACCTTTTGATGCAAAGTCCCGCCGAGTGCGACGTTCAGCTCCTGGAAACCACGACAGACCGCGAACAAGGGTACCCCCTGATCGAGCGCTCGTTTCGCCAACGGCAGCGTGATCGCATCGCGATGCGGATCGTGTAGAGTTCCCTCCTCGCTCGGCGCGCCGGCATAATGATGGGGCTCAACGTTCGAGTAACTACCCGTCAGGAAGATACCGTCGAACTGCATAAGTAACTCGTCGATGTCTACGTCGTCCGGCATGACCGGTGTGATCAAAGGCAACGCATCAGACCCTTTGATCAGCGCATTCAGGTATTTCTCGCCAACCATCTGGAACGGATGGGGATCAAGCACGCGGCGATCCGCTGGCACACCTATTAAGGGTTTTGAGTGCATAAGATCAGTCTGGAAATTACCGATACGGTGTCGAGAATATTAGCATGGCGATCACGATCAGAAGCGCGGCTGCAAGCGCTCTGCAGCGGCACAAAGTGTCGCACCCAGGTTCGCCCGCCGCCGTTTCGACAGTCGCTGCGTCGGCCCACAGATAGACAACGCGCCGAGTACCTGCCCCATGCCGCCGCGAACGACAGCCGCGACGCCTGAAAAACCGTCTTCCAGCTCGTCGACAGTCTCCGCAAACCCACGTTGTCGAATCTCCGCGAGTTGCTCTTCGAGTTGCTCACGCTCTGTGATCGTCTGCGATGTCAGCGGCGCCAGTCGCTCACCGAGGTGCTCAACACCTTGCCCATCGAACGCGATGATCGCCTTGCCGGTCGAGGTCGCATGAATCGGCCAACGCGTCCCGACATTACCGGCGGCTCCGACAAAATGACTTCCCGTTACCTCGTCGAGAATCAACATCGTGTTGTCTATCGGTACTTCCAAAGTTGCGGTCTCCCCGCTCTCCTTCGCCAACCGTTCGAGTAATGGACGCACACGTCGCCTTAAGTCATTACTCGATAACGCTTGCACGCCGAGCGCCATCAACGCGGGTCCCAGGCGATACGCGCCGGTTGCCGGGTTTCTGTCCAACAACGACTCACTGTGTAACGCCTGCAGCAGTCGATGCGTGGTCGTCTTGTTCAGTTCAGCAAGGTCACTAACGTCGGCGAGTTGCAGTTCGGGTCGCTCCAAGGTGAACATTTTCAGCAAACGGATGGCGCGCAGTGCAGCTTGCGCGCCCTGTGGCGGAGCCTTGTCATTCATGTGATATTCCATATTATGCCTATCTGTTTCATATTATGATAACAAAGACGGTGTTGCGGCGCATACGAAAATCATTGATGCTCGCAGCCTGACCACGCTCCAGGTAAGCCGATGGCCAATCCGACCACGACAAAGTTGCGCGCCGAACTGCGTAGCGCACAACGCAAACATGGACAGTTTCAGGCGATGGAGCTGCTGATTCCGGATCTGAACGCCATTCTCAAGGGCAAACGCATCCGTAAAGGCGACTTCGACAAAGTCATCAAGGACGGCTTCTGGTTCTGTGCCGGCACGACATTGCTGAGCGCGCTGGGCGAAACCGTGCCGGGCATTCCTTACGGCGAAGACGACGGAGATCCCGATGTCCTGGCCGAAATTGTTCCGGGCAGCATTGCACCTGTGCCCTGGGCGGAGCGATCGATGGGGCAGGCACTGTTCCGCCTTTTCGAGGATGACGGTGTGCCACTGTTTTCAGATCCTCGCCATGTGCTGGAACGTGCAATGCGGCCACTTCGGAAGATGGGGCTAAGGATGGTCATGGCCACCGAGCTCGAGTTCTATCTTCTCGACGCCAAGACCGATCGTCCAACGGCCGCGACGCCGCATGTTCCTGGTGTCGGTCGCCTGCAACCCGGTGCGCAGGTTTACCACCCGGATGACCTCTGGGAAATCGAACACTTTCTGAACGACGTATACGATTACTGCATGGCACAGAAAATTCCGGCCGACGCTGTGATTGCAGAGTATTCGCAAGGCCAGTTCGAAATTAATCTGCAGCACATCGACGACCCGGTGCTCGCCTGCGACCATGCCGTACTCTTGAAGCGCGCGGTTAAAGCAGCGGCACGCAAGCACGGTTTCGTCGCGTGTTTCATGGCGAAGCCTTTTGAAGAAGACGCGGGCAACGGCCTGCACATTCACATGAGCCTCGTTGACCGGAACGGCAAGAATTATTTTTCGCGTGGTCGGGACCGGCTTGCGAATCCGCCGTTCTCGGCGAGGCTACGACACGCGGTTGGCGGCCTGTTGAAAGCAATGCCTGAGACGACCGCGATATGCGCGCCCAACGCCAATTCCTATCGCCGCCTGCGACCCGATATGTACGCACCCGTGGAGCCAAATTGGGGCGTTAACCACCGCGCCGTATCAATACGAATTCCGCAATCGGACGCGAACAATTTGCGTTTCGAACACCGTACGGCCGGCGCTGATGCGAATCCCTATCTCGTTACGGCGGCAATCGTTGCCGCTGTCCACTACGGACTCAAGAACAAGTGCGACCCGGGAACGCTGGTCGAACAAGGCGCGCGCGTCGTGCCAAAACTCAGGATCCCGAACCGCTGGGACGCGGCGATCGACAAGTTTGAACGGGGCAAGATCCTGCGTGACTACCTTGGATCAGATTACTGCAAGTACTTCGCGATAAATCGGCGCGAGGAAAGCCGGCGCTTTCACAACACGGTCGGTCAGCTCGATTTCGACTGGTATCTCAGATCTGCCTGAATTGGGTCTGCCATAATCGGGTTACCGATCCCGGATAGTGTCTTCTAAGGCAGTACCGCGCGGAAAATAAAGAAGAATACGATTGCGAGAAATGCGCCGGCCGGTATCGTAATAACCCAGGACACCAGGATTCTCACGACAACACGCAGGTCGATTGCCTCGATGCCGCGCGCCATGCCTACACCGAGCACGGCGCCAACCAGTGTGTGCGTTGTGGAGATTGGCATACCGGTGCCGGATGCAATAACAATCGTCGTCGCTGCGGCCAGTTCGGCGGCAAAACCACGGCTCGGGGTCAATTGCGTAATCTTCTCACCGACCGTGGCAATGACATGCCGCCCAAACGTCGCGAGACCAACGACTATGCCCGCGCCGCCCAGCATAAGAACCCAGATCGGCAAAGCCGATTTCGCAGCAATAGAGCCCGTTGTCGCTATGCCAATTACGGCGGCCAGCGGTCCGATCGCATTGGCAACATCGTTCGAACCATGCGCGAACGCCATCGAGCAGGCAGTGACAATCATCAAAACGCCGAATACACGTTCTACGGTGTAGAAATGCAGCTTCTTCTCGGCCTTTGGATCGGATTCAATCCGGTTGATGAAAAAGGCGCCAATTGCCGAAATGACAACCGCTATTGAGATCGCTAGCAGATAGCTGTCCCTAAGACTAATGTCGAGACCAACGTGTTTAAGCCCCTTGTGGATGGTGACCAGTGTCATCGTGAAAGCGGCAAAGAAAATATAGACGGGCACGTAGCGCTTGGCCTTCGCCAGCGGGTCGTCCTGGCTGAGGATAAGTCTTTGTACGCTGCGATAGATCAGGTAGGCAATGAACCCGGCCGTTACCGGTGAGACCACCCAGCTCATCACAATCGTGCCAACCTTGGCCCATTTCACCGCATCGATACCAATTCCGACCGCGGCAAAACCAACAATGGCACCGACAATCGAGTGCGTCGTCGATACGGGCCAGCCATTCCTCGACGCAATCGCCAACCATGTTCCCGCAGCGAGCAGTGCCGCCAACATGCCGTAGACAAGAAGCTCGGGCGTGCTCGCTAGTAACTCGGCGTCCACTATGCCTTTTCGAATAGTGCTCGTCACTGCGCCGCCAGCAAGAACCGCCCCGAGAAACTCGAAAATCGCGGCCACCAATATGGCCTGTTTGATAGTAAGAGCTTTCGAACCGACGGAGGTCGCCATCGCATTGGCGACATCATTGGCGCCGATACCCCACGCCATAAACAGGCCGAACAGCGCGGCAAGGCCGATATAAATGTACTGTGCTTCCATTATGCGCCCCCGAGGAGAATCGTCCTGTTCCCTTCGATTCGTTGTTATTTATTATGAGAGCAATAGCTCGAGTCGACGACCAACGCGTTCGGCCATATCGGCGATTTCGCCCGTCAGTTCGATAACTTCATAAAGAAACATCGCATCGATCGGATCAAGTGTCTTTTCGATCTCGAATAACGCGCCACGCAGAACCGTCTGCTGTTCGTCGGTATGCGTTTCAATTTGATCCAGTTTTTCAATCATGTCGGCGACGAGCGAAACCTCAGCACCCCTGAATCCCGCGGTGAATAACTCATCCAGTTCGCGAACGCTCTTGCGCGCCTGTTTTGCCGCATCGATGTTGCGGTCGACGAATTCGACAAACTTGTCAGCGAGTGCTTCGGGTATTTGCATACGACGGCCGATAATCACGCCCGATACGTCTTTGGTACGGTTGGCGATTTTGTCCTGCACCAGCAACAGTTCCAGAAGATCCTCTCGCGGAACCGGCATGAACAGGCTCTTCGGCATATTCAGTCGGATCTCTTTCTTGAGGTCATCCGCCTCGTGCTCCAATGCCTCGATCGCCGCACGAGCTGCAAGTGCCCTATCCCAATCGTTTGCAATTACGGCCTCAAAAAGAGGCCTGAGCTGTTTGGCGCAACGAAAAGCAACTTCGATGTGCTTTTCGAGCGGCCGAACCGGCGACGTGCCGAAAATATTTGCCAGCATATTGGCCATTTGACGGTAACTCCCAAGGGTCGGGTGCGTCTTGCAAGGCGCAATCCTAGCACAGCATCCAGACGCAATTCGTGTCCAAAAGGCATGCTAAAATTCGCTGCCTCACAACCCGAAGTCAATGCGTAGAATGGCAACATGAATCACTGGTTAATGAAGTCCGAGCCTGATGCCTATAGCATCGATGACCTCGAGCGCGACGGTCGAGAAATGTGGGACGGCATCCGCAACTATCAAGCACGCAATACCATGCGCGACGACATGAAGGTCGGCGATAAGGTGTTTTTCTATCACTCGAGCTGCAAGGAACCTGGCATTGTCGGCATTGCAAGAGTTGCAAGCGCACCCTACCCGGATCCAACACAATTCAATAAGAAATCAAAGTACTTCGATCCAAAGAGCGACAAGAACAACCCTCGCTGGTGCCTCGTTGACATCGAATTCGTTCGTAGGACAAAGCGACATGTGGCACTCGCCGAAATCAAGGCCGAAAAGAGTCTCGACGACATGATCCTGACTCGGAAAGGCAATCGCCTCTCCATCATGCCGGTCAGCAAAAAACACTGGAACAAGATCTTAAGTCTTGAATAAGGCGCGTATAGGCTTCGCGGCGCTGGTTGTCGTTGTTGCGGCCCTCTGGTCTCTGACGCCTGTGCGACTGCAACCGGCACTGGCCGAGGTCACACTGCCAGATGACCTCGATACCTGGATGGCGCGAAGCGAGCGGCGAGCCAGCGACCGTTACGGGTTGGTGCCGGGCACGGAAAAACGCATCACCTGGATTGGCGAGCGAAAACAAACGCCGTACGCTGTTCTCTACCTGCACGGCTTTTCGGCGACTCGCCAGGAGACGGCACCGCTCGCAGAAATTGTCGCCTCGGCGCTGCGCGCAAATCTGTTCGAAACGCGGTTGGCAGGCCACGGTCGCGAGCGTGAGCCACTCACGAACATTCGCGCCGAAGACTGGCTCAACGATGCAGCCGAGGCGCTCGCAATCGCGAGCCGACTCGGGGAACGCGTTATTGTCATCGGCACGTCTACAGGTGCGACCCTGGCCGCTGCGATGCTCGGTCATCCCCTCATGGACCCCGTCGATTCTCTTGTTATGTTGTCGCCAAATTTTTCGCCGCACGATTCAAGCGCGGTTTGGCTTACGCGGCCGGCGGGGCCGTTGCTCGCGAGAATGCTGGTGGGTGACACTCGCAGCTGGGTCCCTCATAACGAACTTCAGGCTCGTTACTGGTCGACGACGTATCCCACAACTTCGGTCATCGAAATGATGCGCCTGGTCGACCTCGCAAATCGCAAGCTTCCCGATACGATCCCGCAGCGCCTGTTGATGTTCTATTCGTCAGAGGATGAGGTGATTTCGCCGATCGAGGCGCTGGCGGTCTTCGAGCAAACAGGCGCTCCGCAAAAAGCGGCGATAGAAATCGAGGACCCAGGTGATCCCAGCCACCACGTACTTGCCGGCGATATACTATCGGCCCGGAAAACGCGTGACATAGCCAACGACATCGTAAAATTTATTTCGCGCCCGCTACCTTGAGGTGTTCCTGAATTTCTGCGGCACCGCCGAGCGCCAGCAGGATCACAAGGTCACCCGGTTCTGCCCATTCAAGCGCGTGTAGAAACGATTGCATTTCTTCCTCGAAGTGCACAATCTGATTTTTCGCAGCACCAGCCTTTAGCAACTCGTTCTCTATTATGCCGAATACTTCGCCGTGCTCGCGGCCACGATGGTACTTGCCCAATTCTGAAACAACGACGCGATCCAGGCCAATCGCCCAGGCATCGTAAGCCAGTTCCCGGATAAGTTCGTCTGTGCGATCGCCCGCCTGACCAAAACACAGTGCTCTGCGTTCGGCCGGGATTGCGCTCGCCATGTCAAACAACGCGGCCATCGCAGCAGGGTTGTGGGCGAAATCGACGAGTACCTTGTAACCATCCAGCGTGTAAATGTTGCAGCGGCCCGGGTTCTCGTCCTGTTCCATGGTGACAAGCCCGGTGCGAATGTCAGCAAGTGACACGCCGAGGCACCAGGTCAGCGCCGCGGCCGCAAGCGCGTTCGCGATATTGTGTCGCGCTGTACCGCCCATCGCGATCGGGATCTCTTTACTATGGCAGATCAACTCGCGAGCGCCGTTTTCTATTTTCAGAAGTTCGTCGCCATCGAGAACAAATACGAGTCCGCCGCCTTGTGTGTGTGAGGCTATAGTGTCGTTGTCTGTCTCCAAACTGAACCACAGCAGCTCGCCTTCATAGTCTCGAGCCCTGGCTCGCAACAACGCGTCGTCAGCGTTTAGTACCAGGCGCCCCGACGCCTCCACGGCACGGCTCACGATCCACTTGACTGCAAGTAGCTCGTCGAGGTCCCGTGAGCCGAAGTCACCGAGATGGTCCTCGCTGATATTGGTAATCAGTGCCGCATCCGCTCGCTCGACACCCAAACCTCGACGCAACAGGCCGCCGCGCGCCGATTCGAGTATCGCAACGTCCACTTCTCGTTCACGCAGAACCGCACGCGCGCCACCCGGCCCGGACCAGTCGCCTCTATCCAGCACGTTGTCGTTGACCGCGATCCAGTCGGTGGAACTCAAACCGACGTTTTGACCCGAAGCACGCACGATGTGAGTCGCCAAACGGACCGACGTCGTTTTCCCGTTAGTGCCGGTAACAACGCCGATTGGAATATCGTGGAATTCATCCCAGTCGAGCGAATCGGGAATTTCTTTGACCGACCAGGTCTCTGATCCGCGACCGAGGCCGACGGAGACCTCGTCATCGTCCCAAAGCAGGGTCTTGCCGTGCGCTGCGGCCTCATGAATGAGCCACATCAATTCTTCGTTGGTTTCCTCGGCAATCGCCGCACGAATAGCCTCAAGCGCCGTGTCGAAGTCAGGCTCTTCATCGGCAACACCGAGTTCGTGTGCGCTGGCAGCCCATGCCCATTCATTGATTTCCGAGGCCGCGTACAGCGCGTCAATTGACGCTGAAAAAGCAAGGCTGACGCCGCCCAGCAATTTTTTCGACGCAAAGTGTGCGGACGGCCAGTCGAGCGCCTCGAGCATGCGCGCGACCTGATTGGCCCAGACAGGAATTAGCCGGTCGGCCTCCTCGGGTGTACAACTCACATCGAGAATCGACCCCGGACCATCGAAAATCAGGCTGGGACCCGTCAGTCTGCGCGCGTCGAGAAACTCCATGACGCGATTCTAATCGCCCTCTTCCCGGGCGATCCGCACGCCGCGTTCGTCGCTGATAATCTCGAGGTCGTCGGCCAGTTGGAAACCGTCCATATCCGGAAGGTCGATGGCCGCTGCCGACTTCTTGCCCGGATCCGCTATGCGCGTACCGGAATTGAAGTAGATGATCTGCTTCCAGCTGCGCGTCGTGTTATCGCCCAGAACAAGGATCAGGTCACCGGTCTCCGCCATTTCCATGGCCCGCGTGGTTGCTTCCTGTTCGTCCGGGATAACTTCGATCTGATCGGCAGACACGCCCGATTCGAGCAGCTTGTTCTTGATCATGATCGCCACTTCGTCGTGACCGCGACCCCGGCGATTGTCGTCGCAGCGACAAATGAAGTAATCGAAATGGCTCGACGCAATTTCGGCGATCTCTCGTATGTCTTCATCGCGCCGGTCCCCTGGCGCCGACAGGACCACAATTCGTCGCCCATCGACGTCGAATCGATCGACGAGTCCGCACATGGCCGTGACGGCGGCTGGGTTGTGAGCGTAATCGAGAATGACGCGGAATGGATGCTCGTCGTAGATGTTCATGCGACCAGGTGCCTGAAAAAAGGTCGAGTCAAACGTCCTCAAGCCCTGGCGAATATCCTCCAGACTGATGTCCATGTTGTAGGCCAACGCCGCGGCGAACATCGCATTCTGCACATTGTGCAATGCCCGACCTTCGATCGTCGCCGGAATCAGGTGCGTCCAGACCAGCGGTGTATGCGACTCGTTATCGTAAATTGAGATCAGGTGTCCGTTCATACCCTGTTCCAGAACGAACGCCTGGCCGCCGGCCTTAATATGCTGCTTAACCAGCGGATGTGCGGGGTTCATCGTGACGTAACTGAGTTTTTCAGCATCAGTGTAATCGGCCATCTGCAGACACAAGGGGTCGTCTGCATTCAACACGGCCGCATCCGTTGCAATTTCGATCGGCACGCGTTTGACTTCGGCCAGATCTTCGACCGTCTCCATGCCACGCAAACCGAGATGATCCCCCGTCACGTTCAGGCACCCAGCAACATTGCACTCCTGAAAACCGAGACCGCTTCTGAGCATGCCGCCGCGCGCCGTTTCCATAACGGCCGCATCCACGGATGGATCGCGCAGGATCATTTGTGCGGAAACCGGTCCGGTCATGTCGCCTGCGACGCTCAGCTTGCCGTCGATGTATACGCCGTCAGTCGACGTCAGTCCTACCGTGCGGCCTGACATTTTCAGGATGTGCGACAACATGCGTGAGGTTGTGGTCTTGCCGTTAGTGCCCGTGACGGCGGCGATCGGAATCTTGCTCGGCCTGTCAGGCGGGAACAGCATGTCGATTACGGGGCCCGCCACATCGCGTGGCGTGCCCTCACTCGGTGCAACATGCATGCGAAAACCCGGACCCGCGTTCACTTCGCAAATGCCACCGCCCGCGTCTCGGTAGGATTCCGTAATGTCTTTGGTCAGAAAATCGACGCCACCGATATCAAGGTCTATTGCGCGAATCGATCGTATCGCCATCTCGCGGTTATCGGGATGAATAACGTCGGTAACATCAATCGCCGTACCACCCGTCGACAGATTGGCAGTCGATCGCAGGTACACGACTTCACCTTTCTTCGGCACGGTGTCCCTGTCGTAGCCAAGCTTCGACAGCAGCCTTTCCGCCTGGTGGTCAAATTCCAGACGTGTCAGCACCTTCTCATGGCCGACGCCGCGACGGGGGTCCTCATTCACGATGTCGACCAGCCGCTCAATCGAATGCTTGCCATCGCCAACGACGTGGCCCGGCACACGCTTGGCCGCGGCAACCAGTTCGCCGTTCACGACCAACAAACGATGGTCAAACCCGTCGATGTAGCTTTCAACAATCGTTGTTTTGCCGTGTTCGCTGGCCTTGTCGAAGCCCGTTTCAACCTCTTCGGGCGTACGAAGGTTAATCGACACACCGCGACCATGATTTCCCGCGAGCGGCTTTAGCACCACCGGATAGCCGATGCGTTCGGCTGCACGTACTGCGTCCCGCTTGCTACGAACCAGCATCTGCGCCGGCACAGGCAATCCGAGATCGCGAAGAATGCCGTTGGTTTCTTCCTTGTCGGACGCCAGATCAACGGCGATGTTGCTCGTGCGCCCCGTGGTCGTCGCCTGAATTCGCTGCTGATACTTACCCTGGCCAAATTGCACCAGGCTGTAACTGTTAAGGCGCAGCCACGGGATGTTGCGTTCTTCGGCCGCCTTGACCAAAGACGCCGTACTGGGACCGAACTCACGACGCTGCGCAAAGCGGATAAAGCGGTCGCGTTGCTCGGCAAAATCCCAATCCGCACCCGGAGTGTCATCCGGCTTGATGTCGTCAGGTAGAAGACTGTGCAGCAGGTCCAATGCGAGCTTGCCAGCTTCGCGCCCCACCGTGGCATCTTTGTACTGGAACACCATGTTGTAAAAACCGGGCCTATCGTCGATTGAACGTGTGCGACCGAAGGTCACGTCGGATCCCGCGACGTTTTGCAACTCAAGCGCCACATGTTCCATCACGTGACCCATCCAGGTGCCTTCGTCTTCGCGCAGCCGACGTACAAATCCACCGGGCTCGCGATAGGAACAGCCGTGGTCATGCAGGCCGGGCAGGACCTCGAGCAATGGCTCGAGAAACTTCTCGCCAAGCCTGACGGTTGGCCAGTGTTCCAGTTCACCCAGGTCCAGGATGTGCCGGATGACAGGAAAACGGGCGAACATGTTCGGCCCGACAAATACATTGGTGCTCTCAATTTTCATGACGTGCGCC
>Ga0255049_10000754_pt1 | contig 19187 bp, 16 predicted proteins | sample JV7_2_3_MG_FD_183615 | JGI IMG/M metagenome (GOLD analysis project Ga0255049, IMG submission 183615) | Seawater microbial communities from Jervis Inlet, British Columbia, Canada - JV7_2_3 | ecosystem: Environmental > Aquatic > Marine > Inlet | place: Canada: British Columbia | collected 2016-10-06
TGAACCACCATCCCCGGGAATACGCTTGATTCCGACAACGGCTCCGCGATCGTCTTCCCCTCCGCGATCGAAGCCTTAGCTGAGAGAACCTCACGCTCGACGACGACATTTCCAGCCGACTTCGCGACGATCTCGAGCCCGTCGAGGATCGGCACCCCCGAGGACATCATGGTTGACAGGGTGCGGCTGAAGCGCGCTACGGCCACCTTCCGCAGTAGCTCGCCGAAGATCGGGAGCTTCAGAAACAGACGGTCGAAATAGAGTCGGCCCTTCGATGTGGAATAGATGTACTTCAAGAGGAAGATCATGGCGATGATCCCGATGAAGACGTAGAGGATGTACGACTGCACCCAGTGGGAGAGCCCCACGACGATCATCGTTGGAGCCGGAAGCGCGCCGCCGAAATCGGCGAACATCTTCTCGAAGACGGGAATGACCTTCCAGAGCATGAAGATCACGATCCCGACTGCGACCACGGTGACAGCGATCGGATAGACGAGAGCGCCCTTTACTTTGGCCTTCAAGGCCTGTGCCTTCTCCATGTACTGGGCGAGGCGATTCAGGATCGTGTCGAGCACACCACCCACCTCGCCGGCAGCCACCAGGCTTGTATAGAGGCGATCGAAGACCTTCGGATGCTTGGCAAGTGACTCCGCAAACGTCGCGCCGGCCTCGACTTCGGCCTTCACCGACAGGATCACCTTCTTGAAGGTCTTGTTCCCCTCCTGGCTTCCCAGGATATCGAGGCACTGGACCAGGGGCAGACCCGCGTCGATCATGGTCGCGAAGAGACGCGTAAAGACGACTAGCTCCTTAGTCCCGACTTTGGGTTGCAGGAACTTAAAGTACTCGGATAGGTCCTTGCCCTTGAGACGAACCTTGGTAGGCATGATGGACTGAGCACGTAGCGTCGCTGTGACGGCATCACTGTCCGCTGCGCTCATCACGCCGTGTTTGGCCGTACCGTCGCGGGCCTTACCTTGCCATTGGAAATTGGGCATCGTTAATCTCCCGGGCTACCCGCTTTCTCAGACCATCCCGGTCGGCGACTTGCGTCTCTGCTGCAACGGCATCGAGCTAGGGTTCGAGATCAGGTTTCGGAACTCGTCGTGATCCTGGCTCCGGCGTAGTGCTTCCTCCATGGTGATGAGGCGCCGAAGGTAAAGATCCGCAAGCGACTGGTTCATCGTCTGCATTCCAAACTTGTCTTGCCCGATCTGCATCTGCGAGTAGACCTGATGGATCTTGTCTTCTCGAATCAGGTTCCGGATCGCGGCGTTCGGGATCAAAATCTCAAGAGTAAGTACCCGGCCGGCACTGCCCGCGCGAGGCAGGAGGGCCTGGCACAAGATTCCCTCCAGCACGAAAGAGAGCTGAGCCCTGACCTGCGGTTGCTGGTGCGCGGGAAATACGTCGACGATTCGGTTCACCGTCTGGGCCGCAGAGTTCGTATGTAGGGTGGCGAAGCAAAGATGCCCGGTCTCGGCCACCGTGAGGGCTGCTTCGATCGTCTCCAGATCACGCATCTCACCAATGAGCACGACGTCTGGATCCTGGCGCAGGATGTAGCGGAGGGCGGTCTTGAAGCTCTCAGTATCCGCCCCCACCTCGCGTTGATTCACGACACAGCTCTTGTGGCCGTGCAGGTACTCGATGGGATCTTCGATGGTGACGATGTGCTCGTGCCTCTCCTCATTGATCATGTTGATCATGGACGCCAGCGTGGTGGACTTACCACTACCCGTGGGACCGGTTACGAGCACCAAGCCGGAGGGCTTCTTACAGATGTCCATGACCACGGGCGGCAGACCGAGCTCATCAATCCCCAAGATCTTGAACGGAATCTGGCGAAAGGCCGATGCCACCGCACCCCGCTGAACGAAGAGGTTCGCGCGGAAGCGGGACAACCCCTTTACACCGAACGAAAGATCGAGTTCGTTCTTCTCCTCGAACTTGTGCTTCTGTGCATCGGTGAGGATCGAATACGAAGTTTGTTTCGTATCCTGTGCCGACAGGGGTGGCATCTTGAGCGGGGTCAGGCGTCCATCGATGCGGAGCTGCGGCGGGCTTCCAGTGGTCAGATGAAGGTCCGAGGCGCCTTTCTCGATCATGCCCTTCAAGAGTTGGTGCAGGTTGACCATGAGTCTGCCTAGTGGTCCTCGGCTGAGATACGGCAAACCTCACTGAGCGTCGTGACACTCTCGAGGATCTTGTTGAGCCCACTGCGGCGGAGCGTCTTCATCCCTTGACGGATCGCTTCCCGTCGGATCTCCGCTGCGCTGGCGCCGTTCAAGACGAAGTCACGCAGGGTTTCGCCCATGACCATGACCTCGTAGATCGCCACGCGCCCCTTGTAACCCGTCTCGGCGCAGTTGCTGCAGCCTGCGCCCTTCATGGGTTTGCAACGCTTGGCCTCGTCGGGAGTCATGCCCGCCTTTTCGAGCTCGGGGGCTTTGAGTTCCGGATCGGGCTGCGCACAATGGGAACAAATCCGCCGCGCCAGGCGCTGAGCCACCACGCAGGTGACTGAGCTCGCTACGAGAAAGGGCTCGATTCCCATGTTCAAGAGTCGGTTGATGGTGCTGGGAGCGTCGTTCGTATGCAAAGTGGAGAGCACCATGTGACCCGTGAGTGCCGCCTTGATGCCGATCTCTGCGGTCTCGAAATCGCGGATCTCACCGACCATGATGATGTCCGGATCCTGGCGCAGAAAGGCGCGCAGCGCACTGGCGAAATTGAGGCCGATACCGTCTCGCATCTGTACCTGGTTGACCCCAGCCAGGTTGTATTCCACGGGGTCCTCGGCGGTCGAGATGTTCTCGGAGCTCGTATTGAGCTCCGTCAGCGCGGAGTAGAGCGTGGTGGTCTTACCAGACCCGGTAGGCCCGGTGACGAGAACCATCCCAAAGGGCTGGTGAATCGACTCTCGAAAAGCGGAAAACTGATCCTCCTCGAAACCCAGCTTCGTCATGTCGAGCTGGAGGTTCGACTTATCCAGCAGACGTAACACGATCTTCTCACCGAAGAGCGTGGGGAGCACCGAAACGCGATAGTCCATCTCGCGGTTGTGACCCATCTTGAGCTTGATACGACCATCCTGTGGCAGGCGGCGTTCAGCGATGTCCAGCTCCGACATGATCTTGATGCGGGAGGTGAGCGGGTTTTTCAGCTTACGGGGTGGCCGCATCACCTCATACAGGACGCCATCGATCCGGTAACGCACCCGGAAGGACTTCTCGTACGGCTCGATATGGATGTCCGAAGCGTCTTTCTTGATGGCATCCGTCAACACGAGATTGACGAGCTTGACGACCGGCGCGTCTTCCGTGGCGCGCTCGAGCTCACTCATGTCGAGCGCTTCTTCGTCGGCTACGACCTCGAAGTTCGTATCGTCGAAGTCTGCCATGACCTCATCGATCGAGGCGGAGGAGTCGTAATACTTCACGATCGCGCGCTGGATCGATTCCTCGGCGGATACGACAACTTCGATGTCGTAGCCGGTCAGGAACTTGACGTCATCAATGGCGAAAATATTGGAGGGGTCGGACATGGCCACGATGAGCGTTGATCCGGCCCGGTTGACCGGTAGGATCGTATGCTTCATCGCGACGTCCTCGGGGATGAGCTTGATCACCTCCGGGTCGATCGCGAAGTCATCGAGTGCGATCGAGGGGACGCCGTACTGATTGGAGATCACCTCCGCCAGGTCATCTTCTTTGATGTACCCGAGCTTGGTGAGCTCGAGACCAAGGCGGTTTCCGCTGACCCTGGTCTCTTCCTTCGCCCTCTCGAGCTGGTCCTGCGAGAGGAAATTTTTCTGAACGAGAAGCTCGCCGATGCGATCGTTCAACGCACCCCTCCCATCGCGGCGCCGTTAATACGCGCTATGGCCGCGTATGGCTCTGTGCTTGCGAACGAATTATCGGTGTAAGAAGGCTACAGCTTTACCGAGGCGTAGCACTTTCCCGAGCTCGGCTCAGGCAACGCAGCGTCGTGCTGACGTCCCGGGATAGCCGCCGCTGAGAGCCGGATCTGAAGAGTGCAAGAGAACATCTAAGTCCGGCTCGGGCTTCGAGAAACGATGCGCGCCGTCTCGGGGAGTAAGCGCTCGCGCTGCAGCGGGAGCTTCAGTCTTTAGCGGTTGCCAGAATCTGACGGGCCTTCGCCACGTCATTGGCGATCTGCCGCGCCAGAGCTTGCGGTCCCGAGAAGGCCTTCTCGGGGCGGATCCTGGCCTGGAAGGAGAGCGCCAAACGCCGGCCATAGATGTCGCCATCGAAGCCGATCAGGTGAACCTCGGTGACTCGCTCGGCCGATTCGAATGTCGGTCTCGTTCCCAGGTTCGTCACAGAGGCAATGGAGACCTTGGATAGCGTGTCGCCCTCGAAGAGACGGGCGTCGGTCGCATAAACCCCAGAGCCCGGGGGCAGCTCGTTCTCGAGCTCGAGATTGGCGGTCGGAAAACCCAGGGTTCGGCCACGCCCAGCACCTTCCACGACCTTTCCCCAGACAGTATAGGGCTTGCCCAAGCACTGCGCGGCTTCCTCGACCTCGCCCTCTGCCAGCAGCCCACGGATACGGGTACTCGAAATATCGCGATCTCCGGTCCGCACCTGGGGAATGATCTCGACCAGGATCCCGAGGGCCGGGGCAAGCTGCTGCAAGGTGTCGTCTGAGCCGCGGCGACCTTTTCCGAAGTGAAAATCGCGCCCGACGTAGACCTCCTGAGGCATCACCCGCTCTGCGAGGATGTCACGCAGAAATGCCTCGGGGGACAGGGATGCGAACTCCGGGGTGAAGTGCTCGCGGATCAGGACATCAATTCCGCTCTCCTCGATACCGGCGACGAGTTGATCCCAGGTCATGAGACGCGGCTGGCTGCGATCGGGATAGAGAACGCGCCGGGGATGTGGCTCGAACGTGTACAGCGCCGTTGGCCTCTCGAGTTCCCGACCGCGGGCGACCACGCTGCTGATCAAGGCTCGATGGCCCAGATGAAGTCCATCGAAATTGCCCACGGTCAGCACACAGCCTCGAGTCGTGCCATCGAGGGTTTGGCTCGTGCTGAAGATCCTCATCGCGTCTCCTTTGTAGAGTCTCCGTGCAGCCGTTGCAACGGGGTGGGAGCCCCCTATCCTCTCGCGCGTGCGAATCATCTCGCGCTATTTGTTGGTCGAGTTCGCAAGCGCCTCCGCGCTGGTCTTTCTTGCGCTCAGCGTCACGTGGATGGCTGCGGACAGCGTTCTGCATATAGACATGATGAGCAGCGGCTTCGGGCACGCATTCCGGCAGATCCTCTTCCGGATGCTGGAGGTCGTCTCCGTGATCGTGCCCCTATCCTGTCTGGCCGGCGTCGTCTGGAGCCTGTCTCGGGCCGTCCGCTATCGCGAGATCACCGCAATCCGTTGCGGCGGCGTCCGCCTGCGGTCGGTACTGGCTCCAGTGCTGGTGCTGTGCTTTGTCATCAGCGGCCTCCTGCTCCTCTTTGAAGACAGGGTTCTCATTCCGACCCGCAATGCACTGCTGGAGGCGGAATCCGGTGAGGACGAATACGGCCAGAGGCGGCCCCGCTATATAAACGGCCGCTGGTGGTATGCGAGCGGTGCTTCCGTCTTCTCCGCGGCCGAGTATCTGGCGGAGGAGCGGACACTCCGGGATGTGACGGTCTTCGAGTTCGATGGCGAACGTCATCTAGAGCAACGAATCGACGCCGAGCGAGCCGTGAACCTGACGGGCAGTACCTGGGAGTTCCACGACATCCGTGTGTACGAGTTCACCGAGATGCGAGGGCTCAGCGAGAGAGAAGTGTCGATCCTGCGTGTGGATCTTGGGCTCAGCGGTAAGGACCTGGCCGGCGCGGCACCGCCGGTGACGCTCACGAGCTTGCACAAGCTCGCTCGGCATATACGCAAGCGGGTCGGAAACGAAACCGCACTCGCCGGATTGCAGGTTGGGTTCCACTCGCGTTTAGCACAGCCACTTGGCGTGCTCGTGCTCGTCCTGCTCGCGCTCCCCTTTGCGATTGGCGATGTGGAGCGCGGGGACTCCCTACCTAGCTCGCTATTGCTAGCGCTGGCCGCAGCCGCGGCCTACTGGCTGGCGTGGACTCTGGCGCTGCTCGCGGGGCAGTCCGGCCAAGTGCCGGCTGCGCTGCCCGTCTGGGGCGTCACCGTGCTCTTCCTGGGGGTGGGAGTGTGGCGATTCCGGCGGATCAGCGAGTAGGTTTGGCGCGATTCGAGAAGAAGTACTTGAGGAAGGGCAGCTTCGGCGACAGGATCACCGTCGTCTCCTTGTCGAGAGCCTTCTCGTAAGCCTCCAGGCTGCGCATGAAGGCATAAAATTCCGGGTCCTGACCGTAGGCCTTGGCATAGATCTGAGCGGCTTGGGCGTCTCCCTCACCACGCAAGGCGGTTGACTCGCGACGCGCCGTGGCCCGCACCACCTGACTATCCCGATCCGCTTTGGAGCGAATCGTGCGGGCGGCCTCCTCTCCCTCGGCCCGGAACTTCTTTGCGAAGCGCTCGCGCTCGGTGCGCATACGCTGAAAGATCCGGTCCAGGTTCGCCTGTGGATAGTCCGTACGCCGGATCTTCAGATCGGTCAGCGCGATCCCGAGTGGCGCGAGCTTGGTCGCGGAGTTAGTCGCAATTTTTCGCATGATGGCCGGGCGCTCCTGCGAGAGTAAATCCCCGAGCGTGTGCTGCGCGAGCGTCTGCCTCAGTTCGCTGTAAGTAATGGTATCCAGACGGCGCATTGCCTCGGGCAGCGTGCGGACACTCTCGAAGAACAGCTGTGGATGCGCAACCCGCCACATCGCGTAGTAGTCCACACTGAGCAGCAGTTTCTCGGACGTGTAGAGCTCGCGCGGCTTGGCTTCGTAGCGAAGCAAGCGACGGTCGTAGCGATGAAACTGGTGCAGGCCCGGGATTCGAAAATACCAGCCAGGCTCGGTCAGGACGGCTCGATTGAGTGAAACCCCCATGACTTTCGGGTCAGGGTTATTGAGCAGGGTGCGAAAGGCCTGTTGACGTTCGTCGAGGATCACCACACAGAAGGAGCCCACCACGACGGCCGTCAGAATCAGTAATAGCGTGACGAGTCGACGCGTCATTGGGCCGCTCCCTTGCGGCCCAGCGGTAGATAGGGCAGAACCTTCTCGCTCTGGCCTTCTTCTAGGATGACCTTGTCCATCTCTGGCAGGATCGACTCGAGCGTCTCCAGGTAGAGCCGTTCGCGGGTGACCTCCGGTGCGCGCTGGTACTCGGCGAGCAAGGCCTTGAACCGCTCCGTCTCCCCGTGTGCCAGCAGGATCCGCGTCTCCCGATACGCTTGCGCCTGGTTCGCGAGCTCCTGCGCCTCGCCGCGCGCGCGCGGAACGACCTGATCCGCATAGCCCCTGGCTTCGAGAATCAGACGTTCACGGTCCTGCTCGGCACTGGCGACATCGGCGAAGGCGTCCTTGACCGGGTCAGGCGGCTCGACGTCCTGAAGCTGAACACTTTGGATCAGAACACCAGCTCCGTACTCATCGAGGATCTCCTGGATTCGGTCCCGCGCCTCTTCTTGGATAGGGCCCTTGACCTCGGTGAGTACGTCATCGATCGGGCTCTTGGCCACGACCTCGCGCAGCACCGCCTGTGCCACGTCTCGCAACACCTGCGGAACGTTCTTGACCTTGAAGAGGTATCCGCCAAGATCGACGATCCGGTATTGAACCACGAACTCCACGTTGACCAGATTGGCGTCCCCGCTCAGCATGCGCTTTTCAGCCGGGCGTTCTTCGTACTCGGGCGGGGGCCCGGTCGCGATGGTGCGGTAACCAAACTCCTCCTCGAGGGTCACGGTGACACGTTTCTTCTCGATGCGTTCGAGCCCGGGTGCGTACCAGCGCAGACCCGGCTCCAGGGTGCGTGAGTAGCGACCCAGAAACAGGACGGCCGCTTGCTCGTCAGGCTCGAGCTGGAAGGTCCCTAGCGACGCATAGGCAAACCCCAGCACGAGCAGAAGCAAGACCGAGATACTGAGGCGGCCAATGAGCTTCAACCGTCAACTCCCTCTGGTGTTCGATCCAGTCCTACGGCGGATCCTCTTACCTTTCCTCGCTTGCTTCCCGTTCTGCGTTCGCCTTCACCATCGGTGCAATGAGCTCGATCGGGAAGGGGAATATAATCGTGGAGTTATGCTCCGTCGCGATATCGCTCAGCGTCTGCAGATAGCGTAGCTGGAGCGTATAGGCCGACTGGGTCATGATGTCCGACGCTTCGCGCAGGCGCTCCGCGGCCTGGAACTCACCCTCGGCGTGAATGATCTTCGCGCGCCGTTCGCGCTCAGCCTCGGCCTGCTTGGCCATGGCACGCTGCATCTCGGTCGGCAGGTCGATGTGTTTGACCTCTACCGCACGCACCTTCACTCCCCAGGGATCCGTGCCGCGGTCGAGGTCCTCCTGGAGCTCGCGATTGAGCTTGTCGCGCTCGGCGAGCAGCTCGTCCAGCTCCGCCTTGCCACACACGCTACGCAATGTCGTCTGCGCCAGCTGCGAGGTTCCGTACAGGTAGTTCTCGACCTTGATGATCGCATTCTCGGGGTGGAGCACGCGGAAGTAGATGACGGCGTTCACCTTGACGGATACGTTGTCGCGCGTGATGACGTCCTGCGAAGGAACATCCATGACGATCTCCCGCAGGCCTACGCGGTCCATGCGATCAACCATGGGAATGATCCACTTCAAGCCCGCCTGCTTTACGCCGACGAAGCGTCCGAGTCGGAAGACGACGCCTCGCTCGTACTCGTTCAATACCCGGAAACCGGTCATCGCCAGTCCCAGGAGCACCAGTCCGAAGATGCTAATCATCATCATGTTGCTTTCTCCACTACTTCGATCATGCGCTCGACGCTCACGATCAGACCGTTCACTTCCGTAATGCGGACTTTCTCGCCTTTCGAGATGGAGTCATCGGATACCGCAGTCCAGAGCTCCCCCCGCACCAAAACGCGACCCCGTTTGCGGATGGCCTGGTCCACGATCCCGGTGTCGCCGATGAGTCCTTCCGCGCCCGTGAACTGTGGTCGAAACAGGGTCCGCGAAAGTCCGAATACCACGATTCCTGCAAAGATCGCCACCGCCAGGACTGCCGGAAAGATTACCGTCCAGAAGGGTACTATGAGATCCGACTGCTCGGGAACGTCAAAGAGCGTGTAGGCGCCGGCGGCCAGGCAAATGAGTCCCCCGCTGAAGAGCAGCCCGAAGCTGGTGACGAAGATCTCAGCGGCCAGCAGCGCAAGGCCACTGGTTATCAAGATCAGGCCGAGCCAGTTGAATGGGATGATCTGGAGCGCGAGCCCCGCGAGAACGAGGCAGATTGCCCCCGCCACCCCAGGGAAGATCATCCCGGGCTGCGTGAACTCGACATAGAGCCCGAGCAGACCCGCGAGGATCAAGAGCAGCGCGATCTGCGGGTCGGCCATGACGTCGAAGAAGCGGGCGACCAGGCTCATCCGAATCCGCACGACGGCGACCTCTAGCGTGGCCAGCGTCACTTCTTTACGGCCCACGCTGACCGTGCGTCCGTCGAGCAGCTCGAGCAGGTGGTCGAGGTCCTCCGCCACGAGATCGATGACGTTCTTCTCGAGTGCTTCGGATTGGGTGATGGCCACCGAGTTTCGCACGGCGTCGACGGCCCACTCCACATTGCGATCGCGAGCCTCCGCGATGGACTCGATGAAAGCCGCAGTGAATTTTTCGATTTTCTCTCCGGCAAAGTCACGCACCTGAGGTGCCGGCTCGTCCTTCTCCCCGTCCTTCTCCCCGTCCTTATCGCCCTCGGGAGCCTGCGGAGGGGTCGGGAAGATCGATACCGGATGCGCCGCCCCGATACTGGTGCCAGGCGCCATCGCCGCCACGTGACCTGCGAGTGTGATGAAGGTGCCCGCCGAAGCCGCCCAGGCGCCCCGGGGCGAGACGAAAACGATGACCGGCAACTCGGCGTTCAGAATCGCACCCACGATGTCCTTGGTGGAGCTCAGCAGGCCCCCGGGAGTATCCAGCTCGATGACCAAGGCGGTCGCCCCCTCGGCCTCACTCTGGGCGATCGCTTTGCTCAGGTAATCCGCCACCGCGGGATTAATCCCACCCGCAACCGTGACGACATTGATCGTGTTGGCCCGTGCTACGAACGGGACGAACACGAGCAGAGCCAGCCAGAGCGACCAGGCCCGTTTGGCGTTCATGCGCTCCGGACCTGGCGGATCCGGTCCAGTATCCGCGCCGCGACCTCCCGTTTGGAAGCCGCGGGAACCGCGCTGACGTCGTCTACGCACGGACCCAGGATCCAGACCTCATTGCGATCCACATCGAAACCCGTGTCCGTGCGCGACACATCGTTGGCCACGATCAGATCGCAGCCCTTGCGCTCGAGTTTGGCTCGCGCGTTCTCGAGAACATGCTCGGTCTCGGCTGCAAAGCCTACGATCGTGCGCCTGCCCTTCGCCGCCACCAGCTCCGCCAGGATGTCCGGATTCCGCACGAGCTCGAGCGTCATACCTTCCTGGGTTTCGCGCTTGAGCTTCTGCGCTGCTTGCTGCGCCATCCGATAATCCGCCACCGCGGCAGCCATGATCACGATGCTGGCTCGACCCAGTGCCTCCAGCATGGCGCTACGCATCTCCTCTGCGGTCTGCACGTCGAGCCGATCTACTCCGTAAGGTGTAGGAAGCGCAGAGGGACCTGAGACGAGGACGACCTCTGCGCCACGTCGAGCGGCCTCCTCGGCCAGCGCAAAGCCCATCTTTCCGGACGAGCGGTTAGTGAGTACGCGGACCGGGTCGATTGGCTCCGCAGTCGGTCCAGCGCTGATCAGGACGACCTCGTCTCGATACGTCCCTTCTCCCAGCACCTGGCCCACTATGCCCAGCAGGCTGTCGGTTTCCACCAGGCGCCCTTCACCCTCCCAACCGCACGCCAGCTCGCCCGTATCGGGCCCCACGATCCGCACGCCCTGTTTCGCGAGCAGGTCGAGGTTCGCCTGCGTCGCCGGATGCCGGTACATATTCACGTTCATTGCAGGCGCGACGATCAGGGGTGCACGCAGTGCGAGGCAGAGCGTCGAAAGCAGGTCGTCCGCCATCCCGTGCGCGATGCGCGCCAGGAAGCCGGCGGTGGCTGGAGCCACGATTCCTACCTCCGCCCAGTCGGCGAGCTCGATGTGCGAGATCTCGGACTCCTCGTTCAGCGAGAACAGCTCCGAGCGAACCGCATGTCCCGAAAGCGCTTGCAGCGTGAGGGCCGATACGAAGCGCAGCGCATTGGGCGTCGTCACGACGCGGACTTCGTGCTCCTGCGCACGTAGTCCGCGGATCAGCTCGCAAGCCTTATAGGCCGCGATTCCACCTGATACACCAACCAGCACCCGGCTCAAACGCGACCCCTTCCGCAGCTTTCTCGGTCGTCCTTCCCGGAGCCTTTCCGGCAGCTCACGAGAATTAGAAAATTCCTTTGAAAACCAACTATTTGCCGGACATTAGCTGTACCCAATACCGGTGTCAAACCGGCCTCAGCGCCACCTCTCGGGCGCGCCGCCCACCCTTCGATAGGGACCGTCAAGCTGCCTCTGCGGAGACCCGAAAAGAGGTTAAAGTGCCCCTCGATCCTCCCGTCGTCTCGATGGAGACCCAGAGCGCCTTCATGGCTGCTGCTGCCTCCACCGTCATCTGGGTAGCGGTGCTCTTCCAGCGTCGTGACCGCAACGCCCTCTTGTTCGCGGCGCTCACCTTGGCCTTCGCGCTTTTCAGTCTCGGCCGTGGCGTGCACGGCCTCGCGCAGCCATGGGGTCTCGCGTTGGCGGGCGTCGGACTCGCACTGCTGGGGCCACTGGCGCCGACGGTTGCCGCCAGTCTGACCGGTCGCAGCACGTTGGTCCGGCGTCTCCTGCCGCTCACGCTATTAGGCCCGCCTGTGTTTGTGGCCGCGCTTCTGGTGAGCGGTCCCGAACGACTCGTTCCCCGCATTGGCGTCGGCATCTGGGCCCTATTCGGTGTGGCCTGGAGCGCACTGCTGCTGATGCGCTTCCGCCCGGATCCCAGGGAAGACCCGACCCCCGATTCGACACGCCTGCGATACCTGACGATCGCGCATGGAATCGTGGTCGGCGCGGCAGTCCTCGACACGCTGATGTGGAAGCTCGGCGGGCCGCGTGTGGCCAGCTTGCTCACGCCCCTGCTCTACCTCTACGCGGGCTACCTACACCTGGCCCGGGTGCGCGTGGCTGACCTGCGCCAACTCATGGGCAACACGGTGGCGCTCACACTCATGGCGCTCGGTCTGGTGTCTTCTTTCGTCGCCATCCGGATCTGGGTGGGAACACGTCTCGATCTCTTCGTCTTCAATAGCTTCGTGGCCTCGTTCGTGCTGCTGCTCTTCTATCCGCCGGTGCGTTCGCGAGCCCACCACTTGATGGATCGCTATTTCGTGGCGAGCAAGCTGGAGCTCGAGCGGACCCTGAGCGGCCTGCGCGAGCGTCTGGCACACATCCTCACACTGGACGACCTGATCAAAGATCTGGTGGCAACGCTCGAGCGAACCCACCGGGTTCGGTCATCCTCGATCTTTCTGCGTGATGCCCCGCATCTGGGCTTTCAGCAGGCGGGAAGCATCGGTCTGCCGACCCGAAGCCGCATCAACCTGATCCGCGATCCAGTCTGGATCGAGGCCCTCGAGGCCGATGAGGTCCTGCTCTACGAGGAGCTCGACAAGTCCCTGGCCCAGGCGCGCGCGCCCGAGGAGCAGAAACGCCTGGAGCGCCTGCGCCGAATCATGCGTAACCTGGACGCCCAGGTCGTGCTCCGCTTGCGCGCCGAGCACGGCATCGTTGGCTTCTGGACCCTCTCCGAGGCCAATCCGCGCGAGCCCTTCTCCACCACGGAGGTTCGCTTGCTGCACTCGGTCGCGGACCAGATTGCGGTGAGCATCGAGAACTCCAAGACCTTCGAGCGCATCCGCGCCCGCGATCGCCTGGCCAACCTGGGGGAGATGGCCGCTGGCCTGGCGCACGAGATTCGGAACCCACTCGCGACCATTCGTGGAGCACTCGCCGTCCTGAGCGATACCGAGGCCCCCGCCGACGCCGAGCTCGATGGTGTAATCGTGGAGGAGATCGAACGGCTGGACCGAGTGGTGGCCACCTTTCTCGACTATGCACGCCCATGGACCCGCCAGGGCCGCCTGGGCGATCTGGAAGATTTCGTACGCACCTGCGCGGACGCCGTGGCGCGACACCACGCAGACGAAGAGGTCGAGGTCCGCTTCGAGAGCAAAGGCGAGATCCCTCCTATCACGGCTGACCCGGATCAGCTCGAGCGCGTGGTGACGAACCTGGTCGAGAACGCCTACGAGGTACTCGAGGGCAAGGGCATGATTCGGATCACCGTAAATGCGACCGGCGCCGAGTCCGAGATAGCAAATTCGGTGGAGATCTCGGTCGAAGACAATGGTCCCGGGATGGACGAGGCCACACTCGAACGTGTTTTCATTCCGTTCTTTACGACCAAACATTCCGGTACCGGGCTCGGCCTACCCTTGTGCGAGAAATTCATGCGGAGTCAAGGAGGCACGATCGACATCTCATCGACGCCAGGCACGGGTACGCTCGTTCGTGTCCGGCTGCCGTGTGCGCCCCCGTCCGCGTCCGAAGATGGTGAGGGCGCATGAAGAACGAAGGTACCGTCCTCGTCGTTGAAAACGAAGCAAACATGCGTCGCGTTCTCATAACTCTGCTGCGGCGCAAGGGTTACCATATGCTCGAAGCGGAAGACGGCGAGGTGGCATTGGAACGACTTGCGAGCGAGCGTGTGGATGCCGTGCTCTCCGATCTCAAGATGCCACGCATGAACGGCCTCGAGCTCGTCGAGCAGATGCAAAAACGTTTCCGTTCGATTCCCGTCATCCTGCTCACCGCGTATGGGACGATCGGTAGTGCCGTAGAGGCGTTGAAACAGGGCGCCTTCGATTACCTGACCAAGCCGTTCGATCCGGACGAGGTGCAGCAGGTGGTTTCCAAAGCGGTACGCACACGGGCACTGCAGGAGTCGGAGACGATGGCGGATCCGGAGGAGGATCCGGAAAGTCTGCTGCTCGGCGAGAGTCCGAGTCTCCAGCGTGTAAAACGCATGATCGCACGGGTCGCCCCTACACCGGCGACGGTACTGATCATGGGCGAGAGCGGAACGGGAAAGGAGCTCGTCGCGCGCAGCCTGCATCTGCGCAGTCCGCGTTGCGAGCAGGCCTTCGTCAAGATCAACTGCGCGGCCATTCCGGAGCCGTTGCTGGAGAGTGAGTTCTTCGGCTACGAGAAGGGAGCTTTCACGGGAGCGGCGAGCCGCAAGCCGGGGCGCTTCGAGCTCGCCGACGGTGGGACGCTGTTCCTGGACGAGATCGGTGAAATACCCCTCTCCGCTCAGCCGAAGCTCCTGCGCGTGCTCCAGGAGGGATCCTTCTTTCGCGTGGGCGGCACACGCACGATCTCGGTGGATGTTCGCCTGATCGTGGCCACCAACCGCGACCTAAAACAAGAAGTCCGTGAGGGACGCTTTCGCGAGGATCTCTTCTACCGCCTGGCGGTGGTACCGATTCAGCTACCACCCCTGCGCGAGCGACGTGAGGATATTCCCGCACTGACACGCTGCTTCGTCGAACGCTTTGCCCGACAGCTCAACCGTGCGGTGAAGGACATCGCGCCCGAGGCGCTTGAAGCTTTTGCGAGCTACTCCTGGCCCGGGAATATCCGCGAGCTCGAGAACATGACCGAACGCGCAGTGCTCTTCTCGGATCACGGTACGATCGAGCGAAGTGACCTGCCACCCGAGCTCCTGGCACAGCCGGCGCGCGGCAACCGTAGCGACGCTCCCCCACCGTTGCGGGAGAGGGTCCGTACGGCGACCCGTCGTCTCGAGCGCGAGGTGATCGTCGAGGCGCTCGAGCGGACGAACGGTAACGTCACAAAGGCCGCTCGACATCTCGGTATCTCTCGGCGAGGCCTGCAGCTCAAGATGAAAGAGCTCGATATCGAGCGCGAAGCGGGCTAACAGACTACGGAGTTTTCAGCAGCCTGCTAAGGCCCTAGCCTCTCTCGTAGACGCTGATTGACGATCTCGGGAACGAACTCGCTCACGTTCGCGCCCAAGGCGACGATTTCCCGTAATCTCGACGAGCTCACGTAGAACCAGCGCTCGCTGGTCATCAGGAACACCGTATCGAGATCGGGATACAGGTGAGAGTTCATCAGAGCCATCTCGAACTCATACTCGAAGTCAGAGAGCGCGCGTAGTCCCCGAATCACAATTCTGGCCCCCTGCTTTCGAGCGTAGTCGACAAGCAGGGTGCGAATCACGTCGACCCGGACCCTCGGGTGGTCGCCGACGACCTCTCGGATCATCTCGAGTCGCTCATCGACCGTGAAGATTCCCTTCTTATCCACGTTTTCCGCCACAGCCACGATCAGCTCATCGAAAATGCGAGTGGCCCGGTGGATCAGATCCAGATGGCCATTGGTGATGGGATCGAAGCTAGCGGGATAGATCGCTATTTGTTTCTCGCTCACGCTCCTGACTCTCCTGCAGGCTCATACCAATCAAAGGATGTGTCGCCGTACTCCCGCGTGCCCTTCAGCTCCAAGAAGGCGCTCTTGGCCGCTGCCGTCTTGCTGGCACGCTCCAGGAGCATAAGGCCGCCCGCAGCCAAAAGCCCGACCAGGCTGTCATCGTCCGCCAGCTGAGGCCCCCAGTCCTCGCCGTAGGGCGGATCCGCGAAGACGAGATCGTAGGTTCGGCCCTCGCGGCCCAGGCGGCTGAGAGCGCCACGGGTATCCAGCTTCAGCAGCCGGGTCCGCTCAAGCAGGCCGAGGTCCGACAGGTTCCTGCGCAGAACGCTCGTCGCAGCTCGCGTCCGCTCCACAAAAGTGACGTACTCCGCGCCCCGCGAGAGCGCCTCGATCCCGATCGCGCCCGTACCCGCAAACAAATCAAGCATCACGGCTCCCTGGATGCGGGCTCCTAGCCAGCTGAAGAGCCCCTCCCGGGCCCGTTCCGCCGTGGGGCGCGTCCCCCCACCCGCCAGGGTGTGCAGACGCCGGCCGCGGAATTCCCCGGCAACCACGCGCGTCAAACGTGCTCACCAGGGGTGAGGCGCCGGATACTACCAGCCCCCCCAGTGGCGGGCCAAGCTTCCAAAGCGCGGCCGCGCCAGGCCGCCCGGATGCGAAATTGTGTCCGCCAGGCGAGATTGTTCAAGGATTTTTTACAAAAGTGAAGCTGGACTGTAATTCATCATGTGTAATTATACTGTACAACGCAGCGGAGAGGCACCTATTGGGCAACAAACGCGATAAGTGTCTTGATTCGTCACTCTTTCTTGTATAGGATTCGCCCAGCAAGAACGGGCTACGGAGAAGAGTGTTCCCCGTGCCAACATTTTTGAACTGAGAGCTGATCCAATACTGAAGAGATCGCTTGTTCCGGCCGAGTCCGCTCGAAATCGCGGCGGCCCTCGTTCCGGACCCAGTGCAGAGCTCTCCTGACAGCGCAGCCTCCGAACCAGCAGACTCAAGGAAGGAACATCCGATGGCAACACGCACGCGAAAGACAAGTAGAAGCCAGCGCACGACGCGAGTCCCCAGAAGTTCACTCGATCGTCATAAGCGCCAGATACCGACCCGGTTGGGTCAGATTCGGGGGGACCGGTCGCAGCGTTCTTTCGCTCGCGAGCTGGGTGTTTTTCAGCAGAACGTGAACCGGTACGAGAACGGCACCACCCCCCATGCGGATTTCCTGATCACGCTCGCGCTGCAGGAGGGTGTCTCGCTCGATTGGCTGCTCCTCGGTCGCGGCCGGCCCCGTCGACGCTGAGGCCAGGCCCGGCGAAATAGTTTCCCCAAGGAGGGAAAATCGCTTCCGGTAATCACGTAATGCCGCGTGCTCATGCGCGTGCGTGTATCGATGGCAAGTCCCCTGGGCTAAAGGGAAGGCCGAGCCTAGGCCCCCGTACGGCACGCTTCTTGTAACTCCTCACACCGCGCACGCTTTTCGCGCAAAGGAGTTCTGGATGCGGTTCGTTCTGGGCATGTTGGTGATCCTATTCAACCTGGCGGACAACGCGACCACCTTCCTGTGCCTGCACCGGCCGATCCCCGGTTTCACGGTCGTCGAGGTCAATCCCTTCGCGCGCTGGCTTTTCAACTCGGTCGGCCTCACCGAGGGGCTTCTGATAGAGATGATCATCACGCTCGCAGCCGTCGGGTTCCTCGTCTTCAGCAAACGTCTGAGCCCACAGATCAAGCTGATCGTGCTCACAGTTCTCATCGTCCTTCCGGCCTGGGCAGTCGTGAACAACTTAAACGTGATGAAGGCCATCGGAGTCGCCCTCTAGGCTGTGAAAACAGCTCGGCTGAAAGCCCTGGTCCTCTTCTCCGTCTCCTGCGGTCTATCCTGTACCGTCTGGCCCCCTGCAGTCCCCGAACCTGGCCTTCCTGAAGTCTCCGCCGCACCCGTTTCCGACTCCCCGCTCGGCCCGGACGAGGTCGAATGGGTCGAGGCACACTTCCTCCGTTACCAGACCGGGCTGGCAGAATTCGAGGTCCGTCGCGTGGCCGAAACCACCGTTGCGGAGTCGGAACGATTGGGCCTCGATCTGGATCTCGTGCTGGCCGTGATTCACACCGAGAGCAGCTTCCATAACTTTGCACGTTCCCAAGTCGGCGCTTTGGGCCTGATGCAGATCATGCCCAACACAGGTGAGATGCTGGCCCGCGAGCTGGACATCCCATGGCAGGGGCCGAGCACGCTGTTCGATCCCAGTGTCAACGTCCGCATGGGAACGCAGTATCTCTCGTTCCTCTACGCCAAGTACGGGAACTGGGATGGCGCCCTGGCCGCTTATAACTGGGGTCCCCAGCGTATCGATCGCAGACTGCGAAGTGGTCGCGCGCTGCCCGCGCGCTACGTGAAAAAGGTTACGGCCCGGCTCGAATCAACGCGTCAGAACTGAGGAATCTCCGTCACCCGTCGCGGCTAGCTCCGCGATGAACGCATCGATTGCGGCGTCCACGTCCGTGCTGCTGCCACGCGCCCCGTTGACCAGGATCGAGAAGACCAGCCATTCGCCCCCCCGCGGCAGCAGCCCGCTCAACGATGACACATGCCGCAGGTGACCCGTCTTGCCGCGCACCGACGTTTCGGAGCCGTTCATGCGGTCCTCTAGTGTTCCGTCGAGCCCTCCCAGCGGAAGCGAGGCCAGGAACTCGGGCCCCGAGTCGAAGCGCAGCGTGGCGTCGCGCACGACGCGCGCCAGCGTTTCCGCGGAGACCCGATTCCGCGGCGACAAGCCTGAACCATCGGCCAGGATCGCCTGCGCCCCGTTGATCCCGATGCCTCGCAGATGCGCCTCGACCACCCGGATCCCCTTGCGCCAGCTTCCCGGTGCACCGTGGACCTCCGCTCCGAGACCCTTGATCAGCTGCGCCGCGATGAAGTTATTGCTGAACTTGTTGAGCTTGCGGATGATCTGATCCAGCGGCTCGCCCTGGAAGCGTAGTAGCTCGCGTGCAGAGGGCGGCACGCGCCCGACCCGGATCGGTCCCGAGACGCGTACACCCTGTGTTTCGAGCTGCGTTCGCAGCAGGTTTGCCGCGTAGTGCTCGGGCAGCGAGATGGCGCGCCAGTAGGTTTTGGGCTTGGCGCCCTGCGCAATCAGCCCGCGCATGCGTACCCGATCGCCCGAGCCGTCCGGCAGGGAGTCGAGCTCGAGCTGCAGCGGACCCGCCTTGGCTCCGGTCAGGACGTCGGAGCGAACTCGGAAGTACGGCGTGAACGGCGCCACGCTCACGCGGGCCGGCTTACCGACCTTCGACGCTGGAGTGACCTCGATGCGGCAGCTCGAGTAGTTTGCGGCGAAGGCGCTGGTCGGAGCGTGGTAGGCGCGAGAGGAGAGCGGCTCCCAGTCGGGGTGAAAGCGCATTCCGTCGAAGTAGCTCGCGTCAACGGCGATGCCGTCACGCACCTGAGTGATTCCCAGCAGACGAATCTCTTCGGCAAGCTTCCACAGGCTCTCGGAAACCAGGCTCGGATCCCCCAGTCCCTGAATCCAGAGCGTGCCCTCGAGCACTCCATTCTCAGCGATGGAGCCATCGATGAGGACGGGAGTC
>Ga0255049_10000755_pt1 | contig 19173 bp, 18 predicted proteins | sample JV7_2_3_MG_FD_183615 | JGI IMG/M metagenome (GOLD analysis project Ga0255049, IMG submission 183615) | Seawater microbial communities from Jervis Inlet, British Columbia, Canada - JV7_2_3 | ecosystem: Environmental > Aquatic > Marine > Inlet | place: Canada: British Columbia | collected 2016-10-06
TGACCCATGCGGCCACTGTCGGACCAGAATTTCTACGAGACCCTGGAAATTTCTTCGGATGCCACCCTCCAGACCGTCGAGCGAGCCTACCGCATCGCTCGCGCGACCTATCATCCGACCTCGGCGGCCACCTATTCGGTCTTCTCAGAGGAGGAGAACGCCGAGATTCTGCGCAGGGTAGAGGAGGCTTACGCCGTACTCTCGCAGGAGCGACTCAGGCGCGAGTACGACGCTCGCCTGCGGCGGGAGGAGCTCGGGGACACGGCGCGTCCGACCCGCGAGCCCGTACCCCAGCCGAAGGCGCGACCCGTTCCGAGCCCACTGCCCTCGCCCCAGATCGAGTTCGATCTCGGTCCGGTGGAGCCGGAGGACGGGGTGTATGATGGGCCGGCGCTGCGTCGCATCCGTATGAGTCGCGGGGTCGAGCTGGAAGAGATCTCGGCGCTCACGAAAGTCAACGGGTTTTATCTTCAGTGCATCGAGGCGAACCGCTATGTCGAACTTCCCTCGCCGGTGTATGTGAAAGGATTCCTTCGGGAATTCGCGAAATGCTTGAAGATCGACCCACACCGAGTCGTCGAGACTTACATGAAACAGTTTCTGGAGCGGGGAGAAGCGTAATCGTGGGTAGAATCTGCGACCCGTTACGCGCGCGTCGTATGGCACGGGTGCTCTTTTCCGACATCGTGGTGTACGCTGGCGATCAAGTACGTATAGGCCTCGAGAAAGACGATCTACTCGAACGCTTGAAACTCGATATCGAGCGAGCCCGAGTTTTCTACCAGCAGAACGTCGATCCGGCCTTACCGGATGCGGAGCGCATATTCAACTTCGCCCTCGTCGACGTGCTCGTTGCCGGGAATCGAAGGGTCAGCACCGCCATCTGGTGAGCTTTCAAGTGGAGGTTACGGGGTCGCTCGCCGGGAAGCGGCTGGATGTCGCGCTGGCAGAGATCGAGCCGAAGCTCTCGCGCGCCGCGGCGCGTCGACTGATCGAGGGCGGCAGCGTTACCGTCTCGGGTGTGATCGTGAAGCCCGCCCACCGCTTGCGTGTGGGCGAGCGCGTCCGGGGGCAGCTACCCGAGCCGGTGCCCGACCGGGTCGAGCCCCAACCGCTCCCGCTCCAGATCGTGCACGAGGACTCGCAGCTTGTCGTGATCGAGAAGCCAGCCGGGATGGTCGTTCACCCCGCCGCTGGCCAGCGCGAGGGAACCTTGGTCAACGCGCTGCTGTACCACTGCCGCGAGCTCACGGGCATCGGGGGGGTGCTGCGCCCCGGGATCGTGCACCGCCTCGACAAGGGAACGTCGGGTCTCCTGGTTGTTGCCAAGACCGACCTCGCGCATCGCCGACTCTCGCAGCAGTTCAAAGCCCATTCCGTCGAGCGCAGCTATCTGGCGCTGGTCCGGGGCACGCCGCAGGCTCGTGAGGGCACGATCGATGCCCAGATCGGACGGCACCCCAAGGACCGTAAACGCTTCAGCACGCGCGTGCGCGTAGGCCGGCGCGCCGTGACACACTGGACAGTGGAGGAGCGCTTCGAGAAGGTCACACTGATCCGGGTCCGTCTGGAAACGGGGAGAACGCACCAGATCCGGGTGCACCTCGCTTCGGTCGGCCTGCCCATAGCCGGCGACCCGGTGTACGGCGGGGGCCGCCCGGCCAGGGCGGAGCTCGGGCTCGTACGCCAGGCCCTGCACGCCGCCTCATTGGGGTTCGACCATCCAGAACACGGCCAGCGCCTGCGCTTCGATTCGGAGCTGCCCCAAGACCTGGCCTCGGTCCTCTCCGCACTGCGCCGGTGAGCGTACCTCCCTTTCTCCGCTGCGGTGTCCTGGAGGATCTCGGGATCGACCACGGCCTCGGTACGCGCCGCTCGGTGGAGGTGGACATCCCCGACCTGGCTCTCGTGACTCAGGTGCACGGGAGTACGCTGTTGCGAGCTCCGCTTCTGGACCCAAACGCCCGCGGGGACGCACTCTGGACCGATGAACCCGGCTTGGCCGTCGGGATTCGGACGGCGGACTGCGTTCCCATACTGCTCGTGGATAGCGCACGACGCGCGGTCGCAGCGGTCCATGCGGGATGGCGGGGCAGCGCCGCCCGGGTCTCCGAGCTGGGGGTGCTCGAACTCGCGCGCGCCCGCCAGCTGGCCCCCGCCGAATTGATCGCCGTAGTCGGACCCCACGTGGGTCCGTGCTGCTACGAGGTGGATGGGCCGGTACGCCGAGCGGTGGCAGAGGACGCGGTCTTTTCCCCCTCGCCCAAAGGAAAGGGCCATTACATGCTCGATCTCTTCGCTCTGAATCGTCTTCAGCTTCTGCGGGCCGGCTTGCGGCCGGAACGCATCCTGCGGGTGGGAGGCTGCAGCTTCTGCGATTCCACTTACGCCAGCTATCGACGGGACGGATCCGGCGCACGCATGGTGCATTTCGTGCGCATGCCGTTCCCTTGACAGAGATGCTCGGTGGCCTACGGTCTGCAGTGAAGCGCTGAAAGGGCGCGGACCCACCTCCCAATCCCCAATCCGGTTGCGAGTCTCTCAACTTATTCGACCGATCTCCCGAACCATTAAATGACCCACTTCACGATCTAGCCAGCGAACCTCTGGGGACCCTCTCCCCGGTGCTTGAACCCTGTTGAAGGAGCGCGGATGAACCTCTCGGAGCTGAAAGAAAAATCCGTAACGGCCCTGGTCGAGCTGGCCACCGAGCGCGGGATCGAAGGTCAGGCCGGGATGGTCAAGCAGGACCTCATTTTCGCGCTGCTGCAGGCTGAGACTCGAAACGACGGAGAGATTTTCGGAGATGGAGTGCTGGAGAGACTGCCGGACGGCTACGGGTTCCTGCGCTCGTCCGGCTCAAACTATCTACCCGGGCCGGACGACATCTATGTGTCACCGTCCCAGATCCGACGCTTCAACCTGAGGACCGGCGACACTGTCTCCGGGCAGATTCGGCCGCCCAAAGAAGGCGAGCGCTACTTCGCTCTGCTCAAGGTCAACAAGATCAACTACGAGGAGAACGAGGTCTCCAAGCACAAGATTCACTTCGACTCACTCACGCCGCTTTATCCCGAGGATCGCTTTCGCCTGGAGGGGGATTCCAGGAAGCTGACCACGCGCATCATCGATCTGATCGCGCCGATCGGGAAGGGTCAGCGTGCGCTGATCGTGTCGCCGCCCAAGGCGGGAAAGACGATGCTGCTTCAGGACATCGCCAACGCCATCTCGGAGAAACACCCCGAAGCGTATGTCATCGTTCTTCTGATCGATGAGCGGCCCGAAGAGGTAACCGACTTCCAGCGCAATGTGAAAGCAGAGGTCGTGTCCTCCACCTTCGATGAGCCGGCCCAGCGTCACGTGCAGGTGTCTGACATGGTGATCGAGAAAGCGCGGCGGCTGGTCGAACACAAGCGAGACGTTGTTATCCTTCTGGACTCCGTTACCCGTCTCGCACGCGCACATAACGCGGTGATTCCCCACTCGGGAAAGATTCTCTCCGGTGGCGTCGATGCGAACGCGCTGCAGAAGCCAAAGCGTTTCTTCGGGGCGGCGCGTAACATCGAGGAGGGCGGGAGCCTTACGATTATCGGCACTGCCCTCGTGGATACAGGCTCGCGCATGGACGAGGTTATCTACGAGGAGTTCAAGGGAACGGGCAACTGCGAGATTCACCTGGATCGCAAGCTGGCCGACCGCCGGACGTTCCCGGCGATCGATCTGAACCGGAGCTCGACTCGACGCGAGGAGCTGCTGCTGGACGATGCAACCGTCAACAAGATCTGGATCCTGCGCAAGGTGCTCGACCCGCTGAACACGGTCGACTGTATGGAGTTCCTGATCGACAAGATGAAAGCCACGGACGCCAACGAGGAGTTCCTGGCCTCGATGAACCAGTAGAGACTGGCGCGGTATCGGCCGGCCGCCTGCGGGATGCGCTGGCTTGAGCCAGAGGGGAGCCTGAGCTAGGCTTGGCGACCTCATGAAGGCAGAAATCCACCCCGAATACCAACCGGTCACCGTGCACTGCGCGTGTGGGAATGAGTTCGAGACTCGCTCGACCACGAGCGAGATCCGGGTGGAGATCTGCTCCGCGTGTCATCCTTTCTTCACCGGCAAGCAGAAGATCGTGGACGCCGCCGGGAAGGTGGAGCGCTTCCGAAGGCGCTACGAGAAGAAGTGATGAGTCCGCAGCGCACCCTCTCGCACCACTAGCCAGCCTCATTCCTCCCGCGTGCGCTGCTGCGCGCGCAGACGGCCTACCCTTCCACGGAGAGTCCCGTCATGTTCGACCGTCTCGAAGAAATGGAATCTCGTTACCAGGAGCTGGAAGCACTCCTGGGACGCCCCGAGTTCGCCACGGATCCGACCCGGCTCCGGGAGATCACACAGGAGATGGCGAGCATACGCGAGGCGGTCGAGACCTATCGGCGCTGGAAGGGGGTTCAGACGGCGCTGGCGGAGAACGAGGGGCTTCTCTCCGATCCGGATGGGGACATTCAGGACCTGGCCCAGGCCGAGATCACGACCCTCAAGGCGGAGCAAGCGGAGATCGAAACCCAGCTCAAACGATTGCTCGTACCCCGCGATCCGAACGATGACAAGAATGTAGTGCTCGAGATCCGCGCGGGAACCGGTGGGGAGGAGGCGGCGCTGTTCGCGGCCGACCTGTTTCGGATGTACACGCGCTACGCGGAAAGCCGCCGCTTGAAGGTGGAGCTGCTCTCGGTGTCCTGGACAGAGCTGGGTGGAATGAAAGAGGGGATCGCCACGCTTTCGGGCAAGAGCGTCTACCGTCGTCTCAAGCACGAAAGCGGGGTTTTTTGTTTTAATGATACGCCGACCACCGAGAAGGAAGGCCGCATCCACACCTCGACGGTGACCGTCGCGGTTCTCCCCGAGGCTCAGGAGGTGGACGTTCAGATCGATGAGGAGCGAGATCTACGTGTGGACGTGTATCGTAGTTCTGGGCCCGGCGGACAGAGCGTGAACACCACCGATTCGGCGGTGCGCATCACACACATTCCGAGTGGTCTGGTGGTCACCTGCCAGGACGAGAAGTCGCAGCATAAGAACAAGTCGCGCGCGCTCCGGATCCTGCGCTCGCGGCTTTACGATCTGGAGCTACGTCGGCAGCAAGAGGATCGCGCACGGGAGCGCCGCGGGCAGATCGGTAGCGGCGACCGCAGTGAGCGCATTCGCACCTACAACTTCCCTCAAAATAGGGTCACCGACCACCGCATCGGTCTCACGCTCCACAAGCTCGAGCGTATCCTGGAGGGAGAGCTCGAGGAGCTGGTCGAAGAGACCGCGCTGCGGCTCCAGGCGGAGGCTCTGAAGTGACCGCGAGAGAGCTCGTGAGCTCCACCAGCAACTACCTGCGTCGACACGGGATTCCGCAGGCGCGGCTGGATGCGGAGCTTCTTCTGGCCCACGTGCTGGGTGTGGAGCGCGTCGAGCTGTACCTGAGCCCTGAGCGCCCGGTGGAGGAGGGGACCCACGTGCGCTACCAGGGGCTGGTGCGGCGGCGTGCCCGCGAGCGTGTTCCCATCGCGTATCTGACCGGTGTACGAGAGTTCTGGTCGCGGCCGTTCCGCGTCACGCCGGACGTGCTGATTCCGCGCCCCGAGACGGAGACCCTGGTGGAAGCGGCGCGGGCGCTCGGCCCCTCGCGCGTGCTCGAGGTCGGAGTGGGTTGCGGGGCCGTGACCGGGGCGCTGGCCCTGGAGCTGCCGCATGCGCGCTTCGTCGCGCTGGACACGTCGGCGCAAGCGCTCGCGCTGGCGCGGGAGAACCTGGAACGGCTCGGCGTCGCCGAGCGGGTCCGCCTCGTGCAGGGGGACGGAACGGCGCCGCTGCGTGGGCCCTTCGACCTCATCGTGTCCAACCCGCCCTACATCGCGAGTGCCGAGCTTGAGCGGCTTCCGCCCGAGGTACGCAACGAGCCCAGCCTGGCGTTGGATGGGGGGCCGGATGGCCTCGCATTCGTGCGCCGCCTGCTGAACGAGGCCCCGCTGTTGCTCGCGCGCCCTGGATGGCTCGCACTCGAGCTAGGTCAGGGACAGGCCGTTTTGGTTCGGGAATGCCTTGCCGCGGCCGGTGCCCGCGCGGTTGAGTTCCGAACCGACCTGGCGGGCACGGAGCGCGTGGTCCTGGCTCGATTCGGGGGCGCCTAGCGTGGACCGCTTCGTGATCCAGGGAGGCGTTCCGCTGCACGGCAGCGTCCGCGTGAGCGGCTCCAAGAACTCCGTGCTCGCACTGATGGCGGCTTCTCTTCTGACTGAGGAGACCATCGTGCTCCAGAATGTCCCGCGGGTGCGCGATGTCTCGACCATGGTTCGTATTCTCGAGGCGCTGGGTCTCGACGCGAGCTGGGAGGCGGACACTGATCTCCGGCTCGCTGGAGGCCAGCCGACAGCGACCGAAGCACCCTACGAGCTGGTGCGCACTATGCGTGCCTCCTTCATGGTGCTGGGTCCCCTGCTTGCCCGCTGCGGTCACGCACGCGTCTCGCTGCCGGGCGGCTGCGCGATCGGTGCGCGACCCGTGGATCAGCACCTGAAGGGGCTGGAGGCGCTGGGGGCGAAGGTCGAGCTGATCGGGGGGTACGTGGAGGCGCGTGCGAGCCGCCTGCGCGGGGGCCGCGTGAGGTTCGACGTTTCCACCGTGAACGGTACTCAGAACGTGCTCATGGCCGCCTGTCTGGCCGAGGGCCAGACCCGCATTGAGAACGCGGCTTGTGAGCCCGAGGTGAGCGAGCTCATTTCTGTGCTGCAGGCGATGGGGGCGCGGATCGAGGGGTCTGGCACGGAGCAGCTGACCATCGAGGGGGTGGCCCGCCTGGACGGCGCGACCCATCGCGTGGCCGGGGACCGGATTGAGGCCGGGACCCTGCTGGTCGCAGGCGCGATCGCCGGGGGGGACGTAGAGGTGACCGGGCTCAGGCTGGATCAGCTCGGCGCGGTCGTGGAGAAGCTACGCGAGGTGGGCCTCGAGCTGGAGGTCGATGAGACCCGGATTCGGGTTCGACGCGCTGGACCGTTGCGCGGGGTGGATGTCGCCACGGCGTGCTTCCCGGGCTTTCCGACCGACATGCAGGCTCAGATCATGGCACTTCTGTGCCTCGCGCCGGGCTCCAGCCGTCTCACTGAGACCATTTTCGAGAATCGCTTTATGCACGTATCGGAGCTCAAGCGCATGGGTGCGGACATCAGCGTGAACGGCCGTACCGCTGTAATCCGTGGGGTCTCGGGACTCTCGGGGGCTCCGGTCATGGCCACGGATCTGCGCGCGAGCGCCTCTCTTCTGCTGGCGGGCCTGGCGGCGCGCGGGGACACCCACGTGATGCGGGTCTACCACGTCGACCGTGGCTACGATCGCATCGAGCAGAAGCTGGCCTCGATGGGCGCGCGCATCCGCCGCCTCGGGGACTGAGCAATGGCGGGGGCGCCGCGCCTGGTGCGTCTGCTGCGGACCCGTGACGCGGGCTTCGAGGCCGAGTTCCGCCGGCTCGAGGAGCGGCGTGAGCTCGGTGCGGATGAGATTCGCCGCACGGCCGCCGAGATCGTGGAGGCGGTGCGCCGCGGGGGTGATGACGCGCTGCTCGACGCGACCGAGCGCTATGACGGCTATCGCCTGGGGCGCGAGGAGATCGAGCTGTCGAGCCAACAGATCTCGGCGGGGGCGAAGCGGCTGCCCCAGGGGGATCGTGACGCGTTGACGAGGGCGGCCGATAGGATCCGGCGCTTCCACTCGCTCCGGCTTCCCACAGGCTGGACGGAGGAGCGAGACGGCGAGACCCTGGGACAGCTCGTACGACCGTTGGCGAGGGTCGGGTTGTACGTGCCGGGCTTCCAGGCCCCGCTGGCCTCGACCGTGCTGATGCTCGGGATTCCGGCCTCGGTGGCCGGGGTGGGTGAGATCGTCATGGCGAGCCCTGGGCGTGAGCTTCACCCCGCGGTGCTTGAGGCCGCGCAGCTGGCAGGCGTCACGCGCCTGTATCGGGTGGGAGGTGCACAGGCGATCGCGGCTCTGGCCTTTGGCACCGAGAGCGTGACGCGCGTCGACAAGATCGTGGGCCCTGGCAACGCGTACGTGCAAGCGGCCAAGCGCGAGGTATTTGGCCAGGTGGCGATCGACGCGGAGGCGGGCCCCAGCGAGGTCCTGATTGTGGCCGATGAGGCCGCCTCTGCCGTGCTCCTGGCGGCGGACCTCCTGGCCCAGGCTGAGCATGACGAGGCTGCGAGCGTCGTCCTGGTGACGCCGAGCGAGGCGTTGGCGCGGGCGACACTCGATGAGCTGGCCAAACAGATCTCGGGGCTTCCCCGCGAGGCGGTGGCGCGGCGGGCGCTCGGCGAGAGGAGCGCGCTGATCGTGACGCGGCACCTGGAGGAGGCCCTGGAGCTGGCCAACCGCTATGCCGCGGAGCATCTGGAGCTCATGCTGTCCGATCCGGCCGACTGGCTCGATCGGGTAGAGCACGCGGGCGCGGTCTTTCTGGGCGCTTGCAGCCCGGTGCCGCTGGGGGACTACGTAGCGGGACCCAGTCACGTGCTGCCGACCGGTGGCACGGCCCGCTTCTTCTCCGTGGTGGGTGTGGAGGATTTCCAGAAGCGGACCAGCGTGGTGGGGTTTTCGGAGCAGGCGTTCCAGCGCATCGGGGGCACGGCCGTGCGCCTGGCAGAGCTGGAGGGTCTGCATGCCCATGCCCGCGCGCTGAGCCTGCGACTCAGACGCAAGAAGGGACTGGACCCAAATACCTAGATCAGGCATCAATCCCGACAGACCGACAGAGTCGGGCAGAAGGCGAAACCATGGAGCGAGAGGCGAGTATTTCTCGGAAGACGCGGGAGACGGACATCGGGGTGGAGCTGCGCCTGGATGGCGAGGGCGAGCCCCTGATTGCGACCGGTGTTCCCTTTTTCGACCACCTGCTGGTCTCCTTCGCGCGGCACGGGCTGTTCGACCTGCGCATCCAGGCGACCGGCGATCTCGAGGTAGACCAGCACCACACGGTCGAGGACGTGGGCATCGCGCTCGGCCAGGCGCTGCGCGTGGCGGTGGGCGAGGCGTCAGGCCTCGCGCGTTTCGGCTCCGTGCGCGTCCCCATGGCCGACGCCCTGGTCCAGGTCGACCTCGACCTCTCGGGTCGTCCCTATCTGGTTTACCGGGCAGCCCTGCCCCGCGATTGGGTCGGTCAGTTCGACGCGGCGCTGGTGGAGGATTTTCTCTACGCCCTGTGTACCCACGGAGGCATCGATCTGCACGTCGAGCTTGTGTACGGCCACAACGTGCACCACATCGTGGAGAGCATTTTCAAGGGGTTGGGACGGGCCCTCGACCAGGCCACCCGAATCGACCCCCGCATTCGCGGACCGCTATCGACAAAGGGAAGCCTTTGACGCAACCCTCCCCCCAGGTCGTCGTCGTGGACTATGGCATGGGCAACCTGCGCAACGTGGCGCGGGCCCTCGAGCGCGCGGGCGCCCGGCCCCACATCACCACGGATCCGGAGCAGGTCCTGCGCGCGGATCGCCTGATCGTGCCCGGTGTTGGCGCGCTCGGTGACGCCATGCGCTGCCTGGAGGCGCTTGAGCTCATCCCTGCCCTGCGTAAGCGGATCCAGGACGGCCGTCCGTATCTCGGGATCTGCGTGGGGCTCCAGGTGCTGCTAGAGGAGGGCGAGGAGGGGCCCGCGCGCGGCCTGGGCGTGGTTCGGGGCCAGGTGAATCGCTTCCCGGAGGCCTCGGGACTGCCCGTGCCCCACATGGGCTGGAACATGGTGAAGCCCCTTCGACCCCACCCGGTGATCGAGGACGGATTCTATTACTTCGTGCACGCCTACCGGCCCGTGGGCGTCCCCACTGAGCAGGTGCTGGCCACCACCGACTACGGCGAGGCGTTTCCCGCCGCGCTCGGGTTCGACGCGTGCGTGGCTGTGCAGTTCCATCCGGAGAAGAGTCAGCGTGCGGGGCTCGCACTGCTCGAGCGTTTCTGCAGCTGGTCACCGTGACGCGGCCAGGGCTCGAGAAGCGGCGGGCCCGCGCAGCGTGGAGGTAATCCCGGCACTCGACCTACGCGGCGCTCAGATCGTGCGCCTGGAACAGGGCGACTACGAGCGCGAAACTGTTTATGACGCGGATCCCGCGCGCGTGGCCGCGGGCTTCATTGCGGCGGGTGCGACCCGCCTCCATGTGGTCGATCTGGACGGCGCCCGCGAGGGAAGGGTCCAGAACCAGGCCGCGATCCAGGCCGTTCTGGAGGCCGCTGGCCCCGTGCCGATTCAGCTCGGGGGTGGCATGCGCAGCGTTGAACACGTGGAGGGGGTGCTTGCGCTCGGGGTCGATCGCGTCATTCTGGGCACCGCGGCCCTCGAGGCGCCCGAGGTGTTTCGCGCCGCGGCCCTGCGCTGGCCCGGGCAGATCGTGCTGGGACTCGACGCGAAGGGCGGACGCGTTGCGATTCGCGGCTGGCAGGAGACGGCGGATGCGGCGGTCGAGAAGGTGCTTCAGCGCTTCGAGGATCTCCCGCTGGCGGCGGTCCTGCACACCGACATCGGTCGCGACGGAATGCTACAGGGCCCCAATGTGGCTGCGACCTCGCACCTCGCTGGCTTGACGCGGTTTCCGCTGCTCGCCTCGGGGGGGGTACGTTCGCTCCAGGATCTGGAGGCGCTCGCCCGCACGCGCGTCATCGCGGGCGCGGTCGTGGGTCGCGCGCTCTACACTGGCGCCCTCGATCTACGCGCCGCGTTACAGCAGCTCTCTCCATGTTGACCAAGCGCATCATCCCCTGCCTGGATGTGAAGGACGGGCGGGTCGTGAAGGGCGTCCAGTTCGTGGGTCTGCGTGACGCGGGCGATCCAGTGGAGGTCGCCGAGGCCTACGACCGCCAGCAAGCCGATGAGCTGTGCTTCCTGGACATCACCGCGTCGCACGAGCGCCGTCGGACGATCTTCGACCTGGTTGCGCAGGTGGCGGATCGCATCATGATCCCGTTCTCAGTGGGGGGCGGCGTGCGTTCGGTCGAGGACGTGCGGGCCTTGCTGCGGGCCGGAGCGGACAAGGTCAGCGTGAATACGGCCGCGGTCGAGCGGCCCAGCCTCGTGGCAGAGGCGGCGGAGCGCCTGGGCTCGGCGAACCTGATCGTGGCCGTCGACGCGCGCCGGCGCGCTGCGCACGATCCAGAGCAGGGTTGGGAGGTCTTCACGCATGGAGGGCGGGTGTCCACCGGTCTTGATGCGCTCGAGTGGGTGCGACGCATGGAGCGGGAGGGTGCGGGCGAGATTCTACTGACCAGTATGGACCGCGACGGCACCCAGGATGGCTATGACATCCCGCTCACGCGGGCCGTGAGCAATGCCCTGTGTATCCCCGTCATCGCCTCGGGGGGCGTGGGAACGCTTGAGCACCTGCGCCAGGGGCTCGACGATGGGCCCGGCGGGGGCGGGGCCTCGGCAGCCTTGGCGGCGAGCATCTTCCATTTCGGGACCCACAGCGCGGGGGAGGCCAAGCGCTATCTGGCTGCGCACGGAGTGTGGGTCCGCCCTGTGGACGAACTGGCCTCCTAGGTGTCCTGAAGAGGCAGGGTGGTCGGACCAATCGACACCAAGAGGCTGCTCACACCACCCATATTGCGCACCCGAGAACCGTTATGCTAGTTTCCCTGGCGCGGACGATTGGCTGCAAGTGCCTGAAAAATCAGGTAAAACTCAGGTGAGAGTCAGATAGCCTGGGTTCTGCGGGGCGCCTTATTACGGAGGGGGTCCCCGCGGCGGGCGGCGTGGGCTTGTGTCCTGCGAGTTGCGCTCCAGCCACGAGGACGTCCGCGTAGCGGAGTGCAAACAGGTAAGGGGGAGTGAGTCCTGCCGGGCATCAAACTCAAGGATAACGAGACCTTCGAAATCGCCATGAAGCGCTTCAAGAAGCAGTGCGAGAAGGCTGGGCTGATGTATGAGCTCCGCAAGCGGGAGCATTACGAGAAGCCCAGCGTCCGGCGAAAGAAGAAGGCTGTAGCCGCGCGCAAGCGCGCGCTCAAAAGACTGAAGCAGGCGTACTAGGTTTGACGAGCTCGGTCCCCATACGGGGAGCCGGGCTCGTGGCGTTTTAGACCTGGGGGTCCTAAGGGCCGCCCAGAGGTTGCTGAGGTCGGATTGGGACGGATTCCGGATCAGGTGATCGAAGAGGTGCGCAACCGGGCGGACATCGTTCAGATCGTCAGCCGGTATGTGACCCTCAAGAAATCCGGGAGCCGACATTGGGGGCTCTGTCCCTTTCACTCCGAAAAGACGCCTTCCTTCCAGGTCCACGAGGACAGGCAGATCTTTCACTGCTTCGGCTGCGATGCGTCGGGCGATGTGTTCGCCTTTCGCATGCGGCACGATGGGTTGGATTTCCCGGACGCAGCGCGGGCCCTCGCGCGCGAGCTCGGCATCTCGGTCCCGGCTTTCTCAGGCGCCTCGGCGGGGCACGTGGCCCAGCTCCATCGCGTCAACGAGGCGGCGCTGGAGTACTTCCGCCAGTGCCTGCGTGGGCCCGGCGGGGCGCAGGCTCGCCGCTATCTCGAGGCTCGCGAGGTGCCCCAGGAGCTGATCGACCGCTTCCAGATCGGATACGCTCCGGCGAGCTGGGACGGTCTTCAGCGAGAGCTGGCGCGTAAGCGGCTGGAGCTCAAGGCCGCGGAGCAGGCGGGTCTCGTCGCGCGGCGGCAGACGGGCGAGGGTCACTATGACCGCTTCCGTAGCCGGATCGTGTTCCCGATCCTGGAACCCAGCGGGCACGTCCTCGGCTTTGGTGGCCGTGCCCTGGGAGAGGGGGAAGGTCCCAAATACCTGAATTCCCAGGAGAGCCCGGTCTACCACAAAGGTCGGGTTCTCTTCGGTCTGCCGCTCGCTCTGGATGGGATCCGAGGGCGCGGGCGGGTGGTGGTCGTGGAAGGCTACTTCGATCTGGTGGCCTTGCACCGGGCCGGGATCGAAGAGGGTGTGGCACCCTGCGGGACCGCCCTCACCCCCGACCACGCGCGTTACCTGCGGCGCTACGTATCCGAGGTAGTGCTTCTTTTTGACGGAGACGAAGCAGGCCAGCGCGCGGCGGAACGTGCGCTGCCGATCTTGCTGGCCGAACGGCTGCGCGTGCGTGCGGCCTTCCTGCCTGCGGGCGAGGACCCTGACACGCTCGTAAGGCGCTCGGGCGCGTCGGCGCTACGGGCATGTGTCGATGCCGCGCAGCCGCTGCTCGATCGTCTGATCGAGAAGCGACTGGAGCGGTCGTCTGAGCATGCCTGGGCGGTGGCCGACGCCGCGCATGCGGTGGCCCCGCTGCTGCGCGCGATCCCGGATCCGATCGAATCCGCTGCCTATGTTCGCCAGGTGGCGGCCCGCCTGAACCTTCCCGCGAGCGCGCTCCAAGAGGCCGTGCGCGGCGGTGTTGCCGAAACGCCGCGAGCGCCCGCGCCGGAGCCCGCTCCTCGAAAGGAGGTACGGCTCGACCCGGCGACGCGTATCTTGCTGGCTGCGCTCGTGACCTATCCGGAGCTACTGCCGCTGGCGGACGGCCTCGATGCCGAGTGGCTGCCGCCCGGGGACGACCGTGTACTGCTCGCACAGGTCAACACGATGCTGGGCGAGCATGGTGGCCAGGCCGTTGCTCGCCTTCTGTCGCCCGGGGAATCGGGGTTATCCGAGCCGCTCAAGTCCGCCCTTTCACGGATCGCGGCGGAGGCGGTACCCACGGACGTAAACGCCGCGGAACGAGCCCTGCGAGATTGCGTCGCACAGCTACAAATTCGCGCGCTCGATCGGCGGTCGCGCGCGCTCACAACTCGGCTCGAATCATGCAAGGACCAGGGAGAGTTGGAATCCCTGCTGCACGAGAAGCAGCGAAACCTTGCAGAGAGGCGAGAGCTCTGGAGTCAGGTACAGCAGGTTTGAAGTTTTTTACCCGTCTTGAGTCAAGGAGTTCCCCCCCAAATGGCACGATCTCAAACTCCCAGGCAATCCACCAACCGAAGTAAGCGACCGAACACCAAAGCTGAGTCACCGCGGAAAACGGTGAGACCCGCAGCTGTTGTGCAAGGAAACGGAAACGGCGCTGCGAGCCGCTCTGGTAATGGAGTCCCGCGGCTGAGCCTGCGTCGACTGTTGCGCATGGGCAAAGAGAGCGGCGAGGTGGAGGGGTCGAAGATTCTGCAGGCGTTGCCCGAACACATCCTCAAGTCGGCAGAGAAGCTCGACGAGGTCGTCGCGCTCTTCGGTCGGCAAGGGGTTTCGATCAAGCAATGGCAACCGCCCGTTTGGTTGAGGAAGCCCGAGGTTCGGCGACGGAGCTCGGACGATGAATACGGTGGGGTCCGGTCCAACGACCCCGTGCGCGTATACCTGCGCGAGATGGGCTCGGTGTCTCTGCTCACGCGGCAGGGTGAGGTGGAGATCGCGAAGCGCATTGAGGCGGGGGAAGAAGATCATTTCAAAGCGGCGCTCAAGAGTCCGATCGTCGTGGGTTGGCTGCTGTCGATTGGTGACGAGATCCGCAAGAAGAGCAGGGACAGCAAGCAGCTCTTCCCATCGCTCACGCTCGGTGAGACCGATGCGACTGCACAGGAGTCCAGGCAGCGGAAGCTCCTGCAGGCATTGACCCAGCTCCGTCGGTCACAAACCGATATCTCCAAGCGGCAGCGTGTGCTGTCCAATCCGCGCACCACCGCCGACACCCGGGCGCGGATCGAGGACGAGATCGACGAGGTTCGGTGTCGGAACGCGCGCCGCATCCGCGAGACCGGAATTCTCAAGGAGTTCGTATTCGAGCTAGCCGAAGAAATCCACAAGTTTACTGAGCTGGTCGAGCAGGAGACGACCGTGGTGCAGCGCATGCTACGACCACTACGGGTAGACGATCAGCAGTTCATGCAGCTCGCGGCTCAGTCGCGGCGCCGCTCGATTCCGGGCAAGCGCGCCCTGGTCCGACTGGGCGGAAATCCCGAAGCCATTGCGATCGCCGAGAAGGAGATCCAGTCCATCGGACGCCGGATCCAGAAGATCGAGGCGGAGCATCAGACCACGGTCGATGCGGCCCGCACCTCCCTGGACGAGATCAGGGAGGCCCAGGAGCGGACACGCCAGGCCAAGAGCGAGCTCATCGAGGCTAACTTGCGCCTCGTGGTCTCGATCGCCAAGAAGTACACCAACCGAGGCCTGCAGTTCCTCGATCTGATCCAGGAAGGCAACATCGGGTTGATGAAGGCCGTCGACAAGTTCGAGTATCAGCGCGGGTACAAGTTCTCGACCTACGCGACCTGGTGGATACGTCAGGCCATCACGCGGGCCATCGCGGACCAGGCCCGCACGATCCGAATTCCGGTTCACATGATAGAGACCATGAACAAGCTGGTGCGTGCGCAGCGTTACCTGGTGCAGAAAATGGGGCGCGAGTCGACACCGGAGGAGATCGCAGACAAGATGGAGATGCCGCTCGAGAAGGTGCAGATGGTGCTTAAGATCGCGAAGGAGCCCATCTCTCTGGAGAGCCCGATCGGCGAAGACGAAGACAGCCATCTTGGCGACTTCATCGAGGACAAGCAGCGCCCCTCGCTGACGGACGAGGTCATGCAGAGAAACCTGGCGGAACAGACGAACAAGATTCTCAGTACGCTTACACCGCGCGAGGAGAAGGTACTCAAGATGCGCTTTGGCATCGGCGAGCGCTCCAACCACACGCTGGAGGAGGTGGGACAGGACTTCGACGTGACCAGGGAGCGAATCCGCCAGATCGAGGCCAAGGCGCTGCGCAAGCTGCGCCATCCCAGCCGCGCCCGCGTGCTCCGCGCCTTCGTCGACTAGCCTCTCGAAAAGCCCTCAAGGGGCGGGGGCTTCGGACCGATCCTGCACGCATGTGGAGGCCCCTCTGCGTGCTCGTCTGCCTCGCGCCGCTCGCGTGCGCGAGCCCACCTCCCCTGGGGTCCGAGACGCCGCTGTGGCTTGCCCCGCGCCCCCCGGACGACCCCGCCGCGCTTCGCCTCGAGCCGGCCCGCCTCGTGCTCGCCCTGGGTGAGACGGCGACGCTGTCGCTCCAGGGCGCCAGCAGCCCGCGGGCGCGCTGCTCCTCCGACCGGGGCGCAGTCAGCTTGCACCCCGACGGGACGCTGCCGGTCGCTTCGCTCTCCGCCCCCGGAGTGATCGATTTCAGCTGCCAGGTCGGCGCGCTCCGGGCCCAAGCGCAGGTCACATTCAGCGCGGCGCGAGTGCTCCCGCTGCGCGATCCCTACGCAGGGGGCGTGGTGCTCTTCAAGCTGCGACGCGCTCCCGACCCGCCCGAAAGCCCGATCGGCCGCCAGACGCTCGGTTTCCGCAGCCTGGATGCTCTGTTGCGCCGGCTCGACGCGCATGCGTTCCCGGCCTTCCCCTTTGATCGCTCACGAACACTCGATCGTGTGGGTCTGGGGCGTTGGGTTGCGATCGAGCTGCCCCCCGGCGTGAACTACTACCAGGCTCTGGCCTGGCTGCGCGCCGATCGCCACGTACTGCCCCAGAGCTATTGGCCCGAGGACGGCGACTATCTGCGTGTGGACGCTACGGAGGGCTGGCCAGCTGCGCTCGTGGAGCCTCGGCCGGGACCGGGGGCGCGCCCGCCCCGTGGCCCTCAACTCACTCCGGTAGCGGTCGGCGGCACGCGCGCGGCGGGCAAGGTCGGCTGGGAGCTCGAGGCGATCGGAGCACCGCAGGCCTGGAAGAGGGGGCGGGGCGACGGCGCGGGCGTGGCCGTGATCGATACCGGCGTCGACCTGAACCACGTCTCTATCTCGGGCAATCTGCGTGAGAAGCGTGAGGAGACCCCTACGTTCGATGCCGATGGCAATGGGATCCCGGGGGACCGGGTGGGTGTCAGCCTCGCGCACCTCGCGATCGCCCACGGCGCTGGTCCGCCGCGCCTCGCACTCGGGCTACTCTCAAACGTCTCGGATTGGAGCGGCTCCGACGCGCGCCCGTTGCCCCGGCGTTGGGGCCACGGAACCGCGCTGGCGGCCCTTGCGGCGGGTACGGGCGACGCCGACGGGCGGCTCGGGGTGGCCCCGCACGCCTGGATTCTCCCCGTCGACATCCAGGAAAACCGGCGCGTGACCCGAAGCCGTTGGCTCGATGAGGATCCGCGCATGCGCACATCGCCCGGGCCGCCCGCAGCGGAACCTCCCCTGCGCTCGCCCCTGTGGGCGCGTGCGGCCGGCGTGGCTTATGCGGTGCGTGAAGGGGTCCGGGTGCTCACCTGTGCCTGGCCCCCGCTCGAGCCCACCTGGATCCTCCACGACGTGCTGCTCTACGCGGAAGACAACTGTGCGCTCGCGGTCTGTGCAAGCCGCGGTCGCCCTTCCAGCTCGGCCGGCCATCCGGCGCGCTGGCGAGCTCACGGCGCGCAGGGCCGGTCCTCGCATGGAGAGCTCTACGACGCGTGGACGGGCGAGGTTCGTCCCGGCTTCTTCAAGCGGCCACTGCGCAGCCTGCTGCTCGCCGATGGGTTCGATGCCCCTCCTTCCTCCCGCGTCGGGAACGAAGCCGATCTCCGGGTTCGACTGCGCTCGCCCTCCCAAGATCGGGCGATTCGCAGCGCCGCCTCCGACCCGCGCAACGACAGCACCCCCCTGCTCGACCGTCGTAGCACGGCCTTCGCTCGGCCCGGGGCCGCGGCGGGGCTGGTGGCGGGAGCCGCGCTCCTGCTCAGCGCGCGTCGCCCCGATCTCGAGCCGCTTGCGCTAAGGAACGCGCTGCTGGATGGCGCGCGTTCCGTGCAAGGCGAGCCTCTGCTCTGGATCCCGGGCGCTCTGGAGGCGGCCGAGCGGCGGCCCAGAGGCCGCTGCGTTCAAGTCGAGGAAGAGGAGCACGCGCAGAAGCCGTGGTGGGAGCGCGTGCGCGTGCGTGCCACGATGCGGCAGCCCGGTGTGGAGTCCGCCGAGCCCGCCCCCGAGGTTCGTTGGCCCTGAGCTGCTTGCCCCCGCTGGGGGAGGGAACTACCCTGGCCGGCTCCGTCGGGGCGTAGCGCAGCCTGGTAGCGCGCTTGCTTCGGGAGCAAGAAGTCGCCGGTTCGAATCCGGCCGCCCCGACCATTACTAACGGGTTATCGCGCGGCGAAGCCGCGCTGCCCGTGCTTCGCTCGCCTTCGGCCCGCTGCGTCGCTTCGCGCACTGCTACGCAGCCTTTCGGGGCTTGCAGCTAGCGCGTTAGCGGCCGGCGGAGCGGGGTGTCGGTGCGTGTTTCAGATTGGGCGTGGTTACTTTACGTGCGCCGGCACAGCCAGGATGATGACGGCTACACCCCGTGAGGTCGGTAGCTGGTGGCGCATCCGCATGGGGTGACATGCGGTTTCTCATCCGTGACCCCTGAAAGGCGATGGGTCTGCCGGTAACGCTGACGGCTTGAATGCCTAGGCACGGGGATTGCACATCGCTCGCTTCGCTGAGAAACAAAAGGGAACTACGGGCGTCTCGAGCGGACGCGGAGGAACTCATGCTGATGATCACACGACGAATGGCGTGCTTGCCACTGTGTCTGGTCTTGCTGGGCTTGCCGGCGGCCGAGGCTCTAGGACAGGCCGGATCGGGAGACGAGCTGGTCCGGCTGAGCCGTTCCGGCAACATGGCCACGCTCGAGATCGGGCCCGTAGCCCCGAATGCATACCTGCCGCTGCTCATCCTGCCCAACAGTATCGAGGATGCGAGCAACGCGAATGTGGCGATGAACGGCGGGGCTACACTCGCGAGAGTATTCCGCGCCAACGCCAATGGCATGCTTTCGGTCACCTACCCGATGAACTCAATCAACTCATCACTGCGGGTTGCGGCGTACTCCTGGGCCCCGGGGGCCGTCGCCTATCTTGGCACCTTCGTGCCCAACCCGATGCATGAGAGCTTTCGGCCGCCGCCGAGAAAACCGCTGGGCCCGGTCACCATCGAGGTCCACCCGGACCAGGTCGTTGTTCTCAACGGTCCCGGACCCGAGGATGACGAGGTACTTTCAGGCGGGAACTACCCTCTGATCACCGCTCTTCGAGCCGCCACACCGGGATCCAATCCGGTCTTCGGCATCTACGGTCCGATTCGTGGCGACGGCATGCAGATCGGCGCGGGCGACTCGGACAACAAGGGTTATGTGGCTCACTGGGGTCCGGTCCCCATGCGCTTCAGCATTGT
>Ga0255049_10000758_pt1 | contig 19134 bp, 12 predicted proteins | sample JV7_2_3_MG_FD_183615 | JGI IMG/M metagenome (GOLD analysis project Ga0255049, IMG submission 183615) | Seawater microbial communities from Jervis Inlet, British Columbia, Canada - JV7_2_3 | ecosystem: Environmental > Aquatic > Marine > Inlet | place: Canada: British Columbia | collected 2016-10-06
AAACCGACCACAAGCATGGTTTTTCCCACAACAGACATCATGCCGTTGGCAACATCAGACCGTCGGTGCCACTCACCGGCGGGCATGTTCTTGGCGAACTGGGGAATATTGCGCGCGAGACTCAGGTCCAGTGCGACAACGTGCTCGCCAATAACCGGTGCCGACATTTTCTGCATGTTGGTCAGCACGGCAGAGCCGTTAGCGATCCTTTCCGCGCCCACGCATCGATCAACGCCCGCACTGCCCACCTGCACCCAGATTGCATCTTCGGCCGCGTCGATCACGTTTCTGTAGCATGAACCTACTACCGCATCGGCGCCTTTCACATTGGCCAGGAGCTCTCTGTCGGATCGGGTGATGACCACCTCAATTCCCGGCAACATCTCCGCCATCTCCAGCTTGGAGAAAATGTTACTCGACATTACGATCTTCCGCGGTTCACGCCAGCCGGGCATGTCTCGCATCGCGACGTCGCCGGCCTCGATACCCGTTTGCTCGATGAGCTCGGCGATATTTGATTGAGCAGATGCCGGGCAAGCGAGAATCAACCCGGCTGTCATGACCAGTATGCGACTCAGCGATGTGTGCATTGTCTGCCCCTCTTGCGGTAGATAGGACTACCGCAGTGTCTTCATATCAATATGATCCATGTCGTCGAATTCCTGGTTCTCGCCGCCCATGCCCCAGATGAACGTGTAGTTTCGTGTGCCGGCCGCACAGTGCAACGACCAGCTCGGCGATACGACCGCCTGTCCATTTCTCACGACCAAAGACCGCGTTTCATCGGGTTCGCCCATGAAGTGGAATACGTTGGAGGACTCATCCAGGTCGAAGTACAAATAAACCTCGGTGCGACGGCGGTGTGTGTGCGGCGGCATCGTGTTCCAGACACTGCCCGGCGCGAGCTGCGTGAAGCCCATGACAATCTGGCAGGTATCGACGATCCCCGGTCGAATCGACTGGTGAATGACGCGCTCATTGCACTCTTCGAGTGAACCCAGATCCATACGCTTGGCTTCCGATTGCTTCACGAGCTTTGTCGGATACTCGGCATGAGCGGGATAGCTGAGAATATAGTACTGCGCAGGGCTGTCCCCGGAGTCACTACTGAACTCAACATCCTTGCTACCGCGGCCAATGTAGAGGCTGTCGCGATTGTCGACATCGTAGGTCTCGCCATCGACAGTAATCTTGCCTGCACCACCGATGTTGATAACGCCGATCTCACGACGTTGTGCGAAGTAGTCAGACGCGAGCTCCTTGTGGATTGGTAACGTGAGCGAATCTTCCAGCGGCACCGCCGAACCGACGATAGCTCGATCAATATCGGTGTAACAGAGGGTCACCTCTCCTGGCACAAACATGCCATCAACCATGTACGACTCACGTAATTCACAGGTCGTCATGCGACGATAGCGTTCGCGATCGGCTGTAAACAAGAACTCCATTTTTCTAACTCCTCGTCGTTATTCTTTTATGCGATTTTGATTTCGCTACGCTCTGCAATCACGAGCGGGTAGTCCGCAAGTGGCAGTTTTCCGAATTGGGTCTTGCCACCTGAACTCTCGAAATCGTCCAGTGCGTAAGTGCTGCCCGTGACCAGGTCCAACAATACAGGGTTGCTGAATTCGGCAGCAACCTCAAGAGAGACAGTGGCGAATTCCCCGATGGTCTCTTGCGGAATCCACGGCAACCACAAAGCCAGCAGCGCGGCATTAAACGACTTGAAAGACGCGAGCAACGGCACCGAAGGAAAAGCGTCTTCATGCTCTCCAATCCCGGCGAAAGAACCTGCATCGGTGACTTCAAACCGGTATTCCGGGTCGTCCTTCTTGTAACGCGAATCCATAACTGCACACAGATTCTGATAGGCGTAATAGGCCGGTTTCGGGCTGCGGTCCGCTGTATACAAAATGCATTTTTCGTTTACACCGCGTGCATGCATACGGTTGCCATCGCGCTCCGGAGCGCCAAACACCCGGTCGAGATCACTCAACTCTCGCTCTGTGCCCTCGGGCTCAAGTTCGCCGTTCGAGAACAGTTTGAAATAATTGCTGAGCGTCGCACCACAATAATACGTATCGACAAAACTCTGCCGCAGCAACCACTTCGCCTGGATAGTTTCACCCCACGGACCCGTGCCTCGATAACCGGTGGTGCGACTCTGGGACGCAATCCCACATTCGCCCTGCCAGACCTCGAGTTGCGGATTGTATTTGTCCAGCACCTCGCGGAATTTTGGCATCCGATAGACCCGTTCTTCGGGCCTGTTACCGTAATTGTGAAAGCTGATGATATCGAGCAAAGCCGGATCGCAACGGCTGAGGTATTGGTCGGTAAAATCCGGGCGGATGCCCGCCGTCGACCCGGCGATGATTTTCGCATCGGGATGCAACTCTCGAATTTTCTCGGACGTGACGCGCACCAGGTTTCCGTAGTCATCTGCATTCGGCGGCGCACCCCAGTACTTGCGGTGATTGGGTTCATTCCATATCTCCCAATACACGATCCGGTCCTTGTAACGGTCAACGGTAGCACTGGCAAATTCCAGCCAGGCCGCCACGGCATCCGGCTCCACCGGCGGTGCCGGACTGTCCCCATAGATTGCCGCCAGCGTCGGATCGTCGTACCGACCGATGCCTGTGTACATGGCATTGCCATTAGTAAGCGTGACAAACGGCGTAATACTGAACTTCAGTAATGAGTCGATCGCGGTATCCAGGCGCGACCAGTCGAATTGACCTTTCTCCCTTTCCACACCTGCCCAGCCAGCCAGCACACGGGTCCAGTGGACGCCAAGCGCCCTGGCTGTTGCGAGCGTCTTCTCATCATAGGCCCCGGCCTGGATGCCCCAGTACGAGTGGCCAACCTGGTCCGAGGACTTCGGCTGAATTTGCCCAAGTTTTGTGAAACCCGCCAAAGGATCGATCGCGCTGTCGCTTGCAACGCATTCGGTGTTGTCTGCCGAGCACGCTGTCAAACCAGCCGTCGCGGCGGCACCACCGAGCGTGATTGTGGACTTCAGGAAATTGCGTCGCTTCATTGCTCTACTCCTTGTAAAGCTATTTCGTCGTACCAGTCACGCAGCACGAAGAAGGCTGCTTTTTTGTGGCCCTCTGGTGAAATCAGTCCCTTGCGGTTCCAGTATCCCTGGTACTTCCAGTTCATCCGCCGTGGCGACAGGAAGTCCTTCAGTATCCATGGTGATACCCCGACAAGGTCGGGCGCTTTCTGGACCATTTCAATCGTGGCCTTGTAATACGATTCCTGGAAACCCTCGGAGAATTTTTCGCGACCCGGATCCAGGAATCCGTGCAAAGCGCCAGCGCCGAATTCCGAGAACATGAACGGTTTGCCGCTTGGGTTACTCCATTCGACGGACGGCACCTTCTCCAGTGTCATTCCACCGTACCAACCCTGGTAGGTATTGACGGACACGACGTCAATAAGCTGACCGAGCGGGTCGTCGACGACCCTGACTCCACCATCACTCCTGACATTGTGCAGTGCGGCCGTGATTAGTCGGGTATCGTCCAGTCGTCGAGCGTCGTCGATCAATTCGCCCAGGAATGCCAGGCGTTCTTCAGTCTGCGGTGTTTCGTTCCCGACACTCCAGAACATGATCGATGCACGATTCCTGTCCCGGACGATGTTTTCGTGTTGCATTTTCTTCGCGAGCGCCAGCGTGTTCTCGTCTTCGAAATCTATATCCCAGTAGACCGGTACTTCGCTCCACACGAGCAGGCCCAATTCGTCCGCCATTCGTGTCATGACCGGCGTGTGCGGGTAGTGCGCCAGGCGGACAAAATTCGCGTTGAGATCCTGCTTCGCAATACTCAACAGCTCGCGTGCCCGAACATCATTTATGGCCCTGCTGGGAATCGCGCCCAGTGCTTCTTCGTGAATTGAAATTCCACGCAGGAAAATTCGTTCTCCATTCAGGAGAATATCGCTGCCGTCCACTGAGATGGTTCGAAAACCGATGCGGTCCACGACTCCATCGTCGTCGGTAGCAACGATTACGTCGTACAGTCTTGGCGATTCGGGACCCCAGCGCTGCAGCTTGTCTGGACTAGCGATCGTGAAAGAAGCGCCGCCACTTTTATCACTCTTGCCAGTAAGCTCTACGTCCAGGTCCGGAATGCTTACCCGGACAAGCTTTCCTTCCACATCACTGCCACCCAGGCGGACGTCGGCAATCAACCTTCCCTCTTCGTCAAGGCGGACAAAGTAATCGTGAACGTAAGTTTCAGGAACACTGACAAGGTGAACAGGACGCGTAATACCGCCGTAGTTCTTCCAGTCAACGACAGGCGTTGGAACGGACTGATCATCGTGTTCGGAATCGACACCGACAACAATCGAATTGCGTCCGACCACCAGCTTGTCCGTAACGTCAAACGCAAATGGCGTGAAGCCGCCCTCGTGCTCACCTACCTTCTCACCATTGACATACACCAGCGCTTTGTAGTTCGCCGCCCCAAAATGGAGGATTTGCCGGCCATTGGGCTTTCCCGCGAGATCCAGCGTCCGGCGAAACCAGACGAGACCGTCATACCACGTCAGCGAGACGTCCTGTCCATTCCAGTCACCGGGAATCGACATTCTGGGTGCGGCGTCGAAATTGTATTCGAAGAAATCCGCCTGGTTTTCCGGAGTGTCCAGGTCGCGGAACACCGAATAGCGACGCGAGTCAGCACGTACCACGCCGGTTTTCAGCGGATCGACGATGTAATGCCACTGCCCCGAAAGATCGGTAGCGGAACGAGCATCAATATTGATCAGAGCCGTTGAATAGGTCCCAGCTTCATTCTCGACAGGGGCCGCAAGCAGATCGGCGCCGACCATGCAGGCGATCACCAAACTGCACCAAAACGTCAGACGATTCAGTAGCATCTTCTCGGTTTCCTCCTTGAAAAAGTTGACCCCTTGCACCCGGTTATCGGCACAAGGGGTCGGTCAGCGAGCATGCGGGGGTAACAGGCTCGTCAGAATCGATACTTGAGGCCGACCGTATAGGTGCGGCCCGTGTAACGAAGGTCACGCACCCTGCTTGGCAAGCCCTGATACTCGATACGAGTCTCGTCGGTCAGGTTAAAGATCTCCGCCCGGACACTGAGATTTTCCATCGGCCGCCATGAGGCTGACAAGTCCAGTCGGTCCGAGTCGCCAACAAATCGATCCTCGCCACCAAATGTACCAGTCGATTCCAGGAAGTATTCGCTGCGGTTTCGATACGCAAGGCGTGCGCCCCAGGTATCCGCGTCGTAGTAGCCGATGATGTTGTAGGTAGTCTCAGACACGTTTTCCAGTGGCAAGCGATTGCCGCTGGCATCGAAGTCTGGCCCCTCGCTGGCATCGATTTTCGTTAGGTTCGCCCGAATTCCGAAGCCCCTCATCCAGTTGTCCAGGAAATCGAAGTTCTGCAGCACACCAATCTCCCAGCCATCGATTGTGAAGCCCTCAGCGTTATTAATGGAGTCTTCGATTATGACCTCGACACCGGCTTCATCCAGACATAAGCCACCGGACTCAGCAAGCTGCCCCGTGATGATTCCCGAGAAATCGTAAACGTCCAGCTGAGAGATTTCCGAGAGGCTGGCAGGGCAAAGCATACGGTCTTCGATGCCGTTCACGATGTCTTTCTGGAAGTACGCCACTGAAACTCCGCTGCCCTTACGGTTATACCACTCGAAGGAAATGTCCCATGCATCCGCCGAAAACGGCAGCAGATACGGATTACCCAGTTCGATATCGACGTCGTCGATATCCACACCGGGATCTTCCCAATCGTTCGGATTAACATCGACCGACGAGGCCGCCGAAAATTGGTTCGCATTCGGTCGGACAATCGTCTGATACCAGGCGGCACGCAACATCAGGTCTTCACGGATATCCCATATCACGTTAATCGATGGCAGCGTATCGGTGAAATCGAATTTGGCACTGGTTTGCAGTTCACCGTCAATTAGAAGATCACTCTCCGTGTACGCCCTAACGTCACGTTTTGTCTCAACGTATCGGACCCCAACGTTACCCCGAATAGGCAATTCGCTTCCCAGATTAGCTCCATCGAAGCGGAACATCAGGTATGCCGAGGTGATATCCAAATCAGTATTAAACGTCCTGCTGTTATCGTTGGTGTATGGCAGACCGCGGATGCACTCGGTGCACGTATTGCCGGGGGTGGCGAGTAACTGGTCGTAGACCATGGTCCATTGCGGCACGAGATATTGAATCCCGCCCAGATTTCCGCCGAAGTACCCGGCGCCGGCGTCAGAAAAACTGGTTTGCATGACACCAGCATCATCTACGCCACTGAAGTCCCATCCCGATACGGACCAGGAAGGCCGTATTTGATCCTGCTCGAACTGGCGATATTTCAGGCCACCTTCAATGCTTGTCACGAAAGATGTGTCGAAGTGACGGGCCAGGTCGAACTGCACCGCCGTTTCCGCTTCATCACGATCTGTACCTCTCGAGGACAGAAAGCGTTGGCGCCATTCCTGCGCTGCCGGGTCATCGCTTGTCGGATTGGCCCCGTACGTATAGAAGGCTGGGTCAAGCCAGTCGTCGCCGTCAGTTGCGGAAATTGAAAATGCGTCGACATTTCCTGCGCCGGTATTGACATCTATTGCAAAACCGTGACCTTCGTTGTCATCAATATTGCGTCTGGATTGAATTGCGAATCGATCGTACCCCGCCTCACTCCTGTGCAGGATACCGGTAGCAGTCCAATTTTCATTTGTCCATTCGATATCGGCGGTCACGGAGTAAGTCGCAAATTCATCATCGAATACGCGAGACTCGACGTCGATTTCCGGGTCATGAAACACTGCCTGCGTATAAGTGTCACCGAACACGCCGCCTTCCACGAGATTGGATGGGGTAATGCCGCCGTTCCTGGCCTGTACGCGCAATTGATCAAACTGATTGACGAGTTCATAAGCACTGTAAGCGCCTAGCAGGCCAAGCTTGACGCTATCAGAGGCCTGGAATTCGATACCCCCCGCGAACGACACGCGGTCACCGTCATTTTGGCGAGCGTTGTATCGCACCTGATTCGGCGTATACAAATCAGCCAGGCCATCGCCAGTCGTGTCCTCGTCGTTGTAACCGTTGACCCGGGCGCTGTCGGTTCTGAATGACTGGTCCGACCACTTCACGGACGCGAAAACTCCAAGCGAATCATCGAGGAACTTATGTGCCCATGACACCGCCAAATTTGGGACAACTTCCTCTGAGAGACCCTCATAGTCGAGCTCTACAGACGTAACGAGAAAGTTCTCCGAGATACCTAGCGGGCGCAGTGTTCTGATATCCACGATGCCACTGAGGCCACCTTCGTCATGTTTAGCGGTGGGTGTTTTGATGACGTTCACCCTCGAGACGATGTCGGACTCGAAGATGCCGAACGCGAATCCGCCGTTGAAATTCGGTGTTGCCAGCGTTTGCCCATTGACCAGGGTCCTGGAAAAACGATTCGGTAAACCGCGAACTGCAATCTGGCCTTCACGTCGCTCGCCGCCCGGTCCGGAAGTATCGAGTTGCACGCCGGTGACGCGCGACAAAGAGTCAGCCAGGTTTAGATCCGGAAACTTGCCAATGCCCTCTGCTGCAATACCGTCCATGATCGAGTCGGCGTTGCGCTTGTTAGCAAGCGCTGCTTCGAGCGAACCTCGCACACCAACGGCAATGATCTCCTCAATTGGCTCGTCATCCAATGTTGCCGAAGCGCTGTTGTCCTGGGCGGCCGCTGGAAACGAGATTAGACCCGCAACAACGCCACAAGCGATCAGCAGACGGCCGATCCGACCAACGATAAGTTCAACTAGCTTATTCATACCATCCCCCTACAGGATCTGTTTTGATATTGAGTTAACGCTAACATTTTCGTATTATTATCACGCCTACGACCGTAGTGCAATGGGTATTTACTGAATGAAGGCTAGAAGCTAAGGACCTCCCAGGAGAACATGAGTAGTCGCCTTATTTATGGAAATTAAACACTTAAACAAAGCCTTATAGCCGTTCTAAGTCAAATATCGACCGATTACAGGACTGCTTCTTGTTTCAAAACCGAACCTCGGTCGGATTGTAGATGCAGCAATGCAATTATGTTAGCGTTACCTCAACTGATAACAATGCGAACGGGTAAACCCCTCATTGACTTTGATTCACTAAGCAATATGCGCCGCAGTGCCAGCACGGTGGCGCGTGTATTCCTTCTCGGCAGTATTGCGATCGCCTGCACCAGTGGCACGGGGGGCGAGGAACAGCCAGGCTCGCCGACGGCCGCGGTTTATAGGATTGCGACGCAAGCAGACTTTGATGCACTTGCAGGCATCGTCTTCGACGGTGGCGACAAAATTCATCTTGAACGTGGAAAGCGATTCAACGGGTCCTTGTCCCTGCGTCGCAGCGAAGTCAGTCCGGAGGCGAGCATAACCATTGCCGACTTTGGTTCTTCCGTCGATCCACGCCCTGTTATTGAGGCCGATATCTACGATATGGGCGCCATCGATATTCGCGACTCCGGTGGCTGGTTGATCGAAAACCTCGAGATCATCAATCAATCGGCGGTACGCTCGAAACGCCACGGTATCTACGTGACTGCCGAAGATAGCGGTACGCACAAAAATTTCGTCGTTCGAAATTGTTTTATTCACGATGTAAGCGGCGTGCTGGATGACTTTAACAACGGCGGCATCATTTTCCGTGTCACCGGCAAGGCTGTGCCGACGAAGTTTGACGGTGTGCTGATCGAAAACAACGAGATTCGAAACATCAGCGGCGTTGGCATCAGAACCAAATCCACCTGGGAAGCCGACCCCGACGATCCACGGCGTGTCGGTAACCCCATCGGTCGGCATGCTCATCTTAATGTCGTCGTTCGCGGCAATCGAGTTAGCGACGTCACGCGCAACGCCATCGTTGTGGGCAGCGCAGATGCGCCATTACTCGAATACAACGTCATGGGTCCGCACATCGCGACTGAGACAACCGGGAACACGCTCTACACGTATGCAACAGACGATGCGCTAGTTCAATACAATGAAGCATTCGGTAACAACGGTCCGGCTTCAGACAAAGACCGGGGTGGGTTTGACGCGGACTACAACAGCCGCAACACGACTTTTCAATACAATTACTCACACGACAACAATTTTACGTTTGCCATCATGCGCAGATTCGGAGAAGGAATTTACTTTCACCACAACATCAGCGTCAACGATCGATTTGGTTTTCTTCATTACGGTTTCTACGATGACCACGAAATTTCTGACGTCATCGTAAGCAACAATACGTTTTACTCAACGCATCCGAATATGATGATGTTCATGAACTTCGGGCCACTACGCGAACCCATCGATACGACAATCGTCGACAACATATTCGTCTTTGCCGGAGAAGGTGCAAGCTGGGGATCTGAGCCCAGCGCCGAACGGGGCAATGTATTTGAGAACAACATTGTTGTCGGCCTCACCGATCCCGACTTCATCGACCTGACGGAAGATCCCCTTCTGGTCGCGCCGGGCGAAGGCGGTACGGAAATTGATATGATGGATCCGAACCGCCTCAGCGGCTACAAGCTGTGTCCTAGATCACCAGCGCTGGGAACAGGAGGTGAAGGCGACAACGCGGCAGAAGCCGATTTTTGGGGCGAACAAATCAGCAATCTGAACATCGGCGCCTATGGCGGCGATGGAGTTTCGTGTGAGTAGCTATGGGTAAGCAAAAACGGCGTCAATCGGGAACGCGCGAAGCGACTGTATCGGACGTCGCCCGCGAAGCCGGTGTATCGGCCATGACGGTCAGTCGCGTCGTCAATCGCAAGGGCAACGTCAAGCAAGCCACGGTCGACAAAATTCAGGAAGCGATAGCCAAAGTCGATTATCGACCGAATATCGGCGCCCGAAGACTCTCGGGTGGGCGCACCTATCAAATGCTCATGATCTTCAACAATCCGAACATTACCTGGACGGCCGAAGTGCTGATCGGAATGATGCACGCATGCCACAAGATCGGCTATCACCTGATGATCGAAGGTGTTGGCGACTACGAGGGTGAGAAGGTTGGCGAACCGATAGACTACGAGGAAATCACCAAACTGGTTGATCGTTCTCGTGTCGATGGCGTTATTCTGCCGCCACCGCTCTGCTTCGACAAACAGGTTTTGGAGATCATAAGAGAAAAGGGCGTCCCATGTGTACGAATCGCCGGATCGCCCGCCAGGGATCTGGATTTGCGTGTGAGTATCGACAACTTTGCCGGCGCGTATGATATTGCCGATTACCTTGTATCGCTCGGCCACAAAAATATTGCGATAGTCAATGGTCCCAGTAATTTTGTTGCCTCTGCTCTCCGGTATGAAGGGTTTGCGGCCGCGTTGCGCGACCATGGACTGGAACTCCCAGCGTGCAATATCAGGAACGGAAAATTTGACGTTCAGTCCGGCAATGTTTGTGGCCGGGCGCTTCTGCGCCTAGATGAACGCCCGACGGCAATATTCGCCAGTAATGACGAGATGGCGGCAGGCGTGCTGGCTGCCGCCCAGGAATCGCAAATTCGAGTTCCGGAACAGCTCAGCGTAACCGGCTTCGATGATGCGCCAATCGCACGATCGGTTTGGCCGAAACTGACAACAATTCACCAGCCGCTAAGGGCCATGGGCGAAGAATCCGTCGAGCTTCTGGATCGGTACATTCGACAATCCAGTGGCGAGTCGGATGAAAAAGTGCAAGCCAATGTATTGCTCGACTACGAGCTGAGAGTGCGGCAGTCGACTGGTCCCTGCCCCGTCAATACATGAACTGCCAATCGATAATTCGCGCCGTCGCAATTGCCGGCCTGGCTGGTCTTTGCGTCAGCAGCTGCTCCCAATTCACTGGAGCCGGCATCGCGCCCGCTGCAGAATCGGCAAAAACCTACAACATATCCACTCAGTCAGACTACGATGCCGCGAAGTCACGAATCTATGATGGCGGCGACGAAATATTATTTGCGCGTGGACAAAACTTCGAAGGCGCGTTTTCGCTAAGCCGGAGCGGCATTCGGCCCGATTCGGTCATCAGGATCGCTGACTTCGGCTCCGCAGACAAACCGCGCCCCGTCATTCGCGCCGATGCCGAAGGCATGGGCGTCATCGATATTCGCGACTCCGGCGGCTGGACGATAGAAAATCTCGAGCTCATTAATCAGTCCGCAACACGCTCGGAACGAATGGGTATCCACGTCACTGCGACAGACAGCGGTTTTCACAAGGATTTTATCGTACGTAACTGCCTGGTACATGACATCACGGGAGAACCCGGCAATAAAGACAACGGCGGCATCATCTTCAGAATTTTTGGTAGGGCAGTTCCTACAAAATTCGACAACATTCTGCTCGAGGATAATGAAATCCACGATATCAGCGGTGTCGGTATTCGTATCAAGTCACCATGGGAAGCCGATGCATCCGATCCTCGTCAAGGAAGAAATGAAATCGGCCGTTATGCTTTCCAGGACGTAGTCGTTCGCGGCAATCGAGTAAGCAATATCACCAAGAACGCCATCATCGTTGCAAGTTCGGATGCGCCGCTTGTCGAATACAACGTCATGGGCCCGAACATCTCGACTGAGGTCCCCGGAAACTCCTTCTTTAACTTTGCGACCGACGATGCACTGGTGCAATACAACGAGGCATTCGGCAATACGGGACCAGCCGGAGACCCGGACCGGGGCGGTTTCGATGCGGACTGGAACGCACGTAACACAGTATTCCGTTACAACTACTCGCACGATAATAATTTCGCGTTCGCGATTATGCGCAGATACCACGACGGTCTTCGCATTCACAATAACTACAGCGAGAACGAACGCTACGGCTTCATCTACTACGGTTTTCCAAGCGAAAATCGCATCAGCAATATCGAAGTAAGCAACAATACGTTCTACTCGATGCATCCCGATATGCAGCTGTTTGTGAACGTGGGCCGAGAACGGAATCCCATTAATACTTCTTTCACTGACAACATCTTCATGTTCGCAGCCGGCGGCGCGACCTGGGGGGCTGAGCCAACTGCCGCGCTAGGCAACACCTTTGAAAACAACCTCGTGTTCGGCCTGGACAAAGCAAACGACACTGGTTCGAGCGGCGACGCCCTTCGCGCGGGCTCTGATGCGTCAAAACCGCTGCACATTTTCCTTCTGGCCGGCCAGTCAAACATGGCCGGACGGGGAGAGGTTGGAGAAATTGATCGTACTCCCCATCCGCGTGTGCTCTCACTGAACGCGAATAATGAGTGGGTCGTAGCGACCGAGCCTGTGCATTTCGACAAGCCAAAGGTAAGAGGCGTCGGACCGGGATTGGCATTTGCGAAGGAAATTGCAGATCGCAATCCCGACATAAGGGTCGGACTCGTACCGACTGCGGTCGGTGGCTCAGCGATTGCGTCCTGGACGCCGGGCGGCTATCACGAAAAGACCGGGCTCTACCCGTGGGACGATGCGGTACGCCGACTCCGCGTAGCCATGCCGGCGGGCGAAATCAAGGCCGTTCTCTGGCACCAGGGCGAATCGGACTCAAGTCCGGAGCGCGCACCACTGTATGAAAACAGCTTACACGACCTGATCCGCCGCTTTCGCAACCTTGCCGGTGACGAGCAACTGCCGTTTATCGTCGGACAACTCGGGCAGTTCAAAGATTGGTCCGAGGGAAGACAACTCGTCAATGCGGTGCACGAAAATATTCCAACTCATTTTGACCGTACGAGATTTATTTCCTCGGATGGCCTGACTCACATCGGCGACAAAACTCACTTTGACGCGACCTCAGCCCGCGAACTAGGCCGCCGCTATGCACAAGCCTACGCTGACATCCTGTTAACAACGACTGAATAGAGAGAAGCAAACATGTCCACCAAACTTTTTGATCTGACCGGCAGGAACGCGCTGGTCACCGGCGGTACTCATGGAATTGGCATGGCGCTCGCCACCGGGCTGGCCGAGGCGGGAGCCACCATCATCGTTAACGATATGTTCCCGGACAAACTGGAAACGGCCAAAGAAGAGTACGCAAAAATCGGTATCACTATTCATACCTACGTTCTGAACGTGACGGATGAAGATGCCGTGGAGAGCACGATCCCTGTCATCGAAGAAGAAGTCGGACCCATTGACATCCTCGTGAACAATGCCGGGATCATCAAACGAATTCCCATCCTCGAAATGAAGGCCGACGAATTTCGCCAGGTACTGGACGTGAACCTGACCGGTCAGTTCATTATGGCCAAAGCTGTCGCCAGAGGCATGGTCGACAGGAAGAGTGGCAAGATCATCAACATGTGCTCGATGATGAGCGAACTTGGCAGGAACACTGTATCTGCTTACGCGGCATCCAAGGGCGGTCTGAAAATGCTGACGCGAAGCATGGCCACCGAATGGGCCAGGCACAACGTACAGATCAACGGTATTGGGCCGGGCTACATCGCGACCTCGCAAACCGAACCGTTACGAGTGGACGGACACCCGTTCAATGAATTCATTATTCACAGGACGCCAGCGGCCCGTTGGGGCAATCCGGAAGACCTCGCTGGGACCGCTGTGTTCCTGGCCTCCGCGGCATCCGATTTTGTAAACGGACACATCGTCTATGTGGACGGTGGAATCCTCGCGACGATCGGCAAACCGGCGAACGAGGAGTAGCTTCATCGTGCGCAAGGCTTTGCTCAATAAACGAGCCATGCTCCTGTTCGGTGGACGTTTGTAGATATTCAGGAAAATCAACATGTCAAAGAAACTGCCTCTCGTCTTATCAATCTTCGCAGTCATGCTTCCGGTCTGGGCTAGCGCGCAAACGGATCCCGCTGACCAGCCCCATCCGAATGTCCTGTTCATTGCCATAGACGACATGAACGACTGGGCCGGGTTCCTGGATACGCATCCACAGGTTCAGACGCCGAATATGGACACCCTGGCGACACAAGGCGTGTCATTTACGAACGCGCACGTACCAGCCCCGATTTGTGGTCCTTCCCGTACTGCGATCATGAGCGGCCTTTGGCCAGCATCCAATGGTATCTACACCAACGCGATCAGTTACCGGCGGCAGATGCCGCACCTGATCAGTCTGCCAGAGTACTATCGTCAAAACGGTTATCACGTGATGGGCGTTGGCAAGATATTCCATGGCGGTGATTCCAACATACCCGAAGGCGCGTTCGATGAGTACGGCTTCAGAGGCGGCTCCGGATCGCCGTTCACGAAAGAAGAGCTAGGTCTCGACAAGCAGGCGCCATTCAATCGCGTCATCAAGAACGGCAAGGAGTACCGGCTGCCGCTCAACGGATTCCCCGCTGACCGGCATTGGCGGTCCAGCAATACGTTTGACTGGGGGCCGGTAGACGTTCCCGACGAAGAGTTCTCAGACACCCAAAAAGCCAACTGGGCGATGGAGAAACTACAGGAAACACATGAAAAACCCTTCTTCCTGGCTGTGGGATTTGACCGCCCACATCAGCCCCTCTACAACCCCAAACGCTTTCACGACATGTATCCCGTCGATGAGGTCGTCCTGCCGCAAACGATCGATGGTGATCTTAAGGACCTGCCGCGATCTGGCAGGGAGTACGCCCTGGCACCCAACACATCCGGGTTACACAGGAGCGTCGAAGAATACGGTCAGTGGGAGGAAGCGGTGTCCTCCTATCTCGCCTCCATTTCCTATGTAGACGACCTGGTCGGCCAGATCATGGCAGCTCTGGAGAAAAGCGGCTACGCCGACAACACACTGATCGTCCTGTGGTCGGATCACGGCTGGCACCTCGGGGAAAAGGAACACTGGGGCAAAGCGACCGGGTGGTATCGCTCGACCCACATTCCGCTGATCATAGCGCCTGCAAGAGCGCATGCACCTGACGGTTTCAAGCCGCACAGCGAGAGCAAGCGGCTCGTTAACCTGCTGGACCTTGGTCCGACGATTGCCGACATGACGAATGTTCCCATTAGAAAAGAATGGCAAGGAAAAAGTCTCCTGCCGCTGGTTCAGAATCCGGATCAGGAGTGGCAATCCCATACGATCACGACCTCCGGCCGTGGAGACCACACGATCACGACAGAGCGTTGGCAATACCTGCATTATTTTGACGGCGCAGCAGAGTTGTACGACCTGCAGAATGATCCGGATGAGTTCGTCAACCTGGCAGAGGATCCGGACTACGCCGGGGTCATTGAGCGACTACGTCAGTTTGTTCCGGACGAGCCGACATGGAAGTATTTCGTACGTTATCGCAACTTCAAGGCCGTCGTCCCGGCCGATGGTTCGCGCATGGCCCTGTACAACATGGCCTACCGAAACTGGGTCAATGAACAGAACGACCTCGCAGATGACTACCCCGAGGAAGTGGCCGAAATTCAGAAATGGCTCGACGAGACCAAGCCAGAGGGCAAATATTTGACGATGGCCGAGTGATCTCGTTATGCCCACGATAGCTTTGATTGGTCCTGGAGCGATTGGCGGTTTGATCGCAGCCCACCTCTGTCAGGATGACCAGAATCAGGTAACGGTTTGTGCACGCACTCCTATCGAACGCTTAGAGTTGCAAACCCCCGACGGGTTGATCGACGCACGCCCTAAGATATTGACTCGTGCAGAGCAGGGCGGCACCGTCGATTGGATTCTCGTAGCCACCAAAGCCTACGACTCGGATCCTGCGGCTGCCTGGTTCTCCAGGCTGTTGGGCGAGGACACACGCGTCGCCGTCCTGCAAAACGGCGTGGATCATGTCGACCGCTTCTCGTCTTATCTCCCCGCGGAACGAATTCTCCCTGTCGTCGTTGACTGCCCGACCGAGCGAGTGACCCCGGAACAGATAAGTCAACGCGGCCCGGCAACGTTGGTCGTTCCGGAATCGGCTAATGGAGCCGCATTCACTGAACTGTTCGCCCGTACCAAGATTGACGCCACAACCAACACAGACTTCGTCACCATGGTCTGGCGAAAGCTGTGCATCAATGCGGCGGGCGCCGTGAATGCCCTGACCCTGCAGCCGGCCCGGATTGCTCGCGACCCGAATGCCGAGATGCTCATACGCAAACTGGTAGCCGAAGCGGTGGCCGTCGGATCTGCGGAGGGTGCGAACCTGGACGATTCAATCGCCGACGAAGTCGTAAATCACTATCAAAACGTACCGGGCGATTCGGTCAATTCGCTGCACGCTGACAGACTCGCAGGCAGGCCCATGGAGATCGACCTGCGCAACGGCGTGATCGTGCGACTGGGCGAGAGGCATGGGATTTCTACGCCGTTCAATGAAATGGCGGTGGCGCTGCTGAAAATCGAAACTAGATTGTAACTAACTGATTATCAATTGTTTTTCGCCTGAATACTGTATATAATTACAGGTCTTTACGGATGACAAGGAGACGTCATGAATCCCGCCGTATCGACCCATTCCGACCTCGTTCCGATCGAGGATCTCGACCACAACATCCTGAATCTCTGCACCCATATCAATGCCGCGACCTACGAGTTGCTCACATTGATTCGCGAATTCGACGAGCGGGTCGGTTGGGGGAAGTGGGGCTCAGGCTCCTGCGCCGAGTGGCTGGCCTGGCGCTGCGACCTGTCGATGGCGACGGCGCGGGAGAAGGTACGCGTGGCGCATGCCTTGAAGGTCTTGCCGCAGATTTCGGAATCTTTCTCGACGGGCGAGCTGTCGTATTCGAAAGTGCGTGAGCTGACACGCGTGGCGAACAGGAACAACGAGGAGGACCTCGTGAACTTCGCCTTGCGGCACACGACCTCGCACGTCGCAGAGCGGTGCCGCGAATTACGCATGGGGGATGCATCCTCGATCAACATTGCTGAGCGTGCTTTTTTCAACCGGTCCCTTCGTGTTCGTCGCGACGCCAACCGCGGCATGATAACGATGACCGTGGATCTGCCACTGGAAGCCGGCGAACTGATCGACAAGGCGCTCGAAAAAGCACGCGACGACGAGGCGCTCGAGATTCCCGATTTGGTCGATACCGCCTGGTCGAAACGCCAGGCCGATGCCTTCGTGACCATGCTGAAAGAGTACTTGTCCGGAAACGGTTTGGACGGACGAGCCAGCCCGGACAACTACCTCGTTACGATCCACGTGGACCAGTCGGCATTGGCGGGGGGCGACGGACGCTCGGCCTTGCCCATCGAATCGGTCAAGCGTCTGTGCTGCGACACCCAGGCCGTGGTACTTACCGATAACAGGAAAGGCGAGCCGCTCAGCATCGGCCGCAAGTCACGCATCATTCCAAGGGCAATCCAGCGGGCGGTACGTGCAAGAGACAACGACCGCTGCACGTTTCCGGGCTGTATTAACCACCGTTTCCTGCATTGTCATCATGTCGAGCACTGGTCGAACGGCGGTGAGACCGCGCTCGACAACCTGATGCTGCTGTGCACAAAGCACCACGCACTGGTGCACGAAGGTGGCTTTCGCATCGACAAGGACCTCCGGGATAACTGGACCTTTCTGCGCCCCGATGGCGTTGCCGTCCCCGAGGTCGGTTACCGGCCACAGGACATGATCGACGAGGGTGACTACGATCCGCCACATGGCGGATTATTGAGCGTTACGGAAAACTTCACATCGGACCTCGGTCCCGCTTGACGGGAACCGCCGCCGCCGGTTTATTTGCATTAGCGACTCGATTTTTCCTGTTTCTGCACGAAGCTGGCGGCGACAGGACGCTCGTATTCCAGTTTGGTCTTCCTGATGTATTCAGAGAAGTCTTCTCTGTTGTTATAGACCGCGCCTTCACTCCACGCCGAAGACAACAGGTACTCAAAAGTATCGTCTTCGGTAGAAGTTACCCGAAACGTGTGATTGCCACCGTGGCCACTCACATATTGGTAAGCCGGCTTGTATTTATCCTTGACGATCAACGCCGTGCCAATAAAGTCGACCTTGACCTCTTCCCGGTCATCGATATTTTCCGGGTCCCTAATCGCTTCGGGACCGCTGGAAATAATGACTCCATCTTCCTGCACGAAGAAATCTTCCTCGGGCTTCTTGCGTATGCCGACCCCGGGTTTAACGCCGTCAACCTCGGGTGAGAAGATCGTAAATTCGACCCTGGATGTCGTGTAGCTTTGCTTCGCATAGACGGTGTAATACTGCTCGTACTCGTAGGCCCCGTTCCCGGAATTCCAGTTCATGCCTTTGATCTTGATGATTGAGCGAACAGGCCCGTTTACGACGACCTCGTAGGCATACCGCGTGTCGCTTATTTGCCCCGCATTCCAGTTGGACCTGGGCGACAGTTCTTTTCTCGTCGGTGTAAACCTCGGCATGGAGACGACATCAGGTTCCGATGGATTCTCGAACAGGCAGATTGCGCCACCGCCGAAAGAACCCGCAACACTCTGGATGTCCGACCCCCAGTCGCGATTAATTGCTGACACGCCGTAGCCGTCCAGGTTCTCCATGTACAGATGGTTCGACATGAGGACTGGCTTTCTTTTTGCGTACACGTCGACACTGTTGGCGAACCAGATCTTCCAACCGACATTTTCGCTTTCCCAAAACGGCATCAGATGACGGGCGTAACTGCCAATGTTCGCGTGCGTGTAGTGCTTGTTCCAGCCGCGGATGTTCTCGCCCAGATAGATGTAGATCGTTTTGCTTGTGTTGGCCTTTATGTCCGTCTGAAAAAAGAGTTCGTCCCAGATGCCATCCTTGTCCAGGTCATCCATCTGATGGAAGACGGCATGTCCATTGGCCTCGGCGCGCAATTGATGCCCACCCTGCAAACGCAACAATTCCTCGGTTGGACCTTCGTACGAAGGCAACGCCGGGTCGACAACCGTAACCCACATTTCGTGCACATCGGGGATCGGGAAGTCTTCACGCCTGATGATGACCGGGACATTTTCCCGATCGAAATCAAGCGTGTTTGAGAGTGTAAATTCCAGTCTCTGAACCGGGCTGAATTTGCCCTGCTCATACCAGAGTTTCTCCTCTGCACATGCGTTCGCAGCCGCAACAATTAAGAACATTGAGAGAACAGACTTAACTGTCGCTCTCACCTGTTCTGTTCATCCATAACATCGCGCATGTCTTCGTAATCCTCTCTCGAAGCGCAGTCGTACATGTCGGTATTTTCATC
>Ga0255049_10000759_pt1 | contig 19119 bp, 18 predicted proteins | sample JV7_2_3_MG_FD_183615 | JGI IMG/M metagenome (GOLD analysis project Ga0255049, IMG submission 183615) | Seawater microbial communities from Jervis Inlet, British Columbia, Canada - JV7_2_3 | ecosystem: Environmental > Aquatic > Marine > Inlet | place: Canada: British Columbia | collected 2016-10-06
CGCCAAACCCAGTCCTCGACGATACCGTCGAGTGTGATGATCTGATCCGTTTCATAGCTCGCTGGAAACGAGTGGTGAGCTTGGGACGAGAAGGATACTGCCAGTAATGCCAGGAAAATTATTATTGTACGGTTCATATTACCCTCCGGGATTCACTGCACTTCTTGCTGGTTACTATGCGCCGTGGGGAATATCATCGCAATCCCATATCTGGGGGAGAAAAATTGAAGAAGATTATCCTCGGTCAATTGGCGGCTGCGTTCGCGATCTGTGCCGCTAACGCTAGAACACATCGTCGCTGATGTAGATATCGGGTGGGCGCACCTGACGCTCATGTTCGGGTTTTGGGCCTTATTGAGATTCTTGCTGGCACTCCGTCGGTGGGACGTCTCCCGCGGATATCACTTTAGTCGTGTAGACGCTTTGATCGGGCGGAGTTGGGGCGACGGGAGCTGAATCGGTTTCCGACTGCGAATCGAATGCCCACGCGATAATCAATGTGATCGGATACCCGATGATTAACAGAACCGTCACGAACGAGATTGCCCACTCGGGTGCCTGCAGGGCCGGAAGAATCACGTCTGCGATCTCGATCAACGACCACGCCACCATGGCGTAGGCCGCGCCTACTTTGAAGACGTTACGGCGGCGGAGTTCGGTAAAGAACGACACCAAGACGCGTCCTTGGCTGACATAACCGAATCGAAGCCCGGTGAGCTGAGGCGAAATATCGCTCACTTGACCATCGGAAACAGACTCTACCCCCTGCAGTGTTACATCGATAAGTAAGCCTTGGGCACGGTGGCGCAGGCGAGCGCTCTCTTTCGGATCATCGAGGGCGATCCTCTCTGCCTTCCTGGACAGCACGATGGCCCGTTGTCTGCCGATCCGGATCGCAGCTGGGATTTGGTTGATGAACAGTATCAAAACTGAGCCCAACCCAATTGTCCAGAGAGCTGCCATGAACTGCAGATACCGGGGGTCACGCAGCGGGTTAGAAAAGATTTCCGAGCGTGCGAAGATCACCAGAATTTTTCTCTCACTAGTTATGAGTGGATAGAGGTAATCTGATAAAGCGCTCAGAACTGGCGGTGCCACAAAGATCAGCAGGAACAGCATCAGGCCAAACGAGACCTGGGCTTTTCTCGCAGTCGAAAGCCAAAGGTGCAGCAGTCGTGGCTTCATCAGAAGCAATGGAAGCAGGGCGATTCGTTGCCCGAAGATAAGAAACCCGCCGCCGACTGTCCGAGCCCAACGCATTGTCTCTAGTCGGGGCAAAAAGCGCGCAAGTTCGCGAATTTGAGCGATCTCTTTGATCTTTCTTGTCTCCGGCCTAACGTGCTAGAACTCGACCGTGGTACTGCGTAGCCGATTAGTCCAATATCCGACGCATGAGTCCCGATCAGTTATCTCGAAATACTAGTGAGTTCAAAGGAATTTGGAGTGATGAGTGTCACACGCAGTACGGCCTGACATGAGAGAGTCGCTGAAGCGATGCCGTCAAGTTAACTGGATTTAGTCAAATGCACGGTAGAGAACGTCGTTAATGAACGTTAACCGATGCCTGCTTTTGGCCGAAAGCAGACGTGCGTTAACCGTTAATATGCACGGCGATGCATAACTTGAGGGAGAAGAATTGAAGAAGCTCGATCTTGGTCAGACTCTCACGATACTCGCTAACATAGGAGTAATAGCGGGAATCGTTTTCCTGGGTTACGAGCTTCGGCAGAACAACGAACTGATGCAGTTCGACGCCGAATATCTGTACTTCCAAAACAGAATATTTCCCCAGGTAGCGATGCTGGAAGAAGGGGGGCTCGCAGAGACTCTGGCAAAGGTACGTAAGGATGCCGCCCTGGACGATGTAGAACGGGCTCAAATCGGCGCCTATTACGGGAGAATGTACAGAAGTTTCGAGTGGGAGCACGCTCAAGCGCAGAAAGGATTTTTCGAGATAGTTACCCTTAAACGTTGGGCTCAGATCATTCATGAGAATCAATATTCTCGTGAAGAATGGGATTGGTATTCTGAGAATGTTGCGAGCCCGGAATTTCTCGAATTTATCGACCGGAATGTTCTTGGTCCGTAGAGTGGAGCGTCCGCTTCTGGCCGGAGGGAGCCGTCGGTTACCCATAGATACGCATACTGCTAAACACCTGAATTAGGCAATCGAGATCATGTCAACAGAAAAATTAACTCCTTGGGAGCGTATTCCGGAGCGTGCGAGGAAGCGAATGACTTGGTGCCTATGGTTCGTTACATGGGCGGGCCTGGTAGCGGGTGTGTTTGATAGCGTATTTTTCGAGTACGTTGTTTATTTCTCGGCTGGGCATGCACTTCTTTTTCTCGTTCTTTTTCGATTTGCTGTCTACCCGTTCCCCGCACAGGTTCGTATCGCCTATCTTGTATGGGTGGCGGTCGGTACGTACGCCCCCTATATGGTCTTCCTCATGTACATCACCCTGGTGGGATTGGCCACGAATCTGTTCCTAGGGTACTGCCCCCTCGCCAGGATGATGTGCCTATTGCCGTGGAATCGCGATCAACATCTTTCTATCGAGCTTGTTGGGAGGATTATTCTCAGTCCTCCGGTAACTGGAAAGTTTGAAGTGCTTACCGAAGAGGAACCTGCGGTATGACGGTTCATGGCCGTAAGCAGCCGTCGGCTAACCGTTAATATGCAAGCCTCCGCATAAAATTCAGTAGTAGACAGCAGGCTGAGGATTAGGAAGTAGCTGAACGGGTGCTCGGTGGCCTGCGCGGTATGAGTGGCGTCGGGATCTACCTTAAGCTCGCACCGGGAATTCGACTACCTTCCAGTATTGCTCGATCATCTCAATCGCCTGAATGAAGCTCTTGCCCATATCCGCTTTCAGCATGTAGCCCGCGGCGTTGAGTTTGTAAGCGTCGAACTTGTCCTCATCGTCCGTCGATGTCGTCAAGATGAAGACAATCGAATCGTGGTAGTTCTCGCTAGCGCGAATCTTCTTCAATAACTCGATGCCGTTCATGCGCGGCATATTGATATCCAGAATGACAAGATAAGGTCGAGGTAGTTCTTGAAGCGCCTCCCAACCCTCGATCCCGTCCTTGGCGACAGTGACCGGATTAGCAATCTTGAGTTTCTTAAAGGCCCTGAGCAGCGCCTTTACATCAATCTCGTCATCTTCGACGAGTAGAATATTTACCTCTTGACTAGTCTGCATAACGTCCCCGCGGGCCACCGCTGAATAAGAGTTAGGTTCTTCTAAACCAATCCAATAGACGCTCCGTCCAGCTCCTCTTGGCAAACGCGAACGATTGAACTCGAACGGTGCCCCCAGTGGAATCGGGCTCCTCGATCACTTGCTGCATCAGAGTGATAGCGTCGCCTACTTTGAGCCTGTTCGTGAGTTCGTTGAATGAGACAGACGTATCCGTCACATCGAGCTTGTTCTGATCATCCATATCAGCTTGTCCATGGCGCGATATGCACAGGATCTACCTAATTTGATCCTGGGTCTGTGACGGGATTCACTGATATGCACGCTTCAAGGCTCCCCTACTGAACGCTGCGTCTCTTTTCGGTTGCTCCTTGTTGCCTACATGTATTTAGGTATGAGGGGGAAATCATCGCTGTTCGTATAGTATTAATAAATAATACGATTAGTATGATATAGCAGAACTATAGTTATAATAGTAGCGTTAAAAGAGACTTACTGGCAGTGTGGCACCCAGTTCATCAACTGGAGGCAGGAACATGACCAGTATCGATCTCAAGCGAGCAACACGATTCTTGGTCTTATCGGCCGCGGCGGTGCTGATAAGTGCCTGCGCTGGCACGCCGACGAATTCCGCGTTGCAGAGTGTTCCTCTCGGCGAGAGCATCCACGTCGTTGGCCTTACCGCTGAGATAGAGACGCCGGACGCCAAAACCGCCGGCGAAAACGTTGCTGGGGGTGCTGCTGGAGGCGCTGCTGGCGGGGCCGTCATGGGCGCTGGTGCTGGCTTCATGATGGGTTTCGCATGCGGCCCATTATTTTTAGTTTGCAACCCGGCAGGGCTAGTGGGAGGCGCTGCAGGCGGCGCTATTTTCGGTGCAGCCGTCGGTGGAATAAGTAATGCAATGCTTGCATTGCCCAAAGAAAAAGCTGAGGCGCTTGAAATCATCATGGCTGAGACGATTAATGATCTCGGAGAATCGCAGACACTCGTGGAGCAGTTCAAGATCCAGAGCAACGACCGTTGGAGTGTTACTGATGCCGGAGCGTCAACCGAGCTAACGCTCGGTATCGAAGAGCTTTCTATCGATCAAGGTAAGAATGACATGCTTGTCGTGACAGTGGTCAACTCGATAAAGGTTAGTTACGGTACTGGCGAGCTTGATACGACGAGACTCATTCTCTTTGCCTTTGTTAGTGAGCGGCATCATGTCGACCACTGGATCGAGGATGATGGGGTTAATTTCGAGGCGATAGTCCAGAAGGGCTTCGCTGCCAATATCACTGATATGATAAAGGAGCTAGAGGGCTACCAGCGCAACGTAGCGAATATCGCTCAGAGTATGGACTTGCATTTTCGCGGTTGACGCTTCCAATGGAGAAATTATGCTGTCAGTGCCACTGAATAATTCGTGCTCATCTCTGCTTGTGGCCGAGGCCGTGTAAATATGGCCTCGGCCGGAAGCAGCCGTACCAAGAGATAATGCGCTGTCTATAGCGCTGATAACAGGGAGAGTGATGACGAGAGTAAGTGCAGCAGTTTTACTCGCATGTCTATGGAGTTCCGTAGCGGTCAACGCTCAAGACGACGCCGGTACAAGCATCACTGAGCCGGGCATCCATCAGATGACATTGCCGGACTCGGAGCGTCGCTACACATTGGCGATCCCGGACGGATATACCGAGCAGGAACCGACACCACTGATCGTGTCGCTCCACTATGGAGGGGAAGTCACTCCGTTCTTTGGACGAGGCCTGCTCCAGTCGCTGATCGAGCCTGCGCTTCGTGAATTGGGCGCGATTATCGTGGCTCCGGACAGTGCAGCCGGAAACTGGGCCAATCCGACATCGGAGCAGCACGTCTTGGAGCTGCTGGATTACATCGAGGCTCATTACAACATCGATGCTAACAAGACGCTTCTAACTGGCTACAGTATGGGAGCAAGCGGAACGTGGTATTTAGCGCCGCGCCACCCGGAGCGTTTCAACGCAGCGCTTGCTATGGCCGGGCGGCCTCAAGCTGACTCCACGACCTTTGATTGGAAGACGCCGATGTACCTCATAAGCAGCACAGCTGATGAAGTGGCTCCGTTGGAGCTGACTCAGACCGCCGTGGAGCGACTACAGAGTCAGGGCGCACCCGTCGATCTTGTGGTGGTGGAGGAAGTCACTCACTATCAGATTCCTCGGTATGGGCCATATCTAGGAGCGGCAATACCGTGGATTCAGCGCGTGTGGGCTGAATGACCGCTTTCCTGAAAAGCAGACGTTCAGGATAGCTGCGTTGTGATCAAGCTGATGTGCTTGCGGCCGAAGGCAGACGTCGGTTAACGGTGAATAGGCAAGGCAATGCATACTAACAACCTCCACGAATTTTCGAATGATCGACAAGGCCGGGGAAGTAGAATGCGAGCACTTAGACTAGCAGCCTGTATCAGCATTGCCGTCACCTGTATGACTTTTTCGGGGCGGAACTGGGCGGCCTGTCTCGACAGTGGTGTGCAAGTGCAGATTCTCGGCTCTGGAGGGCCGGGACCGTCCGCGGGCCGGGCATCCGCCGGCTACGTCGTCTGGATTGTGCGAGTATCGCGTTCAGCAGCGACCAGAACGGGTCAGATCCTTCGTTCATCGAATTTATCCAGGGCGCTGATGTTCTCGTTCCTGCAGCGTTAATTGACATTAAGGATCCCCAGATCGGTAGAATTGGGTCAAAAGCACACTCATGATGATTGTTTGGAGGCCACGACAATGAATCAATATTCCGCCGGACGCCGGGACTTCCTGAGGACGATGACGGCTCTTAGTACGGTCGCGGCGATTGCCCCGGCGCTCAAGCCTCGTTTCGTCTATGCGGCCGGCTCACCGGCGTACGATCCCTCGGCCAAGTTCGAACTTGATGTCAGAGATGTCGAGTTCAGGCGCAACCAGGCCGGGCGACAGCTCATGGCCCGCGTCTATCAGCCCATCGGGCCTGGGCCATTCCCCGTGGTGCTCGACCTGCACGGCGGCGGCTGGAACCACAGAGACCGCCTTGCGGAGGAACCGATGGATCGCGCGTTGGCTGAGAGCGGCATTCTCGTGGTCGCCATCGACATGACCCGGGCGCCGGAAGCGCCGTACCCAGCGGACGTGCAGGACGCCAACTACGGCGTGCGCTGGCTGAAGTGGAAGGCGGCGTCGTGGAACGGCGACGCTTCGAAGGTGGGCGTTTTCGCAAGCTCCAGCGGCGGTCACACCGCCCAGCTCCTGGGGCTGCGGCCGCATGATCCGCGCTACAACGCCATTTCGCTGCCCGAAGCGCCGGAGCTCGACGCCACTGTGGATTTCATCGCGATGCGCTCGCCGATCAGCGACACGTTTGCGCGCTATCAGAACGCCATTGCGACCAACCGCGACCACATGATCGAATACAACAAGATCTACTTCGATCCGTGGGAAACGATCCACGAAGCCAATCCGCAGGAAATTCTAAACCGTGGTGAGAACGTGTCCCTCGTGCCGATGCTGATCATGCAGGGCGAGCTCGATGACAACGTGCTGCCCGAAGTGCAGGAGAAGTTCGCGGAGACGCACAATGCGGCCGGCGGCCACTGCCAGTTAGAGGTATTCGAAAACTCAGTGCACCGATGGACTGCCGAGGAAGGGCCGCAGACCAACCGCGCTCGAGAGATGGTCAGGCAGTTCGTCGCGGATCAACTCGGCTCGTAGGGCCCCGTCCGGCGGATTTTCTGCAATCAGGTCCGGATGGGAATACACGCCTGGTGGCGATCATCGCATCGAGCGGTGCTTGCCTTCCAACGGTTAGAAAGAGTGGCACTTACGAGTCGAATTCAAGAGATTATTCGCGCAGCACTAAAATAGGAACCAGATCTCGTAATGAAGATGAAAAGCGATTGGTTGGCCGTCACGATCTTGATGGCAACAACGAGCCTTCCGGGCGTTTCCGGCGCTGCCCCGAATATCCTGCTGATTATCGGCGATGACATGGGCGTAGAGACGTTGGCTTCCTACGGCCTGGGAAGGAACCCGCCGAAGACGGCCGCACTCGACGAACTGGCCCGGGAAGGCGTCCAATTTAATAATTTCTGGGCGCAACCGGTCTGTTCGCCGACCCGCGCGACGCTCATGACAGGCCGTTATGGCTTCAGGACCGGTATCGGTCGCCCGGTTGGGGGTAGCGCGATGCCGGCCCCACCCGAAATACCAGCGTGGGCACCTGCCGAGTCGCTAGGGGCGCCGAATGCAGCCTCGGCCGCGGACCGAGCGCTGCCACGACCCTTCCTGTTGCCGGAAGAATTTACTTTACCGATGGCGCTGAAGACCAACCCTGATCTCGGATACTCGACAGCAGCCATCGGCAAATGGCATCTGGCTGGTGGCGGTAACGGTTGGATAGACCATCCGAATCTAGCGGGCTTCGATCATTTCGCTGGGCTGATGGGCGGTGGCCCGGAGTCCTATTTCGCCTGGAACAAAGTCGTCAACGGTAAGGTGATCGGGAAGGTCGGGTACACGCCCGCCGATAAGGTCGATGACGCTATCGCCTGGTTGGACGCGCAGGACGAGGACCCCTGGTTTCTTTGGTTCGCCTTCAACCTGGGGCACACGCCACTGCATTTACCTCCGGAGGAACACTGGCAATCCGATTACTCAGGCCTAGATCCCAGCGAAATGCCTCAAGAAAACTGGCAGGCATCGTTTGCCGCGATGATGGAAGCGATGGACACGCAGATCGACCGGTTGCTGGCGACGCTCGACGCGGACGTTCGCGAGAATACCTACGTGATATTCATGGGCGATAACGGTACTTATGATCCGGTAGTCAGCGCACCGTTCCGGCACGGTTACGCGAAAGGGACCATATACGAGGGCGGCGTCAATGTGCCGCTGATTATTTCGGGCCCCGGCATCAAGCGCGGCGGTGTTTCGGAGGCGCTCGTGAATTCGACGGATTTATTCGCGACGATCATGGAGATGGCTGGGGTCGATCCCGACGAGGCAGTGCCGGACGAAGTCACGCACGACTCGGTTAGTTTTTTCGCGGCGCTGTCGAATCCTGATGCCCCATCACGGCGTGAATGGATATACGCGGACGAATTTTTCGGTGGTCTCGACGGTGTCGAGACGGCAGATTACGCTATGCGGGCTGCGCGTTATAAGCTTCTGCGATTCGAAGGACGGGAGGAGTTCTACGATCTGCACGCCGACCCCTACGAGTACGACGATCTTCTGCGCGGAGAGCTATCCACAGATCAGCGAACCGCCTATGAAGCCTTGAAGGCGGAGATTCTATCGCTAAGGAGCAGCGAGTAGGCTCTGTTCTGCAGCCACTATAATGCGCGCTGCAAAATCGATTGAGTTGGTGGTGGTCGTCATGGTTTTCGCACGATGAGAACAACAATGCACGAGCGCGTCAGACGTGCTCTAGGCTGCACTCTGATACTTGCTTGGCCGCTCGCCACGCTAGCACAGCCGAATCTCGAAGGTATTTGGGGGATGGATCGCTCTTTGTTCCGGCAATACTCCGAAATTCAATATACGGAGGACGGGCAGCGCCGGCTCGATGCCTTCGATATTCAACTGGACGATCTCAGCCTGCAATGTATTCCATCCGGCCTAGGGCGGGTCTGGGACGAGCCGGATACGACCGTCGAAATTAACCAACTCGACGATCGGATCGTTATCCGTTATGAGATGTTCGACCTGGTCCGGACGATCATGCTGAATCAGAACGGGCATCCACTGCAGCCGAGCCCGAGTACCGTCGATATTCACGGCGTGGCGATGCCGACGATGGGCCACTCGATCGCCTGGTATGAAGACGATGCTCTGGTAATCGAAACGCTGGCTTATGCCACAGGCAATATCACGACCTTGCTCCGCTATCCTCTACAGTCCGAGGCGCTGCGAAGTATCGAGCGTATTCATCGGGACGAGGAAGACCGGCTAGTCGTTGATATTACCTACGTCGATCCCATCATCCTGGCTGCACCGCTGATATCGAAGAACCGCTACTTGAGATCGAGTTTCGGTATTACTATCTACGGCTGTACGCCTGAGAACGCCGGATACAACGAGGGCTAGGACCGGATCATGCTGCAATTAAGAAACTTTATCTGTGCGTTTCTCTTGACCGTACCTTTAGCAGTTAGTGCGCACCACTCGGCTGCCTTTAACTACTATGAAGAGACGACGACGCTCGAGGGGACGGTTACGGAGGTCAAGTGGGTAAATCCGCACGGCTCTCTCGTGTTGGTGGTAACGAACGCGGATGGCACTACGGACGAGTGGCTGGTCGAATTTCTCGCGAAAATCGCGCTCGAGCGGCAGGGATTCGATTTTGACTCGCTGCAGAACGGCGTCGCTGCCAAAATCACCGGCCGCATCGGTTTTCGGGAGAGACAGCTTCGTTTCGGGGAAGCCGAGCTCAAGGATGGTCGAATCATTCGGGAGCGAAATCCAATACGCGAAGATTGATGTCTGCACGAACCATCACGGCCAAATCTTCAGGAGTACGCTAATGTCGAGAAGCATTACAGTTTCGGCGGTCGTAGCGATCGCTCTTCTGGTCGGAAGTCACATGGCGCTCGCGCAGGATTCAGGTTCCGTTAAGGGTGGTCAAGACCCGTTTGGACCGTATGAGCCTGATCCCAACTGGCCAAAGGACATCTCGACGCTGCCCGGGAACGAGGATTGGACCTGGGGCGCCATCCAGGGCATTTTCGCCGAGAGCGCGGACCGGATTATCGTCATTCAGAGAGGCGTGCTGCCCAAGATTGACCGGCCGGAGATTCGCTTTATCGAAGACCAGGGCACGCGCCTACGTTTTCCGGTCGGTCGTAACTACGCGTGGCGAGACAATACGATGCCTTGGCGGGACGCGACGCAGGCCAGTCCCGATCACAACAACGAAGACGGATGGGCTCAATGGGAAGGAGCCGGCTACGTTCGCGGTGTGGACGCACGTTGGGCGCATTGCGTCGTCGTTATCGACGGCGAAGGCAATATCGTCGAGACCTGGGACCAATGGGATTCGATGTGGGTCAAACCGCACGCCGTTCACGTGAACCCCTTCGATCCTGACAAACATATCTGGATCGTTGACGACTTCGCGCACGCCATCTACAAGTTCACGAATGACGGCAAGGAAATCGTGCAGACGCTCGGTGTGCCGAACGAGCCGGGACAGGACGAGAATCACTTCGCAAGACCAACTTTCATGGCGTTCTCGGAAGATGCGATTTTCGTTACCGACGGCTACGTGAACTCCCGCGTAATGAAGTTCGACCACGACGGCAACTATCTGCTGCAGTGGGGGCAGGAAGGCGTATTGCCCGATGATACGCGCCCGGGCTATTTCAATTCTCTGCACGGCATCGATGTCGATCTGGAATCGGGGCGCGTGTATGTCGGCGACCGGCAGAACAACCGTATCCAGGTATTCGATCAGGACGGTAACTTCCTGGACCAATGGCGAGTTGGCGAGCCGCCGTCGGACGCTCAATACCTGATCGTGGCGAACGGCGCGGTCTGGATTATGGATGGCGGGACGACGAAGCTCCTTAAGTACGACCTGGATGGAGTGTTCCTGGGCTCCTGGGGTACGTGGGGCACCTTTCCCGGTGCCATGTGGGGAGTCCACGGCATGACCGTTGACGAAGAAGGTAACTTCTACATTTCAGAAGTGAACAACGGCCGCGCGCAGAAGTTTATCCCCAGAGAGGGCGGGGATCCGGAGATGATCATCAGCCGCGTTCATCCGACCTACTAGCAAGTATCGGCCCGCTCTCGCAGCACGACGCGGGTTGACCTCTCGTCGTGCCGTGAAATCGCTCTACAATTGCGATTCCACCCAGTCGGCGATCTTGCCTTCAAGCATCGATAACGGCATCGGGCCATCCATCAGCACTTGGGTGTGGAATTCTCTGACGTCGAATTGGTCACCCAGGCGCTCCTCCGCGTCATCGCGCAGTTCACGGATCTTGAGCTGACCAATCTTGTATGACAGGACCTGGCCCGGAAAGGCTATGACCCGCTCGGATTCAGAAACGGCACGCGCTTCTTTTACCGCCGAATTCGCGTACATGAAGTCGAGCACGTCCTGTCGCGTCCATTCTTTTGCGTGCAGGCCGGTATCAACGACCAGGCGAATAGCGCGCCAGAGTTCACCGTTCAAGGCACCAAAGTACTGATACGGGTCGGTATAGACGCCAAGTTCCTTGCCGAGCGTCTCGGCATAGAGGCCCCAGCCTTCGGTGAATGCTGCTGAGCCGCCAAATCGCCGGAAGCTCGGCAGGTCCGCATTTTCTACCTGGAGGGAGCGCTGGAAGTGGTGGCCGGGAATCGCCTCGTGCAGGAATAACGACTCCATGACCCAAGTTGGACGCGACTTGATGTCATAGGCGTTGGCGAAAAAAACGCCGGGCCGGCTGCCGTCCGGCGTGCCGGTACGATAAGAGGCGCCACCCGCTGACGCTTCGCGAAACGGCTCGACTCGGCGCACTTCGAGGCTGCTCTTCGGGGAAACGTCGAACAGGTTCGTCGACAATGCCGAAATTCGTTCGAACATGTCGCGATAGCCTTGAATCAGTTCTTCGGCTTCATCGAAATAGAACTGCTCGTCGCTGTTCACGTAGTCGAAGAAATCCTCGAGGTCGCCCTCGAAACCGACTTCGGTCATGACACCGCGAATTTCGTTGTGAATGCGCGCAACTTCGTCCAGGCCAATTTGATGGATCTCGTCAGGCGCCAGGTCAGTGGTGGTAACACGCTTGACGTTGTAGGCGTACCATTCTGGCCCGTCAGGCAATGCATGCAGCCCAACCGTGTCCCGTGCCGCCGCCAGGTACTCGTCGCCGACAAAATTGGCAACCCGGGTATAACTTGGAAGAACCTTGTTCTCGATAGCATCTTTGAATGCCACCGTAAGTCGTTCCCGTTCCTCGTTACTGAATTCGCTGGGCATATTTTCGATCGGCGCCCAGAAACCACTGTCCTCCGCCGAGTCGACAATCTGCGACTCGATTTGCGGCAGGGCTTTGACCATCAGGACGCGCGGTTGCACCACGCCCTGTCGAACGCCCTCCTGCATGTTTGCGATCGCCTGGTCAACGTACACGACGAAGCCATCGATTCGTGACAACCAGTCATCGTAGTCTTTAACCGTCTTGAACGGGTGAACGCTGGTGCCGCTACCGAGTTGTACAAATGAATTCAAGGTCTGTAACCGCTGGTTCATCGGTTGCAGGTAGCCAGGGAATCGTTCGCCTTCGAGCGACTGGTCACGATTGAGCCGGAATAAGTCGTAGCTCAATCTGTCCTGGCGCGAGAGTTGCTGGCGATCGATAGTTAAGAGGCGCGCGAGGAATATCTCATCGAGCTGGCGGCTGGCTTCACGATGTTCCGGACCGATCGAATTGGCGAACTGATCGTTGAAGCGATAATCGCCAATTGTGGATGCCCGCATCGGGTTAAGTTCAAGGCCGCGTTCGAAAAACTCGTCGAATAGAGCGTGCAGAGACGCGGTCGGGTCACCCACGTCGGCCGGCGGCTCGGCTTGTTCGTTGCCGCATGCTGCGACAAACAGGGTTACTGTCAGCATGGCAGCCGGAAGCATTTTCATTGCGATCCTCCAGTGGTTACAGAACATCAGATTTCGTTGTTGTTCGCCGCTGCAGCGATGTGTTCTGCGGCGCGAAACGCCAATGCCATGATGGTCATCGTCGGCTGGCCGCGCCCGGACGTCACCATGCTGGAGCCGTCGCAGATGAACAGATTCGATACGTCGTGGCTGCGGTGATAGCGGTCGACGACGGACGTTTCAGGGTCATCGCCCATCCTGCAGGTGCCGAGCAGATGCCCTCCGCCACGTCCCGGTGTGACCGGCGGGCTCCATTGCTCGACTGCGCCGGCAGCTTCGGCCATCTGCTCCGCGAAGCCCTGCATGTAGCGGGCAGTGGCGAGGTCGTCATCGTGGTCCCGATAGGTCAAGCGCAAGGATGGCCGTCCGTATTTGTCCTTGTGAGTCGGGTCGATCGTGATGTTATTTCGGTCGAGCGGTAGCGAAGTCGCGCTACACACGATCGCCATGTGGCGCGTGAAATTGTTCGCCAGGCGGTCTTTAAATTCGGCGCCCCACTGTGGTCCATCGGACCGCTGCGCAGCCAAGGAATACCAGATCGGCGTCGCCGCCATGAACGGTCTGGCGTCAAATCCACCGCCCCCGTAGAAACCGCGCTCCGGATCGGACTCATATAAGTCGTGGACTATCCGTGTGACCTGTACACCCTTGTAGTCGTTCAGCTGATGCTCGAAAACCGTATGCACCATGGCATGGGCATTCATCATCAGATTCCTGCCGACATACCCGCTCGAATTGGCGAGGCCATCCGGGTGCCTGGAATTTTCGGAGAGCAACAGCAGCCGGGATGTCTCAGCGCCGTTCGCCGACAGCACCACGGCACGTGCTTTCTGGCCACGCTGATTGCCTTTCGGATCGATGTACTGGACCTCGCTGATCTTGCCGTCGGCGCCCGTTTCGAGATTGTAGACCGCGCATTCAGCACGAATCTCGCAGTTGCCGCTGGTCATCGCCTGCGGGATCATCGCGGCCAGCGTCGATGATTTGGCGCCGATCTCGCAGCCGTAGCCCATGCAATAGCCGCAGTTGATGCAAGCGGGGCGACCATTGTGCGGTTGCGACAGAATCGCGAGCGGCGCGGGTTGCGCGTTTAGGCCGATCGCCTTGGCGCCTTTCTCCAACAACACGCCCGAGGACTTGATCGGCATCGGTGGCATGGGAAACGGCTTCGATCGCGGCGAGTCGAACGGTCCGGGCGCGCCGGATACGCCGATCTCCCAGTCCACTTTGGTGTAATAAGGCTCGAGTTCCTCGTAGGTGATCGGCCAGTCGACAAAATTCGTGCCCTCGATAGAGCCGAGAGCGCTCCGTTCCTTGAAGTCGATTTCACGCAGGCGCCAGAAATTTGCGGTGAAGTGCACGCTGGCGCCACCCACGCCTTCGTAATAAAAAGCCGGATTACGATCAGGTAGCACTTCGGCGACGTTGCTCTCGTCGTCGCGGAATGTCTGAACATTGCTAGCCGGCATGCCACCGGAAATCCCTTCGCTTATCCACACGTCGAATTCATCGTGGGTGAAATCCTTGGCTTCGCGGAACGGGCCTTGTTCCAATACGACGACGCTGAAACCGCTGGTCGAGAGTTCTTTGGCAAGGATGCCGCCGGAGGAACCGGAGCCGACGACGACGAAATCGACCGCTTCGTCGAGCGGGTATGTCACCTGATTCTCAATCGGCATTACGCTTCTCCTCCATGTACTCTGCGTCGTAATAACCGAAGGGAGGCTGAGCGGCGCCATGGCCCTCGAAGCCGATCAGATCCCAGGCAATGTTGTCTTTGTTGCCGCCGTAGGAACTCATGGCGAAAAAGCCCATCAATGTGAGGGCCCTGGCCATGGAAAAGAACTGCGTGGTCTCGTTTTCGCCGATCCAGGCATCCTGATCGGCTTCGCTCAAGTCGGAGAACTGCACCGTGCCCGCAAATCGGTCGGCAATGCCTGCTTGGAACCCGGCGAGCATGCCGCGAACACCCGGCAACATATCGGCGAGCTGCGCACCGAACACATTGTCCATGAAATAAATGACACCGGCTTCGCGAGCCCCCGGGGTGCTGGTGGTCGGCAGGATGCGTGCTGCAATCGCTTCGAGCTCAACGGCCTCGGCAGCGGTCAATGTAGCGAACGTCTCGCCCCCGTCCCGTGCCGAACAGGCGGCTTGTGCAGCGGCCAGTGCAGCCGGCACGCTCAGCCGCAGCAGCGAGCTGCCAGCCAGCGCGCCAGATCCTTGCATGAAGTGTCGCCGACTTAAGGTATTGCTGCTCATCACAATCCCTCGATCCGTTGTGTGGGCAGGCAAAAGTAGCACAGCGGGGGCAGGCTGTGGCTAACTCGTTTGTAGGAATTGTACGTCACTGACTGGTATATCATTACGGCTCAGCGGGTTGGTGTATATCGAGAGGAGTTATGATGGGGAATCGTACAGGTCTTCGTGTCGCCATCTTGCTGTGCGCCGCCTGCGTCGTAAATACGTCATCAGCTCACCATTCCATTGCCGGGTTTTTCAGTCCAGACAAGTTCATCGAAATTGAGGGCGTCGTTACCGCGTGGGTATGGCGTAACCCACACGCGGAGTTCGAAGTCGAGGTAACAGAGCCCTCAGGTGACTCAACGATGTGGCGGGTCGAAACCGGGGCTATCAGCATACTTCGTGCGCGCGGCGCAGACCGGGAGTTCCTCCACCAGGGAGATCCAATCAAGATCTACGGACGGGAATCGCTGCGGGGGCTAAACGAGATATTTGCTGACAATTTGCTGCTCAGCAGCGGTGAGGAAGTACTTTTGACCACCAGATCCGCCCGGTATTTCACTCGCAGCGGAGCTGGGGAGTTGCTGGCGTCAGTCTATGACGAAGAAACAGCAGCAGCAGCTCGACGCGATGCTGACGGAATATTTCGGGTTTGGAGTACTAACTTGGACGAGATCCCGCACTCTGGGGTCCTAATGTTTCACGGCAACTACCCAATGACGGAGGAAGCGGAGGCCAAGCGCTTAGAGTGGGACGCAGGCGATCCCACTCTGTTGGGCTGCACAGAATGGAATATGCCGTATCTGATGTTCAACCCGTTGCCAATGGAGTTTGTTCGCGAGGGCGAGGACATTCTATTGCGGTTTGAGGAGGACGATAACGAGCGTCTGATAGAGATGAACTCTGATGCTGCTAACGCCTCTGATGCTAATTCCTTACTTGGGCGCTCCACGGGTTATTGGGATGACGACAGCTTAGTAGTAGAGACGACCAGCCTTGAGCCTAACGTGCTAGACGTCCACGGAACGCCCTTTAGCTCATCGATTCAATTGATTGAGCGCTTCACGCCTAGTACAGATGGAAGTCGACTCGTCTACCGCCTCCGGGTCACCGATCCTGAGACGTTTACCGAACCCTTCGAGGTTGAACGCTACTGGATATGGCGGCCGGAGATTGCCGTGGCCCGTTATGCTTGCGCGGAAGAGCAACGCTTGCCGTGATTCGTAGATCTCGCCGCGATCGAGGCCCTTAGGGAGCAAACATGAGCACCTACCATCGTTGTCTGATCTTCTGTTTGTTGTGGATCTCGGTCGCCACATCGCAAGCACAGGATGAAATTGCCGCCCTGAGCGATAGGGGTCAGGCGCTTTATTTTGAAAGAGTGTCCTGTTGGGTTTGTCACGGAGATGATGCCGAGGGACGCGTCGGGCCGACGTTGCAACACGGTCCAACGCCGATGGATATTCAAGAGCAGCTCGACTCGAATCCCCAGATGGGCGTAATCGTCGCTGAGTTGAGTCCGGACGCCGACGATCTCGTCGCGTTGGCGACCTATCTCGGCGGACTGGACGGCGATCCGGTCAGCGGTGCGGAGATCGCGGGCTGGCGCGAGCAACTGGTTGCGATGGCGGCGGCGCGGGGACCGGAGGCAGAATTCCTGGTGACCGAGCGTGACCGGATGGTCATGGAGATTCAGTCTTTCGACACCGTGCTTGCCGACTGGCCGCGGCGCGCGAAGACCGGCAGCCTGAGACGGGACTACGATGTGCAGGTGCTGGCGACTTACGACGCGGGCGAGCCGATATTCGAGCCCGAGCCGGGGCGCCTGTATTTCTATCAAAACACGGGTGCGACGGGACGTCGGGCACCGAGCTCGGTCGAGCGTTCCGAATCGACCCAGGTTGTCGTTGGCGACGCTGTGACGAAGGAAGTCATCGTTTCCAAGCAAATGCCGTTTGAGTTGCGCGGCGCCGTCCATATGACCGCGCTGAGCCCAGACGGGCGCTATGTCTATATCATCGGCCCGAGCGCTCAGGTCGCAGGCGCCATGGGAAGTGAGGTGAGGTTGCCTGCAACGCTGTTGAAGGTTGATGCGCTGACGCTGCAGCCGATCAAGCAGCTGGCGGTCGGCGGCCGCACGCATCACGCGCAGATCTTCCAAGACCGCTATCTGCTGATCGACACGTTCGTCAGCGATCCCGACGGGCTGGATGTCTTCCTGTTCGATCCGGTAACCGACGAGATCATCGGTGGCATCCGGTCGGATGACCTCGGCGGCAGTAGCTACACCGCGTTTACCGATGACGAATTCATCTACATCCTGATGCAGCCGGGCCGTGACGGTGGCGTGATCGGCGGCGCCACGTTCGTCGCCAGCGGTCAGATGACGGCACTCAGGCCCTACTGGGTCACGAAGATCGACCCGGAGAACTGGGAGGTGGTCGCGGAGTATCCGTACCGCGGCTACCGCGGCGACTGGATCATCATCGACTCGAACAGCGAGTACTTGTACGTACCCGCAGCCGGCTCGTCCAACGTCACCAAAGTGAATATCGGCACCGGCGCGATCGAGTGGTCGACGGCCACCGGCACGGGCCCCTACGGTGGGACGCTGAACGCCGATGAGACCGAGCTCTGGATCGCCAACAAAGGCGAAGCGACCGGCACTGTCGGTCGAACGCTAACGGTTGTCGATGCACAAAACGGTCGCCCGCTCGAGACGGTATTCTCAGGCTATATAGTCGATCATGTCCTGCTGGCACCGAATGGTCGCGAAATGTGGGCAACCAGTAATGGCGAAGGCCGAATCTACACGTTCGATGCTGAGACGTACGAGCGGCTCGACGTCATCGACATGCCTTATCGCGGCAACCCGCACGGTCTGGTCTGGGTGAAATACGATGATAGCGGTACAGGCAAGGTTGTTAGAGACCAGGGCGGCTTCCACAACGGCGTACATCCGGCGCGCGGGAACCCACTCGCAGATTAAGATTCACGGGCCCGGCACCGTTCTACTCAGAATCGAGAGACACACACCAAGAAAAAATTGCAGGAACTAGGATCTATGATGATACCGACGCGTATGGCTTGGCTCACGGTTCTTTTCGGTCTCGCTTTGGGCGGCTGCTCGAACCAGAGTAGCGACACTCCCGGAGCGACCCTGGAGTCGAGGCCGAATATTCTGCTCATCCTGGGAGACGATATGGGCGTTGAGACCCTGTCGTCTTATGATTTGGGGAACATGACGCCTACGACGGCGGCGCTCGATGATCTGGCGCGGCAGGGTGTGCAGTTCAATAATTTCTGGTCTCAACCCGTCTGCTCACCCACACGCGCGACGATCATGACCGGACGGTATGGTTTCAGGACCGGCGTCGGTAGACCGATCAGCGCCGGCGGCCCGGCACCGGAACCGCCGGCCAAGCCTGCGTGGGCACCTTATGAGGTGTCCGGCACGGGTGGTGGTATGGGTTTCGGCGGCGTGGGTGGGATGGCCCTCTCTTACGGGCTTCCCGGTAACGAATTCACTCTGCCCAGAGCGTTGAAAAGCGGAGCCGGACCGGCCTATGCCACGGCGGCGATCGGTAAATGGCATCTCGGTGACACCGAGAACGGCTGGACGGAGCATCCGAAGCTTGCAGGATTCGACCACTACGAAGCCGTCCTGCGCGGAATCGACTCTTACTTCTCCTGGAACAAGGTCGTGGATGGCGACTATGTCGGCACGACTCTCTACGCGGCGACAGATCGTGTCGATGCGGCGGGCGAATGGATCGGCGACCGGGGCGACAGCCCCTGGTTCATGTGGCTCGGTTTCACGTTGCCGCATACACCGCTGCACCTTCCTCCTGAAGAGCTTTGGCAGTCCGATTACTCCGAGCTCGACCCTACCGCCGATCCTACTGAGAATCCGCTTCCCTATTTTCATGCCATGATCGAGGCGATGGATTCAGAGATTGGAAGGCTTCTGGCATCAATTGATCCGGCCGTGCTCGACAATACCTACGTTATTTTTCTCGGTGATAACGGTACGCT
>Ga0255049_10000760_pt1 | contig 19119 bp, 21 predicted proteins | sample JV7_2_3_MG_FD_183615 | JGI IMG/M metagenome (GOLD analysis project Ga0255049, IMG submission 183615) | Seawater microbial communities from Jervis Inlet, British Columbia, Canada - JV7_2_3 | ecosystem: Environmental > Aquatic > Marine > Inlet | place: Canada: British Columbia | collected 2016-10-06
CCTCGCTGCTGCGCGCGTTCGAGCAGGAACTCGAGCTTGCGCGCCTTGTTCCCGCCGTACTCTGGCGCGCTGCGATCGTCTCGCTTGATGTAGAGCGGCCCGGTCGCGAGCTCGCGTTCGATCTTCTCCGCGCGCTCGAGGGGCGTCGGAAGCTGGCACAGTGGCAGACGCGGCAGCGCTGCCTCGAGCGAGGGGTAGGCTGCGTAGAGGGGAAGCCGCTCGCTCATCGGTCCAGCGCGCGCCGCCAGCGGAAACCCTGCCGATCTGTGGGGGTGGGGGTCATGCCGTCGGCGCCAGGAGCTTCTGAGCCGTGCCGACATCCAGCATCAGATCGGTCCAGACCTTGAGGCTCGGCACCTCTAGCAGGGGTCGAATCGCCTCGTGCTTGGACTGTCCGCACGCCCCACACGGACCCGCTACCACCACCACGTACTTGTCCTTTCTTGCGGCGAGCGTTCGGAGCTGCTCGAGATCGAACAGAGAAACCGCCCTGAACTTCGCGCGCAGATCGGTGATCGGACCCTTCTCCGAGTAGGGCTGGTACTGGAGCTCACCCACAAAGCCGTCCTTCTTCAGCGCGTCGAGCCCTTCCCGGGTCCGTTCCCCCGCGAACTGCATGAACTCTCTGAGCTCGCCGTGTTCATCCTGGGCGCTGGCGAGTCCGGTGACGACGATATCGATCTTCCGGGTGTTTCTGAAGGACTCCTCGACCCCGGGTAGCGAAATCACGCGCTCGTAGTCTTCGGCGCGACAGACCGCGGGGGCAAAGAGCCCGACGTACTCGATGTTGGTGGGCACCTGGTCGAAGTAGCTCAAGAAGCTGATGGGAGCGGTAAGAGGTCGCTTCAGCCTGAAGCCCGAGCTCACGACGTGCAGGCCCAGGGGCGGCAGCTTCAGCTCCGTGCGAAGCAAGCCGGCCAGGGCCTGCGCGACCCGCATGATCGTTCCGCCCCCGCCTAGACCGATACGAACGCGCTGCCCGCCCGCGCTCTTGCGCGCGGCACTCACCCGATGGATCAGCTCCACGATGAGCTCCGCTGCCCGAATCGGCAGTGCATCGCGTGCGGCATCGGGAGTCACGCTCGCGACATGGATCTGGTCCGTATGCGTGCCGTTGAAAAAGCGGTCGGCGAGACGCTGGCGCAGGAGATCTTCGAGCGGAGGGCTCAGCAGCAGGTAGCCGCGTCGAACCCCCTCCCGGACCAGGGGATAAATGGCCTCGCGGGACACTCTCCGATCGAGCTCCTTGCTCAGCCAGTCTGCGATCGCGGACGGGCGCTCTTCCTTCAGGAAGCGGGAGCAGACCTCGACCAGGTGGGTGTCTTCCAGAAAGGGCTCTTTCATGGGGGTCCTCCGATTTTCCGACGACGATGAAGATTGTGTCTAACCTACATAATCTCTTTTCATAGCGCTAAATCGTGGCACGAAACCGTGGGTAAATACTTGATTTTAAACGTGTTTACCTCTTGCGCCACAATCTCTACAGGTATACCTTGCCACGCCGCAGTACAAAGATCTATTTCAGCTGTGTTGGGGTTTCGACCGTCGCTGCGTCGGTCGAAACCCTAGCGTTACGAGAACCAGAGCGGATGTCAATGAGGAAGAAGCGGATCGAGGGGATGCGCCTGGGCGGTCGTCGCGAGGGCGTGTGGGAGCTGATCGATATCGACCAGATTCAGTACGCGTTCCAGGGAAGCGATGCGGCTTGTCGGCTGGTCTCCGCCTCCTGGAGCGGCGAGGGTGGCTTTGCGGCCGCCCGGGTTTACGTACGTACGGACGATGGGGTCTTCCGCACGAAGTTTCGCTCCCTCCAGGCGCTTCGGAGACAGCTTTCAGATGCCTTCGAGGCCGTGAACCGCGGTCTGCTCGTGAACCTGGACCTGGTTCGGTCGATCACGGCCTCGCGAGAGCTCGGGCTCATCATCAACCGGGGGGAGGGCCGGCGGCTGCGGGAATGGCTTCACATGAGCCGACGCGGTGGTCGACGTGTGCGGGCGCGCCTGGGATTGGGCTCAGCTGCGCGCGGGCGACCGCGCGGGAAGGCTCAACGACCGGGAAGCTCAGCCAAACGACCAGATTCTGCTAACCGCGTCGATGTTTTCGACCTACAGGTTCTTTGATGGTGGAGGAGAGGCCCGCGATGCAGCTCTCGGAAGCGATAGACATGGAGAACCAGAGTGCGCGTGCGCGCGTGACGTGGGTTATCTGGCGACGGAACGGCTCGCTGGATCGCTGGGAAGCCGTCGAGCTCCCTGAAGAGGGGTTGGCGCTGAGTCACGGCGCCGGCGGGGAGTTCGGCGGCGCCAGCGAGCACGTCTCCGCCCTGATCTTGCCATTCGAGGAGGGTGGGGCGCGACGGCTGGCTCTCGTCACGTCGCAGCATTCCGGCGGTGCTGTGCTGCGGAACGGCGAACCCGTGCTCGGAGTTGTCGCCCTCGACCACGAGGTCGATGAGCTGGTGGTCTCGGGCGAGACCCTCTACATCAGCGCGCGCGGACTTCTCACGAACGTGCCGTTTCCCGCAGGCGGAGGCGAAATCCGCTGCTCGCGCTGCAAGTCCGTCATGCGAGCTGGCGATCGAGCGGTCCGCTGTCCGTGCGAGCTCTGGTTTCACGAGGGTGCGCTCGCGGTGTCCGAGCAGAGCCGGGAATGCTTTAGCTACTCAGATATGTGTGTATGTGGTCGCCCGCGCGACGAGCTGGCCTGGAGCCCGGGCCAGGAGGAAGACGATGCGCGCGGGTGCTGAAGCTCGTCTGCTCGAGAACCCGACTCTGGGCCCCGTAGCGCTCGACCGTCTACAGGGCTCCTGGGCAGGGGTGATCGGTGCGGGGACGCTGGGCGCCCAGCTCATCCCCCATTTCGGCCTCCTGCAAGTGGGGTTGAGTATCGTCGATGCGGGTCGCGTCGAGTCAGAGAACCTCGGCACGCAGGCCTTCAACTCGGAGAGCGTCGGCCGCTGGAAGGCCGAGGCCCGGGCTCACCAGGTCGCAGCGCTCAATCCGGACTGCGCCGTGCGCGCTCTAAACCAGCCCATCGAGCGGCTCGGCCTGGCCGCACTGGCGGATTGCGATGTGCTCCTCACAGGGCTCGACAGCCGCGTGTCGCGCTTGCGGGTGAGCGAGATCGCGCGCGAGCTAGGGATCGTCTGGATCGATGCCGCCCTCGATGGGTCGGGAGCGCAGCTCTTCGGCACTGTGAGCGTCTACGATCCGCGCCACCCTGATGCTGCGTGCGCCGCTTGCCCCTATGATCCCGAAGAACTGGCGCGCATCGCGAGCGAAGGGCGCGGCCCCGGCTGCCCCTCGTGGCGTGACCCCGACGTGCCTCTGACGGCACCCACGCTCCAGACCTCGGCCTTTGCGGCGGTGGTCGCGGGGCATCAGGCGATCTGGGCGCTGCAGGTTCTGCTCGGGCGCGGAGGGGAGCTCGGAAATCAGCGGCTGCTGATCGAGGCGGGTGGATCGTCCCGGGTTCGCTGCGTGCGCCTCGAACGCAACCCGTCCTGCCCCTCCCACCAGCTGCCGCTGACCCCTCTCCGGCTGGCCGCGGGCGAGCGCATCGGTGATCTGCTGCGCCACGCGGAGCGTGACCTGGGAGGCGAGGCCGACGGGCTCGTGTTCCACCACCGCAGTATCGTACGCGGGCTCTGGTGCCCCGACTGCGGCGCGAGGCGCGATCGGGTCCGCATGAACGACGCCTACACCGACGCCGAGATCCGCTGCGACTGCGGAGCTCCCACGCCCATGGAGCCGTCCGACCTGAAGGACCGCCTCTCGCGCAGTGAGGCGGCTGAGCTGGCGCACGCGCGCTGGGACGAAATCGGGGTTCCCGAAACGGACGTGGTCAGCGTGACCCGCGGGGAGCGCCGCGCGCACTACATCGTGAACCGCCCCGCTACCTCAGGCGGCGGGGCTCGTTGGGAGGCACCGTAGATGAAGGACCCGGTCTACCACGCGTTCCTGCAGACCGCGGCGGAGGATGCAGCGGAGATCAACCGCCAGAGCGACGTCGTGCGTCTATTCTCGCATCCGCTGGATGGCGAGCCGCCGTTCGCTTACCGCGGCGTGCTGCGGGAGGTCGAGCACCTCGAGCGCACCCCGGAAGGCGTGCGCGCGACCACGAACCCCATCCTCTTCCGAGCCTATTTTCCCGAGCGTTACTGCCGAGCTTTCGACGGGCGACTTCAATTCGAGGTGATTGCCCTGGCGACCCCCGTATTCCATCCCAATGTGAGAGGGGGACGCGTTTGCCTCGGACCCGCTTTTCGGGGGGGGACGCGGCTGCGCGCGCTAATGGAACAGTTCTACAGGATTGCGTCTGCGCGTGTCTTCGCCCCCGCCCATGCCTTTGATGCCGATGCGCAGAATTACTACCTCGATCACGTCGACGACATCAGGCGGCTGCGCGCGCCGCCGCTCTGGCGACGACCTGTGGCAACTCGGATAACGGTCCGCTCACTCGATGAGACACACGCACCAAGCGAGGGAGTGCAGCCGTGAGTCGCGATCGCAGGACACCGCTCGCGAAGGCGTCACATCCCACGCCGAAGCTTCGCATCGAGCCCCAGCTCGTAGAGGCGCTGGCTGCGCCCTTGCCGCTCGAGCTGGTGGCCGACCACCTGGCTCGCCAGCCGATGCTGCTGGCTCCCGTCAAGCTCGTACTCTCGAGCACGGGCGAAGCGGGTGTTCTGGCGGAGATCCCGCTCGCGGCGGACCGCGAGGGGAGCGAGGCACACGCGCGGGACGCGATCGAGCACGCCTTGGCCTGGCTCGAGAGCGAGTCCAAGGAGTCGCCGGCCCTTCGCGGCGCGTCCCCCGCCGTCGATCTGCCGACCGTACTGGAGGCCCTGCCCTGGGAGTGGGAGCGTCACGAGGACGGAACTTGCCACGTGAACGTGACGGAGGATGGCTTCAGTTGCCGCGTGGCCGTAGAGACTGCGACCGAGGGCTGGCTCCGGGTATCGACCTCTTCCGCGCTCAAGCTGCAGGGCGGCGACGCCTCCCGCACGCTGCCGCTCTTCGCGCTCGAGACCAACGCTCGCCTCCGGATCGCACGGATGAGTGTTAGCGATGCCGACGGGGGCGCGGCCAGGGTGGTCTGGGATGGGCTCGCGCTCGAGGGCGCCCTGGCGGATGCGGTGAGCGCGGTGGCGCTTGCTCGCTGCGCCACGGCGCGGGCTTTGCGTGCGCTCTGCGTGCCGCAGGTGGCCAGCGCGTATCTCAAACTTCGGCCGACGACATCTTCGGAGTGGCGCCGGCTGAGGACCGAGTAACAACCGCCGGATCTGGGTCCGGCTCTTAAGGGAAGGAGAAGACAGATGCAGGCAGTCGAAACAGTCCCTCAGTTCGTGAATCTTCGCTTCACCGACTGGGAGAAAACCCGTCAGGCTGATCTCGAGGGCGTAGATCGCGGCACCACGGTGGCTGAGCTCGTCTCCGAGGCCGTGCGTGCGCTCGGGCTCCCGCTTACGAGCTTCTACCAGGCGCTCTTCAAGGACCGGCAGCTGCCCCAGGCGCAGACCGTAGAGGAGCTCGGCATCCACACGGACGATGAGATCGAGCTCTACCCCGAGGTGAGTGCGGGGTAGGCATGGCCGGCGAGGGGTTCGATTTCACGCTCGAGGTCCGGCGGGGCGGCGCACTGCTCGAGTGCGCGCCCGCCAGCCTCTCGGTCTGCTTCGAGGATGTCCTGTTCCAGGGCGTCCTCGAGGGCCGGCTGCCGAACGATGGCCGGATGCCGGAATTCAGCGTAGCGCCGCGCTGGAAGGACTCGGCTTCATCAACGGTTACGGGCCTGGACGTCAGCTATGAGGACACACCCCTGGGGAGCTACGAGCGGGAGGTCTTCGCGCCGCAGGCGCGCGCTCTCATCACCGAGCTCGTACGTAAGAAGCGCCTCGAGCAGGGGGATTCGGTCGACTGGACGCTGGTCGCGCAGCCGCCCGATTCGGGCACCGGGCCACGCTTTGCGGTGCGCGCGCGGCGTACGCCGTATCCCTTCCGCGAGAAGCCCCTGCCCGGGGCGCTGCCCGGGTCCTTCGCGATTGAGATCGACGCTGGCGTGATCGAGCGCGTCCGTAAGCAGGTGGTGGCGTCGGGCGCGATCGAGTGCGCGGGTCTGCTGGTCGGCCACCTACATCGTGACCCCGAACGCAAAGCCGGCGCGCTCGAGATCACCGATGCGATCGATGTGGCGGCCGGCGACGGCGGCGCGTCCGGCGCTCACTTTGCCTTCGGAGTGGACTCTTTCCGCTCAGCACGGAGGGCGGCCGAGGCCCGAGGCGATGGCGCGATCCCAGCCGGTTGGCTGCACAGTCATCCCAGCTGCGCCGACTGCACACGTAACCCCGTCTGTCAGGCGCACACCGTCTTTTTCAGCTCAGATGATGTCGTGGTACACGCGAGTGGGTTTCCGAGCGCCTACATGGTGGCCCTGGTGGCGGGTAAGGTACGTGACCTTCCAGCCACGATTCCCGGGTTTCGCCTCTACGGCTGGACCGGGGCACGCGTCGTCGAGCGCAGCTACCGGGTGAACTCGCCCGCGAGCGCCCGCGTAGGTTCTTCATTCATCCGCTAACCGATCGGAGGGGACCTTGGACAAAGCGACCTATCTCAAGCTGCTCAAGGGCGACGAGCTGAGCCTTGCCGAGGAGCACAAGCTTCTGCAGTCGCTGGACCCGGATTCAGCCCTGCAGCTCTGCCAGCTGTTTGCGACTCGGGCGCGGCAGGGCCGGGAGGAGCTTGCAAAGGCGAGCGAGGAGTTGAGCGCTCTCCGCTCTCCGCCGCTGCATCCGGCCCGAGTGCTTTGCGTCTACGCGAATGATCGGGTGGATGTGGAGGCTGTCGGCGGCCGCCGGGTCGTCGGCACCGCGCCTGAGCTCGATGCGGCCTCGCTCAAGATCGGAGATGAGGTCTTTCTGAACGCGGAGCTCGCCCTGGTGCTCGCGAAGAACGAGGAGATTGGGCGAACGGGACTGATCGGAACCATCGCTGAGGTGATGGACGGAACTCCGGTGGTGCGTGGAGTAAACGACGAAGAGCTGCTGGCGAACTGCGAGCCGGAGGTCGTCTCTACGATGAAAGCCGGGGATCGGGTTCTGTATACGCGGGGTTTCCCCTGCGTGATCGAGCATCTGCCGGTGCGCACCGACTCCAGCTTCCTACTGAACGAGCCTCCCCCGATCAGCTTCGACTCCATCGGCGGGCTTGGCGAGGTGAAGGGAACGATCCGTGGAGAGTTGGACATGCACCTCCGGCACGCTGACCAGGTCGGTGCGTACCAGCTCAAGCCGATGCGGGGAATCATCCTGTACGGCCCACCGGGCAACGGCAAGAACATGATCGCAGCAGCGATCGGGAATCACGTCTTGAGCTTGGGCATCGACGCCCGCTTCCTTCACGTCGCACCGGGCGCGTTGCGCAGCATGTGGTACGGCGGGAGCGAGGCTCGGATCCGGGAGCTCTTCGCAGCCGCCAAGGCCGCGCCCGGTCTGGTGGTGATCTTCTTCGATGAGATCGATAGCTACGGCGCGCGCGGCAGCGGAATCGGACAGGACATCGATGGGAAGGTGCTCGCGGCGTTGCTCACCGAGCTCGATGGGCTCGAGTCAGCCCCGAACCTCTTCTGTGTGGGAGCTACCAATCGCCTCGACCTGTGCGATGAGGCGCTCATCCGCGAAGGCCGTCTCGGGGATCGGAAGTACCGCATCCCGCGGCCCGGTCGTGAGGCCACGCGGCAGATCTTCGCGAAGTATCTGACGGAAACCCTCCCCTACGCGAGCAATGGCGGGGCCGGGTACCTGATGGATGCGGCGGTCGGCTATCTGCACGCGCCCGAGGGAGGAGCGGGCTTGCTGGCCACCGCGACGCTGGCCGACGGGAGTCAGGTCGAGGTCCAGCCACGCGACGTGATGAGCGGCGCTCTGATCGCCAGCACGATCGAGCGCGCGAAGCACGCCGCCGCACACCGGCACCTCGAAGGGGGGGCGGGGATCACTCTCGAGGACGTGCTCGGCTCCCTGGACCAGGCCCTGACCTCCGCCGCTCGCCAGATCAGCGCACCCCAGGTGGCGCGGCAGTCGCTTGATTTCCCACGCGCGGACGAGATCGTGCGGATGGAGCTGGCACCCGAGAGACGCATGCGCCGCCACCGCTACCTACGCGCCGCGTGAGGTTCACGCGCAAAACAGACGCCGATTGAGGCCGCAGCGCGGCCAGAGGAGGATCAGATGCAGAAGCTTCGTCGCCTTCAGCAGGAAGAACCCGCCCCCGCGGGGCCGGGACCCCAGGAACCCCGGTCTGCGAGTGCATCCCCGGTGACGCCGGGAGTCACGTTTGTCTGGGGAAGCCAGTGCCTCACCTTAGAAATTCAGGGCATGACCGTGGGTGACGCGTTGCGGGCCCTGCGGGAGCCGTACAACGTTGCACCTGGTGTCAACGCGCTCGTGAACGGGCGCCTGGCCGACCCCGAACATCGACTCTCAGAAGGCGAGCTGCTCGAGTTCATTCGGCCCGCAGGGGAAAAAGGGGCCAGCGAATGAGCTTCGAGCCCGAGATCCGAATCGTCGGTGAGAGGGTCAAGGTTCTGGAGGGGCGCAAGACACTGTTCGAGTCCAAGCTGCCTCAGGTGATGAAGGCGATTGGCCGCGTCACCGACCGCACCACGAGCAGCGACATCCTCCCCGAGGGGATCCGGCTCTGGCGTGAGCGAGGAAATGCGATCGCGGTCGGGATCGAGCTGCGGCCCCAGAGGCGCACAGTGAGATGGCTCGCCGAAGGTTCCGGCGCGTCCTACGGGCGCAGAGCACGTTACGAAGACCGGTTTCTTGCGTTCCCTTACATCGTGCTGCTGATCGTCTTCCGAGACGGAGAGCTCTGCGGGTTTCAGCAGCTCTACTACCGGACCGCGCCGCTGCGGTCGGGGCACGAGGACCTGCTGCTGCCGAACCTCTACAACGTGGCCCAGGGATACCGCCAGCGCTGCTGGCTGTGTCTGCAGATGCTCGAGGACAAAGTGAGGGCGCTGCCATGGCCCGGAAAGATCGATGCCGTCGTCGACCACGTGTTTAGCGCAGCCTTCAATCGTTCGTCGGAAGAGCACGAGGGCAACTCCTGGTGGGGCTCGATGCGGGGCCTCGATCCGCGCGTTTCCAGCGTCGAGGCCTGGGAGCGGGCGAGCCGGGAGAATGGGCTCTTCCCGCTCGAGATTCCCTGGAAGCGGGCCGGTACGACCGCGACGCAGGAGCTGAACCACATGCTGGGCCTGGTCGTCGCTTTGCCGCGGCTGCGCCACGCGCGGGATCTCATGGCTCTGATGGCGGGGGCGGGCAAATGCTGAACTTCCCGGTGCTCTTGAAGACGGGCGATCAGGAGGAGCCCGCCGCTGCCATCCACTACGTTGCGGCGTCGAACGGACTCTTTCATGTGAGCAAAACGCCGTTCTACCGCGCGGTGACACGCACCCCCGGGCCGGTGCCCGGACTGCTTCCGGAGGAGGAGAGTCTCCGGCTCGACTGCCCACCGCTGCCGGCGGCCCTGCTCGAGGAGGTGCTGGCGTTCTTCGCCGATGTGCACCGCGTTCATGACGGGGAGGCAATCGTGATCCTCTTCTACGATCACAGCTCCGGGCGCTACCGCGTTGGCGTGCCCCCACAAACCGTGTCCGGCTACTATCGCTCCGACGGGCGTTGGCGGGCGTACTACCAGCTCAAGTACGGCAGCGTGGCGCGTCCAGAGGGGTTCCTGCGGGTGGGTACCATCCACAGTCACGCGGACCTGCCCGCGTATTCGAGCGCGGTCGATTGCGATGACGAGAGGTTCGAGGACGGTCTCCACATCGTGTTCGGAGAGCTCGATCGAGCCCAGCCCTCGCGCTCGGTGGCCTTCGCCTCCAACGGTAAGCGCTTCCCGCTCGCCGCCGCCACCTGGCTCGAGCCCGCATGGGTTCCGGAGCGCCCGGCGCGGGCCGATTGGATGGCCTGCGTGGAGCGCAAGGAGACCGCCGGCCCGCGGAGCGCTTACTTCGGGTGGTCGTGGACCCGCCCCATGGACGAGGAGAGAGAGAATGACGAAAGCCTGTGATGGAGACAGAACCTTCGTCGTCATAGGGCTGGGAGGAGTTGGATCGTACGTCCTGCGGGCGCTCGTGCCTTTTCTCCACTCTCGCGAGACGCCATCCACCGTGCTCGCGATCGATGGCGACCAGTTCGAGGAGGCGAACCGGGGCCGGATGCTTTTCTCCCGCCTGGGACCCAAGGCGGTGGTGCTGTGCGGGGAGCTCTCCGAGGTCTACGGGGATCGCGTCACGTTGCTCCCCGTGCCCCGCTACATCACCTCCCGCAACGCCTCTCGCTTCATCGGGGAGCGCAGCGTCGTCTTCTGCCAGCCCGACAACCACGCCACACGACGGCTCGTGGAACGCCGCTGTGCGCGCCTGCGCGAGGTCGCGCTGTTCTCGGGCGGAAACGATGGCATCGAGGACGGAAAGACCGGGACCTACGGGAACGTGCAGGTGTATCTGCGAAAGGACGGGAGCGATCTCACCAATCCGATCAGCCGCTTCCACCCTGAGATCGCGACGCCCCGGGACAAGCTGCCGGGCTCCCAGGGCTGCACAGCCGCCGCGGCGAGCGCTCCGCAGCTTCTCTTCACGAACGCGACCGTGGCGGCCAGCATGCTCGGCGCGTTCTACGCGTGGCGGTGTGGATGCCTGGAGTATGAAGAGGTGTATCTCGACATCCTCACCGGGCGGATGGTCCCCGTGAAGCGCGAGCTCGCCCCGACTGCTTGAGGAAGTTCGGCTCGAGTCCCGGGTCCGCCAGGCAGGCTATGATTAAGGAGTTGACCTGCCCCTGCGTCGGGCACGGCGTTTGTTCAGCGAGATGGGAGCGGCGTAGCGCGTGAAGCGGATCGCCGAGAAACTGGCCTGATTCACACGGGGGGCTCGTGCATGGGCGCGCTGGCCTTCTGGCTGGGTCTGGTGTGCGTCGCTGCGGCGCCGGCAGAGGACGACCCGTATGCCCCGCGGCGCGACCGTATGGTGCGGGCCATCGAGGCCCACGCGGTGAGCCTGCGCTCGACTCTCGGGCGGGCGACCCTCGACCCGCGGGTGCTCGAGGTCATGGGGCGGGTTCCGCGGCATGAGTTCGTTCCGCGCTGGCTGCGCAAGGAGGCGTACATCGACCGGGCGCTTCCCATCGGCTCGAGCCAGACCATCTCGCAGCCCTTCATCGTCGCCCTGATGACGCACCTGCTTAGCATCGAGCCGGACGACGTAGTGCTGGAGGTGGGAACCGGATCGGGTTACCAGGCGGCAGTGCTTGGGCGGCTGGCCCGGCGGGTCTACACGATCGAGATTATCCCCGAGCTGGGACGTAGCGCCGCGCAGCGCCTCCAGCGGCTCGGCTACGAGAACATTGCGGCGCGGATCGGCGACGGCTACAGGGGCTGGAAGGAGCACGCCCCCTTCGATGGGATCGTCGTGACCGCCGCCGCGGAGAGCGTGCCGCCCCCCCTGGTGGAGCAGCTCAAGCCCGGGGGCCGCCTGGTGATTCCAATTGGAGCCGTGTCCAGGACCCAGCAGATCACTCTCGTAGAGAAGGATGCCGAGGGGCAGGTGACGAGCCGCGCGCTCCTGCCCGTGGCCTTCGTACCCCTCACGCGAGTCTCTCCCTGAGACCGCCGAGCTCCAGGCTGGATTAAGGCCGTGTCCGTACCCTGTCCGCGCTGCGGACGAGACTACGACGTCGCACTGTTCCAGTTCGGGCGCACCATTCACTGCACCTGCGGGAGTCGCGTCGGCCTCGAGCCGCGGGTGCGCGGCATCCGCGCTGGCGACGATGTCCGCTTCATAGTGGATGCGATGCTCGGACGGCTGGCGCGTTGGCTGCGGATCCTCGGCTCCGACGTCGCCTTTGAGATCGATATCCCGGACGCCGTGCTGGTGCGGCGCGCCCTCGAAGAGGAGCGCGTGATTCTGACGCGGGATCGAGCGCTCACGGAGGAGTGGCGCGTTCCGCGCATCCTGATCGTGGAGTCCGAGGCCCCGCTCACCCAGCTACAGCAGGTGGTTGGTGCTTTCGGCCTCGATTGGGAGGCGCGTCTTTTCACGCGCTGCAGCCGCTGCAACACGGTGCTCACGGCGGTCACGCGTGAGCACGCTGCCGCGCTCGTCCCCCCTCGCATACTCTCCGAGCACGAGCGCTTCCTGCGCTGCGCGAGCTGCGGTCGTGTCTATTGGGGCGGTTCCCACAGCGCGCGCATGCGGCAGGTCTTGGAGGGGGCGCTCGGGGCTGCGCCCCGCGGGAGGTAAGATCCGTTGCCTGGCCAGGTGGGGCGGATGTCTGCGGTGCCTCCGGGTTACTCGGGCTCCGAGTCGTCCCAAAACACCTCGAGGCGAGAGCGGGCTTCGGAGCTGCGCAGCCTGGTGAGAGCGCGCGCCTCGAGCTGCCGGACCCGTTCTCGGGACAGACCGAGCTTGTCTCCGACCTCGGTCAGCGTGTGCTCTCGCTCCCCTTCGAGACCAAAGCGCCAGCGCAGGATGTCGCGCTCCCGCTCGCCCAGCATTTCAATGAAGCCGCTGGCCGCGTACTCGAGGCGTGCCTGGTCCATGCCCCTCATCGGCGAGATCGGGTTCGGATCCTTCAGGATGTCCAGCAGGGTCTTCGAGTCAGCGCCCGGCAGGTCCGTTTCCAGGCTGATCGGATCGCGCACCATGCGCGCGAGATCCTCCGCGTGCTCGACCTCGATCCCCATGGCCTTCGCGACTTCCGCCGTGCTCGGATCGCGTCCCAGGCGCCGCCCCACGGTGTCGTGTGTCCGGTAGTACTTGCGCAGCATGTCGTGGTGATGGCTTGGGATGCGGATGGTGCGCGCCTGGTTCTGGATCGAGCGGATCAGCGCCTGCCGGATCCACCACACGGCGTAGGTCGAGAACTTGTGTCCGCGCCGATAGTCGAACTTCTCCACCGCACGGATCAGCCCGACGTTCCCCTCCTGGATCAGATCTTGGAAGGCGATGCCCAGGTTTCTGTAGTCCTTGGCGATCGCCACGACCAGCTTGAGGTTGTACTGCACGAAGCGGTTCTTGTAATCGCTCAGCCGCTCCCAGGCTTCCTCCATGGTCTGGATACGCTCGAGGTAGGAGTCCTGGGGCATCTCCAGCTCGGCCTCGATGGTGGACCTGGAGCGTGCCAGCGCTCGGAGCTGTGCTCGCCGCCTCGAGCGCCCCTTCGGGCTCTGCGGCGTGCGGCGCTTTGACACGAACGAGCGGCGCTGGCGCGCGATCCGCTCGAGCTCATCGCGGTATTCGAGGAGCTGGCGGCGGGTCCGTCCCAGGACCTGCATGGACAGGTCCGCATCCCACAGCAGGCGGGACATGCGCCGCTCCAGCCGCTCCCTTGCGGCAGCATCGAGCTGCGCGTTCGCCCGCAGTCGGTCGCGCTTGCGCAGCAGTCGTTCGAGCTTTGCGAGGCAGGTATCCACCCTCAGCCCGAGCTCGTCGTTGTCGACCGAGCCGCTCCCGAAGGACTCCGACAGCTTGCCCGTCACCCGCTTATCCCGCTTCAGCGTCAGCCAGCGCCGCAGCACGTCATCCGCCGTCCAGGGGATCGAGAGGATCGCCGCGCGGAAATCGTGCGCGCCAGACTCGATCTCCTTCGCGAGCATGACTTCATGCTCCTTGTGCAGGGTCGGAATATCCGCGATGTCGCCAAAGTAGGAGACGAGCGCATCCTGGCCGTGAGAGGGGTCAGCCCCTGCCGTAACGGGGAGGCGCTTCCGCGGTGCCGGAAGCCGGAGCTCCTGGGGTGGGCTCACGAGCTCAGCGCTGCTCGATCCGAGCTCGCGCTGCTTCGCCCGGCTACGCCGGCCCCTTCTTGTCGGGTTCTTCTCGATCATCTCCTCCATCCCCTTTCCGGGGCCGGGACTGTTGGGTCAGTCCACCGTACGACGGCCGCCCCGTACCTGCGCGGGCGGCCCCTGTTTCTCTTTGAGCTGCCTGAGTCCGGGAGCCGGCGAATGGGCTGGCTGATCGTCCCCGGTCGGTGGGAACACGGACTCTGAATTCCTGATCAGACGGGCACCCGGCCGCGCTCGCGGTCGGGCTCTCCTGGTAGGATGAAGCCTCGCGAGTCCCGGTTACGGAATAGGATACGCCTCACTGATTTGCCAAGCTAGACCCGGTTCGGTCGCCGTCAACCGAGTTCGACGGCGCGAGGGCAAATAAATTCAGTAGTCGATTCAGATACTTAGATGGGTCGACCGCGCCCGGGGTGGGGGTGGTCCCCCCCGATCCTCAGAGCAGCCAGGCGTAGCCGGCGCGCAGTGCCTCGCGCCCCCCGCCGGCTAGCACACGGCCGTGGGCCATGATCACGCGGTCGAAGTCCCACCCCAGGATGCCTTCCAGGCTGGCGCGAGCGGCGGGGCGGTCCCGGATCAGGACTCGCTCGAGGAGCGACGGGCCGAAGCGCCCGTAGGCACCCAGCAGCTTGTAGGCGAAGCGCGTGGCCGGTGGGCTGTCCTCCCGGATGTTGAAGGCGAGGTCGGTGATGAGGAGCGTGCGGCTTGGTGGGTGCAAGAACACCACCTCGTTTGCGAGGGGGAAGCCCCTGAAGAAGAGCTGATCGAGCTGTCCAGCCCAGCCCGAGGGCGCCTCGTCGCCGAGCACGCCGTGCCAGACCACATCCCGGCGCTTGGTCTCCAGTCCCGGCGCCGCGAACAATTCCAGCTTTGGGTACGCCGCGGCGTACTCGCCGATGAAGAGATGGTGGAAGCGGTTGGGCGCGACTGCAAAGCGCACCGTGCCCAGCGCCTCGAGCTCCCCACGCAGCTCCGAGCTGAGTGAGATGGGAGAGTGGAGAAAGAGCTCACCCTCGCGCAGACGGATCACGCTCATGCGCGCTCCCACATCCGCCCCTAAGAAGTGAAGGGGTTGCTCCGTGACCCAGAGATCGGGCGCGAGCTCTCGCAGCACGGGCAGATCCTAGCAGCTCTCATTGGCGAAGATCGCCACCCCGGGCGCTCCCTCCCCATCGATCCGGGAAGCTGGCTCGCCCTACCGTCCGTCGAGGTGGCGAGACCCTTGTCAAGTCTGTGTACCCCCGGACGATGACTTCCATGGGGTTTTAGACCCGCGGGTCCATACACCCGAATTCACAGCAGGGGAGAGGACGCATGAGTCGATCGGTGTACTCGGGGGCCATCGCCGCCTCGATAATCTTCGTGCTCGTCGTGGCGCCGGCATTCAGCGTACGGGGCGAGGAATGGACCTTTCCCGGCGCCCGCTATCAGGGTATGGGCGGTGCGGGTGTGGCCGTGGTCAACGACAGCCACGCCTCCTACTGGAACCCGGGCGCGCTCGCGTTCAAGCAAGCGGCGTCGGGGGTCGAGCTGCCCTTCAGCTTCTCGACAGAGACATTGGGCGACATTCTCGCGGACGCCGACACGATCGCCGACTTCATCAATGACAACACGCTTGCAGCCGTGTTTACCAAGGTCCAAGCCGGTACGCCGCTGACGCTGGCGGAGGTGCGAGATCTGCTCGATCTCGCCGTGGGCAAGCTTCCGAACCTGGGGGAGAGCGGTGAGGGCTTCCTGGCGCTACCGGACCTCGGGCTGGTCATGCGAAAGGGTCGCCTCGCGATCTCATTGCGTGGGACGGGATCACTCGCGGTCGACCCCGTCCTCGACCTCAGTAGTCTCGCTTTCAGCGACGATGTTTCGGCGGCCGTCCAGGTGGCCAATGTCGTGGGCGCGGGTGCGGACCACAGCGGGGGCTTCACCAATCTGGGCAGCCAGTCACTCGCCGATGCCATCGCCGGGGCCTTCGCGGACTGGAGCCAGGACCAGGCCGAGGAGCTCATCTTTCAGTCCGAGCTGGCGGGCCTGGACACCTCCGCGGCCGGTGTTCGCGACCTCGTCACCAGCATTGCAGAGGACACGGCTGGGCTCACCGCCCTGGACCTGGCTGCCAACGGAAGCGGCGCTCTGATCCGGGGGCTAATCACGCAGGAGGTTGGCATCGCCTATGCCCACCCGATCATCCCAGAACGTCTCGGCGTCGGTACTAACGTCAGGTACCTCCGCGGTATCGCCACCTCCAAGTTCATCCAGTACGACGACATCAAGAGCGGCCGCGACCTGGTCGACGAGCTGAGCGATCTGAACAACACCGTGACGAGCAGTCGCGTCGCTATGGACGTCGGCGTGCTCCTCCGGCCCAACGATCGCTGGCGATTCGGCGTGGTTGCCCGCAACCTGAACGGCCCCGACTTCCCGTCCGCCGAGGGCGGTGACTATACGTTGGAGCCTCAGGTGCGAGCCGGCGTGGCACTCAACCTCCTGCCGGGATTGGTTCTAGCTGCGGACGTCGATATCACGGAGAACGAGTCCGAGGCCATTGAGGGCATCAACTCCAGGCTCCTCTCCGTCGGGACGGAGTATCGGCTTGGGCTGGGGGAAGGCCAGCTCGCGCTGAGGGCCGGCGCCTTCACGAATCTCGCGCAGAACACGAACGAGACCTTCACGCTGACCGCGGGGCTGGGGTTCCGAATCTGGCGCTTCGAGGTCGACCTTGCGGTGGCGGCGGCGCCCGACTTCCAGGAGGTCAATGCGGGCGGTACCAAGTTCCCCTCGCGCCTGAACGTGTCCGGCTCACTCAGATGGGTGACCCAGTTCTAGCCTTCTGTTTGCGGACAGGCCGCTAGTCCGGATATCTCACCAGGGGACGCTCAGGAGGGCAGGTCGCCCTCGCGCACCCGCGGCAGCGAGTCGTTGAGCTGGACCCAGTCCACGTGTGTGTCGAAGTAGATATGGGCCTCGGGCGCGCGATCGACCGGTCCATCCAGGTTCGCCAGCACGATGTCGATCTGCTCGGGATGCCGCGTGGTTTCGCAGAAGAGTGTGCTTCCGCACCGATTGCAGAAGCCTCGGCTGCCGTGATCCGATGAACGGTAGTCGACGAGCGCCGATTCCCCGGTGAGCAGCTTGAACCGCTCCCTCGGCACACCGATCCAGGTGACGAAGCCCGCGCCGTGCGCACGCTGACACATCGAGCAGTGGCAGTGGACGCAGAAGCTGGTGGGCAACGCGATCTCGAAGCGGATCGCCCCGCAAAGACAACCTCCCTCGACGGTTCGCGCCTGCATTCCCGGGCTCCTCTCGAACGTGAACGCCTAGCCTAGCATCACGGAGAGTGCGGGATCGTAGTCCGACATGGCGTCATCGTCTACGCGAGAGCTTCGAGCTCCGAGACGTGTGTCTCCCAGTCGGCGCCATCGAAGGGCTTGATGCTGAGCCCTTGGATCGACCCCCCATCCAGGCAGCGCACGTTCACGCTCGCTGAGAGCCTTTGCTACAGCACCCGTATCTGCTCCACCCACACCAGCTCGCAAGCGCCGTTCCCCCTATCCTTTCGGGTGAGAGAGGATCTCCAACGCCAGCCATCGTCGGCGGAGATCGAGACGAGATAGCCAGAGAAGTGGACGATGCTTCCCTTCCGGATCTCGCGTTTCAGCGCCCGGTCCACCGCGTCGGTGGCCGGAATGAGATGCATGTTTGCGCTGTGCGCGGAGATCGCTCCCACGGGAATGGGCAGGCGGTCGGCCCGCCAGTGGTAGAAGCGTCCGCTCTGGGAGATACGGATGTCCTTCAGCACGCTCTCATCGGACATCGGCCCCCAGCCCAGCGCCAGATCGACCGGCGCCAGCTCGGCTTCTCGCCCGATCCGATAGCGCTCCTTGCTGAGCACGCGCGCTTCGATGTCGAAGGTGGCCAGCGGCTGGACCCGGTAGCCCTGCCACTCGAAGGGCTCAGCGTTTGCGAGGCGCTGCTGGCGCGGTTCGGCGGGCGCCATGACGCCCGGCCCGTGCAGGATCTCCTGCGAGGAGCACTGGTAGAAGATGACGAGGGCGGTGATGGCGAAGCAGACGGCTCGCATTGGAGTCGGTCAGCCTTTCGGTTCTGGAGGACAGCGGCGCACCCCCCTACCCGCTTGAGTCCTTATCGGTCTGCCCAAAGATCAGCCTGAATGCGCGCTCGCCTTGTGTGGGCCGGGAATGGTACGCTCAGATCGTTGCCGGAGGGCTGTGGGAGCCCTGGGGACGGGGGAGATCCATGGAACATACCTTCGAAGAGCTCAAGAAGAAGAAGGTGGCGGACCTGCGGGAGATCGCCGAGGAGATCGATCACGCGGCGGTTCACGGTCACACCACGATGCACAAGGACCAGATGCTCAAGGCGCTCTGTTTGGCCCTCGGTATCGAAGGGCACGAGCATCACGAGGTGGTGGGGGTCGACAAGGCGGCGATCAAGGCGCAGATCCGCGAGCTCAAGAGCAAACGCGACGTGGCCTTAGAGGCCCGCAATAAGCTTGAGCTGAAGCAGGTGCGACGAAGAATTCATCGCCTGAAGCGCAGGCTGCGCGCCGCGACGATTTAGCCTTCGAGCACCTGGCCAGGGAGATTACCGCTCGGCTTGCCCCGCTCTAGCAGGACCTCTCCGTTGACGATCATCCACTCGATGCCATGGGCGCGCTTGACGTGACGTGATTCGCCTCCTGGCAGGTCGCGTATGATTTCGAGCGGGGCCGGGGCGATGCACTCGGGATCGAAGATGCATACGTCCGCCGCGGCTCCCGCGCGCAGGACTCCCCGATCCCGAAGTCCGGCCAGCCCGGCCGGTAGCGATGTGAGCGTTCGCACCGCCTCCTCCAGTGGGAGCACGCCCTTCTCTCGGATCCAGTGCGCCAGGAAATAGGTGGGATAGTCGGCGCCGCAGAAGGTGTGCAGGTGGGCGCCCGCATCGGAAATGCCGGTGATGGTGGCGGGGCTCTTCAGCATGGTCTCCACGGCATCGTCGTCGTCATTCGTCACCCCGAGAAAGGCGAACTCGGTCTCGAGCTGCTCCTCCGCAGCCAGATCCACGAGGAGTTCGCCGGCTTCGATTCCGCGCTCGCGCGCAGCGTCCGCGAGCGGTCGACCCACGAGCGCACGATTTTCATCCGTACCGGCCACGGCCACCCCGAGCGTAGCGAACCACGCCGGTGCCTTCGCAGCGAGCTGGGCCAGCTCGTGGGCGAGGGTTGCACGCGCCTCGGTCTCTGCCAGACGGCCCAGCTTCAGCT
>Ga0255049_10000762_pt1 | contig 19090 bp, 15 predicted proteins | sample JV7_2_3_MG_FD_183615 | JGI IMG/M metagenome (GOLD analysis project Ga0255049, IMG submission 183615) | Seawater microbial communities from Jervis Inlet, British Columbia, Canada - JV7_2_3 | ecosystem: Environmental > Aquatic > Marine > Inlet | place: Canada: British Columbia | collected 2016-10-06
GGCTGTCGATACGATTAACAGTGGAGTAGAGCAACACTTCAAGTCCGTTAAAGGCATAGAAGGGCGCTCTGCCGTTCTCAACGATGCGGCACGCATGCCCGCGCTTATTGAAGAGGCCATTGAGCACCTAGGTGGAGTTGATATTCTGATCAACGACTTCCCTCCGAAGATGGATGTGCCGCTGGCGGATGGCGACGATAAATCGACCGCACTCATCGAGTTACGCTCGGCGCTTGTTATGTCGATCTGTCGTTCTGTGATGCCACATTTGAAAAAAAGCCCGGCCGGGCGAATCATCACCATCGGTTTTTTGCGCAGCGTTTTCTCAGCGGACGGCGCTGGTTCGTTCGCAGCCTCCGAGCAGAATCTGGCTGCCTTGACGAAAGCGCTGGCCTTGGAATCCGGTAGTTTCGGGATAACGGTCAACTATGTGCAACCTGGTGCGATCATGACGCCCGCCAGTCGAGACGTATTTAAAAAAGACAAGGCATTGCGTGATTTTTGTATCGCCGACTCAGCGGCAGGCCGATTGGGTGAACCTGTTGATGTCGCGAAAGTCGTGTTGTTTCTTGCGAGCGCCGATGCAGCATTTGTCAGCGGCACCGGTGTGGTCGTTGATGGCGGCAGTGCCAGCGGCTGAACACGATGCACCCTGTTCTCGATGATCTCATTACGCTCTTGAGGCTCGACCGTATCGAAAAGAATATTTTCAGGGGCGAGAGTCGGGATATTGGAAGCGCGCAGGTGTTTGGCGGGCAAGTACTCGGCCAGGCGCTGTCTGCCGCACAACACACGGTAAATGACAGGGTTGCGCATTCACTTCATGCGTATTTTTTGCGCCGAGGTGACATGGACGCTCCAATCGTCTACGAGGTCGATCGGGCGCGCGATGGCGGAAGTTTTTCCAATCGTCGGGTCGTTGCGATACAACACGGTCGGCCGATCCTCAACCTGGCGGCATCGTTCCAGAGCCCGGAGCCCGGTGTCGAACACCAGGCGAGCATGCCAAACGTGGCCGGGCCGGACGATTGCAAGGACATTCTCGAAGTCGAAAGCGACAATGTACAAAAGATGCCCGAGAAAATGCGCCGGCACAAGGCGGACAAGCGCGCATTCGAGATCCGCCCGGTGGTGTCGGCCGAAGCACTCGACGCGCCAATGAAAAACGTGTGGTTCCGCACCGTTGATTCTTTGCCCGACGATTCCGCGCTACATCAAAACTTGCTGGCTTATGTATCTGACTACGAACTACTGGGCGTCAGCACGCTTCCGCACGATCTGCCGTTCGACAAAGGGGCGGTCATCATGGCCAGTCTCGATCATGCGCTCTGGTTTCATCGCGAAGTACACATCGACCAGTGGTTGCTGTACGCGATGGACAGTCCGAACGCTTCGGGTGCGCGCGGCTTGTCCCGGGGACAATTATTCAGTCAGGACGGCGAACTCATAGCATCGACGGCACAAGAAGGACTGGTGCGCGTCGTTGCGCCTGGCAACAAGAGCAGGCGTTCGCATCCTTCCACCCAAGGCTAGTTCTTACTGCGCTTTACCCTGTGCAGCGACCGCCGCTGTAGCCTTGGCCACCGTTTCCGGATCGCCGAGGAAATCGCGGGAAACGGGATTGAGATCGCCATCAAGCTCATAGGCAAGGGGAATGCCGGTTGGGATGTTGAAACCGGTAATCGCCTTGTCGGAAATCCCGTCAAGCATTTTCACGAGCGCCCGCAGACTGTTGCCATGCGCTGCGATCAACACATCTTTTCCAGCACGCAATTCAGGAGCGATGATTTCGTTCCAGCAAGGCAGCACCCGGTCCAATGTTGTTGCAAGTGATTCCGTGGATGGGAGGTTATCGATACCGGCATAGCGCGCGTCGTGGCCCGGGTGGCGCTCATCGCCGTCATCCAGTTTCGGTGGCGGAATATCGTAGCTGCGTCGCCAGATATGTACCTGGTCTTCGCCATACTTTGCCGCTGTCTCTGCCTTGTTCAGGCCTTGCAATGAACCGTAATGGCGCTCGTTTAGCCGCCAATCTCGAATGACCGGTAGCCACATGCGATCCATTTCGTCGAGCATCAACCAAAGCGTTCTGATTGCGCGTGTGAGTACGGACGTAAACGCGATGTCGAATTCGTAACCTGACGCGTTTAGCGTTCGGGCCGCGTCGATCGCTTCCTGTACGCCCTGTTCGGTCAAATCAACGTCAGTCCAGCCCGTGAACAGATTCTTCAGGTTCCAGTCACTTTGGCCGTGTCGGCAAAGTACAAGCTTGACCGCCATGAAATCTCCGGGTGTCTTTGGCTCAGGCTGATATGAGGTTGCGCAACTCCTGCGCGGCGACGGAAAGGGTAGCAAAGTCGACGTCGCCGTGTAGCTTCATCTCATCGACCATGCTGCGGAATCGGACAATTGCGTCATTGTGCTCGTCCAGCCATTTATCAATTGAGGCGGTCAATGGTTGTTTGCCGCGCTTGACGAGAAGGCGCTGAGCGAGCTCACGTCGCAGGCGGAAAAATTCTTCGCGCAAATTGCTGCGAGCCATCGCCTGCCAGCGACCCTGTACCTGGAGGTCCTCCGCACCGGCGTGCAACCAAAATAAACCAAGGTGTTGATTAAATGTGGCATAGAGTTTCGCGGTATCGAGAACGTCTCGTTTACAGACAAATGAGAGGTCCGCGATGTCGAGTGCCACACGTGTCAGCAACAATGCGGACATGCGATTTGCGAGTGGTTCAGATACACCCATTTCAATGTATTCGGCAGCAGCTTTCTCTTGTCGGTCTCGAGCGGATGGTGACAGGGTAGCCGGCGCACGCCGATATATCTTGGTCATGCTCTCCTTGAGACGCTCCACGGCGGGTTCGATTTGCAATTCGTCACCGAACTGCTCGATCAGCCAGTAGCAGGCATGCCGCAATGTGCGACTTACCTCGAACATCATGGACATCTGTGCGCGCGCGGGGATCTCGTTGTCGAGTGACTCGATTTGATTAAACAACCTTCCAGTGCGGCATATCTTGCGCGCCACTGTATAAGCGCGGGCGATCGTAACGATATCGGCACCCGTATCGTCCTGCACCCGTTTCACAAATGCCGGACCCATTCGATTGACGACGTCATTTGCGACGAGAGTCGCCAGGATCTGCCGACTCAGGCGATGACCTGGTACAAATTCATAGTAGCGGCGTCGAAGTTCTACCGGGAAGTAACGCAAGGGGTCGATAATGAGGAAATCCACGAGGGATGCGCCCGAATCGATAAGCCCATTGTATAGGTCGATCTTGGCATAGCTCAGCACAACGGCGAGCTCTGGACGCGTGAACCCTTGTTTGCGCGCACGGCGATCATCGATCGCCGATTCTTCGGGAAGATACTCGATTTCGCGATCGAGGAGCCCGGTGCTTTCGAGGTTTGTAATGAGCCGGGCAATTTCATCGATTCGTTCGACGGATCGAATCTCGCTCATGCTGATTGACTGCGTTTGCAGATAATTATTGCGCAATACCAAGTCGGCAACGTCATCCGTCATTGATGCGAGAAAACTATTGCGCTTGCTGCGGGACATGTTTTTCTTCTTGACGACCTCACTCATCAGGATCTTGATATTGACTTCGCGATCCGAACTATCGACACCCGCTGAATTATCAATAAAATCAGTGTTGATGCGTCCTCCAGCCAGGCTGTATTCGATGCGGGCGTTCTGAGTTAGGCCGAGGTTGCCGCCTTCCCCGATAACTTTGCAGCGAAGTTCGTTCGCGTTGACGCGCAAATTATCGTTGCTTCGATCTCCGACATCGCCGTGACTTTCTGTGCTCGCTTTGACGTAGGTGCCGATGCCGCCATTCCACAGCAGATCGACTGGCATGCGTAGAATCGCACTGATTAACTCGTCAGGCTGCATCGACCGAAGATCGGTATTGAGCAACTCGCGCGCCTCTGTACTCAGCCGAATAGTTTTCGCCTGTCGCGAGAAAACGCCTCCTCCCTTGGATATCAAGCTGTCCTTGTAGTCGGACCAACTCGAACGCGGTTGCTTGAAGAGACGCTGGCGCTCGCGAAAGCTTGCTGAAATATCCGGATCCGGATCGAGGAAAATGTGCAAGTGATTAAATGCTGCGACGAGTTTGATCTTGCGTGAGAGCAACATGCCATTGCCGAAGACATCGCCGCCCATATCCCCGATTCCGGCAACCGTAAACGGATGCTTCTGTATATCCACATCTTGTTCACGAAAATGCCGTTTGACGGCTTCCCAGGCCCCGCGCGCGGTAATGCCCATTTTCTTGTGGTCATAGCCTGCTGAACCGCCGGACGCGAAAGCATCATCGAGCCAAAAGCCATAATCCGCCGATATCCCATTCGCAATGTCAGAAAAGGTTGCGGTGCCTTTGTCGGCGGCGACGACCAGGTATGGATCTTCGTCGTCACGGCGCACTATCCCGTCGGGTGTCACCACCTTGCCATCAATTACGTTGTCCGTGACGTCGAGCAATCCCGATATAAACGTCTTGTAACTACTAATGCCATTGGCGAGTATCTCGTCGCGACTACCGCTTGGCGGTCGCTTGGAGAAAAATCCACCTTTGGCTCCGGTCGGCACGATAACTGTGTTTTTGACGACTTGCGCTTTCATAAGGCCAAGTACTTCGGTGCGAAAATCTTCGCGGCGATCGGACCAGCGAATGCCGCCCCGCGCGATGTCACCGCCGCGCAGGTGCACACCCTCGACGTCGGGTGAATACACAAATATCTCGAATTTGGGACGCGGCAACGGCACTTCTCGTAATGCCCCCGGGTCCAGTTTGATTGAGATGTAGGCCTTGGGATCGCCATTGGCGCCGGTCTGAAAGTAGTTGCTGCGTAACGTTGCATTCATTGCGCCGGCGAATGCAGCCAGTATTCGATCCTCGTCGACGTTTCTTGCTTTGTTGATCCGGCGTTGCATTTTCGGCAGCAATGAATCGAGGTGTTTCTTACGTGCCGATTTCGATAGTGCCGGATCGAATTGGAATTTGAATTGTGCAACGAGCAGTCGTACGAAGGCTGCGTGCGCGACGAGAACGTCTTCCATGTAATCCTGGCTGAACGGCATGCCGAGCTGCAGCAGGTATTTCGTATAACAACGCAACAGTGCAGTTTCGCGCCAGTCGAGACGTGCACTCAGGATCAGCCGATTCAGCCCGTCATTCTCGGCACGACCTGCGAGAATTTCGATAAAACATTCCTCAAATCGAATTTCGACTTCTTCAATATCGAGTGGTGCTTCGGACTCATGCCGCAAGTGCAAATCTTGTATCCAGACTGCCTCGCCGGATTCGAGTGTCGCTTCGTAAGGGTGTTCGGTGTAGACATCGACGCCCATACCCTCAAGCAACGGCAGCGCCTCGGACAGCGCCATCGGTTCGCCAAAACTGTAAATCATGAAATTCATATGGCCTGGCAAACTGCCGTCGGGTTGATACAGGTCAACGGACCGACGGCTGCCGGTTTCCAACATTTCATCAATACGCTTGATATCGGAGCAGGCCTCAAGTGGGGCAACATCGTCCTGATACCCGGGGGGGAAGACATGACGATAGGCACGAAAAAGACTTGGTCCTTCATCGATGCCATAGGTGTCTACAAGTTGATCGCGCAATTTGTCGGACCATGTGACCACGACGTCTGCAATCGCGGCTTCAATTTTTTGAATGCTGATGCGTGGGCGATCACCGGACGGCGTGTGCACTACGATGTGAGCGCGGGCAAGCGCGGAATCCGAAATCTGAACGCTGGTGTCAGCCGATGTCCCGGCCAACGCATCGATAAGTATGCTCTCGATCTTACGACGAATTTGAGTCGTGTATTTTTCGCGCGGGACAAAAACAAGACAAGAAAAAAAGCGGCGAAACGCATCACGGCGCAAGAAAAACGCAACGCGTTGCCGATCCTGGAGATTGAGTATTCCCGTTGTGGTCCGAGTTAAATCTTTTACCGACGCGTGAAATAGTTCATCCCGTGGATAGGTATTCAGGATGTGCAGCAATGCCTTGCCGCGATGCCCGAGTCGTTCGATTTGACCGCGCTCGAAAATTCTGTCGATCTTATACCGAAGCAGCGGAATTTTGCGCGGTGCTTCACTGTACGCGGCTGACGCGAACAATCCGATAAACCGTTGTTCACCGCTCACTTCGCCATTCTTGTCGTACTGCTTTACGCCAATGTAGTCGAGGTAGGCGTGGCGGTGAATTGTAGATCGAGAATTGGACTTGGTGAGAATGAGCCAATCTTTTGAACGAGTAAGCCGGCGCATATCGTCTGTGAGCTCGATAGTGCGCCCAACGCGTTCTTTGCGGGACAACAGTCCCAGACCGCTATTTTTGACAGGATTAAGAAACACTTTTTTGTCGCGCTTCGAAAGTTTGTACTCCCGATAGCCGAGGAATGTGAAATGATCATCGGCCAGCCACTGCAAGAACGCCTGACTTTCACTGAGCAGTTTCTTGTCGATACGTTTTGGAACGAATTTCAGCGACTCAGGCGCTTCAACCATTTTGGTGTGCATCTTGTGCCAATCCCGCACAGACAGCTTGATATCGGACAATACATTTCGAATTTCCTGATCGAGTTGTTTTAACACCTGCGAGTCGGCTTCCCGATCGATCGCAAGTCGAACGAATGACTCCCGTTTCCCCTCGTCCGAATTCAATTCGGCGATTTCGGCAAAATTGCCGCGCTTGTCGCGAATCACGCGAATGACCGGGTGAACCGTAATGTGCACGGTCAAGTCATGCCGGTTGATCGCCGTGGTAATCGAATTGACGATGAAAGGCATGTCATCGTGGATCATCTCGATGAATGTGAATGCCGATGTATAGCCGTGTTTTTCCTCGGTTGGGTTGAAAATTCGTATTTTGGGCTGGCCATTGCGACGTTGCGCACCCAGCTCAAGATGGCTCAAGGCGATCTGCGCCATGATGTGCGGTGATCTGCCCGCGAGGTCAATGACCGGGACATCCGCAAAATAGGTTTTCAGGAACAATTGGGTTTGCGCGCGCGCAGGCAAAGTCTTCGACTTGACCCGAGCGGATAGGATGTCGCGGACGATTTTGTCCTTGCGATCGCTACCCCGGCGTAGTTTTTTCTTGGTCACTGCTATTGTCTCCGGCAGGAATCGCTGCCGTTCGTAGCGGCGGCATTATACAATGGCAAAATCATGAAAAAACGCAAGCTTGAAGACTCGATACACACGAATCTGTCACGAGACGATGATTACACGGGGTATCTGCAGCTCGATACGCTGCTTGGGGCCCAGCAGCCGCTGAGCGACCCTCCTCATCATGACGAAATGCTGTTTATCATTCAGCACCAGGTGGCTGAGCTGTGGATCAAGCTGCTGATTCACGAAGTGTCTCGCGCGATCGGCTTTTTGCGCGAGGATGACATGGCCCCCGCCGTAAAAAACCTGGCAAGGGTACGGCACATTCAGACACAGTTATATGGACAGTGGCAGGTGTTGGATACGCTGACACCCAGCGAATACACCGAGTTTCGGCACGTTTTCGGCAAGGCATCCGGTTTTCAGTCCGCCCAGTACCGGATCCTGGAGTTCATGCTGGGTAACAAGAGCCGGTCATCCATGGTGGTCTATGCGCAGCAGCCCGAATGGCATGCGCAGCTGGTGGCGACATTGGAAGCCCCGAGTCTCTATGAGGAGTTCCTGCGTTACCTTTCGCGCAAGGGGTTGTTCATCCCGCAACAGGTTCTGGAGCGAGATTTTAGTGAGATGCGCGACGAGAATGACGATGTCGTTGCCGCGCTCAAATTGATTTACGAAGACCGCCATGCGTATTGGGACGACTACGAGATGTGCGAAGCGCTTATGGATATTGCAAACAACTTTCAGTTCTGGCGATTCCATCATCTTAAGACGGTTGAACGCATCATCGGTCACAAGCGCGGGACAGGCGGGTCGTCCGGAGTGTCTTTTTTGAAAAAGGCGATCGATATCGAGTTTTTCCCGGAACTGATACGAGTTCGTTCAGAAATTCGCGAATAAACACATCGGGCCGAACCATTTATCGGTGTGGCGTGCCGAGCAAGCGCGCTTTGGCCAGCAACCGATCTACGACGTTATTAAAGGTGTCGTAGTCCTCCTCGGTCATGCCTTGCAACAGGTCATGTTCGAACTCCAGCGCAAGCGGTGCAATTTCATCGTGGACCTTTCTGCCATCCTCAGAAAGATTCAAAATCGAACGTCTCCGGTCCGCGTCTGCAAACTGACGATCAATGCGGCCGTTTCTGATGAGCTTTGTAACGGCGCGGCTTACCGCGACCTTGTCCAACATCGTACGATCAGCGACCTCGACAGCCGATAACCCCGGGAATCTTCCAAGGATGGCAATCACTCGCCACTCAGGAATGGATACACCGAAGCGCTTTTCATAAACCTTGGCAATTGTCGTACTGATCGTGTGTGAGACAACGGACAAGCGATACGGCAAAAAGTCTTCGAGGATCAGTTCATCTTTCATGCTTTCAACAGTAACCAGTATCAATCCTGCACACAACCGCTAGGCACGATGTTGGGCGGCCAGGTACTCGGTCGACTGCATCTCGACGAGTCGGCTAATTGTGCGATCAAATTCAAAGGTAAGGCGCTCCCCGCCGTACAGGTCGGTTGCATCCGCATTTGTCGACAGGAGCAGCTTGACACGTCGGTCATAGAATTCGTCGACGAGCGCGATAAACCGGCGCGCCTGATTCTCAAGCGTCTCGTCAAAAACCGGTACTCCGGACACGATCACTACCGGAAACCAACGAGCTAATTCAATGTAATCGTTCTGACTTCGTGGTCCATCGCAAATGTCCTCGAACTGAAACCATGCGATGCCCTTGGCTACTGCGTGCGTTTGAATGTCTCTTTCGTTTACGCGTAAAAGTTGATTATGGCTGACCTGGCTCGACGCAGAATCATTGAAATACTGCTGTAGCTTGCCTCTTGCCACGGCATCGTCGGGCGATAAATAGGTTCCCGCCTGCTGCAATAACTGCAGGCGATAGTCCGTATCACCGCCGATGTGCAATACCTGGGTATGTTTTTTAATTAGGCCAATCGCTGGCAGAAATCGCTGGCGCTGCAGGCCGTCGCGGTATAGATTATCCGGCGCCGAATTTGATGTTGCTACAAGCGTAACTCCGCGCTCGAACAGTCCCTGCAACAAGCCGGCGAGAATCATGGCATCGCCGATGTCACTGACATAAAACTCGTCGAAACACAGTACGCGCGTATCGCGCGCGATATCGTCGGCTACCTGATCGAGCGGGTTTTCGATGTCGCCGAGTTTTGCCAGCCGGTCGTGGGCCTCCTGCATTATGCGGTGAAAATGGATTCGCCTTTTGGCTTCGATCGACAACGTCTCAAAAAACAGATCCATTAGGAACGTCTTGCCACGGCCGACACCACCCCAGATGTACAGTCCCGTTTCACCACCATTCCTGGTCCGTCGTGTTGCTCCAAAAAAGCGCAACAGGCTGCGCCTGCCTGAAACACGTGACTGCACACGCTGTTGCAGTCCGTCGAGTTCTACAACAATTGCTTCCTGCGCCGCATCACGATGGTGATTGTCGCGTCGCAAGCTCTCTTGATAAGCCTCGCGAACGTTCAAATTTCCATATATCCTCTTTTGCGCCGCAATCATGTACGGGCAGAGCGACAATACTATGACAACTGAACGCGAATCTATGGAATTTGATGTGGTGATCGTTGGCGGCGGACCGGCAGGTCTCGCAGCTGCTTGCCGCCTGTTGCAGCTAGACAGCGAACTTTCCGTTGTCGTGGTCGAGAAGGGCTCGGAAATCGGGGCTCATATTCTTTCGGGTAACGTCTTCGAGCCGACCGGTCTGAACGAGTTATTCCCGGATTGGAAAGACATGGGTGCTCCCGTCAGAACTGAAGTCAAAGGTGACGACGTTTATTTCCTGACGAGCGAGGAGAAAGGGATTCGCACACCTGGCTTTTTCTTGCCTCGACCGATGCATAACAAGGGTAATTACATCATCAGTCTTGGCCGCTTGTGCCAGTGGCTTGGCGAGCAGGCCGAGGGCCTTGGCACTAACCTGTTTCCAGGGTTTGCAGCCTCCGAGGTACTTTATGACGATCAGGGGCGCGTCACCGGCGTCGCCACGAGCGATATGGGAATCGGAAAAAACGGAGAGCACAAATCCAGCTACCAGGCGGGTTATGAGTTACTCGGCAAATACACGATCTTCGCCGAGGGCTGTCACGGCAATCTCGGACAGCAACTCATGCAGCGATTCGACCTCAGACAAGACTCCGATCCGCAACACTACGGAATCGGGCTCAAGGAGATCTGGGAGATCGATGCGGACAAGCACGACGAAGGACTCGTTGTGCATACGGCAGGCTGGCCGCTCGACAATCACACCGAGGGCGGCGGGTTTCTGTATCACGCCGAAAACAAACAGGTATTCGTGGGGTTTATCATTGCGCTCAATTATTCGAATCCGCACCTGGAGCCATTTGCGGAATTCCAGCGCTGGAAATTGCACCCGAACATTCGACAGTATCTTGAGGGTGGCAAGCGCATCGCCTATGGCGCCAGGACTGTCAACAAGGGCGGGCTGCAGTCGCTGCCGAAACTGGGATTCCCGGGTGGCATGCTGGTCGGCTGCGATGCCGGGTTCCTGAACGGCGTCAAAATCAAGGGCGCGCACACGGCGATCAAGACGGGTATGTTGGCCGCCGAGAGCGTTCACAAAGCGCTGTCCTCCGGAGACACGGGTCAATCGGAGTTGAGCGACTACGAACAGAACGTCAAATCATCGTGGGTGTACAAAGAATTGCACAGCGGCCGCAATTTTGGACCTGCGCTCGCGAAGCTCGGCACATTCTGGGGTGCCGCGTTCACGTTTGTCGATCAGAATATTTTCTTTGGAAAATTGCCGTTCACATGGCACAACACTCTCCCCGATCACGAGTCTCTGTCAAAAGCGAGCGATGCCCCAGAGATCGAATATCCGAAGCCCGATGGCGTGATTAGCTTTGATCGGCTGTCATCGGTGTTTGTGTCGAGCACCAATCATGAGGAAGACCAACCGTCGCATCTCAAGCTCAACGACGACTCCGTCCCGATCAGTTTCAATCTGCCCAACTACGACGAGCCCGCGCAGCGTTATTGCCCGGCCGGCGTTTACGAGGTTGTAGAGGAGGGCGGCGAAAAAGTCTTCCAGATCAACGCGCAGAACTGTGTGCATTGCAAGACGTGCGATATCAAAGACCCGACGCAGAATATCGTCTGGACCGTACCCGAGGGCGGCGGCGGCCCCAACTACTCCGGCATGTAGGAGGCCGCCACGCGGGAGATTGTGGGGCCGGTGGTTCGGATGTTTTTCGCCGAGAAATAAAGCGCAGCGTAGCGAGCCATTCCGGCGAGAAATGTCCGGATCGCCGGCCGTAATGCACTGTCGCCCGCGTGGCGGCCTCCTACCTGGGTTGCATTCGTATCGCGCCATCGACGCGAATGGTCTCACCATTGATCATAGCTGTGCTGTAAATGAACGCTGCGGTGTCCGCGTACTCTTCCGGTCGGCCCAGTCGAGGTGGGAACGGGACTTGGTTGCCGAGTGATTCTTGCACTTCGTCAGACATGCCCGCCACCATTGGTGTCAGGAACACACCTGGCGCGATCGTATTTACCCGGATGCCGAATTGTGCGAACTCTCGTGCCAATGGCAGCATCATGCCGACAACTCCGCCCTTGGATGCCGAGTAGGCTGCCTGTCCGATCTGTCCTTCAAATGCGGCGATCGAGGCGGTGCTGACAACTACACCGCGTTCTCCATCTACGTTCGGCTCGTTGTGCTGCATAAACGCAGCAGCTTCCTTGGTAACGTTATAGCTGCCGACCAGGTTCACTTGAATGACTTTATTAAATTGTTCGCTTGGCCACGGCCCGTCACGGCCAAGCGTGCGCCCAGCCGTTGCAATGCCGGCGCAATTGACCGCGAACGTGATTCCTCCCATCGTTTCATTTGCTGCAGCAATTGCAGCCTTGACCGACGCTTCGTTCGAAACATCAGTATTAATGTATGTCGCGCGATCGCCGAGGCTAGCTGCACTCGTGGCGCCTTGTTCATCATTGATGTCGAGAAGGACGACCTGACCTCCGGCGTCGATGACACGTTGCGCGGTTGCGAATCCGAGCCCCGACGCGCCGCCACTAATGACGGCCTTTGCCGTTTCTAATTCCATGTTGCTGATCCCATCATGTGTTTTCTCATACGAGTTCGACGCCAATGGCGACCGCTTCACCGCCGCCGATACAAAGCGATGCAATACCGCGTTTCAAATTCCGTGCTTTCAGGGCGTACAGAAGTGTTGTCGTTATACGAGCGCCCGTCGCGCCGATAGGATGTCCCATCGCAACTGCGCCGCCGTTGACATTCACCTTGCCGTGATCGATGCCGACGTCGTGCATCGCGGCCATCGCGACGACGGCGAATGCCTCGTTGATCTCATAGAGATCGACGTCGTCCGGACTCCAGCCAAGTTTTGCGTGCAGATTCTTGATGGCTGAGATGGGCGCTGTCGTAAACCATGCTGGTTCCTGCGCAAAACTCGAATGACCCACGAGCGTTGCCAGTGGTTCAAGGCCTCGACGCTCGGCCTCGGAAGCAGTCAATAAAACGGTTGCGGCAGCGCCATCGGAGATCGATGACGATGTGGCGGCGGTAACGGTACCTTCCTTGTTGAAGGCAGGACGCAACGTCGGAATCTTGTCGACACTGACCGTGCCTGGGGTTTCGTCGCTTGAGACAACGACATCGCCTTTCCGGGTTTTGATGGTGACAGGCGAGATCTCATCGGCAAATGTTCCGTCGGCTACAGCGGCCTGAGCGCGGGTCACCGATTCGATCGCAAACTGGTCCTGATCTTCACGCGAGAATTTGTATTTGTCCGCTGTGGCATCGGCGTAATGTCCCATCATCAGGCCTTCCCATGGGTCCTGCAGACCGTCATAAAACATGTGATCGATTACTTCCTGATGACCCATGCGATAGCCGCTCCGCGCTTTCGGCAGCAGGTAAGGCGCATTACTCATTGATTCGAAGCCGCCCGCGACGACGATCGCTGCACTTTCTGCCTTGAGCAGGTCGTGGCCCAGCATGATGCTCGCCATTGCGGAGCCGCACATTTTGTTGATGGTCGTGCACGCTGCACCCGTGGGGATGCCGCCATTCAATGCCGCCTGGCGGGCAGGGGCCTGACCGAGGCCGGCGGGCAGTACACAACCCATCAGCACCTGGTCGACATCGGCTGGGTCGATGCCGGAATCGGCGACCGCTCCGGCAATGGCCGCGCCGCCGAGGTCCGTGGCTGACGCGCCGGCCAGCACACCTTGGAAGGCACCGATCGGCGTGCGTTTCGCCGCAACGATGACAATGGATTCACCAGTCATTCTTGTACTCCAGGGGATTTAGTCGATTTGTCGGCGAGGTCCGGCTCGTCGAGCACGGCGAGTATACGTTGCCTTGCCAACTCGGCAAGTGCGCGGTGGTTCGAATAGGACGGGTCGTCGATCGAAATGGCAGGCAGCATGTCGATCCGAATGCCGCCGAATCGTGGCAAATGCCGTTTCGAAGGCAGCATGTACCTGGTACCCGATATCGCAATCGGGACGACCGACATGTTGCCCTTGACGGCAGCGACAAAGGCACCGGCACGAAAACGTTGTACACCGGGTTCTTTTTGAAACGTTCCTTCCGGAAATAACGCCAGTGATTGCCCGCTCTGTGCTGCCTTGACGATCTGCCGGGCGTCGCGTGTGCTGGCCTGCGCGTCCTTTCGCTCAACAAAATGCGATCCTGCGCGTCGCAACAGGAAATGCACAATCGGAATATTGCGCATTTCACCCTTGATGACGAATGAAAACCGGGCGGGTAGGTAGCCCTTGAGCAAAAAACCGTCGATGTAGCTCGCGTGATTCGCGACGACAACGCAATCATCCGCAGGCAGGTTTTCCAGGCCGTTGATGGTGACCTGGATACCTGAAAACACAAAAATCGCCTTGGTCGCATTGGAGATCCATCGGTGCCGGCGATCGGCCCCGGGAACGAGCAGGGCGGCAAAAAGTGCGCAGATCACGCAAATTCCGAAGACGAACCAGGCGTAAACGCCAAAAAACGCATCACGCATTCGTGTGACGTACGTCACTTTATGTTAACGCCCTCTGGATTTTGTGACAGGGGTCACGTCCGTTGCAGAGTCCCGTCCGCATACTTAAAACCTTGAAAATTCCGTCGCTTGGCTGTTCAGTGTGCTGAATATGCGGCGGAGACGCAAAGGATTGTGTCGCTGACCAGATGGAAGCTATGGCAAGTAAAGACAAACAAAATTCGGAATCTGGATGTATTGCTCGCTCGGAGCAATTTGTCGATAAATTTCTCGATGCGATCTGGATGGAACGCGGGCTGTCACAGAATACGCTCGGTGCATATCGTGCTGATCTGATGACACTTGCGCGCGGACTGGCCGAGCAAGACAAGTCCATCGAAGTGGCCGACAAAGCTGATCTGCTGGCGTTTATCGCAGGTCGTGTCGAAGGTGGCGCGAAACCGCGTTCGACAGCAAGGCAACTATCCAGTTTTCGCCGGTTCTTCCGCTACATTATGCGCGAAGGACTGAGAGACACAGACCCTACCGCTGACATCGAAATGCCACGAATCGGCCGTTCGCTGCCGAAAACACTGACGGAGGACGAAGTCGAGTCCCTCCTCAATGCGCCGAACACGGATGAGCCCCTGGGTCATCGTGATCGCGCCATGCTTGAGCTGTTGTATGCGACTGGCTTGCGCGTATCCGAACTCATCAATCTCACACAATCGCAGGTCAACTTTAATCAAGGCGTGCTCCGCATCGTCGGTAAAGGTGATCGCGAGCGCCTGATACCGCTCGGGGAGGAGTCACAACGTTGGCTTAGAGATTTCATTGATGGGCCGCGAATGGAAATTTTGCTCGAGCGCCAAACGGACTACCTGTTCCCAACACGCCGTGGGGATCGAATGACACGGCAGGCGTTCTGGCACATCATCAAACGCTACGCCGAGAAAGCCGACGTTCGCAAGAAGATGTCGCCGCATAGTCTGCGACATGCGTTTGCGACCCATTTGTTGAATCGTGGCGCTGATTTACGGGTCGTGCAGTTGTTGTTGGGCCATAGTGACCTCTCGACGACTCAGATATATACACATGTGGCGCGAGAACGTCTGAAAGATCTGCACGGCGAGCATCACCCGCGAGGGTAGATTTGTTACACTAGTCGGCCCGGGAACCCCGAGATGGCTCACATGGTTTCACCCTCTTTATTTCGTCCATTGATCGCGCTATTGGCGGCTGTCGTCATGTGGCCGGCGGGCGCCGACGAGGTCGGTACAGAGCTCGAGCAGGTACGGCAGAAAGTGTCCGAGATGTTCGATTTGATCGATGCTGACGATGTCAAAATAAGCCCTGTCGATGGTTGGTATACGATCCACAAGGGTTCAATTGTTGCTTACATTTCGGCGGACGGTCGTTACCTGTTGCAGGGAGATCTGGTTGATCTCGATACCCAGGTGAATTTGAGCGAACTGGTTCGAAACGATGCTCGCCGCGAGCTTATGGCGTCGGTCGAAATTGATGATGTCATCCTCTTTTCACCAGTTGACGTTAAATATTCGGTATCGATCTTTACCGACGTTGAATGCACCTACTGTCGTCGACTGCACAGTCAGATCGACGAATACCTGGCGCATGGCATCGAGGTTCGTTACTTTATGTACCCGCGCAATGGGCCAACATCGCGCGCCTGGAGCACAGCCGAGGAAGTCTGGTGTTCCGATGATCGCAATAGTGCGCTGACGGCGGCTAAGCAGGATCGCAAGTTTGCATCAACAGATTGCGATGCCTCGATCGTGCAGGAGCACTACGGTTTGGGTCGCGAAGTCGGATTGAGCGGCACACCCGCGATTGTTCTGGATGATGGCACGCTGATCAGTGGCTATTTGCCGCCGGATCAGCTCAAAGCCAGGTTAGACCAGGGCGCAACAAGCCCGTAGGAATCGTATTTACGACTTTGCTCGACGCAACTCGTGCATGTGCACGCCGTTGTTCTGGCCTTTGTCGGCGAAGTATTTCTGTAATGCGTAGCGACCGCTATGAAACGCGAGGTCGTCCCACGGGACTTCATCCTCACGATACATCGCGACGTCTAGGCTCTCTTCACCTGCGGCATAATCGCTAAGCAACTTCGCTGTAAAAAAGACATGCACCTGGCCGGCGTCGACGACGTCAACCGATGCGAACAGGTGACCGATTTCAACCTCCGCGCAAGCCTCTTCGAGCGTTTCACGAGCCGCGCCCTGCGACTGCGATTCACCCAACTCCATAAAACCAGCCGGTACGGTCCAGTATCCGTAACGCGGTTCGATAGCGCGTTTACAGAGCAGGATTCGGCCGTCTTTTTCCGGCACGCAGCCGACAACAACCTTGGGGTTTTGATAATGAACGGTGGCGCATGCGTCGCAGACCCAGCGCTCGTGACTGTCGTCGCTAGGTTTGCGTCTCGAAACTTGCTGGCCGCAATCGGAACAATATTTCATCGTGGTCTGTGTCTTCTCTGTTGAGGCATGGTGCCGGGAGGGGGAATCGAACCCCCACTTCCTTTCAGAAACTGGATTTTGAATCCAGCGCGTCTACCAGTTCCGCCACCCCGGCATGCCTTGGCGGCCGGGTCTACAATTAGTCTAGCCCTGGCCGAACGGCGCACAGTATAGGCGCGGCAAGGCTCCGTCGCCAGAGGCAAAAGTGCGGTTTTTGTGCGACCTTTTCCAACGATTCCGCATCTAAGATGGCGAGACATGAGCAAATTTGCTGACATTCAGATAGATCCGGCGATTGTGAGGCGCGCAGCGCATGGCGATTCGCGTGCCCACGCGATCATTTACCAGGCTTTCAAGACGCCGGTGTATTCGCTAAGTCTGCGGTTTACCCGCGTGCCCGCTCATGCTGAGGATATCGCGCAAGAGACATTTATCGAGATCATGCGATCGATTTCGAAATTTCGCGGCGAGGCGGCACTGGGCAGTTGGATTCGACGTATCGCCGTGTCGAAGGCGCTAATGTTCCTTCGATCGGCCTGGACCGCGCGAAGCCAGTCTCTGGCTGACGACTGGGACGAAGTTACGCCGGGTGACGCCGCCAGCCACGGCATATCCAGCCACCCTGATGACGCCATGGACCTGGACGCGGCACTGGCGAATTTGCCGACGGTCGGCAGAACCATCGTCTGGCTGCACGATGTCGAGGGTTTTACGCACAAAGAGATTGGAAAAATGATGGGCCGTACCGAGAGCTTTTCGAAATCACAGCTATCCAGGGCCTATCAACGATTACGGCCGATGCTGTCGCCAAACCGTGATGACGTCGCAACTGAGAACGCAGCACTCAGGAGTATCTGAGAATGCCAGATGAGACAAAGGACGAAGAAATGATATGCGGACTGACCGCCGACGAACGCGACGTATTATTGTGGGGCCTCAATGAGCTTCCCGAGACAATGCCGCCGCGCGCCGTCTGGAATCGTATTCATGATCAAGCGCAAGCCGAGGGATTGATTCGGACTACGGTAACGCAGCGACCCTCAACCTGGTTCGCCGGTTTTGGTATCGCCGCCGCAGTCGTGTTGTCGGTAATTGTGGTGCCCAGGTTGATGAGTACTCCCGATCCGATCACCCCGTACACCGAACCGCCGGCGACCGCAGCTAACAACCAGCCTGAAGTGACCGCATTGCAGGCACTGATGGTGCAGTCGCAGCAACTCGAAAGTGACCTAAGAGCGTTGCCCGAGGAGCCGAGCGTCATGAGAGCGAGCACCATTGCGACCTTGTCAGACATTGAAGACGCTATCGCGGCAATCGACTTTCAACTAAACGAATCGGGCGTGCAGATGACGCCCGATGAAAGAGAGCTGTTCTGGCGCGAGCGCGTCAGGCTGATGAAATCACTGGTTCGATTGCGCTATGCGCAAGCGCAACGAACCGCGTTTTGATGGAGACACAAGCAATGAAAATCTGGAAATTTGTATTACTGGCTATGGTCGCTGCGTTGATGGCGAGCGAGGTGGCTGCGCAATCTGATGAGTCGGCTGATGCCCGTGCCGAAGCGGCGGAGCTTCAAGAGACAGTTGAATTACGTGAGACTGACGTTCGTAGGATCAAGGAGCGAGAAAAGGAAGTCGAACGCCGCATGTACGATGCCGAGCGGAGAATGGCCGAAGCGGCGCGCCAGATGGCCGAGCTGACTGTCGAGCGATTGCCGCAACTCGAGGGCTTTCGGCAGAGATTCGAATTTGTGGGTGACGACCGTCCCAGGTTGGGCGTCACGATTGGCGGCGATGAGGAAGGCCCTGTCGAGGGTGTTGCGATTCTCGGTGTCTCGCCGGGCAGTGCTGCGGACGACGCCGGGCTACGAGCCGGAGATATCATCACGTCGGTGAATGGCGAATCGCTTAGTGCCACGGGATCCGATGAATCTACCACTCGTTTACTGGATTTCATGCGTGGCGTTGAAGCGGGCGATACGCTCGACCTCGAATACCTGCGCGACGGTAAAGTCGGCAAGGTTGAAGTTGAACCCCAACCTGTCGAAGCGCAAGTGTATACATTTTCGGGCAATGCTCGCGATTACACAATGCCATCAATGCCGGGGTTGCGCGTCGCGCCGGGAGTCGTCGGCGGCCCTCACGAATTTGCATTCCACTGGACAAGCAATGGCTGGGGCGACATGGAGCTGGTCGAACTGAGCGAAGGGCTGGGACGCTATTTTGGTACTGACGACGGTCTGCTGGTTGTAAGTGCGCCGGAGTCAAGCGCGTTGCAGCTCGAGGACGGCGATGTCATTAAAAAGATCGACGGACGCGAGCCGTCGTCGGTGAGACATGCATTGCGAATTTTGAGTTCTTACCAGGTCGGCGAAACTCTGAAACTCGAAATCATGCGCGACAAGAAGCGCCGGACCCTGGACGTCGCAATTCCGGATGATCGCAGCGGCATG
>Ga0255049_10000764_pt1 | contig 19080 bp, 14 predicted proteins | sample JV7_2_3_MG_FD_183615 | JGI IMG/M metagenome (GOLD analysis project Ga0255049, IMG submission 183615) | Seawater microbial communities from Jervis Inlet, British Columbia, Canada - JV7_2_3 | ecosystem: Environmental > Aquatic > Marine > Inlet | place: Canada: British Columbia | collected 2016-10-06
TCTCTATAGGTCTCGTGCTTCTCGCTCACGGGCTTCTTCCCGATCCGGAGCCGCCCGCCGCGTTGCCGGCGTCGCCGCGGCGTCAGTCTCCACCGTCGCCTGATGAGCGACTGAGAATGGCCGTCATCAGTACGGCTGTCGTGGCGCCCGTAGCATTACTCTTTGTTTATCTCGAACTGACAGGCGAACTCGTGACATTGATATTTATCGTCACGTTGTCCGTTAAGCCTGAAATCGCAGCCGGTATTGAGGCGAGCAAGAAGAACATCGCTGGTGCGATTGTCGGCGGTGCGCTCTCGATCGGTTTCTATGAGCTGCTGGTTATAGCGCCGTCATTTGTTTTTCTCATTCTGCTGACTCTTGGTGCGATGCTTGTGTTTGGTGGGCAGATTTTTTCCGGCGGACCGCGGGCAGTATTGTTCGCGTCATCCTTGAGTACCTTCTTGATTATTGTTGGCGGCGCGATCGGCTCGGACGACGCCGAGGTGGGCGCCAAATTTTACCTACGCGTTCTGCAGATCGTACTCGCCGGGGTTTACGTCGTGGTGGCGTTCAGCGCGATCGAATCGTTGTTCGTTCGCAGACAACGAAAAAATCGAGCGCCGTATCAGAACTCCAGCCCGAACGTCGTAAGGATGCCGTAGTCCGCGCGAATCGCACCTGTCGACGGGGGGTTGCTGTCGAAGTCATGGTAGAAGCTCAATCCCCACGTGATGTCGTCGAAGATCTCCCATTTCAGATCGAGATCGAACTCCGAGCGATAGCGGCCCGACTGGGTCAGACTCGGATAAACCGACCAGCGGCCGGAGAGATCGAAGTCGTTCCCCTCAGAAGGAAACCAGTCGATCAACAGGGTCCCGAATCCCTCGCTACTCTCGTTCGTCTCATTGGAGTCCACTACCTGTTCCTGGATGCGAGTCAGGCCGGCGAGCCATGCAATGCGATGCTGGCCCGACTGGCTGAAGATGCGGCCGCCGCCCCCACCGACCGTCGTGCGCAGGTCGATGCCGAGTTCGCTGTTGCTCGTGAATCCGACGAGGCCGGTAGCGAGCCAGCGATCATCTAAGAGTCTCATATAGTCGAAGTCCAGGCTCGCCTGATCTACCAGTCCGCCATTCTCGCCCCGATCGGTTCTTTTGGTATCAAGCCGCATTGATGAAATGCTTACTTCAGCTCGGTAAGCCATATCGAAGCCAAGCGTGAGAATCTCGACGTCGCTGCTCTTCGTGAAGTCGTAGCCAAAGTCGAGATCCATCTCGAGCCGTTCTCGGAAGGTCGATTCGATCTCGGTCATAGTCACGACGCGAGCAAAGGGGATCGCCACGGGCTCGGCGCCACCCACATCGATTAACAACTGACCGGTCTCATCGGGCGCGCGTAGGAAACCGAGAAAACGAACTCCGTTCGCGAGTTCGATATCGAATGTTTCGCTGCCGATTAACTCCGCGACATAGATCCACTCCACCTGGATGGTGCCGGTCGCATCCGTGTTGAAGGCCAGGTTTCCTCGCGTCAGCCCTCGTATCTCTCCGGTGAGACGGTCGCCGTTTCTTAGGATTAGAACATCCTCGTCTTGAGCCGCGGCCGTTGGCGAGATGAACGCCAGCGCAAGGGATGCGAGCCAGATAATGTTGAATTTGGGCGTACTACCACTCCGCGGGTGGTCGGACTGCGAATTATTCATGGTTAGCGTTGCCCTCGTTGAACGGGACCCGGCACGTCTGTTAACGGTATTTGTCTCATGAGCGCCAGGTCGGCGACATTGTCGATTCGGTTCTCGATCTGATAGAAGCGAGCGAGTTTCTGGATCGACAACACGCCCGTGAAACGATCGACATAGCCCTGTCGAACATTGAGCGTGTCGCGTTTGACTTCGAAGTATTCCTCGATCATGCGCTCAGCCAGATCGTCGTCGAGCGCGCCATAGCTGGCCGCGTAGTCGGCAATCAGATCTGCGTAACGGTCCTGGATCTCCTCGATCTCTACGCGATATTCATCATAGAGCGGCCAGAAGCTATCACGCTCCTCTTCGGACAGCCGCAGTTCCTCGGCAATCATCGTCTCGCGTTCGACCGACATGAAGCCGCGGAGCATCTCGTACGTCGCCGCCATGTCCGCTTCTCCCGCGGCGTCTTGTGCGGCTGCGGCACTACATCCAAAAATGATCCATAGGCTGAGTAGTATGAATTTCATAGCGGGATTCCTCCGACGGGTCCGGGACAAGGAGCATAGTGTAAGTCGGGAAAAAGAACTTGCCAGTACGCGCCATCCAGCCCGGTACTCAGGGGCGGCTCTCAGCGCGAAATCCGGTCGGCGTCTTGCCAGTCCAACGTTTGAAGGCTCGAGAGAAATTCGCCTGATCCGAGAATCCCAGCAAGTAGGCAATTTGAGTCAAGGAGTAGCGCTCTTCCTGGACGAATCTCGTCGCGAGCACGCGCCGCGTATCTTCGAGTATCTCTCGATAACTTACGCCTTCGTGCTTTAGCTGTCGTTGTAGAGAGCTGACGCTCTTGTGTAGCTGATCGGCAACCTCATTCTGACTGACGCTACCGGAAGGCAAAAGATCCAGGAGTATTTTTCGAACTCTGTCTTGCACCAGACTCGAATCCAGGGTGGCGAGGTAGCGCTCCGCGACCTGGTCGTTCGCGTGTGCCAGATCGAGATTGCCTGCCGGCAACGGTGCTTTCGCGGCGGTCAGACTAAGTTGCAGCGTGTCTTTATCGGCATTGAACAGGATCGGGCATCTAAAGTAATCGATGTATTGCTCGATGTGACCATTGTCCGCGTGTCGGATCGTAACCAGTTCGGGCGCGAACGCGGGTGTCGACATGGTCCGGCACATTCCCACAACGGCGGCGAGAAAACCGTCCACGGCCTCGTCACTGATGATTTCCGATTCGACTTCGCGAACCACATGCACCTGGTTTTCGGTGACGAGAATCTCAGGTTTCAGAGCCGAGTTAACGATGCGCGCATAGCGCGCCATGCGCTGGAGTCCCTGCAGCAAGTCCGGGCTGGCAAGCCAGGCGAAGCCCAATGCGTGCAGGGCTGCAGGACGGAGGCTGCGGCCGACGAAAAGCCCGATGCAGGGATCGCCCGTCGCTTCCCGAGCCAGTTGCCAAAGGTGGTTTACTGAGCTCAGAGGATACCGAGCGCCGGGAACGATTACCGCGCGCTTATCCAAGCCTGCTCGGCGGAACAACTCGTCCGCATCGCAGCCATAAGGCTCGATCGCCTCGAGGAGTGCTGACGCGGTGGCGGCGAGGGTCGTGGGTTCGAATAGCATGGTCGTGCGAGCGGGTTCCGAGCATCTCAGGGGATAGCCTACCGCACAAGGATAAAACCGCGCGACCGCCGAACGCTAGCCCGTAGCGCCACGATACGCCGCTAATTTACCCAATCGCGCCATTAACGGACGGCATTGTGGCATGCGTAGGGGGGCGTGGCGTGTTCGGGCAAGCGCGCCGGAGTTTTTCGTTCCAGAATAGGGCTCCTAAGAAGCAATGACTTCTATCAATACCGAGGCGGAGAAATCATGGCGCATGCACACGACTCAACCTTACCCATTCGTCAGCTCGGCACCGTTGTGCAGCGCTTGTTGGTAACCGGATACCCAAAGCTGGAACGCGTTGCCGGTGAAGTCGGTATTACCCGCCGGACGTTACAACGTCGTTTGGCGACGGCGGGTACGTCGTATTCGAACCTGGTGAATGAGACCCGCTACGAGTTAGCGGCGGAGTTACTCGACGATCACAGTGTGCCAATATCTTCGATTGCGAAAGCCGTTGGTTTTGCGAATCACAGCGGTTTCAGTCGCGCCTTTCATCGGTGGACCGGAATAACTCCGCGCCAGTATCGGGCGGGGAGCGGAGCGCGAATCGCACAATCTATAGGCGCCTAGATTCCAGCATCAAGAATCCTTATCCTCGCCTCTTGCCAACCGGCTTGAAATGGGGAGCGCAGCGTTCGCGCCTTATGACTAGTACGTCCGTTCTGCCGACCGCACTTCTGCTGGCGCTTTTCGCCGTCGATTCAACGAACGCTCAGGAGTCCGAGTTGGGAGCGGAGGCGAATCCGGCTGAGGCGCCGGCCCCTCGGTATCCACGTTTCGGCGGTCCCGATGCGGTCGAGAACCAGCTCGCAACCGACGCCACGCCGGCGCATCCGTTCAGGGATCGCACGATCCTCGAGGCCTTCTCCGCTTGGAAAACACAGATGCAGGAGGAGAGCGGTCTCTCGATTGGTGTAGATTATTCTGCCGTATCCCTGTCGGCCAGCGAAAGTCTCGGGGAGAATCACGCCGCGGGCGGCATGTTGCGGTTCTTCGGCACATGGGATCTCTTTGGACGCGGTTCGGATAATACCGGCGCTCTCGTCTGGAAGGTCGAAAATCGTCACGCTTACACGGACATCGCGCCGAGCGCTCTGGGTTTCGAGACCGGTTACATCGGTCTCTTCGAGCCGCCATTCAGCGATCAGAAGGCCCGGGTCACGAATCTCTACTGGCGTCAACGTTGGGACAATATCACTTTGATCGCCGGCTTCCTCGATGTCACCGACTACGTGGACGTCTACGCGCTCGCGAGCCCGTGGACGGGTTTCATGAATTTCGCGTTCAGTACGGGCACGACGACGATCCCATTGCCGAACGACGCGACACTCGGCGTTGCGCTCGGCGCGTGGCTTACGGACAAGCTTTACGTCATCGGCGGAATTTCGGATACCAACTCCGATCCGACGAGCCCGTTTGACGGCTTCGATACGTTTTTTGATGAGCGCGAATACTTCAAGCACTTCGAAGTGGGCGCCACTAATTCTCGGGAGAATATCTATGTTGATAATATCCACTTGACTATCTGGCAAGTGGATGAGCGCGAAGCAGCAAAAACTCCAGATGGCTGGGGCGCCAACTTTTCTTATACGCGCTACCTCGATGATAAGTGGTTGCCGTATATTCGAGCCGGATACGCGGATGATGGCGGCAGCTTGATGCAGAAATCCTTAAGCGTGGGAATTGCTTATCAACCCGTTCCTGGGAGTAATCTGTTGGGCGTCGGTTTTAACTGGGGCGAGCCGAACGAGAGTAGTTTCGAGTCGGGTCTCGACGATCAATACGTGTTCGAAGTGTTTTACCGGCTCAATATCTCCGAGCAGCTTGCCATCACTCCGGACATTCAATTTATAAAGAACCCGGCTCTGAACCCCACAGAAAGTTCGATATGGGTGTTCGGTTTGCGGGCGCGAATGGCATTCTAGAGCAGGGGGCTCATTAATCGCGCGACATTGTCGGCAAACTGCTGCGGGCGACTACGGTTCGTCCAATCCGAGAGTTTCATAGCAGACGACTTTTCGAGATAGGACTGCTGTAGCGCTCTGAGCTCGTTAGTAAAGTGACGGTCGTAGACGGCTAGTGTGATCTCGAAGTTGAGATAGATGCTGCGCGGGTCGAGATTTAACGATCCGAAAAGACAAAGTTCGCCGTCGACCGTGACTGACTTGGTGTGCAGCAGGCCACCGTCGAATAGCATGACCTTTACCCCCGCGTCGAGCAGTTGCCCGATATGCGCTTGACCTGCGAGCCGAACCAACAGGGAGTCGACTCGTGCCGGAACGATCAGTGTAGTCGCTACGCCGCGCCGCGCCGCGGAGATCAGTGCGGTCAGTACTGCTTCGTCGGGGACAAAGTAGGGCGTCGTGACGATCAGCTCTCGGCGTGCGGCATAGATCGTCATCAGTAGAATCTGGATCGCGTCGCCCTCTATGGTCGGCCCGGTCGGGACGACTTGGACTATGGAATCACCGAGTTCGTGTAGCCGTCGCGCGTCAGCGGTCTCGCGCAGTGCGTCGATACTTTCATTGCGCTCGAGTTCCCAGTCCAAAAGGAAAGTGATAGCCATCGGCTCGACGGCGGGACCTTGCAGTCGAACCATCGCGTCAACCCATTGTCCGACATTGGAGTCCTGCTTGAAGAATCGTGGGTCGACCAGATTCAAGCTGCCCGTGTAGGCGACTTCGCCGTCAATCACGACGATCTTTCGATGCATACGTAAATCGAATCGCAGCACCAGCGTGTGAAATATTCCTCCGGGCAATGCGCTCTCGACCTGCACGCCGGCCTCCTCCAGCTTGCGTGCCACGGGACCGGACAAAAATAGCTTGCTGCCGATCGCATCGACCAGCACCCGGCACACGACTCCACGCTGAGAGGCTCGGACTAACGCGTCGGCCACTTCGTCTGCGAGACCGCCCGGATGCCAGATATAGAACTCCATGTGACAGGTGCTTCTCGCGGTGTCGATGTCGGTGATAAGCCGACGCAGGCTACTCTCCCAGTCACCGATGAGTTCCAATGTATTGCCGGGCAGGGCAGGAAGGCCGGCCGCGTTCGCAGCAAGTTGTGCCAGCGACTCGCTGGATTCGCCGTGTTGGGTCCAGTTGACTTTGAACGCGTCCTGTAGCTCGGTACGCCAGCCGTCGTAAGGGACCTGTAACGCGCGCAGTCGATTCGAACGTTGTTTGCCGAGCCGCAGCTCTCCGAGTAACAGATAAATGAACGCGCCGGCGAACGGAAACAGCAGAATAACAAACAGCCACGCGAGCGAGACGCCCACGGGGCGTCGTCTCATGATCACGCGCACTGAGAGTCCGACGCGGAGACCGAGATCCGCGAGAAACAGCAGCGTGATAATCCAGCCGGGTGTTGTCATTCGATTCGGTTCCGCTGATGCAAGATGTTGATGCTTGCCCCTATGATGCCATGCATCTAAAGTAGTTCGGTGGCGCGTAATAGCAAGTTTTCCAGCGCATTGGGCATGCGGATTGCGCTTGTGTCTCTGTACGCGGTGACGGGTGTCGTTATTCTCGTCGCGACGATCTATCTCGTTCGCGCCTTCGATTCGCGTAGTCAGCTCGCGCTCGGGCCGGAACATCGCGTTCGATTCGCCTCCGAATTCACGGCGGATCAGGAGTCGGAGCTCGACTGGCTGGGTTATCAGGCGCTCGAGGCGCTGCTGGCGGCGGAATTGCAAACCAAGGTCGATAGCCATAAACGCGGCGAGCGACTACTGGACCGGCATCTTTCCACAAGCCGTACTTACCCCGACAACCTGGACGCAAACTGGAATTATTCCTATGTTGCGTCACCCGCGGCGGCGCAGGGTGTTGCGGTTCTGATTCATGGCCTCACCGACTCGCCCTATAGCCTGCTGGCGACGGCAAGCCTAGTCGTTGGTCAGGGTTATCACGCGGTGGTCCCGCGTATGCCGGGGCATGGCTTCGCGGTCGGCGGTCTCGTGCAGGCGGACTGGGAGGATTGGGCCGCCGCCGTGCGTCTTGCCGTCCGCCACGCACAGACGCTTTTGGCGCCGGCGCAGCCACTCGTGCTGGTGGGCTATTCCAACGGGGCGCTGCTCGCCCTCCACCATGCGCTACGCTGCAACGACGATGAAAGCACAATCTGTCCCGACAGCCTCGTCTTCCTCTCTCCGGCGATCGCCGTTACTCCGTTCGCGCGACTCGCGAACCTGCACCATGGAGTGTCGTGGCTAAGCTACTTTGATCAATTCGAGTGGCAGAACATCTTGCCGGAGATCGACCCGTTTAAATTCACGTCGTTTCCGAAGCATGCTGGTTGGCAGACTTACCAGCTGTCCCGCCTCACCCATCGTCTCCTGGCCGAGCCGGAACGCGTGGCGCGGCTGCCGCCGGTTCTCTCTTTTCAATCTATCGTCGACGATACGATCAGCGGCAGCGCCGTCGTGGAGATTCTCTATGACGCGCTACCCGAGAATGGCAGTGAGCTTGTCATCTACGACATCAATCGCAGCAACACCATTGTGCAGCTGATGAGCGTTCCGGTTACGGACCCCGTCGACCTTCTGCGTGAGACGGATCCACTGCGATTCTCCGTAAGCGTGCTGAGTAACCGGGATAGCGCTGCTACAGACGTAGATTTAACCCGCTTGGCTGCAGGGGAGAGCGCCGCTGTCAACGAACAGCTTGGGCTCGCCTGGCCTCCAGGCGTTTATTCTCTCTCGCACATCGCGATACCATTTCGATCTGACGATCTGCTCTATGGCGACGGCAGCGGCGTGACCTCAGAGGATGGTTCCGGTGCACCGTTGGGCTCTATTTCGCCTCGAGGTGAGCGCCGCTTGCTGGCGTTGACACCCGATTATTTTTTGCGGCTTCGTTATAACCCGTTTTACGAGTATCAGGCTGCAAGGATTCGGAGCTGGCTCGACGCATTACGCCAGGACTAAAGTTCGGCGGCGCTCAGTTGGATGGCAGGCGCGTGGCCAGGTATCTGTAGCCGAGGAGCGTGGCGAAAAAGAACAGGATCAATAGTGCGGCGAGCGCAAATGCCCTGTTGAGTACTGTAGTCTCGGCTTCGATGAATTGATCGAGTACGGCGAAGCGCATCGACTCTCGATTGACCCACTCGGGTGATGAGACGAGACTCTCGACGGATTCGACCAGTTGACGAATCTCGATGGCGGAGGCTGCGGCTTCACCTGCGAAAGCCTCGAAGTTGGCGATATCGAATTCTTTTCCATCGGCGGGTTGAGCGTTCACGTTCAGGAGAATGAGCACGCGTTCAAAAATCTCGAGCGCTTGACGAAGCTCTGCCATAACGGCATGCGACTCGGGCCCCATGCTCTCAAAATCGTCGAAGAACGCCGAACGCTCGACGGCCACCTGTTCCATCAACTGGTCGATGGCCTCGATGCGGTCGTATGGAAACTGCGCGATCACGTCCACGAGTTCCTCGATAGAGGCCGTAAAGCGGTCCGTGTCACTCAGCACGGCCGAGACTTCAGGCCCCTGCAGCAGCTCCAGAACACTGCCCTGCATCGCATAGCTCGCGATGGTCGGAGCACGGTGAAGATAGAAAAGGATACGCTCGCCGAACGCCTGAACCTCCTCGACCGCCTCTCTAGTCTGGCGGACCGTGGACAGAAGCCCGCCGGATTGCTGCGCGTCCTGGAGTGAAGCGGCTCGTTGACCCGAGAACTCGTTAAGTCGGACATACCATGGATAAATCTGGTCCGGGTTGTCTCGGCTCCAGTCCGCCAGCAGGCTGCTAAGGTCATCCTGCTGCTCGGGCGTCAGGACGCGATCGGCGATCGTCGAGATGTCCTCCTCGAGCACGAGATAAGCATCGAGTAAAGGTTGGCCTTGTTCACCGAATACCTCGGGGATCCAGTAGCCTTCCAGCGTCTGCCGCGTTAGCGTCGTCAAAACGATCATGTCGAGCAGATTCGTGACGGCGTTTGGGCCAATCGCAAGCTCGACAATTGTCATCACCGATACTGATTTCCATTGGTGCATCAGCAATTCTTCCGCCGAGCTCGACGCTTCATTCGCGACCGTGTTGGTCGCCAGGACGACGCGGGTATAGAAGCGGTCCGCGTAACGCCGGAGCTGGTCTTCGAGTTCGGTCTCGGTCATGCCGCTGTTGTCGGCATCACCGTCCACCGGGGCCACGACGACTGCGTCAGTATCTCTTTGTGCCACGGCGGTCGTGCAACCAAAGGCAACGATCGTCATCGATGCGAGAATCAATGACGAGATCAGGCGGTGCCAGGTATGGCGCGGTGAGGTCATGCGAACCTCCGTCTTGTTATTATTCGTTTTCGAGCTTTCTCACCCGTTATTAGAACTCTATCATACGCGCACGACCATTAAGCCGGCCATGACAGTCTGCGAGTGCTCGACTTAGTCTTGCGCGGCAGATTCGGAAGGGTGGTATCTCTGTCTAAGAAGTTGAAAATCCTCGGCCGAATCGCTAAGCGCGTTTTCACACGGATTTCTCGCCGACAGAAATCGATCCTTGAGGCCGAACGCGAGAATGGATAGTCCGCCGGTGGCGACAGCGAGACCGCCTTCGACCACGGCTGATTGCGGATTGAACGCCATCGCAGGATCGGCCAACGTTCCAGAGACGTTGACGTAGGGGGTTATCAGATTGGACAGACTGAGTCCCAATCCCTGTTGTGGCACGGTGTTGAAGTCCGCTCGCAGCTGCTCGGTCTTCAGATCGACGATCGCGTCGGCGAAAATGTTCATTTTGTCGCTCTGCACGACCAGTATGGGATCCCCGACTAACTGTCCGTCCTCGACCGCAGCAAGAACTACCATGCATTTTAGATTGCTATACGGATCTGATGCTCTGAAAGGATTGAGCGTGTTGAGCAGTTCGAACAAGAAATCCTGAGTGAATATTGGCATCCTGCCGAACCTGACCCTGCCTTCTCCACCGACCAGCTGCAGATAGCCGTTCATGTTACCGGCCATCTCTCGCACGGTGTTCCCGGCTGTTATGAACGCCAGGTCGAGTGCGTACGTCGGCAGTGCTTCCAGTTCTTCTTCCGTAAAAGCAGGAAGGCCGATGCCGATGTTGCTGCCAAGTACCTGCATGCCGAATTCTGTGCCATTCTCGGTAGGGCGCAGGACTATACGGCCACTAAGTTCGCCGCCACGAGTCGTTGCCGTATTGAAGTTATCCACTGAAAGTGCGCCGTTCTCGACGGAGCCGATCAACGTGATATCGCGTAAAGTGCGCTCCCGCATATTCATCTCGTCAACACGAACGGTCGCGCTCGCCAGGAAGTTCTGGAGAACATCGATATTGGTTGAGATATCGGGAATTAACCTCTCGTCTTCTTGTGCCGGTTCGGCTTCTCGTTCGGCTGGCGTCTCGGGCTCTGGAGGCAAATAGGGCGTCAGATTCAGTCGAGTCGAGTTGAGTGCCATTTCTATCGTCGGGATATCACCGTCCCGCAGGGTAAATTCTCCCGTAATATCGCTGTCGCCGAATACGCCATCGAAGTCCCTGATTGACAGCGCCTCGAATGTGCCGGTCAGGTGGTACGAGATGTGCGCCGGCTCGTCCGGCAGCTCGCGGCCTGCGAGAGCACTGAAGTGACTGAGACTGGGTATGGTCCAGTCGAAGATCAGATCTGTATCGTCGAAATTCGGCGGGCCGTCGATCGTACCGCTGCTCCGAAGCGTCCCGTCGGCAAACTGCATGTCGAATTCGTCCAGATTCCATCGGTTACCCTCCCAGTCGCCGGAGGCACGCAGTTCAAGGGCCGCGTCGTCCTGTACGGTGATCTCGGCAAGTTGAGGCGATAAGACCCGCAGGTCGGGGGAACTGGCTTCGAGGGAAAATCTTCCGCGCGAGAGTAGCGGATCCAGTGCGAGTTCCAGGTCTGCCGTTAGTCGAGTCTGATCGATCTGAAACGCCGCGGATGAGAGTTCGAGCGTGCCGTCTATTACCCGGACTTCACTCGCCAGGTTGAATGATTTGTCCAGCGCCCCGAACACGTCTCTCGGAGGTAAGAGCCGAGAGAATTCGTCGCCTGAGACGGTTAATTCGAGATTAGTACCCTCCAGCGTCGGCAGTTCGCCGAGGCTGCCGCTGAAGCGAGCTTCGGTCTCACCCGAACTGGCGCTGCCGTCGTCGATGATAAATCCGGTTGCGATGCGTTCCACTGTGACCTCAATGTCGAACGGAACGTCCGGAAACCCGTCGACCCCGGCCGCGTCGGTCAAGGTGCCTAGACTCTCGCCACGGGCACCCACGCGGATCCGGCTGCCGAGCAGCCTCGGCTGCTCGGTTATCGTGCCGTCGGCACTCAACTCGTACTCGAGATCGGCGCCGATCGTTGCGACGACATCGTGCAAAGCGTAATGGCCTGGCTGTCGCTCGATGCGTCCTGACACCTGGTAGGGGGCATGCCGTACCCTGTCCGTGTTTCTGTCGAAAGCGTCGAGAATCTCAGTCAGATCCGGCCCGGAGAAGTCGATTGTCAGATCGGTCCCGATCAGATCGGGTTCATCCGTGACGTTGCCTTCGACCGAGATCGTGATGTCCTGAGCGTATGCAGTTGCGTCGACTTTGGCGCCGCCGCCTTCGAGCGGGCTGAGGTTCGCATCCAGCCGGAAGGGGCCTTCCAGCCGACCCGGCAGACCCAGTAACCGGTTGAAACGGCCGAACTCGTTTCCATTTATTCGTACCGTAGCGTTCGCGCGATTCGGATTGGGAAAATCTTCGAATCGTCCGCTGATATCGAATTGAGTTTCACCGATCGCAATATTGATCGCTTCTACAGAAATCTCCCCGCCGGAACGCCGAAAAGCACCGGTAATATTGAACGGATCGTCCGGGACATTTTGCCAGCCCAGCAGTTCGGCTACTGCGTTCGCGCTCGGGCCGCTTGCGGAAGCCTGCAGGTCGAAGTCCTCAAGCTGCTGAAGATCTGCGAACTGACCATCCGCCAGCAGGGCGAACTCACCGACGTCGCCGCTCAGGCTTAACTGCATTTTCTCGCCGATCGGAGAGATTTGTAGCGACAAATCGAGCGGGCCAGAAGTTATCTGGTCGATTCTCAGGATGTCGGTCAGGTATTCGACGTTGGGGCCGATCAGACTCAACTGTGCCGTCGGCCGACTCGGGTGGAGCAGATCGGCGAACGAGGCAGCTCCTTCGAGCGCGATTTCCCCCAGGTCACCCGTGAACATGACTTCGACATCGGCAAATTCGATCAGGTTTTCGGCCGAGAGTACCGTTGCTTCCAGATCGAGTGGCGTTTCATTCACGTCGCCGTCCAGTCTGACGAGAATACGGTCCGAATCGTCGACAGTCTCCGCGAGTTCGTTGACGGCGAAGCGAAACGGCATCAGTCGATCCGGATTGGTGTAACTCAGGATCGCGTCGCTGATGCTGGTATCGTTGAGCATGACTGGGAAGCGTTCCAGCCGGTCCGACGGCGCTTCTTCCGTCTGTTCTTCGGTTTGCTTGAAAAAAGCCCAGTTATTCTCGCGTTCAGCGCTGTGCTCCAGATTGACTCGCACACCGTCGATCACCAGCGATTCGATCAATATCGGCCCGCTGATTAGCGACCAGGTATCGATGCGGGCATCGAGTCGGCGAATGCTGGCGAGCTCTGGATCGTTACTCCACTCAGTCGAGGCCAAACGGAGTCCCTCGGCGTTGAGTTCGATGGTTCGGCCGAGGGTCAGGCTAAGAGGGCCGTCGATCTGAAACTCTCGGGCCAGCAAGTCGCTGACGAGAGTTTCAGCGCTACCCTTGAAGCGACCGAAGTCGATGGTCAACGCGATACCGATCATGATCGCGAAAATCACCATCACCGTAGATAAGGAAACTAGCGCCACACGGGACCGGCTCATCGCTTGACCCCGCTATTGTTAGAGGACTATTGGGCCCGAACCTCAGTCTATAGGACAGGAGTCCGCCGGTCGATAAACACCTGAAGCGAACGAAGGGGCAGCAACGCAATCGTTAGTGTGCAGTGTCGGCTGAAGTCTCGGCTAGCAGCAGCAGTGCGAATCGCTCCGGCTCGGTCCCTTCGCCCACGAATATATCGAAGACCGTCTGCCTCCCGAGATCGACGTAGCGGCTTAGATGCTCATCGTGAGCGAGACGGACCATCCGTTCGGCCGCTTCCGGGGCGGGACCGGGGCCAATTTCACAAAGCACGAGAAGATAGGCGAGCAGTCGCAGGAAGCCGACGTCACCGCCCGCGATCGTTCGCACGCCGTCCAGCAAGCCGAGGCTGTAGGCGTCGAGTTTTTCACCTTCGGGATCCAGTCGCCCGGCCAAAACCCCTGACTGATCCCGAGCACGCGCCTGTTCGCTCTGCCGCAGAAGTTGAGCCGCCTGCAGCATCTGATCGATTCCGGTGATCTCGTCGGAACTGACGGGCGCGGCCCCCCAAGGTGCGGAGGCATCAGTCATGGATTTCCACGGTAGTTGCTCCGCGCCGTTTTGCCCACTGTACGGCCGCCTGAATCGCGGCCTGTCCGGGATCACAATGCGCACGAGAGACTGAACGCATACGTCCATCGGATAACTCGATGATCAAACCATACTCGGTTTGATGGATGACGGCGGTTAGCTTGGGTGCGTCGAGCATCGCAGCTCGCAGTCTGCTGGGCTTATTGACCGTCGAGTAGAGTGTCTGGCTCATCGCTTTAGCTCCTGATCCGCATAATCGAGAGGCAGAGCTTAGTGAAGCGACGCCGCGGCCGTCTTTTCCAATTGCCGCAAATGCTTGTCCGAAGGCTTTACACGCGACTGAAAGGTATTCTGCTAACGACCGCTAACCGTTGATTCTCTTGATTCATCTGGTCCTGGCGCGTAATGGCAAGTCCCCGGGCTACCGCCTTGATATGATCGCCATTGAAAACAAACTTGGAGAGAACCATGCTGACGCGAATCTGTGTTTTTGTCTGTCTTTGCTTGTTCCTCAACGCGTCAGCAACCGCACAGGATCAGCCCAACATCTTGATCATTTGGGGGGATGATGTCGGCTACTGGAACATCAGTGCATACAACCACGGCATGATGGGTTACCAGACACCTAATATCGATCGCATTGCGGAGGAAGGCGTGCTGTTCACCGACGCCTATGGCGAGCAGAGCTGCACGGCTGGTCGTGCGGCTTTCATCACGGGCCAAAGTCCGTTTCGGACTGGACTCACGAAGGTCGGGCTGCCGGGCTCACCTCTCGGGCTGCAGCCGGAAGATCCAACGATTGCCGAATACCTGAAGACCAGGGGATACATGACGGCGCAGTACGGGAAGAATCATTTAGGCGACCTCGACGAACACCTTCCTACTAATCACGGCTTCGACGAGTTCTTCGGCAACCTCTACCATTTGAACGCCGAGGACGAGCCCGAGCACGTCGACTACCCGACAGATCCCGCTTTCAAGGAGCGCTTTGGGCCGCGAGGCGTGATTCGCTCAACCGCTGACGGCGAGATCGAGGACACGGGTCCTCTGACAATGCTCCGCATGGAAACCGTGGATGATGAAGTCACCGCGGGCGCGATGGATTTCATGGAGCGAGCTGCAGAGGCGGACGCCCCCTTCTTCCTTTGGTGGAATTCCACCCGCATGCATGTGTGGACTCGTCTGAAGGCTGAATCCGAGGGCGTCACAGGATTGGGTGTCTACCCAGACGGCATGGTCGAGCACGATGGTCACGTCGGGCAGATACTGGACAAGCTGGACGAACTGGGTCTAGCGGAAAACACGATCGTGATGTACTCGACGGACAACGGTGCCGAGAAGTTTACCTGGCCGGATGGCGGCACCGCGCCATTCCGCGGCGAGAAAAACGACAACTGGGAGGGCGGCTACCGCGTGCCCCTGTTGGTGCGATGGCCGGGTATGCTTGATCCCGGCACCAATAACAACGAAATTATCTCGCACCTGGACTGGTTCCCAACCATCGCGGCCGCCACGGGCGACTCCGCTATCAAAGAGTCCCTCAGGAATGGCACGGAATTAGGCGACAAGACGGCTAGGGTGCATCTGGATGGGTATAACCTGCTGCCGTACATCAACGGAGACACTGATGAATGGCCGCGTAAGGAGTTCTTCTATTTTTCGGATACGGGCGACCTGCTGAATCTTCGATACAATCGGTTCAAACTCGTATTCGCCGAGCAGCGGGCGCATGGCTTTGACGTTTGGGCCGAGCCGTTCGTGTTTCTTCGGTTTCCGAAGCTGTTCGACTTACGTTCCGACCCCTTCGAACACGCCGATGAGATTGATGCCATGGGCTACCAACGCTGGCGGGCCGAGCGCATGTACGCTCTGGTGCCGGCCCAGGCTTATGTCGCTCAATTTTTAGCGACGTTCCAGGATTTTCCACCGCGCCAGACGCCTGCTAGTTTCACCATAGATCAGGTCATGGAGAGGCTTATTCCGCAGACGAACTAGAGCACAGAAGCCGACTGTCCCTGTCTCTAGTCGGGCATTCGGATGCAATATTTCGTGACTGAAGGACTAAGGTCGCGGGCCTACGCATAGTGGCCGGAAGCAGGCACAGTTGCAGACAGAGAAGTACCGTGAATACCACTAAAGATCTCGTAACACTTACAAACTATAAGGTATGGGCAGACGATCGCCTTTATGAAGCGCTCAAGGATGTTCCGAAGGAAGAGCTGGTTGCCAAACGCGAAACGATTCTCGGAGGAATTCTGCGTGCGCTGAACCACATCTATGGGATGGATCTTGTCTGGCAGGCGCACCTGGAAGGCAAACCACACGGATTCGAGGATCGGCGCCCCGAACTCTTTGATGAGCTCTCGAAGCTGCGTTGCGCGCAGCGTGAAATCGATGACTGGTATGTTGACTACGCCACGGCGATGGATCCGGAATCAGCCGGCGCCGTCGTTGATTTTGAGTTTATTGGCGGGGGAAAGGGGTCGATGACTCGAAGTGAAGTGCTAATTCATGTCGTCACACACACAAACTATCATCGAGGTCATGTCACAGACATGATGTGTCAAATTCCCGCCCAGCCACCGGTTACAGACTTACCGGTATTCTTGCGCGGGTACTGACAAGTTAGCTTCTAGGAGCGTCACATCTAGGGGGCTTCTTGGGCGCGGTAGATTTTGCAGAGGAAACCCCTCAGCTGAGGGCCGCCATAGATGGGGTCGAAGCCCTGGCCGCGGTCGTTGCGCGTGATGACGTTCAGGTTGCTCTCCCAGACACCGTAATCCGGCCCCTCCCGCTCGGGATACCACCAGGCGTGCTGGTTGCAGATCACCCTGGGATGGATGCCGTCAATCAGCTTGGCCTTTTGGCGGATGCGCCCCGTTGGCGTTTCGATCCAGACCCAGTCGCCGTCGCGGATATCCAATTCCCCAGCCGCTTCACGGTTCATCTCGACCAGGGGATCGGGGTTGCGCCGCCGCAGCTCGGGCACTTGGTGATGCTCGGAGTGGAAAAAATGGGGCGTCCGGCGGACCGTCGAAATGAAGGGATAGTCCTTCGCCAATTTCTGATTGAACGGGGACTCCTCTGCGGGCTCGACGAAGAAGGGAAATGGGTCGTGGCCATACTTCGCGAAGGTGCTCTGATACAGCTCGACGCGTCCCGTCGGCGTCGGAAAGCCGCCGCCCTCGCGGAAGTGGTCGGTCTCATATTTCTGGTAGTGCTGCGGATGGATGTACTGCCCCGCTTCTTTCAGATCGCGAAAGCTCATCCCTGTGTCGGCGAGCCGCCAATCGAAATATTCCTCCACCGTCCGCCAGGGAAAGGCCTCATGCAGACCCAGCCGGTGGGCCAGCTCCAAGAGGATATCCTCGTCGTCGCGGCATTCGCCGGGCGGATCGACGACCTTGACGCGGGCGAATTGCCCGAAACGGGTATAGGGGGTGGTCAGCTGGTCGCGCTCCAGCCAGGTCGTCACCGGCAGGAAGAGGTCGGAGAGCGCCGCCGTCGGCGTCATGAACAGGTCGAAGCTGACCGAGAAGGGCACCTTGTCCATCATCTCGCGGCACATCGCCGTATTCTCCGCGGTCAGCAGGAAGTTGTGCCCGATGATGAAGAGGACGGGAACTTCTAGTTTGCCCTCGACGATCGCCTGGTTCACCAATGAGCCGTGGGTGGCGCCCAGGATGGGGAACTCCCGGGCGCCGTAATCGGCCAACATCTGGCGGGATCTCTCGGAAAGCAGGTCCCGCCGCTCATGTTCAGGCCCAAACGGATCGACGAAGGGTCCGTGCTCCCAGATCGCCATTCCGCCGGCGACATCCAGGTTGCCGGTAACGGCCATCAGCAATATCGCCGCCTGCATGGTTTGGGTGTTGTTCACCCCCTGCACGTCGAGCGCGTTACCCCACTGGATGACTGCCGGTTTGTGGGCCGCGAACAGCCTTGCCGCTTCAACGATCCGCTCGGCCGGGACCCAGCAGATCTCCGCCACCCGTTCGGGCGGGTAGTCTTGGACGCGCGCCAGCAGCAGTTCCCAGGCGGGACGCACCGCAATCCCGTTCACCTCGAAGCTGCCGGTCAGCGCCGGGCGCTTGGCTTCGTCGGGTGGGCAAGGCGCGCCGCGCTCCTCATCCCAAACCTGGTAAGCGGGTGCGCCCGCCTCACCGATGTCCAGCAGGTCGCCCGAATCCTCACGCACCAGGAAGGGGGCGTTGGTCCAGCGCTCGACGAAGGCCCGGTCGTAAAGCTCCTCGGTTAGGATGACGTTCAGCAGTCCGAGACCCAAGGCGCCGTCGGTTGCCGGACGGATCTGCAGCCAGCAATCGCCGCGGCGGGCCCAATGGGTTTCCACCGGATCGATGGTGATGATCTTCGCCCCCGCCTTGAGGGTCGGGGTGAGGCGGTTGCCGATCATGCCGTCGGCATTGTTGTGCGGGTTATTGCCCCAGATCAGAATGCATTCGGGGTACTTGCCGCCCCAGCCGTAATAATCGGCGACCGGGATCTTGGTTCCCAAGGTGCTTTTGGCGACGGCGACGCGCGGGAAATAACACAGCGGCGAGCGCCCCACATTGAGCACCGCGCCCAAGGCATTGAAGAAGCGATTGCCGAAATTGTTCCACTCCCGCCCGGTGCCGCAGGCCTTGCCGATATATTCGGCGCCGTAATCCCGGATGGCGTCCTTGCATTTGCTCTCCAGTAAGTCCATCGCCTCCTGCCAGGAGATGCGCTGCCACTGATTGGAGCCGGGCAGACCGACCCGCTTCATCGGATGCGTGATGCGATCGGGATGGTTGGAATGCGAGATCGAGTGGCGGCCCTTGGTGCACAGATAGCCCAGGCTGGTAGGCAGATCCGGATCGCCCTTGATGTCGACCGCCTTGCCGTCTTTTACGGTCACCAAGGCGCCGCAGCCACCGTGGCAGTTGCGGCACACGGTTCGGACGACCCGGACGGAGGCCTCGGTCTGGTTGGCATCCGGAGACATCTCGGAAATCCTCCAACGTTATCGTTTTGCGCCGCTTCCCGGCGGCTCAGACAGCCAGCTTCGCCGCCCGCTCCATGTCGACGATCGCGGCGACCGGCCCGCCGCCCGCCGGTCCCTGCTGCAGCGACGCGACGGAACAGAACACCGCCGAATCGCCGATCGCGGTCGCGGCGACGGCGCCGACCGTCGCCTTGGCGTGATGCGAGTGATGAATATCGGAATCGTTCAGCGAAACCAGCCGCCTGCCGCGCAGCCGGCCGGACGGGTCGGCCTCGCATTTGATGAAGCAGTTCACCAGCGCATCGCCCAGGTCCGACGCCCGCGGTCGATA
>Ga0255049_10000765_pt1 | contig 19074 bp, 15 predicted proteins | sample JV7_2_3_MG_FD_183615 | JGI IMG/M metagenome (GOLD analysis project Ga0255049, IMG submission 183615) | Seawater microbial communities from Jervis Inlet, British Columbia, Canada - JV7_2_3 | ecosystem: Environmental > Aquatic > Marine > Inlet | place: Canada: British Columbia | collected 2016-10-06
GCAGCAGGCCGGCAACGCTTCCCAGTACTCGCAAATTGTCGTCGATCCACTCGAGCGCGCCGGTACCGGACAGGGCTTCAATGCGACGAATTCCCGCGGCAACGCCGCCTTCGGACGTAATTTTGAAAACGCCAATGTCCCCGGTGCGCTCCACGTGCGTACCGCCGCACAGTTCGATAGAGAAATCGCCGAATTGCAGCACGCGGACCTCATCGCCGTACTTCTCGCCAAACAATGCCATTGCGCCTGAGTTCATCGCATCGTCGTAACTCATGACTTTCGTTTCGGCCGTACGGTTGGCGCGAATCTCGTCATTCACCAGACTTTCAATTTCGTGAAGCTGTTCGTACGTGAGGCTTTCATCGTGCGAGAAATCGAAGCGCAGTTTGTCGGGCGCAACGAGCGAGCCCTTTTGTGTAACGTGCTCACCTAGAACCTGCCGCAACGCCGCGTGCATCAGGTGGGTGGCGGAGTGATTCAGACGAATTGCCTGACGCCGATCCGCGTCAACGATAGCTTCAACTTTCTCACCGACTTTGATCTCGCCTGACTCGACAGCGCCAAAGTGCACACTCGCGTTGCCACTTTTCTGTGTGTCGTCGACTCGAAATATCTTGTTTTCCTCGGCCAGGAGTCCGGCATCACCGATCTGCCCGCCACTTTCGGAGTAGAACGGCGTCGATGACAGGATCACCGCACCTTGGTCACCTTCGACGAGCGAATCAACGGGCTCACCACTCTTATATAAGGCGACGATCTCGCTGACACTGTCGGTACACTCGTAGCCCAGGAAAGTGGTCTCGACATCTGACTTAAATGCCCCACTGTTGGCTGCGTTGAATTTGCTAGCCGCGCGGGCACGATCGCGCTGCTCACACATCGACGTCTCAAAGCCGGGCTGGTCAACCGTGAGTCCGCGCTCTCGGGCGATGTCTGCTGTCAGGTCAATCGGAAACCCGTAGGTGTCATAGAGCTTGAATACGACGCTTCCCGGAATCTTTTTGCCCTTGAGCTTGCCGATTGCCTCTTCGAGGATTTCCATGCCGCGATCAAGCGTCTCGGCAAAGCGACTGCCTTCTTTCTTGAGGACTTTTTCAACATGCGCTTGCGACTTTAGGAGTTCGGGATACGCTTCGCCCATTTCTTTGACGAGGGGTGCCACAAGTTTGTGAAAAAATGGTTCGTGATAACCCAGTTTTTGACCGTGGCGAATCGCGCGACGAATTATTCGACGCAGGACGTAACCCCTGCCCTCATTGCCCGGCAAAACACCGTCGACAATCAGAAAGGAACAGGCACGAATATGATCGGCAATGACGTTCAGTGAACTGTCACCATTGTTCTTGACACCGAGCGTGTCGGCGACTGCTTGAATCAGGTTTGCAAACAAGTCGATATCGTAATTGCTGTGTACGCCCTGCATGATGGCGGCGATGCGTTCGAGTCCCATGCCCGTATCGACGGACGGTTTCGGCAACGGCGTTAACTCGCCATCGGCCGAGCGATCGAATTGCATGAAGACGAGGTTCCAGATTTCGATGTAGCGGTCGCCGTCTTCGTCGGGTGATCCCGGCGGGCCGCCCGGAACCTCTGCGCCATGGTCGTAGAAAATCTCTGAACACGGCCCGCACGGGCCTGTGTCGCCCATCGCCCAGAAATTGTCTTTCTCATCCAGGCGCGCGAAGCGCTTCGGGTCGACTTTTATCTCGTTCAACCAGATGTCGGCCGCTTCGTCGTCATCCTGGTAAACCGTCACCCAGAGTTTCTCGGCAGGCAGCCCGAGCGTTTCTGTCAGGAACTCCCAGCCGAATTTGATGGCATCTCGTTTGAAGTAGTCGCCGAAACTGAAATTGCCAAGCATCTCGAAGAACGTGTGGTGGCGGAGAGTGTAGCCGACGTTCTCAAGGTCGTTGTGCTTGCCGCCGGCGCGAACGCAGCGTTGCGATGTCGTCGCCCGCTTGTAGCTGCGCTTTTCCTCGCCCAGAAACACATCTTTGAATTGCACCATCCCGGCGTTGGTGAACAGCAGGGTATTGTCGTTGCCGGGCACGAGCGGCGAACTCGCGACCACCTCGTGGTCACGCTCGCGGAAAAACTCCAGGAAAGCCTGGCGCAGCTCATTGCTCGTCATGGTCTTCATTGCAGGGGATTCTACGGTTATTCGTCGTGTGCCGAAACAGCTGCCTGTATCTGGCCGGGCTCGAATCCCCGATATTGGAGAAATCGCATTTGCCGTGCTTTCTCTTTGAAGTCAGAAGGCACATCCGCACCGAATTTCCTGAGTCGCGTTTCCCTCGCGAGCGCGATCCAGTCCTGCTCGGCCTCTCCAAGCAAGTCCTGAATCATCGCCTCCGAAATGCCGCGCTGTGACAGATCGGCGCGAATGCGCGTCGGACCTTTTCCCTGGCTGATTCTCGATTGGAGAAATGCCTCGACGAATCGACGATCGCTTTGCAATCCGTCTTTTCGCAGCTGCTCGATGGCATCAAGAGCCACGTCGGATTCAAAGCCGAACTTCTCCATCTTCCGACGTAACTCGAGACCCGAATGCTCACGGCGCGCGAGATAATCCATCGCCTTTTTCCGTGCCTCCACAGGATCCGAAAACCGATCGTCGACCTCGCCCGACTGAACGAGATCGTTGATGAGATCGCTTATGGGAGAAGATTTCGTCATGAGTGCGGCACGGGAATGGCAGATCGGTAACTGCTCTCCCTCATGGCTCGCTGACGCTGCGGTTGGACGGCGCCTACGGCACCTCGCCTTCGGCGCCTGTCGATCGGCTTCGCCGATCTCGGAGTACTTCGGTCGAACAGATTTCCCATCTGCCATTCCCGTATCGCGTTCTATCGCTCCCTTAAGCGTCAGCGGTCGCCTCTTTTGCATCTTCGGCCGGCGGCTCTGTTGCTTCGACGGCATCCTTATCGGGCAGCAACAAGGCGCGAATCTTGGCTTCGATTTCGTCGGACGTGGCCGGGTTCTGTTTCAGGTATGCGCGAACATTTTCCTTGCCCTGGCCGATGCGATCCTCGCCGTAGCTGTACCAGGAGCCGGCCTTGTCCACGATGCCGTGCTGCACACCCAGATCAATGATCTCGCCGTGACGCGAAATACCCTGGCCGTAGAGAATCTCGAATTCGGCCATCTTGAACGGCGGCGACACCTTGTTCTTAACGACTTTTACACGTGTCTGGTTGCCAATGACCTCGTCGCCCTTCTTGATCGCGCCGATGCGGCGGATATCGAGACGAACCGAAGCATAAAACTTGAGTGCGTTGCCGCCCGTGGTCGTTTCGGGGCTACCGAACATGACGCCAATTTTCATGCGAATCTGGTTAATGAAGATCACCATCGTGTTCGAGCGCTTGATGTTGGCCGTCAGCTTGCGGAGCGCCTGCGACATCAACCGGGCTTGCAGTCCCATGTGCGAGTCACCCATTTCGCCCTCAATTTCCGCCTTCGGCGTTAGCGCCGCGACCGAGTCGATGACGATGACGTCGACCGCGCCTGAGCGGACCAGCATGTCGGTGATTTCGAGCGCCTGCTCTCCTGTGTCCGGCTGGGACACCAGCAACTCGTCAACATTGACGCCCAGCTTCTCGGCATAGTTCGGGTCCAGTGCGTGCTCGGCATCTACGAATGCCGCAGTACCACCCACTTTTTGGGCTTCGGCAATGACCTGCAGGGTCAGGGTCGTCTTACCTGATGATTCGGGACCGTAAATTTCGCAAACGCGCCCTCTTGGCATACCGCCTATGCCCAATGCGACGTCCAGCCCGATCGAACCTGTCGAAACAGACTCGATGTCCCTGGCAGCACTGCCATCCCCAAGCCGCATAACTGAGCCCTTTCCGAACTGCTTTTCGATCTGCCCCAGTGCTGCTGCAAGTGCTTTTTTACGATTCTCGTCCATTTTTTGCGCCATCCGCTCGATTTGAATTTACATGTGATTATATACAGTAATTGTGCCACAAGCCCATAGCTGCAGCACCCTCCCATTTTGGGCTCTTTGGGAAGAAACGAGGAATCGGGCCGAAGCTATTGTTTCACGGGGTGGTATGTCGAGCCGCCGGGCGCGAACACCGATTCAAGCAGTTCGAAGCCGGACCACTCGACCATGGCAGGTTGCGCCAATCGCTGCGTTTCGAACGGCTTCGCCCGCTGCGCGATGGTTATATGTGGCCGATAGACGCGCGTCGGGACTTCCAGACCCGCATCCGACATGACGTTATTCAATTCGGCGACGAGTCGTTCAAGTTCGGGCGAGATCGAGGTGGGCGCGAGCACAGCCACTTTTGCTCGCGGCCAGTATTCTGCCTTGTCGAAACGCGATCGAAACGCTTCAAAGGGTACGGCGGCGGCAGCCTCCTGCAAATCGGGAATCAAGCGCTCGGGATAATCGCCAATGAACGCCAGCGTGACGTGCCATTGACCGCGATAGACGGCCGTACCCTCTATCGTCTGGGCAACCGGACTTATGATATTTCGCAACTGATCCCGTTGCCGGTCATTTGGCCACAGTGCGAAAAATATTCGCTTGTCGCTCATGTGCTCACCCTGTCGAGGACGCCGCTCAAGGCATGCGCCACGGATTGCACTCGCACTTCATTGCGATTGCCGTCAAATACCTGCGACTCACTGTCAGCCGACATGCCGGATCCCTTGCGGACCGCCCAAGCAAAGCAAACGGTACCGACGGGTTTTTCCTCGCTGCCACCGTCGGGGCCAGCGACGCCGCTGACGGCGACGGCAATATCCGCGCCGCTGAGATGCAGCGCGCCTTCAGCCATTTCAGTGACGACGGCCTCGCTGACCGCACCGTTATCGACCAGGGTCGGATTCTTCACGCCGAGCAATGACTCCTTGGCACCATTTGAGTAACTGACAATACCGTAAGCAAACGCCGATGAGCTACCCGGAATGTCGGTGATAGCTTTGGCGATCCAGCCACCCGTGCAGGATTCAGCCGTCGTCACGGTCTTCCCCGCCTCGCTCAGCGTTGTCACCAGCGATTCAGCAAGTCCCCGAATACCGATGTCTTCAACCATTCAATACCGACTCGTAAACCTCAAGGTGCCTGTCCACCATCGTAGCGATCGAGAAATCTTTTTGCATCCGTTCCCTGCCAGCCTGACCCATTTTCTGTCGAAGCGACTCGTCACGGGCCAGACGATTTATTGATTTCTCGAGTTCGTTGACATCTTCCGGCTGAACGAGATAGCCGGTCTTGCCATCTGCAACGGCCTCTCTCATCCCGCCAGCTGCGAAGCCGACGACCGGCACACCGGCAGCCTGCGCTTTGAGCGTAGCCACTCCTAATCCTTCAGCCAGTGCGGGATGCGCGAATACATCGAAGCAGCCGACGAAATCATCAAGGTCGTCACGAAAACCGCCGAAATCGACGCAGTCACCAAGACCAAGCGACTCGGCCTGCGCCTGCAACTGGGCACCCAGATAGCCTTCACCGAAAATCAGCAGCCGAAAGGATTGCTCACGCTGGCGTAGCTTGGCGACGGCCTCCAACAGGAATTGCTGACCTTTTCGCGGAATAAGCTGCCCGGCGGCGGCGATCACGACTTCGTCTTCAGCGATACCAAATTCATTGCGAAAGGATGCACAGTCCGATTTCACTGCGAAGCGGTCCGCATCGACCGCGCTGCGTATAACTTCGAGGCGTTCTTCCTCGATACCGTGTTCTCGAAGTACGGTAGCGATCGCCTCGGAAATCGCGATGACCTTTTTGAACGGTCGATAACGCAATGCGGCGATCAAGCGCATTTCGGTGTTGTCCACGCGTCTGGACACGACAGCAGGTACGTCCGCGAAACTCGCTGCCAGCCCGCCCAGTACATCGGCGCCTCTACGGCTATGGCAGTGCACGAGGTCAGGTTTCGATTCGTTGATGTACTGCGTCAGGCGATACGCGAACGGCAAATCGAGATCGCCCGCGCAAAACAAACCCCGTACCGGGACCCCGTTCTCTCGCGCGGCCGTATCAATTCCGGACCCGGGTGGACAAACCAGTGTGCAATCGTGGCCGCGCTCTTTGAGCCCCGTCATCAGGTAAATCACCTGCTGCGGACCGCCATAAAGATGGCGTCCGGTTTCGACATGCAGTATTTTCATGGGCTGATAGTACTGTAGAAGCGAGCTGTAGGAGCCCGCCATGCGGGCGATTCAGATATTTCGCCCGCATGGCGGGCTCCTACAACGGGATCCAACAAAAATAATATGACCGCCGAAGTCTCCTCAGTCCACACGCCAATGATGCGCCAGTACCTGGCGATCAAGGCCGACTACCCGGACATGCTGGTGTTTTACCGCATGGGGGATTTCTATGAGCTTTTTTACGACGATGCGAAGAAGGCCGCGGCGCTCATGGATATCACGCTGACCTCACGCGGCAAATCGGGCGGCAATCCGATTCCGATGGCAGGCATTCCATATCACGCAGTCGAGGGCTACCTTGCCAAGCTGGTTCGCAAAGGCGAGTCGGTCGCGATCTGCGAGCAAATTGGTGATCCCGCAACGAGTAAAGGACCGGTCGAGCGTCAGGTCACTCGAGTTGTGACGCCAGGCACGCTGACGGATGAAGCGCTGCTCTCCTCCCATCGTGACAATCTCGTCGCGTCCGTGTTCAAAGACAAAAACGGATTTGGTATCGCCTGGCTCGACCTGGCCGGCGCTCGTTTTCGACTGACCGAAGCACCCGATGTCGAGGCCGTTCTGGGCGAGCTCGAACGTCTGCAAGCCGCCGAACTCATTATTGATGAGGACGCCGATCAACTTGAGAATATGATCAGCGGTCCGCGCGTTACCAGGCGCCCGCCGTGGCATTACGAGCTCGATAGTGCCAACCGACTTCTCTGTGCCCAGTTCGGAACAAACGATCTGGCCGGATTTGGGTGCGACAAATTCCCACGCGGCATTGCCGCCGCCGGCGCGCTGCTGCAGTACGTAACCGACACCCAAAAAGGAGCACTGCCGCATCTCAAGTCGATTACGGCCGAACATCGCGACGACGCCGTCATCATGGATGGCCCGACGCGCCGCAATCTCGAGCTCGAGCAATCTTTGAGCGGCCACGATCAGCACACGCTGGCGGGCGTAATGGATCATTGCCAAAGCCCGATGGGAAGCAGGCTTTTGAGGCGCTGGATTCAGCGGCCACTTCGCAATGCCGAAGTCCTTAAAGGCCGCTACCAGGCTATCGAGTCCATGTTGAGCAGCGCTGTGGCGCAGGACCTGCAGGATCGGCTGCGCGGTATTGGCGATGTCGAGCGAATTCTCTCGAGGGTTGCGCTCAAATCCGCGCGACCTCGCGATCTACACCAACTTGGCGCGGCGCTGTCTCGCTTGCCAGAGCTGCGTGCGGCAATTGCGGCCATCGAATCGCCGTTGATGCTATCGCTGCACGAGCAGATTTCGGATCACCGGCGCCAGCATCAACTACTGAGCAAGGCCGTTGTCGATAATCCGCCGATGCTGATTCGTGACGGCGGCGTTATCGCAACTGGCTACGACGACGAACTCGATGAATTGCGAGCTATTGCCGAGAATGCTGATCGTTTCCTGCTCGATCTCGAGGCGCGCGAGAAACGACGCACAGGAATTTCCACGTTAAAACTCGGCTACAACCGCGTTCACGGCTACTACATCGAAATCAGCAAAGGCCAGGCAGACAAGGCGCCGACCGATTACGTTCGCCGGCAGACTCTAAAGGGTGCCGAACGTTACATCACTCCTGAGCTCAAGGAGTTCGAGGACAAAGTCCTAAGTGCGCGTGAGCGCGCTCACACGCGCGAGCGGTTTCTGTATGACGACCTGCTTGAGCGGCTACTTGCAGTACTCGCCGAATTACAGCAAAGCGCGTTCGCCGTCGCCGAACTCGATGTCCTGACATGTTTCGCAGAAAGAGCCGAGACACTCAGATTGCGCAAACCGGAATTATCAACGACGCCGTGCATCGAAATTGAGGGCGGCCGACACCTGGTCGTCGAACGGGTCATCGATACGCCGTTTGTCGCCAATGACGTGTTGCTGGATGACAGTCAGCGGCTGCTTGTCATCACGGGACCCAACATGGGAGGCAAGTCGACTTACATGCGGCAGACGGCATTGATCGCGATACTCGCCCTCGTCGGCAGTTTCGTGCCGGCCGAGCGACTCCGCATTGGACCGATCGATCGTATTTTTACCCGCATCGGCGCCTCCGACGATCTCGCCGGCGGCCGTTCAACGTTTATGATCGAAATGACCGAAACCGCGACCATCCTGAACAATGCGACGGATCAAAGCCTCGTGCTCATGGACGAAATTGGCCGCGGTACGAGCACCTTCGACGGTTTGTCGCTTGCCTGGGCCGCAGCACATTACATGGGCGAGAAGGCGCAGGCGTTTACATTATTCGCCACGCATTATTTCGAGCTGACTGCGCTCGCGAATGAATTGCCCGCGTGCAGCAACGTTCACCTGGACGCCACGGAACACGAAGGACAGCTTGTTTTCCTGCACGCGGTTAAGCCGGGACCTGCGAACCAGAGTTACGGCCTGCAGGTCGCAGCACTCGCGGGAGTACCGCCGAATGTCATCAAGCGCGCGAAAGTTTACTTGAAGACGCTTGAATCCCAGCAAGCCGCGCACGGTGATCATCCGCAGGCGCAGTTAGCCCTGGAAGTAGTAGACGAAAAACCGGATCGACTCCGTGAGACCGTGGATTCAATCGACCCGGATTCGCTCACGCCGCGCGAAGCGCTGGCCGCGCTTTACAAATTGAAAGACCTGTAGCGGCAAGCAGTAACACAAACAACCAGTCAGCCGATCCTCCTCCACCACTGCCCTCCTGCCATGTAACCTGGGCGCGTGCCGGATCGTTTTTTACGTCTTCCTCAAATCGTATTAACTCGGTCTTGAGATTTGTCGTCATGTCGCCGACGGCCGCTACGAAACTCGCTTCACTTTGTTTGCGAATGGTTTCGTCAACCTCGGCGGCGGTGCTACGTTTGTTTTTCGTGTCCACACCAGGGGCACGGAATAGTAACTGCGCGGTATCGACGTCAAAGACCGCGGTATCGACAAAGGTCTTTATTTCGTTGTTCGTTGCGGGTACTACGTAGGCACCAACGATGGTCCAGTAGAAGAACGATGCATTGTTGTCCTCACTAACGGAAAGCTGGTCGTATGACACCAGTGCCATTACGTCTACACCGTAAAGCCGAGCGACCTGCCGCATGCCATCTATGCCATTGCTGGAACGAAGATACGTGTCCGGAATTATTTCGATATGCTGGATGTATTCCTGCTTGATGAACTCGTCCCTTACGTCGTCGAGCAACGTCATCTTCGTCGCCTCACTGAGGTCATATCGCGAGTATTGAGTTGGGACGAATGCGACGCCGACGCGTAACGGCAGATCAAGCTGAGGAATACTGTCAGGTTGGGCAGGAGGTACTTCGCCCCTGGGGTACAGATAATCTACAAGGCTGCTGGAAGCGCCGGTTCGGCTTCCGGCACCGTAGCCCGACCATAAAGACGAACAAGCGGACAATAACAACATTACTGTCAGACCGGTCAAAACCGTGATTTTGTGGTTCACAGGTAAATCTCCTCATATCAATTAGAACGGACGGTCTAACGATACGTAATTCGGAGATATCCCTATTGACGGAAAACTGATGTTGTCATCATGGTTTCCTGATCTAGCGAAGAAACTCGCCACGCTTCAGGAATGCGGCTGCCTGGTCGGCCGGTGCGCGCGTAAAGACCAGGCCTTTGTGGCTGGTCCGCAGGACGATATGGTCCTTCTGGCCTTCGAGATGCGTCTCGTCAACCGCAACCGTGCCATCGTTCGGACCATCGAAGCGCGCGAAAAATTGTCCGACGCCATAGGGTGCGTCGCCAGCGATAACGCCCACTTCGTATTTTCGGCTGACGTCGCCGGCCCACTCGCTGGCCGTGTTCTTGACGATCCCGGAGGTAACCGAACGCCCAAGAACCGCATCGCCCCACTCTGTCGTATTGAGCACACCTGCGGTTCGAGATCCGCGGACTGGAGCGCCCATGCAAACCACGCGTCCGGCGATCGATGCGGATTCGTTCGCAAGCATGCGCAACATGATTATGCCGCCGAGGCTGTGGCCGACCAGATGTGATTCGCTAAGGTCGTTTTCCCGAATGAATTCGGCTAATGCGTCCGCGTTTTCGTCGAGTGAGCGCTGCAGGGATCGATAGTTAAAAATATTAACTTCGAAACCGTATTCATTTTGCAGATGACGCCTTAACAGCATCAGCGCAGCGCCGTGCGACCAGACACCGTGCAGCAGAACTATTTTCTTAACGTCAGGCAAATGAATCGCAGCGCAAGCGTAGCTCCTACGCGCTCGGCTTGCGCACCCGGATGCCGCTTTCTTTAAGTTGTTCCGCTGATACTTCGCCCGGCGCATTGGTGAGCGGGCAGTGAGCCGACTGCGTCTTCGGAAACGCGATAACGTCACGAATGCTGTCGACGCCGGCCATCAGCATGACAATGCGATCAAGACCGAACGCGATGCCGCCGTGAGGTGGGCAACCGTATTGCAACGCGGTTAGCAGGAAGCCGAACTTCTCCTCTGCTTCTTCCTTGCCGATACCCAGCAGATCGAAAACAGCCGCCTGAATATTTTGGTCATGAATACGAATCGATCCGCCACCGATCTCCGATCCGTTCAACACCATGTCGTAGGCGCGCGACAAAGCATTGCACGGGTCTGCGCGTAACGCATCGGCATCATTAACAGACGGCGCCGTGAACGGGTGATGCAATGCTGTCCATCGCTTGGTCTGCTGATCCTGTTCGAACATCGGGAAGTCGATGACCCAAAGCGGCGCCCAGCTATCGCTTACCAGACCGCGGTCTTCGCCGACTTTGACGCGTAGCGCACCGAGTGCATCGTTTACGACGCGCGCCGAGTCTGCCCCGAAGAAAATCAAGTCGCCCGTTTTTGCACCTGTGCGCTCGAGAAGCCCTGAAACGGCTTCATCGTGAAGGTTTTTGAGAATCGGTGACTGCAGTCCATCACGGCCGGCTTCGACGTCATTGACCTTGATGTAAGCAAGACCCTTCGCGCCGTAGCGAGCAACATAAGCCGTGTAGTCGTCGATTTGCTTGCGGCTCAGTTGCGCCCCGCCCGGCACACACAATGCCGCTACCCGCCCTTCCGGATCGTTGGCTGGTCCGGCAAACACCTTGAATTCAACTGACGCCATCAGATCCGACACGTCGATAAGCTCGAGGTCGATACGCAGGTCGGGTTTGTCCGATCCGAAGCGCCGCATTGCTTCTTCGTACGTTATGCGTGGGAAGGATTCCACCAACTCGATGTCCATGGTCTCTTTGAAGAGATGTCGTATGAGGCCTTCCATCGTGCCCATAACGTCTTCCTCGTTCACGAAACTCATTTCTATATCGAGTTGTGTGAATTCGGGCTGGCGATCGGCGCGCAGGTCCTCGTCGCGGAAACAGCGAACGATTTGGTAATAGCGATCGAGTCCCGACATCATCAATAATTGTTTGAAGATTTGCGGCGACTGCGGCAATGCAAAAAACTTGCCCGGATGTGTTCGGCTCGGAACGATGTAGTCGCGCGCGCCTTCCGGCGTTGCTCGCGTCAACATTGGCGTTTCGACATCGACGAAGCCGTCACCATCGAGAAAGTTTCTCATTGCCTTCGTGACTTGATGCCGCAGCAAGAGATTCGCCGTCATGTTGTCGCGGCGCAGATCGAGGTAACGATACTTGAGGCGCAGTTCTTCGCCGGCTTGCTCATCGTGATGAAACGGCGGCGTCTCGGAGCGGTTCAAAACCTCAAGCTCATGCGCCAGTACTTCGATATGGCCAGTGGGCATATTTTCGTTGATCGTGCCGGCCGGACGCTCGCGAACCAGTCCTTTCACGGCCAGCACGTATTCGCCCCGAATGCGTTCGGCCTCGGCAAATATTTCCTGACGATCCGGGTCGAAAACGACCTGTAACAGTCCTTCGCGATCACGCAGATCGATGAAGATCACTCCGCCGTGGTCGCGACGCCGGTGAACCCAGCCACAGACCGAGATCTCCTGGCCGATCAGAGCTTGGTCAACGTGTCCGCAATAGTGGCTTCGCATGGTGGTTTTCCGGTCAGGGCCGTGAAAAAAGAGGCGGAATGGTACGGCCTGAGGCGCTATAGGGCAAGCCGCAGCAGGCTCCTACTCGAAAGGCAGTTCTCCGGTCGGATTCTTGTGCCAGGTCGGCACAACGACGCCGAGTGAAATGATCATCTTCAGCGCCTCATCGACCTCCATGTCCAGGACGGTTATGTCCTTCTTCGGGACGATGATGATAAAGCCGGATGTCGGATTTGGTGTTGTCGGTACGAAGCAGCACACGACCTCCTCGCCTGTTCGGCCCTGCACCTCACCAAGCTCTGACGAGGTCTGGAACGCCAGGCTGAACAAGCCCTTGCGGGGATACTCAATAAGCAAGACTTTCTTGAAGGACTGGCTCGAGTCGGAAAAGACCATCTCGGCGAAATTCTTCGCTGCCGAGTAGATCGAACGTACGACAGGAATACGATCCATCATCGCTTCCCAACCGCCAACGAATGCGCGGCCGACGAAATTCGCAGCCAAGACTCCCGTGATCAATAAGACGATGATTGTCAGGATGACGCCCAGACCCGGAATATGAATCGGGTATTCGGTGCCGAACAACTGTTGCAGCACGTTCTCGGGACGAAACTGGCGCGGCAACAGCAGCAACGTTCGATCCATGAGGCCGACGACGAAGCGCAGCAACAGGTAAGTGACCGCGAGCGGCACCCATACCAGGATGCCCGCAACCAGGTAACGTCGAATTCTCTTCATCGCGAGATGCTCACGCTGTGCGCGCCTTGTTGTCTGTAGATTTGACCTTCGATTCGGATTTCGTCTTCGTGTCCGATTTCTTGTCCGACTTCTTGTCCTTCTTATCGTCGGACTTTTTATCGGCCTTGGACGCATCCTTTTCGCCCGCGATATTTCGTTGATTGTCTTTCTTAAAGTCGGTCTCGTACCAGCCTTGGCCCTTCAAACGGAACCGCGGCGCCGACAACTGCCTGTTTAGCGTCGGTTCTCCACACTCCGGGCAATCGACGAGCGGATCTTCCGCCATCTTTTGCAACGCGTCGAGCGTGTGTTCGCAATTTTTGCAGGCATAGCCATAAATAGGCATGCGTACTCTCCGAATATCCAGGGATTATTGAAGGAGCCCGCCATGCGGGCGACAACAACGCACTACTATAACAATTATCGCCCGCAAGGCGGGCTCCTACTTATGCGGCGTTCTGGAATTCCAGCCGATCTTCCTCGACTTCTACCTCAATCATGTCGCCTGGTTTGAACTTGCCCGACAGGATTTCCTGCGCCAGCGGATTCTCAACCTGTTGCTGAATGGCTCTTTTCAGCGGCCGCGCACCGTAAACAGGATCGAAGCCGGCATCGGCCAGTTTGTCCCGAGCGGCGTCCGATAAATGAATACGCATGTCGCGTTCCGCGAGACGATCGTGCAGATAGCCAAGCTGGATGTCGACAATCTTGCGAATGTGATCCCGCCCCAGCGGGTGGAATACGACCACGTCGTCGACTCGGTTGATGAACTCGGGCCGGAAGTGACTGCCCACGACATCCATGATGGCCGACTTCATTGCATCGTAGTGCTCTTCGCCGGACATCTCCTGAATCATCTGCGAGCCGAGATTCGATGTCATGACGATAAGCGTGTTGCGGAAATCGACGGTGCGACCCTGACCATCGGTCAGACGTCCATCATCGAGAACCTGCAACAGTACGTTGAACACATCCGGATGCGCCTTCTCCACTTCGTCGAGCAGGATCACAGAATAAGGCCTGCGCCGAACCGCTTCGGTCAGGTAACCGCCTTCTTCATATCCGACATAGCCCGGCGGCGCGCCGATTAGTCGTGCAACCGAGTGCTTCTCCATGAATTCGGACATATCGAGGCGCACCATCGCTTCGTCGGTATCGAACATGAAGTCCGCAAGCGCCTTGGTAAGCTCAGTTTTTCCGACGCCCGTGGGCCCGAGGAACAGGAATGAGCCGATCGGACGCTTGGGGTCCGACAAGCCGGCACGCGAGCGACGAATTGCGTTCGCAACAGCCGTGACTGCCTCGCCCTGACCGACCACACGCTCCTGCACCGTGGCCTCCATTTGCAGGAGCTTTTCCTTTTCGCCTTCGAGCATTTTGGACACAGGAATACCGGTCCATTTCGAAACAATCTCTGCCACTTCCTCTTCCGTGACATTGTTTCTCAGTAGCGTCGTTTCCTGGTCTTCAGCTTGCAGCGCGTCTTCGAGCTGTTTTTCGAGTTCGGGAATACGCCCGTACTGCAACTCGGACATGCGCGCCAGATCGTTGGCGCGATGTGCAGTTTCGAGCTCCAGCTTGGCGCGCTCAAGCTCCTCTTTAATATGTGTCGTTCCCTGCATCGCCGCCTTCTCGGCCTTCCAGACCTCTTCGAGGTCAGAGAATTCCTTTTCAAGCTCGCCTAGCTGCGACTCAAGATCATCAAGGCGCTTTCGTGACGCGTCGTCAGACTCCTTGTTAAGGGCCTCGCGCTCAATCTTGAGCTGGATGATGCGGCGTTCCAGGCGATCCATCGCCTCAGGCTTCGAGTCGATCTCGATTCGAATACGCGAGGCGGCCTCATCAATGAGATCGATAGCCTTGTCCGGCAACTGCCGATCGCTGATGTAACGATGCGACAGGGTCGCAGCCCCGACGATCGCCGGATCCGTAATTTCAACACCGTGATGTACTTCGTAACGCTCTTTCAAGCCGCGCAGGATCGCGATCGTGTCTTCGACTGTCGGCTCGTTCACCAGTACTTTTTGAAAACGGCGTTCGAGGGCAGCGTCCTTTTCTACATGCTTGCGATACTCGTCGAGGGTTGTCGCGCCAACACAATGCAACTCACCGCGAGCAAGCGCTGGTTTGAGCATGTTGCCGGCATCCATCGATCCTTCGGCTTTGCCAGCGCCGACCATCGTGTGCATCTCGTCGATAAACAGGATGATCTGCCCTTCCTGCTTTGCGAGATCGTTCAGGACCGCTTTCAGTCGTTCCTCAAACTCACCGCGAAATTTCGCGCCCGCGATCAGGGCACCCATATCGAGCGACAGAATGCGCTTGCCGCGAAGACCTTCCGGAACCTCATTATTAACGATTCGCTGTGCAAGGCCCTCAACGATTGCGGTCTTGCCGACTCCCGGTTCGCCTATTAGAACCGGATTGTTCTTGGTGCGTCGTTGCAGGATCTGGATCGTGCGACGAATCTCCTCGTCGCGCCCAATGATTGGATCAAGCTTGCCTTGCTCCGCCTGTTCGGTGACATCGATTGTGAATTTGTCGAGCGCCTCGCGCGCGTCCTCGGCATTCGGGTCATTGACCTGTTGTCCGCCACGCAAATCATCAATGGCTTTTTCTACCGCACCCTTGACAACGCCCGCGTGATCGAAAATCGCCTTGAGTGGCGACCGGTCATCGAGCGCCGCGAGCACGAACAACTCGCTCGAGATGTATTGATCATCGCGATCCTGGGCCAGCTTGTCGGTCAGGTTGAACAGCTTGCCGAGATCGTTACTTACGTGAACCTCGCCACTACCGCCTTCAACTTTCGGCAGCCGATCGATCGCATCACCAAGCTGCGAGCGCAACAGATTGACGTTGCTGCCAGCCTTGGTCAGTAGTCCTCTGGCGGCCCCGCCCTGCTGGTCCAGCAAAGCGACCATAAGGTGTACCGGCTCAATGAACTGGTGGTCCTGGCCAACAGCCAGAGACTGCGCATCGGCCAGCGCCATCTGAAACTTGCTTGTGAGTTTGTCCATTCGCATCGGTGTTTCCTGCCCCGCCATCGGGAATTCCTAAACTCCCCCATAAATGAAGGCTTTGCAGGTTTTTTCAAGGGTTTGTGATGGGTCAGCGAGAATTCGAATTCGGGGGCGATTTGTCGAAAACCCTCATTGATATGCCGGACCGTATTCATGGCTGCCGAATGTCCGCTTTTCCCAAAAGCGGACGCTCAGAACGGCAGGAATCGAAGTTTTGAACGTCTGCTTTCGGCCAATAGCAGACATACTGGGCTTTACTAACCATCCTCAGCAAAAGGATAAGGCCCGAGTTCTTTACTAGTCCGCAGGCTCAGACTTCTCGCGGCTACACAGCCAAGTCCCGTCGGCTTGGCGTTCGTAAACCGCAAGCCATCGGGTACGTTCAGTCTTACTTTCCCCACCCGACTTTGGCGTTTCAATGCAGGTATCGAGTCCCCATCCCGTAGCGAGATCCCCAACGATCTGAAAACCATCATAAGCACCGGAACATGAAATATCGTTTTCGGCCCAATCAGATTCAAAGCTGGCAATTATCTCGCTCCTCCCACTTGCGGTGCCAGTATGGGCGTCTGACGTGTAGAGGTCGGCGAGGTCGTTAGCGTTCTCAGCGTTATAGGCCGCATACCACGGCGTCAACAGTTGTTCCTGTGCCCAGTCAGGAACATCACCAGCAGAGGCAGGGGTTGTGATTCCAATGAGAAGAGTGTATGTCACCAGAGTGACCGGACTCAGTCGATTTAGCGTTGTCATAGGATTTCTCGTTTGTTGTTCGTGCCATGACGAATGTAGGCATCAGATTCAGTATAGATAACAAAACTCATTGCCGCTGCCGTAGATCATGCAAGAAATACGGACTCCGCCTAGAATGTCCGCTTTTCCCGAAAGCGGTCGTTCAGATCATCAAATTATCAGGAAAATGACAGGCTGCTTTCGGCCAGTAGCGGTCATTTTGGCACAGACGGATTAGCCTAAGTTGAAACCCGCCGAAGCAGGCCCTTGATTTAGCCTAAACCATTACAGTCCAAATCGTTCTGACGAGGAACGCCGCCCACTACGCCGCGGGAGTTTCTGTCTTCCCAGAGATCTTCGGCTTCCGCTTCCATCCGAATAATCCCCCAAACAAGAACACAATGCCCAGTTTTCTTGCGATCTCATAGAGGCATCCCATCATCTGATCCTTTGTTGGCCACCCTTGGGCAGTAAGAATGTCCGAACGAATGCTTTCCTTCAGCTCATCCGCAGGCGGTCCTGCACCTACATGGATCTGGAACACTTGCAAGTCCCTATCGAGGATAAACAGCTTTGGAAGGAGTGGGACGTCATATGCAGTGGCTATTGCAGCGTCCCACAATGCGGGCATCGTAATTCCAAAACTCGCCAACCCGGCCGTGAAGGCCGCGACGTCTTCGCCCACGGATATCATCACAAACTGGACTCCCAGAGGCTCCATCTCGACCCACAGCTCCTGAAGAATTGGCGCTTCGAACCGACATGGACCACACCAAGAAATGCCATTGAACGCCACGACAACAACTTGCCCCGCGTGGTCGGAGAGGGAAAATGTGCCCCCACCTTGTACGTCATCACCCGAAAAATTCGGGGCTTGATCTCCGATATCTGCCATAAGTTTTTCCTTTACACGATCTCATGACGCGGTCGTGTGTCACGAGCAAACTACAAATGTGAGAGTTACAACCTTTCCGTTTCTGTTCCGTCAAAAGACGGATAACGCCCTGCAACTGATCAGTTGCCCCGCTAGTCAATGAACCCTTCCACCTCGATCATCTGCGGCGGATTCTGCAGCAGAAGTTCGGGCGTTTCAGGCCTGAAGTCAAAGCGATAGATCATACGCAGTTGCGTCTGTTCAACGTTGCCAGCCAATTCCTTGTAACCCCAGGACCAATCGGCGAGAACATAGCCTTTTGCTTCGCCGAGCCGTTTCAACGCTTCGCCTTCTGCGACGGCATAGGGCTTGACCTTGGCCTGCCGCTTAACAGTCTTGATTGAACGCCAGACTTTATGCGCATTCAACAATGAGCCGTCGTTATTCATCTGCACTGAAATAACGCCACCGGCACCGTACACAGGCACTTGGCGCCCGTCGATATCCAGCAGCCGACGAATCTTCACCGTCACATTTTTCTGCACCCGGTCTTTCTCGGCCGACTTGCCCTCAAGCGGGATGCTGTCGATCATGAAGCGCGTGCCTTGTGGCTTGGCCGACAGCTCCTCCAGCCAGCCATATTCCCGGGCATGCCCCAGGGCCATTTCGATGTAGTCCTCCTCCTTTATGTCCTGCGCCTTGGCGTCCAGCTTGCGTTCACCCCGCACATACATGGCACCGCTCACGGGATTGACCCGCATTCTCGGACCACGCTCGGCCACAATTTCGGGAGACAGCATCAGCCCATCCTTTTCGATGAACTTGATCGGCAGCCAGGGATCGGGCAAGGGTATCGGAATAAATTCAAACTCCGGCAACAGTTCCGGTGGTTCCTTAATCCACATCGTTGGCGCTCTTCTGTCAAAGCCGCCGACGTACTGAATGTGCAGAAAATCACCACTCGTATTGCCCTGGTTGGTAAAAACCTCATCATAGAGTGGTGTGCTCGACGTAACGCGACCCCCGGTCGTGATACAAAGCGGAATCGCGCTAGTGCCGGTACTCAATCCATCAATGAACGAGTCCGCCACATCCAGGCCGTTGTTGTTGTAGTTGTCCCAGATGCGATTCACGTTCGATTCATGGCACCAGGCATCGGTCGAGACACCGCAGGCCATACGCAGATGATCACCCAAGGCTGACCCCCACCGCTCAAAGGCATTGCGCATGGCATTGGAATCACTGGACCCGTCGAAGTCATCCGGACAACCATAGACCATGGTTGTCTCCGCGCAATTGCGTGGCCCATGGGCAAACACTTCGCAGGAACACTGCCAGTAATAGCGCAATGATTCCGATGCCCCATTGCCGATGAGTACATTCGGCTGTGTGGCGGAATTGCCCAGCGTGTTCCAGATTTCCGGCCCACCGTGACCCGCATAGAAAAACAACATAGTGCGATCGATACCACTGGTGGTATCGGTATCGTCACCGGGCGTCACCAAAGCATTATCGTAATAAAAATGATTGGTGTTTGTCAGACCGTCGTGCATGTGCGTTTTCGTCCAT
>Ga0255049_10000769_pt1 | contig 19045 bp, 19 predicted proteins | sample JV7_2_3_MG_FD_183615 | JGI IMG/M metagenome (GOLD analysis project Ga0255049, IMG submission 183615) | Seawater microbial communities from Jervis Inlet, British Columbia, Canada - JV7_2_3 | ecosystem: Environmental > Aquatic > Marine > Inlet | place: Canada: British Columbia | collected 2016-10-06
CCGGACTGCCTCGGACATTTGCGCATTCGAGGCGGGAGACATCGCAACCACGGCACTGAGCGCAAGAATGGATTTTCGGTATTGTTTCAAATCGACCAGCCGTTAAAACCTAATGTCCGAAGGTGTTGTTGCAGGCCTTCAGACTCACCCGTTCGTCCGACATTGGACAATGCCACCGCTTTTAGGTTCAGGATGCGCGGATCGGACGAATCGGAAAAATGCTCGTCGATTTTGTTGAGTGCTTCCTGCGACATCTTGAGCGCCAAATCCGGATTTTCTGCCGCAGAAATTCGCGCCGCACAAACATCGGCGTAAATCGCCAAACTCCAGGTATCGGTGTTCGTTGCTTCATGCTCTAGCAAATGCGTGAGGTGAATTCGTGCGGCATCCAGGTGAGGGCGAGCAATATCGGCCTGTCCGAGACGCGCCTGGAAGTCTGCCCTAATGATAAGGCTTTGAACCAGGCTTCGCCGCCATCTTGCATTGTCTTCATCGCTGCGCAATAGCCTGTCGAGAGTCTGAATCGACGAATCCAGATGCGCCCAACCCTTCACGTGCCGCTCGGTGCTGAGGTACATGCGGCCGAGTTCGCTTTCAATATTCGCGTGACGCATCTGCCAATCCATCCGATCGGCAGAAACGCCTATCAGAAAGTCATAGTTTTCCAACGCGGCCTGCAGCTGCGCTTCGCCTTCCTGAAATTTACCTCGATCCACCAGCAACTGGCCGAGAAAATACTGACTTACGCCAACATAACTTCGACGCGCGTTGTGCTCGGGACTTTCCGCGAGGACCTGCGATTTGATTTCCAGATCGCGACGATAATTTGACTCCGCCTCGTCCAATCGGCCAAGTGCGATGACGAGCTTGCCGATATTGTTATGAGCAAATCCGACCTCCAGTTCCCAATCGGCATTATTCGGTTCCAGATTGATAAGTTGCTGATTGACATCCATCACTTTTCGATAGGCCTCGAGTGCCTCTTCGAGCGCGCCTTGGAGCTCGAGCACCCTGCCCAGATTCGTATAGGCAAACCCGCGCTCCTGTAGCCACTCGGTGTTGCCCGGCTCAATGTCCGATAAGCGATTAACGATGGGAAGTACCCGCTTGAACTGGTCCCGCGCTTCCTCGAGCTCGCCCTTTTGCCAGTGCACGTATCCAACGAAAAAGTGACTGTTCACCAATCCTATTTGGGCATCCGAGTTGCTGGTGTCACGCTCGGCCAAGCGTGTGGTGATAAACAAGGACTCGTTAAAAGCGACCAGCGCAGCAGCAAGATCGCCCTGGTCCATTCGCACTTCACCAATTTGGCGCAGGTTCATGGCTCTCTGCGCCAACGTTCGATCACTAACATCCACATCTCGCTGCGACGCGAAGTAATCCAGCGCTTCATCGCCAACGCTAAGGTAGATATCCAGGCGTCCGATCTCTCGCAAGCGATCCATTAGATCGCCCAGCATGTAGTCCACGAGGTCTTCCGCTTGCGTTTGCCGGTATTCGGCGTCCTGGCGAGCTATTGTTGCCGTTATCGCCAACGATATGGTAACGGCGGCGATTAAAGCCAATGCGGCTGTCGCAATGACCATTCGCTGGTGGCGGCGCCTGAGATCGCGCTGTTTTAGCGCGTCGAAACCAACACCCAGCAACCCGGCGACAAGTTTCAGGAATGCATTCTTGCGGCCGTCTCCTTGCGGCCGGGCATCCGCAGCAACTGGCTCACGTGCGACGCCAGATCCGTCATCGAATTCCGTCAGCGCTTCAGGGAAGCAATCTGTTTCATCACCGGACCCGGGCTCGCCATCCACGATCAGGCTCAGGATACGATGGGCCTTACCCAAGCGCCGAAACGTGCGGATCTCCTCATTGACCCACCGCGACGCGGCCGCCGACGGCGAGCAAATGAGTATCATTTGCTCGGAGTTTTCGAGCGCACCGTTCACCGCATCCGAGAGGCTTGCGGTGCTCGGTAGTTCGTCGCGATCGAGAAATATCGGCGTCATCCGCCGTGGCAAAACCTCGCCATCAGATGTTTTCAGTTTCCTGGGCGGGCGATAGGATTCCAGGGCGCGGTGGAGCCACCGCGCCCACTTGCGATCAGCGTGACTGTAGCTCAGAAAAGCTCGATATTGCATCGGCGCGACCTCCGAGCAACAGTATGGACGAACGACGGCCTAGTTCCGAATAACGCCGTCGCCGTTCGCGTGACCCATTAACTTTACATCAGTCTCGTCGTATTTGACCGTAATTTCGTACGGGTAACTAATGATTTCGTCCTCTTTTCCAGGAGACTTATCAGGCGGGTCGAATCTAACCATGATCTTATTAGCCGAGATGGCGGGGGGCTCGAATGGCGGACTATCTCCATCAAAACCGGTGAACTCGAAGGACTTATCGCCCTTTCTGTGCCAATGAAGCATCACCTTGCCTTTGGTGTTTTTTAAATCAAGATCATCTGGGTTTATTTTCGCGACAGCTTTACTTTGTGAGGTGTCGAGAGTGACATCCAGTTCCTTCGGACCTTTTGCGGTGGCTGCTGCTGATGATGCTTTTTCTGCTGCTGTTTCTGCTGTGTCTTGTCCGGGCATTTTTGTTCTCCCTATTTTCGTCTTGCATTGAGATATGTGATCCGATCGTACTAAGTATAGTTAAGAACGAACCTTTTGCCGAAAACAGGCGTTTATTCTTCTGGATCAAACAGTTATGAGCAAAACCTAGCGCAATTACCGCCACGTCATCGGGTCAACCGTCAATTATGAAGATGTCCGAATCAGCCTCATACACAGGTTTACCGCTACCTACCAAATCCGTACCCGCTCCTCCGGCGCCAGGCAGGTAATTTTGTTCTTCATTTGTCTTCCAGCTAGTATTTAGTGCCTGCGAACGATTGTACGGCGGGACAGATAGGGCACCAACGAATTTCGGAGTATTTAGATGGCCGGCGGCTTTGCAAAAGACGGGGCAGTACAGGATCAGATCGACGCGACCGTCGAGGATGCTGTCAAACGCGTGCGTGACGACCTGCCGCGTGGCGAAAGCCTGACGCACTGCGAAGAATGCAACAAAGCAATCCCCGAAGCCCGCCGCGAAGCGGTTCCCGGCGTACGATTGTGTATCGCCTGCCAGGCGGAGCACGATGCCGAGGCGAAAGCGGTCAGCGGTTACAACCGTCGCGGGAGTAAGGACAGTCAGTTACGGTAACGAGTAACGCAACGAGGGCGTTGCTTATGGTTTTTTCTTCGGTGTTGGCACGAGATGCACGCGACCGTGTTTGCCTCTGTGCCGTTCGTTCAATTGGGCAACAATCTCCTCCACCGCCCCGGTCACAGCGCTGAGATTTCCTTGCCGGCAGCCCTCAATGTTATTGCTGCCTCCGAACGCGATCACATAGCGATACCAGTTGGAGCCTTCAGCGCCGGGCGGAGGATCTGCTCGCTGAACGGATACAATTTCGTAGGATTGTCGCGCTTCTGAGGTTTCTTCAGTCATTCAGCCCCACTATAGAACTAGTCGGGCTTCAATACTTGGAAATGTCCGCTTTCGGCCGAATTACTCGTTCTCGCTGCTGGCCACAACGTCAACGCCACCGTCCGAATCCACCGACACGTCCATCACAATGGGCCGGCAACAGACCTGGCAATCTTCCGTGTAGCGCTGCTCCGGCAGGGAGTTGTCGACCAATACGGAGATATCCTCGCCACAGTATGGGCAGCTGATGGTCTGTTCCAAAAGCGCGATTCCTGTCATTCAATCACGCAACATTTCAAGGGTGCGCTCGGCAAATTCATCACCGTCATATTGATTTCCCGCTGTTCTCGGGAATTCGCGTGCGTGTGCATCGACAAAATACTCCGGCATTGGCGGTGACTGGTCGTCCCAAACAGCATCTGCAGGATACAGCATGAAGACGCCGGCACAGGGACGCCCTTCGATGCCGAACATCGTATCGTAGGCAGCGACCGCAGACCCTTCACCGTCCCAGTACTGCGTTGCCCTTGAGTCCGTTACCAGGTCCAGCACACGATTCACGTGGGATTCGCGGCCGCCGTTTTTCGGGGCCCAGATTACATAGGCGGCAAGCTCGGGACTATCGATTGTTGCCAGCACACTTTTTTGCGTTTCCTTCGCGCCAAGCAGGCAACCCCCGCACGTTGGACTTACGTACATCACCAGCCGAAGCTTGCCGTTATCGGCGTTAAAGTCGGATTTGAAATCACTGAGGTTGCTATCAAGCACCATGAAATCGCCCGTGGTATTGCTTATCGGGCCGTACAGTAAGAACGCAAGAATAAGCAGTGCTCTTGTCGGAATTTTGCGAAACATGATTCTCTCCTAAAGCCAGTATTGATCTGCGGCGATGCCGACGCCCAGGGCCGCAATCCAGATGACGGCGCTGGCCCACAGCACAATTTTCTGAACCCGCATTGACCGAACCGAACAGGCCGGACCGTCAGCACCGCTCGCCGAATCCTTTAGTCGCAAATAGGCGAATGCCAGAAGGACGGCCGCGGCTCCGAGCAGGACTGGGCGGAAGGGTTTGATAGCGGCACCCAGAATGGCGCCATTGACGCCCAACAACGTAATGGCCAGCGGTCCGATGCAACAGATGCTGGATGCCACGCTGGTCAGCGCAGCCGACGAAGCCCCCACCAGGGCGCTGAAGTTCAGTCCGGATTTCAAAGATGTAGCCATTCTGATGAACTACGACAACCCTGTAGTGGCTACAGGTTCCCTTTAAATTCAGACTTTTTTCATATATTGGGCTATGGCCTTGACAATCCGGTCGAGCGTAATATAATTACAACTTACACTCACAGCCAGAGATAACCGTATGGCCGACAAATCCGACGATATCCTGTCGATGATCAATGAGGAACTCAAAAAAGAGGGCATCGACCTGAAAAAGCTTGGCGAGAACTGCTTGTCGGGGCTTCCGCTCAAGATGGTCTGCGTTGCGTCCGACCTCGAGGACAGCCTTCGTGAAATGGGCGAGGAAACCCGGGACCAGGTGGTCATGGTTCGAGTCGACGACGAGACAACCGAGAGTCTTGACGACTGGGTGGAAACCGGGGCCGTCAAGAGTCGTTCTGAGGGAGCTGCCCTCTTTATCCGTGAGGGCCTCAAGGTCCGCGCCGAAGAATTGGCCAGACTCAAAGATGCGCTTGCAGACGTAAAAGCCGCCAAGGAAAAGTTACGGGAACAGGCGAAAGATGTGCTCGGGGGACAGGCATAACGCGGTGCCGTACAGCTTTTTCGCAGACACGCTCCTCGTCGTTCACTTCGCGTTCGTCGTATTTGTCGTAGTTGGCTTTCTGCTAATACTTGTCGGTCTGCTGGCCCGATGGTCCTGGGTTCACAACCGAACATTCCGAATAACACACCTGGCGGCGATTGGGATCGTCGTTCTGCAAGCCTGGTTCGGGCAAATCTGCCCGCTGACCATTTGGGAAAATGAGTTGCGGCGCCTCGCTGGACAGACAAGCTATGCAGAGACATTTGTCGAACACTGGCTGCACAAAGTCCTTTTTTACCAGGCTGAGCCGTGGATATTCACCACAATCTATACTTTGTTCGGAATACTCGTCGTGCTCGTCTGGGTCCTCGACAGACGTTACAGAACGGACACATAGCGGCCATGTACAGCACTGATGTCGAGCAACTAAGCGACGGTCGAGTTTTGCGATTTCGTTTGCTGTGCGACGGCGAGCCGCTCTGCTGGTCCGACGTTATTAATCGGTGGCAAGACGACCAAGAGTTTCGTCGCTTTTTTATATCCGTTCTCGCCGATGCTCCCTTCCCCGCCTATTTCTGGGAGACGCCGCCGGTCACCCGCTCGACGATCAAGCAGGAGTTCGAATTCGTTCTTGTCGACAGCCAATCACTCGCTGGCGTTCGCAGCGACGAACAGGCATTCGCGAATCATTTCGCGTCGGTCAAGCCCGGCGCGTCAGTGATCGGGTTCCCAAACCTTGGCGGTGATGCAGTACTTGTCGTCCCGTGCCCCGGCGAACCCCTATCCGCTTACTCGCAAATTTCTACCTTCGCGCGCCAAGCGCCCGTGGACCAGCAACACGAGCTGTGGTCAATGGTCGGCGCGGCTCTCGAGCGACAGCTCGGATTACAGCCTGTTTGGCTCAATACCTCCGGCCTCGGCATCTATTGGTTGCACATTCGACTCGATTCAAGCCCGAAGTATTACACCCACGAACCCTACCGGAGTGTCCGTACCTAAATCTAGAATGCCCAATTGATTCCAATGCTGGTGCGCGTTCGATCGTATTCACCCCGGGGATCCGACGACTCGATAGCTTCCTGTTTGACATCGGCCAGAAGCGACAGACGGCCAGTCAATCGATAGAGAGCTCTCGCCGTAACCTGGATCTCCTGGTACTCCTTTTGTGGCAGTCCCGGTTGGTCAAATGCGAACGCGTTCGGGTACTGCAGATCATGAGTATCGATCCTGATGCTCACCGCAAATTTATCGGAAAAGTCGAAATTCATATTGAGACGAATCTTGTGTTTCGTATAGTCGTTGTAGCTTTCGAATTCATCATCCCGGATCGTGTAGTAGTAGCTGAGTTCTGCGGCGAAGACGTCACTGAATCGCTGTCGAATTCCGGCTACGAACGTATTGTAACGGTACGAGAGCGTTGGATTCTGATTGGATCCATTGCCGTCTTCGTCCCTGGCATGTCGCTCATCGTAGTCACGAGCACGGTATTGATACCCAATCTCCAGGCGTGTCTTCCGGGTCAGCGGAAATTTGAAGGCCCCGCCGACCCAATACGCTGTCAAATCATAAGGAGATGCTGTCGATACGTCTTCATAATCGCGCACCGTGATTCCGCCATCCAACTCATATCGCGTCCGGCCAATTCTGTTTTTCAATTCGAACTCAGCACCAATGCTCAGGTAGTTAAATCGCTCTGCAATGCTCGAACCATCGTCGAATCGATCGAGGCCGTCATCACGGTCGAAATTCGTTTCGTTATGGCTTCGAAGTACTGTTGCAAACGAGAACTGCTCCGCGCTCGACTTGTCGCGGCCCAGATCGCGCGTCATTCCGATCGTAATGCGGTGATCAGTCTGGTCCGCATTCTCCAGTGCCGCATCGTTGTAGTAATTGCCGCGGTGCCGGTACGAGCCGACGAACTGTGATCGATTGGAGACCGGATTGATATACGCTGCATTAAACCGTATCGGCACGTAGGTGCCGGAATAAACGATCGGAACGACGGGAATCGGTGGGTCCTGGGACAAATCGATATACGGTTCATGCGGTGCACGAAATGCATTGCTGTCGTTGCCGTAGCCTGCCGAGAAATCAGACAGAAACATCGACTGTGGTACTGCGACGGTTTCCAGAGCCTGCGTCGACAGTTCACGAAGTTTTGAGCTTTCGGCGCGGTTACGAGACCGCGTGAACCAGATCGCAGCACTGCTGGAGTCGCCTGCTTCTTTAGCCAACACCCCCAACTGGTAGTAGGAAAGCGCCGCCAGCCCATTGTCGTTCGCCGAATCCATGAATGCCGACCTGGCTTGCGAATATTGGCCGAGACGATAGTGCGTCAGCCCTATGTTATAAAACAGTCGGGGGCTGTCCTTGCCGTTGACCAGGGCGTCGTTGTAGTTCGCCAGCGCGCTGGAGTAGTCGCCGATTCTGAATGCGGCATTGCCATTCTCGAATGAACTCTGCGCGGTAACCGCATCACTGTTCGCGGCGTTTGCCGCCTGGGACGGGGCGATCAGCAAGATACTGATGAGTAGTACGGTGGATGTCCGAATGCGCATCGCAAAGCCCTTACAAAGACGGAAATTCTATACGGTGATTACAGCAACATAGATCAGTGTTGCTCATCAGACAGTGATAGTTGTCACGAAAAAGCCTTCCCCGAACGACGTTCGGGGAAGGCCGAGCTTGCTAGTCCGACTATTCTTCAAGCGTGTCTTCTTCTGAGTCTTCTTCTGAGTCTTCTTCTGAGTCTTCGTCTGAGTCGTCTTCCGAATCAGAGTCATCGAGATCGTCGTCAGAGTCTTCGCTGTCAGAATCTTCGCTGTCCGAATCTTCGCTGTCCGAATCTTCGCTGTCCGAATCTTCGCTGTCCGAATCTTCGCTGTCCGAATCTTCGCTGTCCGAATCTTCGCTGTCCGAATCTTCGCTGTCAGAATCCTCACTATCGACGTCTTCGCTGTCGCTGTCTTCAGAGTCGCCTATCTCAAGAATGCTGCCATCCTCACTGTCCGAGTCATCCAAGACGTCAAACTCAAGTCCCAGTTCGTCGTCTGCAAAGGCCACGGACATCGGGGCCATCGCGAGGGCCAATACCATGGCCAGGGCGGATAATATTGAGTTGATTTTCCATTTCATGACGTGTTACTCCTGTGTTGCATTCCCAAATACCTTTGACGTCAAATTACTGTGACGGCAAATTCAAAAGATTGCTGTTTGCCTTCGTGCTCGACTCGGGCGAGGATTACACCGCCATTCCCGGACCGCACGACAATCGGTAGCTTTAAGATGTTGGTTCCCGGTTTGACCGTTGTCATCCATCGCACCGACGCCTGACCCTCGTAACCGACAACCTCCACGCCAGCCGGCAACCGCAACGATAATGTGGCGGCTTGCAGTTCATGGGTGGCATTGAATGTCAGTCGGATTGTTTTCTCGACATTAAGACTGATGGTGACAGTTTCGAGTGAACTTTGAACGGTGCCTTGCGGCAGATCCGCTGGCAACATGAAGACCATCCATCCGATCACGCTGGCCGCGATAGCGCCACCGATGCCCGCCGACGACCAAAACCGTTTTTCGTTGCGGTGCGTTCTGACCAGCGCCTGTTCGACGACGGATTCCAGAAAACCGTCTTCCGGCGACGGCAATGGCATGGATCTAAGCGCCTGCCGAAGGTCTTGCTTTCTATGCAGTACCTCGGTGCAGTCGTTGCAATCCTCCGCATGCGTCTGAAACTCTGTCAGCAGCGCCGCCTCGAGCTCATCGTCAAGAAATTGGTCCAGGTTTTCGTGGTATTGATCGCAATTCATCGTTTTTCTCGCCTCTATCCTGTTTAGACGTAAGAGGCGCCTGATCGGGTCCCTCATCGAGGAGTTTTTGTAGACGTTCTCGGGCACGCTGGCGCCTGGATTTCAGCGTGCCGTGAGGAATCCCTGTCATATCAGCAATTTCCGTGAGGGTGTAGCCCTCTACATCGTGCAGATTGATGATCAATCTGTGATCGTCGCTCAGTTGGTCCAGGGCCGCTTGTATCCGGATTATGGTAAATTCGCCCTCGACCAAATCTTCTGTCGATGCTTGTATTGCTTCCGCTCGATCCGGGTCAGATGACAGTTCCGGGTGACTGACGATACGCAGCCGACGGGACGCGTAGCGACGCAGATTGTCAATGAACTGGTGATATAGAACTCGGTTGAGCCAGGCCGAGATCGCATCGACTTCCCTAAGGTGATCCAACTGAGAACACAATTTTAGCAATACGTCCTGCACAAGGTCCTGTGCATCGTCCCGATGCCCTGTCAGGCGGTAGGCCAATCGATACATTCGCTCAAGGTGCGGGTGAACGAGCGTCGTAAATGACTTTTGCCTGTTTTTGCCGCCCATCTGCATAGGATGCACAATCATCGAGATCTGAGTCGAAAACAGTGACCTGCCGCACGGTTTTCACCGATAACATGCGTATTTTCGAGCAGAATCATTAATCATATCCGCGAGACTTCGTTGCAGTTCAGTCCACACAAAATGGTCATTGTTAGTGTATTCGTCCTGATTGTGGGCGGCTATGCCTTTATGGCCGCTAACTACCCAATCGCTTACATATGGGCAACCTATGAGGATCTGGTAGGCGAATGGGCACAAACGTATTTCTTTCTCGCGGCGACGATACTTTCAGTGCTTGTTGCATCGCAAAAGACACGCTACCGCTGGTTCTTTGTGGTTCTGGCTATTGCCTGCAGTTACGTCGTGCTGGAGGAAATCTCGTGGGGCCAGAGGATTTTTGGCTTCTCCACGCCTGATTTTCTGAAGTCACGAAATCTCCAGGGCGAGGCGAATCTGCACAACCTGTTTACCGGGCCGCATAAGACTCTGCTCAAAGACCTTATTAGTCTCGGCGTTGCGCTGGGTCTCATCGGATACGGACTGCTCTACCCGCTGACCCAGTCTTTGAACTGGAGACTAGCCCTTTGGCTCGACAAAATTGGCGTCCCTGCACCACCGTTGGTGCTCTGGCCTTTCTTTACGCTGGCCGCAATATTTGAACTCAAACCACTGAGTTTTAACGAGGCGGAAATCGCCGAATTGTTGGTTGCCATGGCGCTCGCCATGTCTGCCCTGCACCATCTGTTCATAATAAAAAGGACATTGCCCGGAACCAGTGCAAACTGGAGTCACAACGATTCTCTTGTGCTTGGGCGGTGGCTGATCATATTGACGGTGACGGGCATTACCCTGGCAGGTCTGACAACCATTGCCTTTTATTCAGTACCAAGCAACCAGTCACGTGTGGATGGACGAATCGAGCGCGGCATCGAAAAATTTGCAGGTAGATACGAGCGATATGACCGATGCGATATTGCGAATGACTTATACGCGATCCTGCTGCAAAAGGAACCAGAGCGTGTATATATATTGCGCAAAATGACAGCGTGCTACACGCAGATGGGACAAACCGACATGGCCGAGAATTCGTTGGCGCGTGCTATCGACATCGATCTACAGACTTATTCGACAGACCCTTGGCGCGCATCCGTCAATCAGTCGCTGGTCCGTAGTTATCGACTGGCCGGAAATACGGACAAAGCGCGGGAACACCTGGCCCTTGCACTGGAGATCGGAGTAACGCGCATCCAGGACGAGCCCGATAGCGCCAAAGCCGCGTATTCGTTCGGACGCACTTTGAATTTGGCGGGTCGCCGAGATGATGCGCTCGAGCAATTCACACGTGCTTACGAAATCGACCGAACATCCTCTAAATATCGCAAGGCGTATTACTCCGCGCGTGCAGCATTATCCCGTTAACAGGCCAATTTCCCTACTGCATATCGATGATTATTTTTCCGCGAGTGTGTCCCTCTTCCGAATGCCGGAGCGCCGCCTTGAGTTCACTGAGTGCGTAGCGACTGTCGATAACCGGGGTCACTTTGCCGGCCTGCATAAGGTCACCCAGGATGGCCAGGTCATCTTGACGCAGTTCCGCCAGGATCATGACGAACTCCTGGTCCACGAGCGGCGACAAAAACAGTGCCTTGATCGGGGTCATCATAGGCCCGAGCCAATTGCCTTTTCCACCTCCGACGATAACGAAAATGCCGTCTGGCTTAAGCGCTCGTCTGTTCGCTGACAGCGAGTGATTGCCCACCATGTCGATGATCAGGTCGTACTGATTCCCACTCTCGGTGTAGTCCTCTTTTTTGTAATCGAACACGTGATCGGCGCCGATTGATCGCACCATCTCAACATTGCGGGTGCTGCATACGCCAGTTACTTCCGCGCCGAATGACTTGGCGATCTGCACGGCAAACGTGCCCACACCGCCCGACGCGCCGTTTATTAGAACTGACTGCCCTGGCTGCAGTTTTCCCAAGTCGCGAAGCGCCTGCAATGCGGTCACAGCAGCTATCGGTGCCGAAGCCGCCTGCTCAAATGACACGTCGGCTGGTTTCATCGCCAGTTGCCCGTCCTCGCGAATGGTCAGGTACTCGGCGAAAGCCCCATCCGTGCCGCCGAAAACCTCATCTCCCGGCTTGAACTGAGTGACGCTATCGCCAACCACTTCAACAGTGCCTGCGAAGTCCACTCCCAGGCGCGGGTCATCGGGTGCGCCCGTGCCGGACATCAAGCGCAAAAAATATGGCGTGCCGCGCACGTAATGCCAGTCAAGTGGATTGACAGCTGCAGCGTGGACCTTGACCAGAATCTCATTGTCGGCCGGCACCGGTTTTTCGATGTCTCCGTACTCAAGTACATCGGGTGACCCATAACAACGACGCACAACGGCTTTCATGGTCTCCGATTCATCGGAGATTGCCGGTGCCGGTTCGCAAGCTGAGTTGTGGCTCAAAACAATGCCCAGGTACAACATTGCCGCGCCCAGGAAAATCAGGAAACCGCTCACGATTTTGTAACGTAACTTCATTTCCCTCCCACGACTACTGCGGCCAGTTCGGGCAACTCAGGTGATCACCAATATCGTCCTGCACGCGTTCGCAGCCGAACGGGTAACCCTTGCTCTCCCATAACGGAAACAGCAGTTGTTTCTCGGCTACCTCGATCATTCGAGGATGCTCCATCACAGCTCGACCACTCGGAATGTATACGCCACGGAAAAAATATTCGTAGTCATATTCCCTCGACAGCCACACATCAAACATTCGTTCGTAATCGCCGAGAATCCGGTAATAATAAAACTCCCAGCTATTGTCGCCTTTGTACAAATTCATGCTCGCAAAAACGTCGGCCAACTCATCCGAGGTAATTTCACGTCGCAATACTTGTCGGTTGATATCCCGCGCGGTCAGAAGATGATCTGTCCAATCCGACTCATCACCTGACCAATATGCTTGACTGATTTCCAAGGCCGCATCGATCTCACCGGTCCGCAGTAGCTCGTGCACCACAATCCCAGACGAATACGGCCAGCCAAGCTCATTGGCACGCCGTATGTGCTGGAATCCGAGCTCGCGCTGGCCGGCGGCCACATAAGCACCGCCGAGTATCGCGTTGTTGATACCCGAGAGCGGGTCAAGACGATAGGCCCGCTCGAGCAGCGGTAAAGCTTCATCGAGATAGGCGCCTGCCGTCAGCAGATCGTTGCCCGCCCACATCAGGATACCGGCATGATCCGGCGCCATCTCGACCGCGCGAGTTTGCTGATCTAACGCCTTGATACGGTCGTATGCTACCGTTGTCTGGCCCTGTACGGCGACGGCCAATGCTTGCTTCGGATCCAACGTTAATGCGCGTTTAGCAGCTTCGTCGGCCTGTCGATAGTAATCCGTAGCAACAGCCACATCCAACGCTATGTACCCCGGATAGGTACTGAGACTTGCCGCGAGATACGACCAGGCGTCGGCGAATTCCGGGTCGCGAGCTACTGCTGCCTCGAGGTCGGTAATGGCGCTCTCCAGCGGACCTTCTCCACGCGCGTAAAATTGTTGGCGGCCGCGCAGGAACAACTCGTAGGCCGCCATGTCGTCCGTGGATGCCGAGACCGTGATTTGCCCCATGCCCAATGCACCCATAAGTGCATCGGAAATTGCGACCGCAATTTCTTCCTGCACGGCAAAAATGTCGTCGAGATCACGATCGTAGGTATCCGACCATAAGTGCGTATCGCTGCCCGCGTCGATGAGCTGTGCTGTTATTCGCACGCGCATCCCTTGCTTGCGCACCGAGCCCTCAAGAATGTTTGCAACACCCAGTTGCGATGCGATCTCGGGAATCGGTGTATCGGAATCGGCGAAAGAAAATGCGGACGTTCTTGAGGCGACTCGCAGACCGTCGACGGCCGTCAGTACGTTCAGAATTTCTTCCGATATGCCCTCCGCAAAAAAAGCATTGGCCGGATCGGGACTCATGTTCTCAAAGGCGAGCACGGCGACAGAAGCCTCTGCAGAGACGACGCCAGGTGCCCTGTCCGACACGCGCGATTCCCATACGAAGTAGACCAATGCAATGACGAGCATCGCCATAATGGAGTGATCGAGTTTGCGGCCCGTAACACGGGTGATGGATTGCGTCCGGTCCACCTCGGACTCGCGCTTGAGTCCTTCAGGTGTGACCTCGAATGCCCAGGAAAAAAACAATGCGATGACAAAGCCGAGCAGCAGCATCAGAAATATCGCCTGCATGACCCATTCCGGCGCCCCGATATTCTCGAGCACGATATCGGCAACCTGGATAACGATCCAACTACCGATCAGGTAAGCGATGCCTACGCGAAAGACGTTGCGTCGTTTGAGTTCAGTGAATAGGCCCAAAAACTGCACTCCCTTTGTTTATGGCCGGCACCAGCAACGGATTGTACGGCGAGAGTTCGACAAGATACACGCCCATTGTGGATAATGGCGCGATGTCCAATGTCCTGACAGAGCTGAAGCGCCGAAACGTATTCCGGGTGGCGGCGGCCTACACCGTGGTTGCCTGGATCATCGCCCAGGCATTTGACCTGGGTGTCGACAATTTCGGCGCACCCGACTGGGTCATGAAAGTGCTGCTGGCCATACTCATTGCGGGCCTGCCGGTTGCGCTTCTTCTCGCATGGGCATTTGAACTCACGCCCGACGGTGTTGTAAAAACGGAGGACGTGCCCGCATCGGAATCGATCACGCCCAACACCGGCAAGACATTGAATCGCATCACGACGGGCGCACTTGTATTGGTGCTGGCATTCGTTGCCTGGGACAAGCTCGGGCCGGGCGGAGAATCGACAATTTCTGCGGACGCGAAGCCCTCGGTCGCGGTCTTGCCCTTCGCGGATCTTTCCGAGTTACAGGATCAGGAATGGTTTGCGGACGGCCTGACCGAAGAAATACTCAATGCGCTCGCACGCCTGCCAGAACTACGAGTTACTGCGCGAACATCGAGTTTCGAGTTTAAAAACACGAATACGAACATTGCGGAAATCGCGAGGAAGCTGGGCGTGGCCCACGTCGTCGAAGGCTCTGTCCGGCGCATCGGCGATAATCTGCGCGTGACCGCGCAATTGATCCGGGCCAGTGACGGATTTCACCTTTGGTCGGATACCTACGATCGCAACACCGAGGATCTCTTCGACGTTCAGCGCGATGTCGCCGAAAATATTGCGACGACACTCGACGTCATACTGGATGACGAAAAACGCAACCGTATGCTGGCCAGCGGCACGCGAAACGTCGAGGCATTTGAAGCTTATTCAAAGGGTTGGGATCTGTATGGTAAAGCGCATTCCAGGGAGCCCGAAAATTTGGTCACACTCGCGGAGGCCAACGTGTATTTTGAGCGGGCGATGGAGCTCGAACCTGGATATGCCAAAGCGGCAATCATGCATGCAGATCGATATGCCCACCGACTGCTTGACGGCCAAGCAAGAATCGTCGGTGGCTCTGACGAGCTGGATACGGCCGAAGCTTTCTCATTCCTGCGCCGGGACTTTGGAATCGCGGTAACCAATGCGCCAGATCCAGCTTCCCGTGTCGTTGCAGAGCTCAACCGGGAGTTTTTCGCGCCGCATTGGCATCGAATACCCGGACTGATTGAACAGCTCAAAGCACTTGTTGGTCCGGACGTCCCGCTGCCCGAAAGTACTGTCTGGCTGCAAGAGATACTGTTTCTGAACGGCGCACTTGATTTAGCCGAAAAATTCGCTCGCCATTACAACCAGGCGGATCCTTTGAACCGGGCCGGCTGGAATGACACCCTTGAGCTACACATAAGAAGGAATGAATGGGAGGCTGCAGGTGAGCTCATTGAATGGATGCGCCGTAACCTGGGGGACTCAAGTGGACTTCGCGAATTTGAAGTTTCGGCCGCACTATTGCAAGGCAATAGGGTCGCAGCCCTGGAAATGTTGCAGGGCGATTTCGATTTTGTTGAGGAATTTGCGTATCTCCAACCGATTCTTGCTTCGTTGCAAGGTGACCAGGAAAAAGCCATCCAATTTGCCGATGCTGTCGAAAATGCATCTGAGTGGCCTAATTATTATCTGATCTGGCCTTATTTCCAGCTGGGCGATCATAGTCGCTTGCGAGACCTGGTCCAGCGCGTGGATGAACTGACGGTAGGACCTACTATGTTAGGACTGGAGTTGGCTAGTAATGGTGGATACTGGAGCTTCGATCTGGACGATGCGCCGAATCTAAAAAAGCGGCTCGAGGAAGCCCAGATTGACCCTTCATCCTTCAAAGTATTGCCGATGCCCGAAACTGCGGATTCCGCGATCAACGATTGAGCTAAGTACCCCAGCCTTCGAATCGCAGCCAATACTGCTATCAAACGGGCAATTTAGTCCCATTCTGTGCGATCCGTCATATTCCATAACTCACAGGTCCGCCATACTCCCTAAACTCAGGAAAAGGGTCTTTTTCCTGTGAGGGAAAAATATGGGTGGCTCGATTATTCAAATCGCAATGGTTCTGCTCGGCGCCGGTGTCGCCGGTGTCGTTGGCGGGTGGGTGATTCGAGAAAAATTCAACAAGGCCACCGGTGCCCAGCCCGGCAACGCCGGGACAGACGGTAACTCGCAGCGAGAGCTAAGAGAAGCAGCACGCCAGAGAGACCAGCTCACTGCCGAGTACCAAAAATTGCGGGGATCGATGGAGCCCCAGTTAGCAGCCCTCGCCAATAGTCGTACTGAGCTCGAGGAGATGCACCAGAAAGCCAAAATATTAGCGAAAAGCGTGCTGACACTTCGCGCGGAACGCGAGACCACCAAGCTCACGGTGACCACCATCCAAAACGCGCTCATGGTTTTCAAACAGCAGACAGAAACGCTGCAGACAGAATTCGTCAAATCCGGCGATTTCTACAAAGGTGAACTCCGCAAGTCCTTCGAGAAACGCAAGGCGCTGGAAGTGCAGCTCGAAGCGTCTAGAGCGGAGCGAGAATCCGTTTCCAGCCTTCTAACGTCATCGCGATCGGAACATAATTCGATTAATGAAGCACTCGACTCGGCCCAGGTTCAACTGCTCCAGCTGGGTGTGCTGGAACGAAATGCCGAAAAATTAGAGACTGAGAACGCAAAACTTTGCGAGGTTGCCTCGCAAGCGAAGGCTGAAGCTGACGAAATGCGACGCGACAACGAGGAGATCCACTCACTCAGGATTCACAACAAGGAATTGACACGTGCCCTTGAGGGAATGGAGAGCAGCCGGCAGCAGTCCGAAGAAGATGCCGATAAGTATCGCGATCAAGCCGACGAATCCGAGAAATTGTCCGATACGTTGCGCCTGAAGCTGGACGACCTGCAGAAAAACTTCGCGGATATCGAACAGAAGCAATCCGCGGCGATCAAGGATGCCCGACAGTCGAAAGTGGTTCCGATTTCAGACGCGCCACCGCCCAATTCCGAGGACATGGACGACCTGCAACAAATCGTCGGCGTTGGCAAAGCCTTCGAACTAACATTGCACGAACTCGGTATCTACAATTTTAAGCAGATCGCCGCATTCGACCTCGGAGATATCGCACGAGTCAACGCGGAACTAAAGGACTTCAAAGGCCGAATGGAGCAAGACGACTGGATCGGCCAGGCAAAAGACCTGCACTTCAAGAAATACGGTAAGACCGCCTAATAAGCGACAAAACCTTCCCTCTGTTGGTGTACGCTTCGTTACGGATAATAACGAAGGGGAACAGCACCATGGACTTTCTCAAAGTACTCGCTCCCAACATTCACTGGGCCATGCGCTTGTCACTGGCCGCTACATTCGTTTATCACGGTGTCGGGAAGTTTCCGATCGAGGGACCCGCGATGGGTTTGCCGACGCCCGTGGTCTGGGCTCTCGCGCTGGGTGAAATTGCAGCCGGCCTCATGTTGATTGCTGGTGCTTTTGGCAAGGAAATGCTCACGCGTCTCGCCGGCCTGATTGTCGTAGTCACCATGATCGGCGCCATCGTGATCGTGCATGCCAAGAATGGCTTCAACGTCATGAGCGGCGGTATGGAGTTTCAACTCCTGATGATCGCAGTTGGCCTATACTTTGCCGCGAAAGGCAACGATGTCTGATTCGTTTTTTGCGGAGCTCCGGCGCCGCAATGTTTTTCGTGTCAGCATCGGCTACACCATCATGGCCTGGCTGCTATTGCAGGTCGTGGAAGTCTTTGCGTCGATCATCAATACCCCGGATTGGGTGCCACAATCCATTCTCCTGCTACTGGGTATCGGATTTCCGATCGCTATTTTCTTTGCATGGGCATACGAGCTAACGCCCGACGGCCTCAAGCGTGAAACCGAAGTCGATCGCTCGCAATCAATAACGCGCAAGACAGGTCGCAAACTCGATTTCGTAATCATCGGAGTGCTGATCGTCGCGGTGGGTTGGCTCGGTTTCGACAAGCTTGGAATCGATACGCCGGAAGAATCCGAAGAGTCTGTCGCCGAAATTATTGATGAGACGCCGTCGATTGCGGTGCTGCCCTTTGCCAATATGAGCGCCGATGCCGACAGCGTCTATTTCTCGGACGGTCTCGCCGATACGCTGTTGCACATGCTGGCGCAGATTAAGGAATTGCGAGTTGCCGCTCGTACATCGTCGTTCCAGTTTCGCGATAAATCGATGGATGTCGCGGATATTGGCAAGCAACTCAATGTCGGCACATTACTCGAAGGCAGTGTGCAACGATCCGGTGACAAGATTCGCGTCACGGCACAGCTTATCGATGTCAGCAATGGCTACCATCTCTGGTCAGGAAACTTTGATCGCGATCTCAAGGACGTCTTCGCAATACAGGATGAGATTGCAGCAGAAGTAGTGGACGCGTTGAAGTTGTCCTTGCTCGGCGAGTCAGCCGAGACGTTGCAAGTGCACGCCACCGAAAATCTCGCGGCGTATACGCAGTACCTGCTTGGTTTGAATAACATGGAGAACAATACTTTCGATTCATACACCAGCGCCGTCAATCACCTGCAGAACGCTATCGAGATTGACCCCGAGTACGCGCCCGCCTACGCCTTGCTCGCAAGGGCTTTCTACGGGTTACAGGACACCGGGGCGATAGGCAGGGACGAGGGAATCGCGGAAGCACGCGCCGCTGCCACACGCGCACTGGAATTATCGCCGAATTCGTCGGAGGCGCTATCGGTGCTGGGAATCATTGAGCTGGTCAACACCAATAACGAGGTTGCCGAACACCTGCTGCTGCAAGCGATCGAAAATGGCCCGAATTACGCGCCCGCATTGCAAAACTATTCGCGATACCTTTTTTCAGAAACACGCCTTGAGGAAAGCATGGATTTTCTGCAACAGGCAATTCGGCTGGATCCATTATCACTCAGGTCGCACATGATGCTGGCAAACGGTATGACTAGAATGCGCCGCTTTGATGAGGCAGCGGAAG
>Ga0255049_10000770_pt1 | contig 19042 bp, 14 predicted proteins | sample JV7_2_3_MG_FD_183615 | JGI IMG/M metagenome (GOLD analysis project Ga0255049, IMG submission 183615) | Seawater microbial communities from Jervis Inlet, British Columbia, Canada - JV7_2_3 | ecosystem: Environmental > Aquatic > Marine > Inlet | place: Canada: British Columbia | collected 2016-10-06
GATCGAAACGAAGTCAGAGCTCACGTTGGGCCACACGGCCGTCGATTTCTGGCACGTCACGGACAGGCCGGTCAACGCCCATTGGCTATACGCAGTGGATGCCGACGGGTTTTATGACCTGCTTGTTGGGATGCTTGCCCGCTTCGGTGGAACTACGTGATGCCTTCGATTGTTGTCATCGGTTCGGTCAACCTCGATCTCGTCGCCACGGTCGAAAGACTGCCAGCACCCGGCGAGACCGTTACCGGTGCTGAACTCAACCGTTTCCCGGGTGGCAAGGGTGCGAATCAGGCGCTGGCAGCAAGGCGTCTGGGCGCCGAGGTCAAATTGCTGGCATGTGTCGGTCGTGATGCGGCAGCCGACGAGGCGCTCGCGCTATTGCATGACGGTGGCGTGGATCTCGGCGCTTGTCAGCATGTCGATGACGCACCAACCGGCACAGCATTGATTGCCGTCGCCCCCTCGGGTGAGAACCATATCGTTGTTGCACCGGGCGCGAACAGACAACTCACGCCGGAGTCGCTGCAACTACCCGCTGCCGACGCCCTGATTTGCCAACTGGAGGTGCCGACCGACGCGGTTGCCAAAGCGGCGCAGGAATTCGTTGGTTTTTTCTGCGTCAATCTCGCGCCGGCAACGCATGTCGATGTGTCGGTATTGCAGCGCGCGGACCTGGTCATCGTCAATGAGTCTGAAGCGGCCTGGTATGGCGATAGCCTGAGCGCCTGTACAGGCATTGTCGCGACGACTTTCGGTGCGGCCGGAGCCGTGTTGTCACTTCAGGGAAACGACATAGCCCGTACAAAACCGCCCAGAGTGGAGGCGGTCGATACAACCGCTGCCGGCGATGCTTTTACTGCCGCCCTGACGGTCGCGTTGGTCGAGGGCCAGAGTCCCGAAGATGCGCTAAAGTTTGCCTGCGCCGCTGGCGCGGTTGCCGCGACGAAACTCGGGGCACAGCCCTCACTCCCGACCCGCAACGAAGTGCTGGCGCTGCTGTAGTCGGCCGTCCAGACCGGCGAAATCACTACACGGCCAGTGCGACCCTGGGGGCTTTCGCATCCTCATGGCTCCCTGCGGTCCGCTTTACTTCGGATGCGAAAGCCCCCACGCCCGCAGGCCCTGCGATGATCGGGAGGGCGGCGGGTGGGATCTTTTTTTCCGGAAGTAAAGCGCAGCGTAGCGAGCCATTCCGGAAAAAAATGATGCCAGCTGCGAGCCCGTGCGTTGATTTCGCCGGTTTGGACGGCTACAGGTGGAACGACGACGGCAGCAGATCAGCCATCGTATAGGTATGCCAGTCATCGTCATCGTCCTTGACGATGATGCGGGTGTTCTCATCGGAAAATTCGTGAATGCGTTGCCGGCAACCGCCGCAGGGCGTGCATGCTCGTGTATTGTTTTCGCGGCCACCTGCTACAGCAATCGTGACGATGCGTTTGCCGTCCGCCGCGATCATTGCTGCAATTGCACCGGCTTCGGCACAACTGCCTTGCGGGTAGGCTGCGTTTTCAACATTGCAGCCGACGTGGACCTTGCCATTGTCATCAAGTATGGCCGCGCCAACACGAAAATCCGAATACGGGCAGTAGGCCTTTTCCCTGACGACACGAGCGGCTTCCAGGAGTTCTTCGTCAGTCATGATGTTATCCGTCTTTTCGCATCGGGTTGTTGGGGTGCATCGTCCAGTTTCGTTTCTCGGTCGTAATGGGTTTGCCGGTTCTCGCGTCGATGCCTTCGGTCATGGGGTTCATCGTGATGCAGCTGTCGACCGGGCACACGCTGACGCACAGGTTGCAACCCACACATTCGTCGTCGATTACCTCGAAGTGCCGCTCGCCATTAACGGATTGTGTTATCGCCTGGTGTGATGTGTCTTCACAAACAATATGACAGCGACCGCACTTGATGCACAGGTCCTGATCGATCGACGCTTTTTCGACATGGTTGAGATTGAGGTACTGCCAGTCGGTAACGCTGGGCACTGCCTTACCGACCAGGTCGCTAACTGAGCTGAATTTCTTATCGTCGAGAAACGTGCTGAGCCCGTCGGTTAGATCGTCGATGATCTTGAAGCCGTAAACCATCGCGGCTGTGCAAACCTGTACGTTACTTGCGCCGAGCGCAAGAAAGTCGACAGCATCACGCCAGTCGGTAACTCCGCCAATTCCGGAAATCGGGATTTTGGAGGTATCGGCATTACGCGCAATCTCGGCAACCATGTTCAGAGCAATGGGTTTGACTGCTTCACCGCAATAGCCGCCGTGCGTGCCCATGCCATCGGTCGTCGGAAACATCGTCAAATTGTCATAGTCGACACGCATGATCGAGTTGATCGTATTGATCAAAGACACGGCGTCGGCACCGCCGTCCTGGGCGGCTTTCGCTGGGAGCACGATGTTGGTGACGTTCGGCGTCAATTTCACAATCACCGGGATCGAGGCTGCCTTCTTGCACCACTCCGTTGCCATTTGAATGTACTCAGGCACCTGGCCGACGGCTGCGCCCATGCCGCGCTCTGACATGCCGTGTGGGCAGCCGAAATTCAGCTCGAACGCATCGGCACCCGTGTCCTCGATCATTGGCACGTACTTCGCCCAGCTTTCCTCGTTCATCGGCAGCATCACCGACGCAACCAGCGCGCGATCGGGCCAGTCTCGTTTTATCTGCCGCATTTCGTCGAGGTTGGTTTGCAGCGGCCGATCGGTAATCAACTCGATGTTATTGAATCCAATGACGCGACGCTCATTGCTGTGCAGCGCGCTGTAGCGCGGACCGTTAACGTTGACGATCGGTGGGTCTTCGCCGAGCGTCTTCCAGACCGCACCACCCCAACCGGCTTCGAACGCGCGATTGACGTTGTACGCCTTGTCCGTCGGTGGCGCGGACGCCAGCCAGAACGGGTTTGGAGAGCTGATTCCGATAAATTCCGATTTTAGATTCGCCATAGCGCCGCCTCTAATTCCCTGTCAGGTCCGCAACGCGTGATCGATCGATATTGCCGCGATCTTGCCGTGCTGCACAGCACTCACCGTCAAGTCATCGCCACCGGCGACGCAGTCACCGCCTGCCCAGACCCCGTCAATCGAGGTCGCTTGTGACTCGTCAACCACGATCTTGCCGCGATCGAGATTGATCCCCTGGAGTTCGTCGCCAAGCCTGTCGTCGGCGAGCCTCTGCCCAACCGCTTTGAAAACGACATCGGCTTCGAGAGCGAATGTTTCACCTGTTGCAGTAAGGCTGCCGTCTTCGTCGAGTTCGGTTTTGCCGAGTTCAATCGTGACGACGCCACCAGCGTCAGATTTTAGCCCGGTTGGCGCAGCCCAGTGGTGGATCGTCACACCGTTGGTCTTGGCCAGGTCCTGCTCGAACCGGCTCGCGCCCATCTGCTCGGGACCGCGCCGATACACAAGGTCGACGCGCTCCGCTCCAAGGCGTTTGCTTTGTACGGCGATATCGATCGCAGTCATTCCACCGCCCACAACCACGACATTTCGACCGACCGGCAAAGTGCTTTTGTCGTCCGCCTGGCGCAGCTCGGCAATGTAGTCGACAGCGTTTTCGACACCGGACAGGCTCTCGCTGTCTATTCCCAGTTCGTTGACTGAGCCGAGACCAATGCCGAGAAATACCGCATCGTATTTCTCGCGCAGCTCTGCAAGCGAAAAGTCAGCACCGAGTTCGACATCATTCTCGATATCGATGTCTCCGATCGAAACGATGTAGTCCACCTCGCGCTGCGCGAAGTCGTTGACGGTTTTATAGGCGGCGATGCCATACTCATTCAGGCCACCCGGTTTGCTGTCCCTGTTGAACACCTTGACCTGATGACCGAGCGTCGCAAGGCGGTGCGCGCATGACAGACCGGCCGGGCCGCCGCCGACAATTGCAATCGATTTTCCGCTTGCCTCGGCACGCTCGAACAGTTGTGTGGAGTCTTCAACTATCGGATCAGTGGCGTAGCGCTGTAACAAACCGATCTCAACTGGCTTGTCCTCGTGCGTGTTGCGCACACAAGCCTCTTCGCACAATACCTCGGTCGGGCAAACGCGTGCGCACATGCCGCCCATGATATTTTCACGCAGAATCGTGTGCGCCGAGCCACGAATATTGTCGCTGCGAATTTTTTGAATAAAGCCCGGAATATCGATGCCCGTTGGGCATGCGGTGGTGCAGGGTGCGTCATAGCAAAAGTAGCAGCGGTCGGCCTCGATCAGTGCTTCCGACCGCGACAATGGCGGGTGCAGGTCACCGAAGTTGTCATCGATCTCGGTGATGTCGAGCCTGCTGCAGCGAATGTCGTGTTCTGGCTTTTCCATAGTTTCTGTCTGCTGCGGCTACCGCTTAACCGCGACCGGCTCCGCCTGTTGCGCCTGTTTTTGTAACGCGTCATAAAACGGTGCGAATGCGGGCCGATCGACATAGCGCCCGGCACCACGCTCGACGTCGAGTTTGCCATCCGCGAACACGACCTTGCCCTGGCTAATCGTATGCGAAGCACAGCCCGTAACGGTCATGCCTTCGAAAATATTGTAGTCGACATTCTGCTGATGCGTCTTGGCTGAAATCGTTTTGGTCGCCTGAGGATCCCAGACGACGATGTCCGCATCGGCGCCCACCGAAATGCTGCCCTTGCGCGGATAGATGTTGAAAATCTGTGCCGCATTCGTTGACGTGACAGCAACGAATTCGTTCATTGTCAAACGGCCCGTGTTAACCCCTTGATCCCAAAGGACGTCGAGGCGGTTTTCGACGCCTCCGGTGCCGTTGGGAATCATGCGGAAGTCGTCTTTACCCGCGGCCTTCTGGTCCGCGCAGAAACAGCAATGGTCGGTAGCCGTCGTCTGCAAGTTGCCCGATTGCAGCCCCTTCCATAGCGCCACCTGGTGCTCGTGCGAGCGAAACGGCGGACTCATGACATGTGCTGCGGCAACATCGAAGTCCGCGTTACGATAGACGGAATCGTCGATCATCAAATGGCCGGCGAGTACCTCGCCGAATACACGCTGCCCTTCGTTGCGCGCGCGGGTGATTGCCTCGAGCGATTGCCGGCAGGAGTTGTGTACGACGTAAAGCGGTACGCGCAGAACTTCTGCAATGCGAATGGCCCGGTTTGCGGCTTCGCCCTCAACCTCCGGCGGCCGTGACAACGGATGTCCTTCGGGGCCTGTAATACCTTTCTCGTAGATATCCTGTTGCAGCCTGAACACCAGCTCACCGTTCTCTGCGTGCACGGTCGGAATCGCGCCGAGTTCGAGCGCTCGCGAGAAACTGTTCACGAGAATTTCATCGTCGGCCATGATGGCGCCCTTGTACGCCATGAAGTGCTTGAAGCTGTTGACGCCGTGCTCGTGCACCAGCTTACCCATATCAGCATGCACGGAGTCGTCCCACCACGTAATCGCGACATGAAAACTATAGTCAGCAACCGATTTCTCGGCCCACTCGCGCCATTGCGTGTAAGCCTCCATGATGTTTTGCTGTGGGTTCGGAATGACGAAATCGATGATCATCGTTGTGCCGCCAGCCAGGCCGGCAGCTGTGCCGGAATAGAAGTCTTCGCTGGCAACTGTGCCCATGAACGGCAACTGCATGTGCGTATGTGGATCAATACCACCCGGCATGATGTACTGGCCGCCGGCATCGACGACGGTGGCGCCCTTGGGCGCATCGAGGCCCTCAGCGACGTCTTTGATGAGCCCACCATCGCACAACACATCGGCACGCAGCGACCGATCCGCATTAACAACTGTGCCGCCCTTGATGAGTACCGTCATCGTTAACTCCCTAATCGTTTCTCGCGACGAAATAGTAAATCAGGCCACCCAGTATTGATCCCATGAACCAGCCGTAATCGTAGAACCAGCTCAGCTTGCCGGTTGTCATGGCAATGAGTGTAAACCCTACAGGGACCAGGAATGCGATAAAGCCAGCTTTGTTCCATGCCGGGTAGCCGGCGTTGTCCTGGTACAACGCCAACACGTCATAGGATTGCTTCTTAATTGCGAAATAGTCCACGACCATGATGCCGGCGATCGGGCCGAGCAGGCTGGAATAGGTAACCAGCCAGTTTGAATAAAGGCTCTCGACGCTGACATCGGTGTCCAGCCAGCCGAGTTTCTTCAGAAGCTCCCAACTCATTAACAGAATGCCAATAATGCCCGTCAGTATGACGCCTTTGTTCTCATTGATGTATTTCGGCGCAACGTTTTGAAAAACGTTGGTCGGCGAGACGATATTCGCTGCCGTGTTCGTCGAAATGGTCGCAAGAATGATCATCAGCATAGCCACGACCACCCAGAATGGGTTGTCGATCTTGCCGATCAGGTTGACCGGATCCGATATTGTTTCACCGACGAGGTTGAAAGAGGCGGCGGTGAGTACGACGCCGAGGCCAGCAAACATCAACATCGTTAGCGGCAAGCCGATGATCTGGCCCAGAATCTGGCTGCGTTGCGATCTCGCGAAGCGGCTGAAGTCAGGAATATTCAGCGACAAGGTTGCCCAAAAACCGACCATGGCCGTCAGTGCCGCCATGAAGTAGCCGAGGAAAGGTGCGTCGGCGGGCCGGTTGGCGGGAGTCGCAAGAACCTCGCTAATCGAAACCTGCGGCAGCGCCCAGACGATCAGGCCGATCGCAACGATCAGCAGCAGCGGTGCGGCCAGGGTCTCGAGGTGTTTGATCGACTCGGAGCCACGAATCACAACAACGATGTTGGCGACCCAGAAAATAAAGAATCCAAGCACCTCACCCGTACCGCCCAGGGCGGCCCAGCTATCGAACAAGGCTGAGAGCAACAGATGAATAGCGATGCCGCCAAACAATGTTTGTACTCCAAACCAGCCGCAAGCGACCAGTGCCCTGACCAATGAGGGAACGTTGGAGCCGATAATGCCGAAAGATGCACGCAGTACGACCGGACACGGAATGCCGTAGCGGGTTCCGGGATAGGCATTCAGCGTGAGTGGTATCAGTACAATGATATTGGCGACCAGTATCGTCCACAACGCTTCGGATACGGACAGGCCGAAATACGCCGTCAGTACGCCGCCTAACGTATAGGTCGGAACGCAGATAGCCATGCCGACCCACAGTGATGCCACGTTCCAGCGTGTCCAGGTTCTCTGCGCGGCCCGGGTTGGCGCGATGTCTTCGTTATAACGTGGGCTGTTGGCAATATCATCGCCAACGTCGAGCTCGATGTGTTCGCCGACCGTGCGTAACTTGCTGAGCGATTCAATCATCCGTCAAAGGGCCATAAGTTTCGGGCCGGCGATCGCGGAAAAACTGCCAGGTGTTGCGAACCTCGCGCACCATGTCGAGATCGACCTCGTGCACGAGCAACTCGTCGTCACCGTAGCTGGCTTGCGCCTCGATCTCGCCACGCGGATTGACGATGTAGCTCGAGCCGTAAAACTCACCCATGTTGTGCGAAGACGCCCAGGGTTCCTCGCTGCCGATGCGGTTTATTGCGCCGATAAATACGCCGTTGGCGGCCGCGGATGCGGGTTGCTCGAGTTCCCACAGGTACTTGCTGAGTCCGGCGACCGTGGCGGACGGGTTAACGATGTACTCGGCGCCATTCAACGCCAGTGCCCGCCAGCCTTCGGGGAAATGCCGGTCGTAGCAGATGTACACACCGAGTTTTAGATAGGCCGTGTCAAACACCGGCCACCCCGAATCCCCCGGCTTGAAAAAGAACTTCTCGTAAAAGCCCGGATCGACTTGCGGGATGTGAGTCTTGCGATACTTGCCGAGGTAGGAGCCGTCGGCGTCGATGACGGCCGCCGTGTTGTAGTAAACACCCGGCATCGCTTCTTCGTATATCGGCACGACGATGACCATGTTGTGCTTCTTCGCATACTCGCGCATCAGTGTGGTCGTATGGCCGTCTGGAATACTCTCGGCCGCGGCATACCATTTCCTGTCCTGGCTCGGGCAGAAATACGGTTGCGTGAACACTTCCTGGAAGCAGAGTACCTGTACGCCCTGGCTGGCGGCATCCTCGATGAACGGGATATGCGCCTCGATCATTCGATCACGAATTTCATCGGGCTCCATCGAGCCGTCACCTTTGAGTGACATCTGTATCAAGCCGCATTTGACTCTTGCCATGACAAACCTCTTCTTTTCAAGGTGTTACCGGATTTTTCGACCCTTAAGAGTACGCTTTTTCGGCGCTAAAAGCACCGTGTTGAAGTGCTGTACTTATTGCGATGGTTGGAGCGCTCCTTGGAGCGCGACTGCGATTCTGTGCAATCGTGCCTCGGTTTCACGTGGTACCAGTCGCGCCTCGAGAGGCGCTCCAACATGCCGTTGTTGCGAGCCTGTTTCGTCGCTACGCGTCTCGCAATGACCGTATTACCGAAACGACGACCAGGAGCCATGCATGGGTCCCGGGAGGATGTACCAGCCATTCCCCCAAAACCGGGAGAACTCCTCCACTAACTGTTTGCGACTCGCCTTAGTCGCTGGTTCTGTGCAAGAGCCGTACAGTTTGGTGCGAACGCAGGGCACGAAATCACCGAGGTCATCGCCAATCAGCATGATGACTCGATGCGTCTTTGCGATGTGCATCCGTCTGGCCAATTTCGCGCGATCCCAGCCACGTTCGCCTGCCAACAAGACATGGCCGGCATCAGTGTCGATACCTGCGTCGTGAATTTCCTTGATGACCGCGCGTCTTTGCGGACACGGATCCGGATCGCCGTCGATTCGCCTGCACGGTCGATTCGTTGCAAAGAAAACAGTGACCCCGGCTTGTCTGGCGGCAGCGACGAATTCGGCCACGCCGGGCACAGGATGTGCGTCGTGCGTTTGATAGTAATCGTACATTTTCTGATCAGTGAACGGACGCTCGAAGACCAATTGAAATGAGGCGCCGCCGACAACGGTTTCGTCAACATCGAGTATTACCGCTGGTGGGAGATTTTCGGCATGCTGTTGTTCCGGCATCGCGCTCCAGGACTTGTCGTCGATAAATCGGGGTAGTGCGCGCTCAGCAGACTGATAGACTTGCATCGTTATTGCCGGGTACTCCGCAGAATGTTTTACCCAAAGAATACCCAGATCTTTATCTGGCGAGTGAGCAACTGGCGTACTGGTGCATGCCGACAGAAAAACAAATGAAGTGAATATGAACAAAAGACGATTCGAAGCCATAACAATCCCGGTAGTCACAATCTTGTTGATGACGGCTTGCGCCGTTATTCCTGAGTCTACTTCAGTCAATTCAACCGGTCTCACTTTTATTCACCTGAATGACACCTATCGCGTCGGTGATGTCGAAGACGGCAATCGCGGCGGATTCGGTCGGGTGGTTTCCGTTATTCGCGAACTGAAGGAACAGGGCAGGGACGTGCGAATTCTGCATGCGGGCGATTTCCTTTACCCGTCGCTCGAGAGTCAGCTGTGGAACGGTCTGCAAATGATCGAAGCGCTAAATTTCATCACTGATCTTGCACCCATACATATGATTGTGGGTAACCATGAGACCGATCGTCGTACGCCCGAGCACCTGGTCAACGCTATACGTGCGTCGCGCTTTGACTGGCTGGGCGACAACTACCGCTTCAATACCGGCGAAAAGGACGTTGACTCGGCGCTGCAATCGGGTTTCAACTTCGAATATGCGGGCAGGACGATTGGTATATTTTCGCTGGCGCTGCACCATGATGACGGCGGTAACGACCGAGCCTATTTGCCGGTAGACAAAAACTACCTGAATGTTGCCGAGCGCGTGATCCGTGGTTTCGAAGCGCAGGGAGTCGACCTGATCATCGGACTCACCCATCTGCACATGGCGACCGACCGGCAAATTGCCAGGCTTAGAAAAGACCATCCATCGCTGCTGTTCATAGTAGGAGGGCATGACCACGAGCCCAAATTCAGTGCTTTGAGCGAGGACTCGGCAACGATCATGAAGGGTGCGTCCAATGCCCGCGCAATCTGGCAGATCGATGTGAGCTTCGATCTGGCCGGAGTGCCGCACATCGACGCTCAAATGCTGGACATGGATACCAGCGTCGCAGTGTATGCGGACTATGCTTTGATTGCGACAAAGTGGCGGGACCGGCTATTGACCCTGTACCCGTTTCTCGAGGCGCGCGTCGGCGAGGCGGCGTTCCCCCTTGACGCGACAGAAGAGACAAGCAGAAGTCGTGAAACAGCCTGGGGTAACTTTGTTGTCGACCAGATGCTGACGGCGTTCGGCGACCCCGCCGCAGACCTGGCGTTTATCAACAGCGGCTCATTACGCATCGATGATTACATTGCCGGCGACATTCTATTTGAAGATGTCGGCAGGACATTCGGTTTCTCGTCCTTTTTGCGCCACATGACGATTACAGGTAGCGAATTTCGCGATGTCATGGAAAACGGCTATCGGGGCGACGGGTCCAGCCAGGGCTATTTCCCGCAGATCTCGGGGTTCCGCGTGTGCGTTGACCGCAGCAGTGAGGCCGGCTCGCGTATTGTCAGTCTGCAAGTGCCGGTTGGCGGTGGATGGCAGGAAATCATTTCAGAGAAGGAGTACACGCTTGTTGTGCCCGATTTTATTTACAAGGGCGGCGATGACTATCAACTTCCCCAGGATCGACCCGTGTCGCGGCCAGGCTCCGAACTCAAATACCTCGTTCTGGATGCCATCGTCCGGGCACACGCCAATGGCAGAAAAATTGGTGAGCCAGTGGATCGCGTGAACCCACGCACCTTGGAGTTGGGTCCAGAACGGGAGGCTTGTTGGAGCCACCTGTAGGAGCCCACCCCGGCGGGCTCCTACAAGCCGGGATGATCGACTACGATGCGTTGATTCGCCAGGACGATCCCCAGGTCCGACAGTACGCCGTCCGGCCATTCAACGACGAGCGAATCAATTTGCGGTGCATTGCCGATACCAAAGTGTTGTTCCATCGGGCCTTGCGATATGAAGTTGCTGCCGATCGTTATCTCACGCATCTGGGTAAGACCTCCAATGCTTGCGCGAATTCGCGCTCCGGCAGCCGCTGTGTTGGGAGGTAAACCACGGAGCTTGATAGTCAAATAGTTGCCTGTGCTCACATTATTGCGAAACAATCTGGCGCCGTTCGGGCCTTCGTTACGCCAGAGAAATATGTCGATGTCGCCGTCGCGATCGAAATCTGCGCACACAGCGCCACGGCCCTGACCTTTGTCAGCAAGTCCAAGGCTGTTCGCCTGATCCGAAAATGTCCCGTCACCATTCGAAATAAAGGCCCGGCTGGTATCGGCCGTGTAATCGCCAATAAAATCAAACTGCCAGCCGTTGGTGTGATACAGGTCAAGATTGCCATCGTTGTTCAGGTCGGCCATGCATGCCGCCCATCCCCAGCCTCCGTCTGCGATGCCCGCGGTATCGGTCACGTCGACAAACGTCCCGCCATCGTTTCGATACAATCTGTTGCCGTTTTCCACCAAAGGACTCGAGTCGCGATAAATACTGGTGACGAACCAGTCGTTATCGCCATCGTTGTCATAGTCGCCAACGGCGGATCCCATTCCATTCGCATCCAGGATAACGTCGACGTCGGTAGCATTAGTAAATGTTCCGTCAGTATTGTTCATGAATACCATGGACGAATTGACGTCCGCAGACATCACTATGTCCGGGTAAAGATCGTCATCAATGCGTACAAAGGACGGTGCGAACGAATAGTCAACACCGTCGATCAGGACTTCGGGATCGGGCAGTGTAATGATGCTCGGTGAAATGCCGGCTTCTACGCTGGCACTAACGAAACGAATTTGTGCTGCTGTGCTTTCATTGCGCCACAAGTGCTCCGTATCGCCGGGGTCCAGTTCGGATCGCAGAACACCCCAGTGTGCGAGCAACAGATCGACATCGCCATCCATGTCATAGTCGCCGAACGCCGCCGAAACCGTCTGTGTGGCACCCATGACGTCCAATCCTGAACCTGATGTCACGTCGGTAAACGTCCCGTCACCATTGTTCGCAAACAGTCGACACGGATCACCCTGAACTCCGCCCAAAAACAGGTCCAGGTCGCCATCACCATCCATGTCCGCAAATGCCGGGCCACTGTGCCGGTAGTTTTCCGTTGCGGACTTGGTGAAGGCCAGTCCCACTGCCGCGGCAACTTCGCTAAAGGCATTGTCGCCATCGTTTCGGTAGAGAAGATTGGGTCCCATATCGCCGCGAAGGACAAAAAGATCGATATCGCCGTCATTATCGTAGTCGCCGGAAGCGACGCCGCCTACGAAAAACGGTATGTCGAACAGGTCACCCGGGGTATCCGAAAATTCGACCGAGAAGCTTATGCCGGACGATGCCGTTACTTCAGCAAATTGCGACTGTGGCGCAGGCGGCGGGGGCGTTATGTCCGGCGACTTTTGTCCACCGCCGCCGCCGCAGGATGCGACGACAGACGCAATGCCCAGCAAGATCAAAAATCGAGTGTGCCGGTAACGCGACTTCATAGTTTTTCCGACATAGGCTAAAAAACCCCGGCTTACGCCGGGGTTTTTTAGCTGAAGAGGGCGGCCGCGGGCCGCCCTCGAGAACAACACATCTTACAGTCTAGAACCTGTACGAAAGTCCAAGCTGGATGCGATACAGCGTATCGTCGACATCGGTACGAACTGCATTTTCGAAAAAGATGTCTTCGACTACGTACACATCCGTTTCACCTGTATCAAGCTGCAGGGTCCGAAGGGCTTCCGGGACATCGCCTGAACTGTTGTATCGCCTCAGGTTGTTGCCATCCGAGAACATATTCAGGACATTTTCGATATCGAGAGTTATCGCTAGCTGATGTTCCTTAAATATACCGATCTCCTGGCTGATACGGATATCGAGGTCGCTAGACCACCGACCCTCGAATCCGTTCTTCGGTGCGAAGCCGCCGGCGTATTTGTTCAGGCCTGAGCTCTTCAAAAAGGCGAAGAAAGCATCAACGTCGGCCTGGTCAAAACGGTCATCAAGATTGGTTGTGAAATCATAAACCGGATCGCTGGGTCCGGTCGGCACGTAGATCAAGATACTCTCTTCATCGTCCGAATCGCCGAAGAGATCCTCAACCGTGTCGTCCTCATAGGTATAACTGAAGGGACGGCCGGAACGCCGCGAGAAGAACAAGCCGAAGGAGGTTGCATTGTTTTCACTCCAGTAGTGCTTGAACCTCGCCGACAACACAATGTTGTGCTTGCTGGACCAGTAATTGGGTCCGAGCGTAACATCATTGATGTTTATTTTCGCCGAATTCTCGTAGCTCGAACCGGCTGTGAAACTTGTCACCGGGTTGCCGACCTCTGAGTCCAGATAGGAATAGCCGAAATTCAGGTCGAATGACGTCCTGTCGGAGATATCGAACGACTTGGCTAGCTGAAACGCGATTGACGTAGTTGAGCCTTCGACGCCATTCGTCATCAGAAGGTCCTGATTCGAATTGCCCGTGTCATCACACAGTCCACCGCTCGTGCCGGCGTTGCTGAAGCCCTGACGAATGCCATTGAAAGTTGCAAGGCAGTCGTCGGTGGGATCCAACGGTGTATCACTTCCTAGCAACGGATCGACCTCGAAGAACTGCTGGCGCCCATCCGGGAAGGTAACGCCATTGGGCGTCAGCCTAAGGTCAACCCAGTCAATTGCGTTCTTGTGCTCCGTGTAAATGTAGTCAAGCCGGATTTCCCAATCATTCCACAAACTGCTGTTCGCTGAGGTGACGTGATGGAAACCTAAACTCCAGCGCTCGTTCGACGGCAGTTCGTAATTCGGGTCCAGCGCGGCAACCGATCCGGTATTACTAAGTGCTTCGTTGGCGGCCGCAATCTGGACGCAGTTCGGCAAGCCGGTGAACGTAGTGCCACCACTAAAAACGTCCAGGTCAGCATCTTCACACGGCTCATCCTTGGAGTCGAACGCGCCGGATCCGTAATTGCCGTTGCCAATTGCGCCGCCGAAGTTCTGGTAGGCATTGGCGAAGTGGACGGTCGGATCGCCACCACCAAACACTCCGAATCCTGCGGTGAGCTGGGTCGAGCCCCACTTACTCGTCGGCAGGTCCCAGCTAAAGCCGATGCGTGGCTGGAACAGGTCAAGTCCGTCAAAGGCCGAAGTGTTCGAAAAACCATAGCGCTGATCGAACACGGGATTGAAGGTCGGGTCGTCGCTGGATTTGTACTCGTCGAAACGCACGCCGACGATCAGCGTAAAGGCATCGTTGACCTGCCATTCGTCCTGCAAATAGAAGCTGTCGACATCGCGACCGAACAGAGCTGCCGCGTCTGACGGGTCCTGTGTGAACGAGCCGTTAATGTTAATCGAAGTGGCTGTACCCGCCTGCAAAGCAGCGATATCGTCAAAAACGATGGTACCGGTCGCGTCCTGGATAAAGAGGTTGAAGATTTCTCGCGATTCACGTTCGAAACCGAAGGTCAGCGTATGGTCGCCGAGGACGTAATCCGCTGATAGCTTGATCTGTTCGACCTCATACTGCAGGTCATTCGCGGATCGGCTAAATCCCGGGCCGCTCGTGAAGAGCGCATCTTCTCCTGCGCCTTGCAGGATGTTGATGCGTGCAAGCGGGTTCGGATCCTGTGCCTCACCGCCACCGAGCGGTCCCTGGAGATCGATCACGTCGGAAATCGAATAACTGATAACAGACGACAATTCGTCGGTCCAGTTCGAGAACAGGCGCACAGAGGTCGTATCTCTCTGCGTGCCTTCTATCTCGAAATTGTCCGACATTGTGAAACCGTTGAAGCTGTTGGTGCAGCAATCGTCCGGATCCAGGTTCTCCTCGTCGAGATCGCTGTACGTAAACTCGGCGCGATGCGAATCGTTGATGTTCCAGTCGAACCTCACGAAGATGCTCTCGCTCTCAAATGGCAGGGACCTGACGATGGTGCCGGGATCCCGGTTGTACTGCGTACGCAAAATATCCGCGATCTGATTCGCAGTAGTGACGTCAATAAAACCGATCTCATTGGCAAATCCGCCGCCCGTGGGTCCGGTGTTTTGCGTACCGACGTCATCGAACTTTTCGTAGGCGACGGTGAAGAACAGCTTGTCCTTGATGATTGGGCCACTGATATCGAAGCCATAAGTCTCGTCTTCGAAGGGATCGCTGAGAACAGTCCTGCCCTCGATCTTGGTTCCGGTCAAACCGTCATCGTTATAAAGGTAAAACGCGGAGCCGTGGAACTCGTTTGCGCCTGGCTTGGTAACGACGTTGACGGCGCAACCCGTGAACTGGCTGTACTGTACGTCGAGTGGTGCAAATTCGACGGATGCCGAGGCGATCGTGTCGTAGGGAACCGGGAATGAGAAACGGCCGCCTGTTCCCGAGCTGGCATTCAGCCCGAAGCCGTCGTTCGCGATAGTGCCATCGATCGTGATGGCGTTATTACGAGGGGAGCCGCCCAGACAGTTAATGCCCGGACCATTGCCGGCGCCGGAACGGCCGATGGTGACTCGCGGGTCCATGCGAACGATGTCGCGAATCTGCCGCGCCGAGCTCGGCAAAGCCTGGATATCCTCGAGGCTGAACGCCGTGCCGGGTCCAACGGCCAGGTCGGCCGTAGCGACCATCTTCGCCGTTGTAATAATCTCCTCGATTGCCTCATCTGCGGCGGCAAGCGGAATGTTAAATGAAGCTGCTGCGGACAGGTTGGTGTAGACATCGGTCACCAGCGCATCCTGATATTGGGATGACTGAATGCGAATGGTGTACGGACCACCGACCGGCAGTCCGCGAACGGTAAACGTGCCGCTGCCGCTGGTGGTGGTTCTGCGAACAGACCCGGTGCGCGTATCCGAGACCGTAACCGACACACCGGCTGCGGGCGTACCCTCAGGTGTCGTCACGGTGCCGCGGACGGCAGTGGTGATTTCCTGTGCGTTTGACGCAACAGGCAGGGCAAGAAGGACGACGGCCAGACCAGCCGCTATTCCCGTTTGCAGGAGCCTGATCAAACCTGATCGGAAGAATCGATGTTTGTTGTTCATTGTGGATCCCCGCTTTCTCTAAGTGGTGCGAAATCACCAGGGCACGTGTGTGACCAGTTGATTTCGCTGGATTTGGTGACGCTGCCAGCAGACGAAAAAACAGCCGGTCACGCCAGTTAATGGTTGTTGTGCCAGCTAATCTAGCGCAGCGAAAATGCTTGTGCAATAAAGGCTTGCGAGCAGGATTTCGACGCGAACTGATCGCTCGAATTTGCGACTCCGGCATATGCCAGAAACCGAGTGATGAAATCACCACAAGCTATTGTTTTTCAGTCAATTGGATTGTTGCCACGACTGGCCAATGATCCGATACGCCCGCCTGTTCTGCGGAATTGTAGCGTCGCGGAGTGCCGTCATTTGTCACCTGGGCAATATTCTGGTTCGCGATGTGCACCGAATCAGCGCGAATTCGCCATGTTGTTTTTTCGCCACGCGCCTCTGCATACAGGATCATGTCGAGAAAGGACCAGGTCTTGTCACGAGAGTAATAGGTGGTTCCACGGCAATCGTCGCAATAGTCGTTCGAAACGCTCCAGAACGGCCTCACGTACCGCTCCAGCATGCGTTTCTCGGAATCTTCGCTGCTGGTCGTATTGAAATCGCCGGCCGCAAACACGTTTCGGTCCACTGGCAGTTGCCGGCGAAGTGCGTTGAGATGATCGTACGCCAGCTCGCGCATCTCGGTGGGATGAAACGGCGCCGGAAAATGTACGGAGTAGCCGGTCAGCAGCGAGCCGTCAGGAAGCTCGAAGGTTGCCTCGATAACGCCGCGTGTGTCGCCAATTCTGTCCGGATAGTCCTCGAGGATCAGCGGGTGCAGTTTTGCCGGGCTTGCGAGCGGCAACTTCGACAGGAAGGCGACATCAACGCCACGTGCGTCCTGGCCCTCGATCAGAACCGCAGGGAGATAACCGCTGTCCGCCAGGTACTCCAGGCGCAGCCGTTCGAGTATGGCGAGATTCTCGACCTCCTGCAGGGCGATAATGTCGGCTCCGCGACCGTCACCAAGCTGTTTGATCGTGGCGGCAAGCACGGACAACTTGTGCTCGATGGCAGCGTCGCTCCAGTCCAGGTCCAGGCACTCATTTCGCCACGACTCGACCGGGATCGTATTGCACTCGGCGATGTGTTCCGTGGACTGTTTTGATTCGATCGGCAAGTAGGCCTTGTCGTCTTTGCCGGGGTTGTCCGTGTTATCGAACAGGTTTTGCACGTTAAAGGTCATGATAGTCGCGGACGGCATATCGGCTTGGTATTCGTTCAGGTCGATACGCAGCAGAATGGCGTTGCGGTCCTCGAACGTGACAAAAACACTCCTGCCATCCGGGCTGAACGCAACCGATTCGGCCTCGCGGAAGTCACCGGTGCTGACCGGGGCCGGCCTGTTTCGCAATGCGTCAATCCAGAGCTCATTGGCCTTGCGCCGATAGTAGTAAACGCCGCGGTAGGTGAGTATCACGGCCGCGTGGCCATCGGCCGACATATCCATGCCACTGGGCTGCCAGTAGCGGGCTTTGGTGGCGGGCGCGAACATGACGTCCTGGCGCGAGGGCTGCGGCAGGCTGCGGATCACGCCAAGAGGTTTCGCCTGCTGCCGTTTGCCGCTGGCCGGTCGCAGCGGTAACTCGTAAAGCAGCGCCGGAATGTCGCGTTTCGTGAGTACGAGAATTCGCTCATTGTCGATATCAACCGTCAATGCTTCAGCGTCTCTCGGGCCGTTCGGATACTTGTAATCGAAGCTCCAGGCAACCTCGGCCTCATCCTGATCTGTTTCGGGCTCTTCCACGACATAGACGGTCACGTCTTTACGTTTGTTGTTGTTGTCGCCGATGTCGGCCACAAGCAGGTATGGCTTACCAGCAAGGCTAAACGACGCGATGTCTTCCCAGTCGATATGTTTCGCACCGATGAGTTTGACCTGGCCGAGTTCTCTGCCGCGATCGTCGACGGCGTGCAGGCGTGGTTTGCCGCCGTCGTTAATGACCCAGAAAACATCTTGCTGTCGCTGTGAACGGGCTATGCCGCTTGCCTCGTCAATAGCTTTGTTTTCAAGCCGGCCGGCCAACACGGTTGCCGGCAGATGTTGTGGCGCCTGGGGCTCTGGTGCCGGCGGCGAGCAGCCCACGATGAACGGGATGAGACAGAGTAAATAGCGCATGGCCCCGATCGTAGCCATTCGTGCCGGCGCAGGCAAAGCGCGGCCAGGTCGCGGATTTTCGCATCTCCACTCCTGGTGGGTACAATGAGGTATGGCAACCAAACACATGAACGCAGCACCGGGCGATTTCGCCGAGACCGTGCTGATGCCCGGAGATCCGCTGCGCGCGCAGTACATTTCGGATACCTACCTCGATAACGCCCGGCGAGTGACGGATGTGCGCAACATGTGGGGTTTTACAGGTGAGTACAAAGGTCAGGCCGTCTCGGTCATGGCTCACGGCATGGGAATTCCTTCGGCCTCGATCTACTGCACCGAGTTGATTACCGAGTACGGTGTCAAACGCGTCATTCGTGTCGGCAGCTGCGGTACCTCACACCCCGATGTCAAATTGCGCGACATCGTCATCGGCATGGGCGCGTCGACCGACGCCAACATCAACCGTATTCGCTTCGGCGGCTACGACTATGCGGCGATCGCGACATTTGACCTGGTCAGAAAGGCCGTGGCCGCGGCCGAGCAGCAGAGCGTTCGTTACCACGTTGGCAATATCTTTTCGGGCGACCTTTTCTATACGCCGGATACGGACATGTTCGAAACGATGGCCAGGTACAATATCTATGGTATCGAAATGGAGGCCGCCGGTATCTACCCGATCGCGGCCGAGCACGATGCCGAGGCGCTGGCCATCTGTACAGTCAGCGACGATATACCCTCAGGAAAAGCGTTATCGACGGATGAGCGACAGACGACCTTCGACGAGATGATCGTTGTCGCGCTCGAAACCGTGATTGCCTGAGATGACTTGTCATTTCGCCTCGCAATGACTAGTTACTTTAGATTATAAAGTTTCACGCGTTATCGGTGCTTGCGAGAGCGGGTCCCTGCTCTCTTACTTTGT
>Ga0255049_10000772_pt1 | contig 19028 bp, 15 predicted proteins | sample JV7_2_3_MG_FD_183615 | JGI IMG/M metagenome (GOLD analysis project Ga0255049, IMG submission 183615) | Seawater microbial communities from Jervis Inlet, British Columbia, Canada - JV7_2_3 | ecosystem: Environmental > Aquatic > Marine > Inlet | place: Canada: British Columbia | collected 2016-10-06
CAACCATCGCACCTGCGATATTCACCTTCTGTATGTCGATAGCACCACCGGCGATTCCCCATCCCCAGGCATCGCGGAATCGACGCTCCATCGGGTATTCCTTCGAGTACCCGTAGCCACCCATCAATTGCAGGGCATCACCGGTCACTGAACGAGCAATCTCGTTGGCGTAACACTTCGCGATGCTCGACGCGCTGATACTCGGGAATCCCTGTTCCGCATCGACAGCGGCTCGCCATATCAACAATCGGGACGCTTCGACCTGCATCTGCATTTCGGCGAGCTTTAGCTGCACCGCCTGGAATTCAACGATGGGTTTGCCGAACTGAATCCGTTCCTGAACATACGTCGTTACGTCATCCAAAGCGGCCGATGCCTGGGCCAGCGCCATTGTGGCGTTGCCACATCTCTCCAGGTCGAACGCCGACATCAACTTGCCAAAGCCCCCCGCACCAACAACGATGTTCTCTTTGGGGATACGGACATTGTCAAGATTTACGTCGGACGACGGCACGCCACGAAAGCCCATCAAATGCTCCTGCAAGCCGAAGGTCAGGCCTTTGGTGCCTTTTTCAACGTAGACCGCACCAATGGATTTGGCACCGCTTTCATCATTTAGCCTGCAATAGACGAGATAGCCATTGGCATGACCACCACCCGAACACCATCGTTTGGTTCCATTGATCACGACCTCGTCACCTTCAACGATCCCACGTGTTTTCAGATCGGTCAGTGCCGTACCGGCTTGTGGCTCGGACATTGCTATCGCGACGACTTTTTCGCCGGCGCAAACAGCGGGAATTACCGAATCCTTCAGCGATTGATCTGCGTATTTTTCGATGGCACGAACCGGTCCCACGCAGGACTCGAACACCGGAAATGCAATCGCCGATGAGATACGGCCAAGCTCCTCGACAACCAGCAGCGCCTCGATATTGCCAAGACCCATACCGCCGTATTCCTCCGGAATATTGATGCCGAGATATCCCATCTCCCCATATTCTTTTACTAATTCATCAGACGGCGCCTCGCCGGTCTTTTCAATTTCCTCGGCGATCGGAACCAGGCGTTCTGTGGCATAACGACGCACGCTGTCGCGTAGTTCGGTCTGTTCTTCTGTGAGCTGAAAGTCCATTCTGATTCGTTCTCCGGAATGTCTATTATCTCTGGTCTTGATGCTGTTTTTGAAAGAAGTTCAAAATATCTGGGGTCAATGATATAGTAATTTGACACATAACTGCTGATAAGAATCGCATAACACGCAACCTGCAGGAAATAGGAGTAATCAGTGTCCAGCGCATACATAGTTGATGCCGTGCGAACGGCCGGTGGCAAACGCAAAGGTCGTTTGTCAGGTATTCATGCGGCCGACCTCGGCGCAATCAGCCTAAATGCACTCGTCGACCGCAGCGGTATCGAAGCTTCAATTGTGGAGGACGTCATCATGGGATGCGTCACACAAGCGGGTGAGCAGTCGAATCACGTCGGCCGCAACTGTGTTCTGGCATCAAATCTGCCCGATAGCGTGCCGGCGGTGTCGATAGACAGGCAATGCGGCTCCTCGCAACAGGCGGTGCATTTCGCGGCACAAGGGGTGATGTCAGGGACGCAGGATGTCGTCATTGCGGCAGGTGTAGAGAGCATGACGCGTGCGCCAATGTTCAGCGCAGCATTGCGCGATGAAGGCAAGGACTGTTTAAGCGACGCGATCAAGCAGCGTTACGGCGTTAAGTTTTTTACCCAGTTCGTCGGTGCCGAAATGATGGCCGAGAAACACGGCTTCTCGAGGGAGGAGATGGATGAATTTGCGGTTCAAAGCCATCTCAAAGCCGCAGCAGCCAGAGATGCCAAAGCGTTTGAAAATGAAATCGCAGCGGTCGACGTCACACTCGAAGACGGCACGTCTGTCTGTCACGATGCCGATGAGGGTATCCGAGACGATTCCTCTACAGCAGCCCTCGCCGGTCTCAACCCTATAACCGAGGGTGGCTCGATTACGGCCGGCAACGCCAGTCAGATTTGCGACGGTAGCTCGGCTGTTCTAGTGGTCTCCGAGCGGGCATTGAAAGAATACTCACTGGAACCACTTGCACGTATCGTCACCTTAACGGTGACGGCTGGCGATCCCGTGATTATGCTTGAGGAGCCGTTGTTTGCGACCGACAAGGCTCTGCAACGTGCCGGCATGTCGATTGACGACATTGATCTGTTCGAGGTCAATGAAGCGTTCGCGCCGATACCAATGGCATGGCTCAAACATACTCACGCAGATTCATCAAAGCTCAACGTCAACGGCGGTGCAATTGCGCTCGGCCACCCGCTCGGCGCTACCGGAGCGAAACTGATGGCCACGCTGATCCATGCACTGCAGACCCGCAAGCTGCGTTACGGTCTGCAGACGATGTGCGAAGGCGGTGGAATCGCCAACGTAACCATCGTCGAGGCTCTCTGAGACCGGTGATCTTCTACCAAGCGACAATTCAGAATCCGTAGATGCACGGAACCGAACAGTAGCGCCAATGGAAATGATAGGCTCGTAGGATGTTTACATATTTAGATTCAACCGTTCGTGACCGTCTGGTTAAACAGGACAAATTGGTTCGTATCGATGCTGAGGGACGTGCTGCGGACACTCAAGGAGACCTTGAGCCCGTCGCGAATGCCATCAATGTCCTTGGCCCGATTCCACTGCCACTTGAGTGTGGACAGAACGAGTTTTGCGTCGACTGGTTCGTCTCGGTCCGACATACACAGCTGAACGAAGTCCTGCGCTTTGCTGACCAGTGGAGTGAAGGTCGTGGCCCGGAATCGTTCGCAGATTTGGCGTCATCAATGGCGGTGAATAGCATTCTCGTAGTGGGCGATCCCAAACGTTGGCAGAACCCTCTGGTACGCATACACTCCAGCTGCCTCACAGGCGACGTGTTCGGTTCGAAGCGTTGTGAATGTGGACCTCAATTCATGACCGCGCTCGATCGCATTGCAAATGATCCGGCAGGCGGCATGCTGATCTATATGTCGGGACACGAGGGTCGAGGTATCGGCCTTTGGGCGAAAGCAGCTACGTACCTATTGCAGGACGCTGGCGAAAGTACCTATCAGGCCAATCAGTCACTTGGACTCCCTGACGACTCGCGAGACTTTAGTGATGCAGCTACGTTGATCAAGTATTTTTATGGCGACCGCCCACTTCGACTCTTGACCAATAATCCGAAGAAACTCAATGATCTGAATTCGTTCGGGCTGAATCACGTCACGCGAGTCAAGCATGTGGCCGGGGTCAACGCGACTAATCACCCCTATCTTTCCGCCAAACGGGATTGGGGACACGTTCTCGAAGATGATGACCTTGCGCTTTCAAGAAGTTCCGATTGACCGAACCCGACACTGATTTGCGTTACATGCAACGCGCCTGCGACCTCGCGCTGTTGGGTCTGGGTGCGGTCGAGCCGAACCCGACAGTTGGGTGCGTTATCGCGCTTGGCGATGAAGTTTTGGCTGAGGGATATCATCAACAATTTGGCGGACCGCATGCCGAATTACTCGCGCTCAAGAAGGTTCCTTCAACGCACAAGAACGCGCTCAAGCAAGCGAGCTTATATGTAACTCTCGAACCGTGCTGCCACCACGGCAAAACTCCACCGTGCGTCGAAGCCATTATTAGGAGCGGCGTCGGTCGGGTCGTTATTGCGGTACGGGACCCCAACCCGTTGGTAGCAGGAAAAGGGATTCGGGGACTTCGTGATGCGGGAATAGTGGTCGATGTAGGCATTGCAGACAATCAAGCTAAGCAGCAACTAGCGCCATATTTCAAGCTCGTCGAACATGGTGTGCCATGGGTCATCGCGAAATGGGCCATGACCCTTGACGGCAAGGTCGCTACCCGAAATCACGACAGCAAGTGGATTTCATCGGAAGCGTCTCGTCGCATCGTGCACGAGTTGCGTGGACGCGTGGATGGCATCGTGATTGGAATAGGCACCGCACTTGCCGACGATCCATTGCTGACAGCAAGACCGCCTGGGCCACGTACAGCTACCAGAATCGTGCTTGATTCGACAGCGCGTTTGCAGATGGACGGCCAGCTGGCGAGAACCATTGCTGCGGCACCGGTCCTGGTGGTCGTTGGTCCAAAGGCTCGCGAAAACACACTGGAAAAAATGCGAGAGGCCGGGCTCGATGTCATCTGTTCAACGAATCCCTCGCCGCGGGAACGTTTTCAAGATCTCCTTAAGGAACTGGGCCGCCGCCGCATGACCAACATATTAGTCGAGGGTGGACCGACTGTTGTGGGAACGCTTTTCGATGCTGGCTTCATCGACGAAGTTCACGCCTTCATAGCACCAAAACTTGCCGGGGGTGTGGCCGCACCCACTCCAATCGCCGGGAAAGGAATTTCGATGATGCAATATGCTTCGACATTGGGTCGCGTGGTTTGGCAGCAAATTGAACAAGATTTCTACTTGCACGGAATCGTCGAGAAGCCGATTAAGTTCGATTAGAAACGAGCCGATCCTGGCCGATGGATAAATAGGCACCGATAGCTCAGGTGGTGCCCGTAGTTGTTGACTTATCAGCACCCCCGAAGAAACTCGACTCATAGGGACATTCGATTGCGCTATTATCCAGAGTCCACCAAAACTGCAGGATGTTGCAATGGCTATCGAATTCGAACTTAACGGCAAGAGTGTGAGTCTGGATGTGGACCCTGCCATGCCACTCTTGTGGGCAATCCGTGATGTCGCAGGGTTAACCGGCACCAAGTACGGTTGCGGAAAGGCGCTTTGCGGAACCTGTACCGTCCACATCAACGGACAAGCGATGAGGTCCTGCGTGCTTCCGGCATCGGCGGCCGAGGGCGCTAAAGTTACGACGATCGAGGGCTTGACCAAAGACGGCAACCACCCGGTCCAGGTTGCATGGCGGGAACTGAACGTCGCTCAGTGCGGCTACTGTCAGCCTGGCCAGATAATGAGTGCGGTAGGACTCCTGGAGCGCATCCCGAATCCCACCGACGCCGATATCGACGAGGCAATGAGCGGCAACATCTGTCGATGCGGTACCTACACAAGAATTCGCAAGGCGATACACCGTGCTGCGGGGGACAAGTCATGAGCGAACTTCGAAAAATCAGTCGCCGAGAGTTCATGAAGCGTACGGGCCAGGCCGGTGGAGGTCTCGTATTCGCGTTGACGTTTGCCAGTGCCTGTCAGCCGGACGAAGGTGCTGTAGGTCCGGCGGCGAAAGCAACCGCGTCGGTGGCGCCGAACGTCTACGTCAATATACGCAACGATGGCATCGTCGAGATCTATTGCCACCGTTCCGAGATGGGGCAAGGCATTCGCACGTCACTACCGCAAGTCATTGCCGATGAGCTGGAGGCCGACTGGGACAAGGTCGAGGTCATCCAGGCTATCGGTCACGAGAAATATGGGGACCAGAATACCGATGGTTCCACCAGCATTCGTAATCATTTCGATTTGCTGAGAAACGCCGGCGCGACCGGGCGCGACATGATGATCGCGGCAGCGGCGCAAATGTGGGCCGTTCCGGTAAGCGAATGTGTGGCACGCGAGCACGCCGTGCACCACGAAGGTAGCGGTCAGTCGGCCGGCTATGGCGAACTCGTCGAGACGGCCAATGGCATGCCGCAACCGGAAAGCGCCAAGTTCAAAGCCCGAGAGGACTACCGCTATATCGGCAAACCGATGGATACGATTGACGGGCTGGATTTCACAACGGGTCGTGCCATGTACGGTACTGACACCGTGTTGCCCAACATGCTGTACGCGTCAATCGAGCGCTGCCCGGCGTTCGGTGGCACTGTGACATCATTTGACGATGCGGCTGCACGAGCAGTTGCGGATGTGGTGGACGTCATCAGGATGCCCGAGCCCACCTCGCCGCCACTCTTTAATATTCTGGGTGGTATCGCCGTACTGGCCAGCAATACCTGGTCTGCATCCGAAGGTCGCAAGGCGCTCGAGATCCAGTGGGACCGCGGGGCAAATGCGGTGCACGAGAGCCAGGCGTACAAGCAAGACCTGATTGCATCGGCGTCTGCTCCAGGTACGACTGTTCTGACTCGTGGCAGTGCTGATGGCGAAACACACAGCCAGCATGAGGCGGTCTACTACACGCCGTATCTCGCGCAGGCACCGATGGAGCCGCCAGCGGCAACGGCCATAGTCAACGAGGACGGCAGCTGCGAGGTGTGGGCTGCCACGCAGGACCCGCAGACGGCGCGTGCCACGGTGGCAGAAACGCTGGGAATCGAGAAAGAGCAAGTGACCATGAATGTCACGTTGCTCGGCGGCGGATTTGGCCGCAAGTCGAAACCTGACTTCATTGCAGAGGCAGCCTGGCTCGCTCGTGAAACGAGTCGGCCGGTTATGGTTGCCTGGTCACGTGAAGACGATATCCGGCACGGCTATTTTCATTCCGTCAGCGCCCAGTATTTTCGCGCGGGCATGGACGCGGATGGCACAACCCAGAGCTGGTTACAGCGCAGCAGTTTTCCATCGATTGCCTCGACCTTCGCGCCGGATGTGACTGGCCCGAGCGGTTTCGAGCTCGATCTTGGCCTGCTCGATGCTCCGTGGAATGTGCCCAATATGCGGATCGAAACCTGTGATGCGAAAGCGCATCTTCGTATTGGCTGGTTACGATCAGTGTGCAACGTGTTTCACGCTTTCGGTGCCTGTAGCTTCGTCGATGAGCTGGCGCACACCAAAGGACAGGACCCGAAAGAACATCTTCTCGAGATGATCGGGCCGGCTCGCAAGATCGACCCGGCCAATGACGACGCAGAGTACACGAACTACGGACATGACCTTGGCAAACACCCTGTCGATACCGGCCGCTTAAGCGCAGTTGCCCAAAAAGTCTCCGACATGGCGGAATGGGGCCGTGACCTGCCTGAAGGTCACGGGCTGGGTATCGCTGTACATCGCTCGTTCCTCTCTTACGTTGGCGCGGTTGCGCAGGTCAGCGTGAACGAGCGTGGCAAACTGATCGTGCATGAACTCTGGATCGCGATCGATGCAGGTACCGTCATCAACCCGGACCGGGTTCACTCACAACTGGAAGGTGCGGGAATCTTCGGCATGAGCCTCGCTTTGCACGGAGAACTCACGACAAGTAATGGCGGTGTGGTTGAAGGCAATTTCGATTCTTATCCGATGATTCGAATGAGTGAGGCGCCAGCGGAGATTCATAGCCACATTATGGAGTCTGATGCACCTCCGGGCGGCGTCGGCGAACCGGGCGTGCCACCGATCGCGCCGGCCATCGTCAACGCGTATTTCGCGGCGTCTGGCAAGCGCGTGCGTGAATTGCCGCTCAGGAATGCAGGCCTCACGTAGGACCTGCGATTATTGGGACCATGGACACATTAACCATAACAATCGGTGTCAGTATTTTGATTTACGTTGTGATTGGCAGTTATGCCGGGCGCAACATAAAAAAGCTGGATGACTATTTTGTCGCGGGGCGGAGAGCACCTACGCTCCTGATTCTGGGAACACTGGTCGCCAGTGTTATGAGTACGTCCATCTTCATGGGTGAGGCGGCGTTTACCTACGATGGCCAGTTCGGCGCCTACATGCTCTTCCCGGGTATTGCCGTAACCGGCTACATGCTTGGCGCACTATTTTTTGGCGTCTATTTGCGGCGTAGCCGTGCACCTACAGTGGCAGACTTTTTTGGGCACCGCTTTTACAGCCGCCGTTTGCAACAGTTTGCCGGGTTCACCATCATTCTCGGCCTGGGTGGCTACCTGCTGATCGTGACTCAAGGCGCAGCTATCTTGCTGTCCGATATCACGGGTATCTCTTTTGTCGCAAGCCTGATCATCGCCTGGTCCAGCTACACGCTTTTCACGATGTATTCCGGATCCAGGGGCGTGATTATCACCGATACACTGATGTTTCTGCTGTTCATGGCGGCATCGGTCGTTTTTGTTGTGTATATCGTCGATGGTTTTGGTGGTATCAGCACAGCGATCACAGACTTGGCCAGGCTGGAAAGCAAGGAGGGCATCGCCTCCTGGACCGGAATTATCGGTGAAGGCACCAGCTGGGCAACACCGCTGGATTACGTGATTTGGGCGGTGGTCATAGATATTGCCTGGGCCTTTGTTTACGCCGTCGGCCCCTGGCAGGCCAGCCGTCATTTGATGGCGCGTGACGAACATGTCGTACTGCGCGCTGCCATCCTCGCCAGTTTCTGCGTGATCGTTTTGCAAATGCTGATCTATGGCCTTGGCGGGCTGATGAATTTGGCGAACCCGGATATCACTCCGTCCGAAACCGTCATGATATGGGCTGCCCAGTCGTTGGTGCCCGAATTACTGGGCGCTCTTTTGTTGGCAGGTATAGTGGCTGCCGCCTTGTCGTCAGCGTCTACGTTTCTTTCACTGATAGGGTTCAGCATCGGCAACGATATGGGCAGTAAGCCCCTGGCAATTACTGTGAGTGAAACCCGCAAAATCATGCTCATGACAAGTTTGATCGCCCTTGTCTGTTGCTATTTTTTTCCGCCCGACATTTTCTGGTTCATGCTGTTCATCGGAACCGTTTACGCGTCCAGTTGGGGTCCGGTAGGCCTGATGAGCATTTGGAGCAAACGCATCACAAAAGACGCAGCCTTCTGGGGCATGTTCTCGGGCTTCTTCATGAATGTGATACCAGCTGCTATTGATTATCTCGGCATTTATCACATGCCGGAATACTACCCGCCAGTTATAGGCACCGTCGCGAGCGTAGTTGTAATTCTTGTTGTTTCGGCACGCGGCACGGTCAGCCGTGAAGAAAATATCTATCGCCTGCGTTTACACCGGCCACCGCCATCCGACATCGACCCGGCTAAAACAAGAAAAACCTTGTTGGCGCCATTGGGTTTGGTTGTTTATGGCGCCGCGATGCCTTTTTTGATGTTGAAGTACTACGTGATTCCTTATCAAATTGGAACCGGCCAGATTTCCCCCGATGGCTCGGTGAACTGGAATACGGGTGAAGCGCTAATTACGCTGACTATCTTTATGCTGCACGTTCCGCTGGCCCTGATGGCCATGAAAGTAATCCGGGATCGCTATGACCCACGAAGCAATAGAAACCAGAAAATACTTCGTCGGGCGCTCTTGAGCGAGAAAATCTAACACCTTGAATAAAATGGTGGCCAGGGGCGGAATGGACTCGCTTCGCTCGCCCTTCGGGCGCACTGCGCGCGAGCCTCCATTCCGGTCCATGACATCAGTGCTTTGTTAGAATCAGAAAAATGAAAAGCACGCACCGCAACGTAATACACCTAGAACGGTCCGTTCACCAGCGACGGTGAATCCCAAAATGCAGCCCAGACATCGTCGTCACGGATGTAGTACACGGTGTTGTCGTGGATGAATGCCCGGCTCCGCTCGACCCACTCCGGATCGTTCGTACCGACGGATGGTGGTTCGATCGAGCCAACGCTATTCAACATGGCGCGCGCCGGCATATTCTTGTCGAGAATCTCGAAGAAATACAGCGCCGAGCCCAAAAACTGGTAGCTGCCGTCCGTGGCGAACACGTTCGCCGGGATCGTGAAGCGATCGATGCCGTTGATGTCCGACTGGTAAGTGAACGCGTGGCGATCATAGATCGCCTCGCTCCAGGTACCCTGGCCGCCAATGGTTGCCGTGCCTCGCGACAGCGGCTGCGCGATGTTCGAGACGTCGAACAGCTCAAGCTTGACGCCGCCATTCCCGCCCCGGCCCAGACCGAGTAGTAGATCGTCGCTGACCGGGTGCAGGAAGTCGGAGAAGCCCGTGACTTCGAGCTCGCCCGCGATGAATGGGTCGGCCGGGTTGGACAGGTCGATCGAATACAGCGGATCGATCTGCTCGAAGGTCACTGCGTAGGCCGTGTCGCCCAAGAAACGGACGCCGTAGAGCGCCTCGTTTGGTTTGCCGATCTCTTCGGGTCGGCTGTCATTCGGCAGCGTCGACACGACCTCGAGATCGGGCCGCGTGCTCGACTCGCGAAGGATGTAGAGCTGGTGATCGACGAAGTCCTCGGCTGTCCAGTCGAACTGCGAGGCGAGCAGCCGCAGATTCCCTTCGTGCTCGTTCATACGGAAGTCGGCCTGGCCGCCGCGCCAGACGGTGCCCTCTATATCCGAGGACCCGCGGTAATGAATATTCGTGCCTGTCAGGGCAAATTTGTGAACGCGCGTGACGTCCCGCTGCGCTGCCGTTTCCGGCCCCGTATTCGGCCTAAGCTCCGTGAAGTAGAGCGCGTTCTCGGAGACATACACGCCATAGGCATCCTCGTTGTAGCACGCGGTCGTGAAGTTTGCGGGATCGTCGATCGGCACGGCCGTGATGCTAGTGATAACCGGATAGTTACTCGTGTCGTCGCTGGTCGTGACATAGCAGTTCTCTGCTGCGACAAGCGCTCGGGTTTGGCCCGAGATCGTGATTTTCGGTAAGAGGTCGTCCATCGTCGTGCTTGCGAGCAACGCCTGATTCTCTGCCTGCTGTTCGGCCGTTGTCACATAATAGTGAAGGCCCTCGATCCAGGGCGTGTAGCGGCTGACGATGTAGACCGTGTTACCGATGCGCCGGCTCTCGACGAATATTCCGTCGATGCTCGCCTCGATCTCGAGCCCCGGATTGCCCGCATCGCTCACATCGTAGACACGAAAGCCAAGTTTCTCGGGCGCCCAGATCGCGAAGTCTGCCCACAGCTCACCGTAACTGCCGTATATCATCTGTCCGGTCAGCGCGAACATCTTGCCGCCCTCGAAATACATACCCTGTACGGAGATGTCATCCTCGAGCGGGATCGTGCTGACGGGCTCCGCCACGCCATTCGCCGGGTCCGTAGCGAGGATGCGGATCGAGCGCTCGGCCGCCGGTGCCGGATCACCAACAGGCTCTTGCGCGTTCGCCAGGATGAAGCAGCAGTGGAAAAACCGCTGCGGCGCAACGAACAGGTGCTCACCGTCGTAGCGCACGGCATCGAGCTCGTCGACATTCAGCTCCTGCGTATAAGTGCCGGTGAAGTTGGCATCCTGCGCCGCGCCGGGGAGCGCGAGCTGCTCGGCGCTGCTTATCTGCGAGAGCCCGTCCTTGATGGAGGCCTCGAAGGCAACCAGATCCGTGACCGGGCTCAAGAGGCCGACCGGCTGGGGATCTGGCGGGTTGTTGGATCCCGAGTCGGAAGAACCGCAACCGGCGATGGCCAGAAGCACAAGACCGGAAAGAATCAATGTGAAGCTCTTCATTGCGTATTCTCCTCTTTTGTCCATGGTCCAATCCTATGCCGGGCAGCCCGTGGTGTCTGTTGAGATATTCCGTAACATTGTGAGAATTTGTAATCGCCATGCTTTACATTTTTCGACAAATTGCATACACCTTTAATACCGGCCGGGAATGCCGGCTTGCGACACTTACTGCGTGTGCATGAAATGGCTGGAGGCGTGCCCGGATGATACGACGATTGACCCAGCTGGCACTGTTGCTGCTCGCCCTCGATGCAACGCTGTGCCAGGCCGAAGAAGAGAGCCAGGAAGTCACGGAGTCGCGCTGGCGGCTCGGCGCGGCGTTCGGCTATGGCGTCCGGACCAACCCCCTCGTGCAGTCCGACGATATCCCGATCATCGTTGACGTCGACATCGCGTGGTTCGGCGATCACTGGTTCTTCGACAACGGCGACCTGGGGCTAACCTTTGCCGACAGCGATGCCCTCACGGCAAGTTTGGTAGGTCGCGTCAACAGCGACCGCGTATTTTTCGGTAATAGCGATTCACGCTTCGTCGTCTTCGACCTCGCCGGCACGGCGCTGGCCGAGGCGGTCGAGTTCGAAGTCCCGGACCGGGATTACGCCATCGAACTCGGCGTGGAGATGCTGACCGACGGCCCCTGGGGGGCACTGCAGCTCTCAGCCTTTCACGATGTCTCCGGCACGCACGAGGGCTTCGAACTCTATGCCGATTACAGCTACGGCTGGCGCGATCAGCGCCTGTACATCGAGCCGTCGATTGGTGCGAGCTACAAGAGCGCCGACCTCAACAACTACTACTGGGGTGTGACCGACGACGAAGCCAACGTCGTTGTCCCGCCTTACGAAGCCGGGGCCGGGCTCAACTGGCATGCACGGCTCATGGTTGGCTACCAGCTGTCGCGCCACTGGGGACTCTCGCTTGTGACGGAGTATGACCGCATCAATGACGAGGCGGCGGCGAGTCCGATCGTGAAAGAGCGCGACGTGCTGGGTTATTTCGCCGGCGTGGCGTATCGGTTCTGAAGCGATGAGGCTGCTCGTTACACTTGCCCTGCTCCTTCCCGCGCTCGTCCTGGCCGAGGATCAGGCAGGCGATGACATACGCCTCACCGTCAAGCCTGTACTGTGCATCACCGACAATCGCAACCCGAGCTGCGACATGTCATTCCTCGTCGTGTGGCAGAGTGACAATACGGGTTATTATTGTCTTTTCAACGACTTCATCGACGCGCCGGCACGCTGCTGGAGCGAAGAACGGGCGGGCCGACTGAGTGACGATCGCATCGTTACTGAGAGTTTCAGTTACTGGATGACAAGTAGTGATCCCGACAGTCGTCTCGCCGAGGTCACAGTCGAAGTCCTGCGCATGGACTCCGACGACCGGCGACGCAGGCGCCGCACGCGCCACGTCTGGGATATTAATTGAGCAAACACGCTATCGACATATTGCTCGTGGAAGACGATCGGCGCCTCGCCGATCTGACGGCGGAGTATTTCGAGCAGAACGACCTGAGCGTTGTTATCGAGTCGCGCGGCGACCAGGCCTTGTCGCGATTCGCAAAAGTAAAACCGCGCATCGTACTGCTCGATCTGATGCTGCCCGGCGTCGACGGCCTGACTATTTGCCGCGAGCTGCGCGAGACCTTCGACGGCCCGATCCTGATCTTCACAGCACGCGATTCCGACATCGACCAGGTTATCGGCCTTGAGGCCGGTGCCGACGACTACATCACCAAGCCTGTCGACCCGATGGTGCTGCTAGCGCGCACCCGGGCACTCTTGAGGCGCGTCGAGACATTCGACAAGCCCAACCACACCGGCGGCGACATCATCCTCGGCGGCTTGCGAATCAGCCCGTCGGCACAGGAAGTGATCCTTGATGGCAGGCACGTGCGGCTGACGACCCACGAGTTCGAGTTGCTGCTCCTGCTCGCACGACATGCCGGCACGGTGCTGAATCGGGACGATATCTTTCGCAACCTGCGCGGCATCGACTACGACGGCCTGGACCGTTCGATCGATGGACGTATCTCCAAGCTCCGGGGCAAGCTCGGGGACTCGGCCACCCTGCCGACGCGCATCAAGACCGTCTGGGGAAAGGGCTACCTGCTCGTGCCCGATGCCTGGGATGAACCCGCGTGAAAAACGTGCTGCGCGAGCGTAACCGGCGCCTGCTGTTTCGCTCGTACCTGTTTCTCGTCGGTGGATTATTGATCGTCGCCGTCGTACTCGATTTCGGCTTCAGCATGGTGCAGTCCAGGGAGGAACCAAACCTCGACCGCTGGCTGGAATCCACGTTTCACCTCATCGAACAACGGCTCGCGGAAGCGCCGATTCAGCAGCGCGAGGGGATCGCCGCCACATTGGCCGACGAACTCGCCGTGGGAGTGCAACTCCTTGGGCGCGACGATGTGTACATGAACCGGACGTCGGAACATCGCCTGCCCGCGCTCGTCGATGCCGACGGCAACACGTCTTACCTGTATGCAGCCGAGTCCATCGACGCAATCATCCGGCTCGGGCCGGTCGCCGAACGCTCCGACAGCCTGCTCCTGAACCTGCTGTCGCCGCTCTTTTACCTGTCGATCTTTGTCGTGGTCGGCCTGTGGCTGCGGCCGCTTTTGAAGGACATCAACATCATCTCGGACGGCGCACAGCGCTTCGCCGCCGATTACCGCGAACCGCTGTCGACCGCCGGGCAGACGACCGAGCTCACAGCGCTGGCGAAGAACCTCGACGAAATGGCCGCGCGACTAAGCGGCGTGCTACGCAGTCAGAAGGAACTGATCGCGGCCCTCTCGCACGAGATGCGCACACCGCTCGCGCGGATCCGTTTCGCGCTCGCCGTAATCGGCAACCGGGACGACGAGGAGCTGCAACCGAGGTTGGTTGCCTTGAACGACGACGTACAGGAAATCGATGACTTGATCGCGTCGATGCTGAACTACGCGCGACTTGACCACCCGGACATCAAAATGCACTGGCAGGCCGTGCCGTCCAGCGCCTGGCTGGGGCAGATGCTCGACAAGTCCCGGAGCGACCAGATGCAGATTTCGGGAAACGCCACGGAGGCACCAGATAAGGTCTGGATGGACCCGCGCCTCATGGAGCTCGCGCTCAGCAACCTGCTCGTCAACGCCAGCCAGTACGCTGGGAGGCAAGTGCGCTGCTCGCTGGCACAGATGGCAAACGAATACGTGCTGACCGTCGAGGATGATGGCAAGGGCATACCCGAAGATGTGCGTGACCAGGTGTTCAAGGCCTTCACACGCATCGACGACAGTCGCAACCGCGAGACTGGCGGCTATGGACTCGGCCTCGCGGTCGTCGCCCGCGTCGCCGAATTACACGGGGGCACGGCCTCCGTGAACGCTTCACCGACCCTGGGCGGAGCCCGCTTTTCGATAAGCTGGCCAGCGCGGGAGAATTGAGTCAGCTGAGCCCGTCATCCACTTCGACATCTTCAGGTAGCAATTGCACGCCAGAGGTCGCTGCCTGCATTTCCAGCAGGATTCCGAAATCACAATCTGTATGGCCCGCATCGATCGCCTGCTGCACCAATTCGCGGGTAGCAGCAGCGACAGGCATCGGTACTCCGAGCTTCTCTCCGGCAGACAATCCGAGGTCCAGGTCCTTGCGCAGTAACGGCGGAGTAAAAGTCGGCGTCCAGTCCAGATTGACGAATGCCGGTGATTTATAGCGCGTGAACATCGATCCCATGACGCTGTTATTGATAAAGTCCAGCAAAGCACTGCGCGAAACGCCGCCCTTTTCTGCAAGCACCGTGATTTCTGCCAGGCTTTGTGTCACGGCGCCCAGTAAGACGTTGTGACAGATCTTGACCATGCGCGCCAGTTCGCCCTCACCAACATAGGTAACGCCTTCACCGATCATATCCAGATAACGCTCGGCCATCGTGAATGCGGCCGCTGGACCAGATGCCACGATAGTCAGGCGGCCGGCTTTAATGACCTTTGCATTGCCACTAACCGGCGCCGATAACATCTCACAACCACGATCCTTCAGGGCTTCCCTGACCCGTTGCGAGCCGGCTTCGGAAACGCTTGAGCAATCGACCAGTAATTTAGGCGCCCCGGCACCGCTCAATACGCCCTGCTCCCCGCACACAACGCTATACAGGTCATCCGCGCTGGACACCATGGTAAAAACCACATCGCGATCAGCGAGTTCTGCTGGCGTATCAACAATCCGGGCCCCGTGCGGTTCGAGCAGCTCTGCTTTGGCGCGAGTTCGATTGTAGGCGGTCACATCACTGCCAGCCTCCAACAATCGTTTTGCCATGGCAAATCCCATGCGGCCCGTGCCAATCCAGCCTAGCTTGTGTGACGCAGTCTTTTGATTATTTTTCATTTGTTATCCGCTCTGTAATCGATGTAACATGCAAAGAATGCAAACGTTTGCATACTATTATAGATATTCGTTGGCTTTAAGCAAGCCGGGAAAGGCCCAATACCGATCAAGGATGCAATTTTTGCATAAGAGGCGGCTGCACTTGACGGTTTTGACGGTGGTGGAGAGGAGGACTGCAGCGTGGATCTTAGTCTAATCAGCATCGGTTTGTTGGCGGCAGCCATGTTAGCCATCAGCGTAGGATCGTTCGCCAAGGGCATAACCGGGGTCGGCCTGCCGATTCTGGCCGTGCCGGCACTGGCGTCGTTCACCAGCGTTGAGGAAGCTGTTGTGCTGATGGTGCTGCCCAGCGTTGCGTCAAACGGCTGGCTGATCGCGACGCACAGAAAATGGACAATTTTGCGTGAACATCGCGGGTTCTTGTTGCTCGGAGTTATCGGCGGCGTATTGGGTACCTGGCTGCTATCGATTCTGGACGATCACTGGCTGAAGTTGATTCTTGCCATCTGGCTGGGTGTTTATCTGCTGCAGTACTTCTCCAAACAGTCATATAACCGGTTTTTCGGTGGCCACGGCGGCTTCGGTTCTCTGCTGGGTATGGCGGCTGGAACCATGCAGGGGGCCTGCGGGGTATCCGCGCCGATTGTTGCGCCCTATTTCCACGCCCACGGCCTCGTCAGGGAAACTTATGCATTTGCAACGGCATTTACTTTCCTGCTGTTTAGCGGCGCGCAAATTGGCACAATGTCGAGTCTGGCAATGCTGACGCCGGACAGACTGACCATCGGGCTTATTATCATCGCGCCAACCCTGCTATTCACTCAGTTGGGGATCCGCTGGTCACGCAAGATCGATGATAAGGCGTTTCACAACATTCTTCTGACGCTTTTTATTGCTATGGAGTTCAAACTCCTGTTCGACGTCGTGCTTTCACTCTCAGGGTGAGATACTGCCACTCATTGATGTCGAGCAGCCTGACCTGTAGATTCAACTACTTTTAAATACTCTGAGGGCATGGCTAAGCCTGCCGCTGACTCATGGCGAAACGAAACGTCAATATCAAGGATGTCGCCGCAAAGGCGAAAGTCCATCCGTCCACGGTATCTCGTGTTCTTAATCCCGAGACCCGGTCGATGGTCTCGAGCGCGGTCGCCGATCGAGTTAGCCAAATTGCGGCCGAAATGGGCTATGCGCGGAGCTCGCTCGCTTACGGGCTGCGCACGGGTCGTACGCATACGATTGGTGTGGTTATACCGGATCTGACCAATCCACTTTTTCCTCCGATTATCCGGCAAATCGAGCGGACTCTGGCAAATCAGGGCTATATCGCCATATTGGCGGATTCTGATAATAATCAGGACAATGAAACCGCCATTGTGCAGTCACTAATGTCCCGCAATGTGGACGGACTCATACTTGCCACAGCCCATCGACTGGATGCCGTTGTGAGCACTTGTGTCGAAAAGCATATTCCGCTGGTGCTGGTGAACCGAACCATAGACACGCATTCGGTTACGGCTGTCATCAATGATGATGAACACGGGATCGAACTGGCCGTGTCTCATCTCATCGAACTCGGGCACGAGTCGATCGCTTATCTTGGCGGGCCGCAGAATACATCGACCGGACATGACCGTTTCCTGGCGTTCAAGAGACTAATGAAGGAAGGCAGATTCAAGTCGCATGGCGATCTGATCCTGAACTGTAAGGCATTTACTGAAGCCGAAGGTCATAGAGGTTTCTTATCAATTCTGAACAAGGGCCGAAAGTTTACTGCCGTGGTCGTCGCCAACGATCTCCTGGCCCTGGGTTGCTACGACGCAATGGCGGAACTCGATCTTAATTGCCCAGCCGATATTTCGGTCACCGGGTTCAATGACATGCCTTTTATGAATCGCCTTTCTCCGCCACTCACATCACTGCGCATCCCGCACGACGAGATAGGCAATCAGTCGGCCCTGTTACTGCTGGAGCGAATTAACGATCCGGAGTCCCAGATCAGAACCGTCAACCTGCTACCCGAACTGATTGTCCGAGGGTCGACGGCCTCACCGAAGAGTACCTAGTGTGGTGCTTGCTGCTTACGCGCTTCGATAGAGCTTGGTCATCACAAACTCTTTGTGGCCCAGTGCTTCTGCGGCGGTCATCCGACCATTGGATGTTTTAACAATCATGTCAATCAGTTTGTCGCCGGCCTGATCCATCGTCAGTTCACGCGTGAGAATACCCGTGACGTCAACATCAATATGCTCAGACATGGTGCGCATGGTTCGCGGATTCGCCGTAATTTTCACAACCGGCAATATTGGATTGCCAATGATATTGCCCTGGCCTGTCGGAAAGGCATGCACGACGAAGCCACCCGCCGCCATCAGGGTCACGCACTCTGCCGCAGCGGATGACGAATCCATGAAATAGAGCCCCGGTCCCTTGGCCGGCTCTTCTGCCGGGCCGAGCACATCGATAAATGAAACATTCTTGCCAATCTTCTCCAGATTGCCAAATGCCTTCTCTTCGATCGTCGAGAGACCTCCCTCGATATTTCCTTTCGTCGGCTGGCTGTCAGACAGGTCCGTGGTCTTGTGGGCCTCGATCACCTCATCCTGGTAAGCCTGAAAAGTCTTCATGAACTTCTCGCCGACTTCCGGGGATGCCGCACGCTTTGCACACAAGTGCTCGGCACCAGTAAGTTCCGAGGTTTCTCCAAAGACACCACAGATTCCCTTGGGAATCAGTTTGTCGTACATATTGCCGACGGTCGGATTGGAACCGATGCCCGAGGTCGTATCAGATTCACCACATTTGGTGGAGACCCAAAGATCTGAAATATCGCACTCTTCACGCTGACGCTCCGTGGCCCAGTGCACAAACTCCTTGGCTTTGCGTGACGCCTCTGCAATGGTCGTGATATCGCCGTTTTTCTCGATGGCAAAACCAGCAACCGGTTTGCCGGTTGCTGCGATGCCTTCAACAACTTGCTGCGTCCACACAGGTTCGATGCCAATTACAACGCAGGCTGCGACATTGGGATTGGATCCTGTCCCGATCATGGTACGAAAATGCAAGTCCAGATCCTCACCGAACTGCAATCGCCCATATGCATGGGGCAGCGCCATGGTGCCCTGAATGTTGTTCGCGACCGCCTCGCAGGCGGCGTTGGATATATCGTCTAATGGAAGTATCGCAACGTAGTTGCGTACACCGACACGACCGTTTTCGCGTCGATATCCCATAAAGGTATTGTTTGCTGACATTCTTCCCTGCTCCCCTACCAACGCTTTGTCTTGAGATTGTGAACGTGTACGTGACCGCCCATGGTCACCGCTTCCACGATACGACCAATGTCTTCACCGTATTTGACGACGGTGTCATCCGGCGCGAGATCGCTTAGGGCGA
>Ga0255049_10000774_pt1 | contig 19008 bp, 18 predicted proteins | sample JV7_2_3_MG_FD_183615 | JGI IMG/M metagenome (GOLD analysis project Ga0255049, IMG submission 183615) | Seawater microbial communities from Jervis Inlet, British Columbia, Canada - JV7_2_3 | ecosystem: Environmental > Aquatic > Marine > Inlet | place: Canada: British Columbia | collected 2016-10-06
CGTTCATAGAGGAGATAGACACGCTGCGTGATCGAGGGCCCGGGCGGGTCAGCCCAATCGGAGTCCCCCGGATCATTCCCAACATGGCGGCGGGTCTGGTATCGATCGAGCACGGCCTGACCGGACCGGTCTCTTGTGTGGTAACGGCGTGCAGCGCCTCGGCCAACGCCATCGGGGACGCAACGGAGTTGATCCGGAGGGGTGCCGCCGATGTCATGGTCGCCGGGGGAGCGGAGGCTGCGATCACGACATTTGGGGTGGCCACATTCGCACAGGCGAGGGCCCTTTCGATGCGCAACGACGACCCGGAGTCTGCATCACGGCCGTTCGACGCCGAGCGTGATGGATTCGTCATGGGCGAGGGTGGAGCCGTACTCGTGCTCGAGTCGCTGGAACACGCAGATGCACGTGGAGTCAGGCCGCTCGCCGAGGTCACGGGTTATGGCATGTCTGCCGATGCATATCACATCACCCTCCCCAGACCCGGGGGATCAGGGGCGGCACGAGCGATGAAGGCCGCCATGGACGACGCCGGTCTGGCCCCCGAGGGGATCGGCTACATAAACGCCCACGGGACCTCGACGTCAGCCAACGATTCGACGGAGACAGCAGCTATTCGTTTGGCGCTGGGAGCTGAAGCCGATACCACGCCGGTTTCGTCTACGAAGTCGATGACGGGTCACATTCTCGGAGGCGCGGGAAGCGTAGAGGCTGTTTTCAGCATCCTCGCGCTGGCTGACCAGGTGCTGCCACCAACGATCAACTACGAGACGCCAGATCCGGAATGTGATCTCGACTATGTGCCAAACGTGGCGCGGGAAGTCGAGTTCGACCATGCCATGTCCAACTCGTTCGGCTTTGGCGGTCACAACGTCTCACTGATCTTCAGCAAGATGTGACTTTTCACTTTGTCTTCTCACGCCATTCGGCAAGGCTGCGATAGACCAGCACCAGGACAAGTCCCACCCCAACCGTCACCGCCACGAAGGCGATAGCAGCGATCGCGAACGCCCACCCGTTGCAGGATGAGATCTGTCCCGCGCTATCGGGCTGGCCACAGCTGACAACAGTTACGACCCAGCCAAGGGTCCCGGCGAGGAGTCCGAGGATCAGCGAAGGTATCGCGATCCAGGGATTCGGGGATCGCCTCACGGGTGGCCACTAGGTCTACCGCGATCGTCGATCCCCGCCTCGTCGAGGATCTCCTTTGGAGCAAGCTCAGGCGGGATCGGGTAGGACGATCCGACCTCTCTGGGAGGATGAAAGGCGGTCTTTACCGTGGGGTCCCAGGCCAGGGCGGCGATCAGGACGCCCAGACTGACGCTGACGAAACCGCCGGGAGCCCCCATCGGGTACGCCGCGATGATGGCCAGTGCCGGCCACAGGAGTCGGACCGCCAGAAGACCCCCCGGGAGAACCCGTGAGTAGGCGAAGGCGGCTAGAGGAGCACTGAGGCCCACGACCAAGATCACCCAGGGTCGTGAATTGCTGGCGGCGATGCCCAGCAGGAAAGGTGTTCCGAGAAGAATCAAGGGAACCAGCACTGATCTCGTCGGAGGGCCGGCCGCGGCCGGGAGCTCGCGCACCCGGTTGGTAACGGATGCCGTGTTGAGAGACAGCCCGGCTAACGCCGTCGCGATGAGACCGATGATCCAGAGCAAGTCGATAGGTCGGACAATTGCCAGCAAGGCCGTCGCTCCAACCAGGACCAGGCCCAGCCTTCGGGCCCACCGGCCACCAGCAACCACTATGCCTGCCACCGACGTCGTCGCCACGCCCAGAAGACCGACGCACACCAGGAACACCGACGTGGGGTCAAAGGGCCCCCCGTCGACTATGAGGGCGACCGTCCAAGTCACCGCAGCCACCAAGGGCATGGCCGCCGGCAGAGGAGACTTCACGCCGGGGTCGGACGTGTGGGGCCGTCGCCGGCTCCGACCACCCTCAGATCTGACTTCTCGCCGAAACGGGGCGAGTCTCCTGGCTGCCACATCGTTTCCTCTTGCCATGTGCTCCCAGGGCGGAGGCTGACGATGGCGCCGTTCCCGGGTTTGTGGTCATGCAGATCGGACAGAGGTGATCCAACCAATCGGAGACGTCCCGCCTGGATCGGATCCTGATGGGACACGATCACAACATCACCGTGCGGATGCTCCTCATCCAAACGACGGGCGACGCCGGCGACACGATCACCCACGTCACCAAGACTCTCATCGACGAACTCGAGCTGATCGGGGTGCTCTAGATAGGCCTCCAACTCGCCGGGGAAGACATCCGGCAGTGACCCCCAAGGGTGACCCTTCCATCTGTCGGAGATCGACCACTCCGTGAGGCCCTCATCAACACGCACCGGCACACCGGATCTGGCCGCTATCTCCTCAGCCGATCGAAGCGAGCGCTCGAGGGGAGACGACCAGATAGCTACCACCGGCCGTGGACCGAGATATCTGCCCACCCGTCTCGCCTGATCGAGCCCATGGGGAGAAAGACCGAAGCCTGGCATTGAGCCACATACGAGGTGCTGCGGATTGTCGACCTCCGCATGTCTGACAAGGTGGACCAATGCCGCCATCTGCTCAGTTTGGCCGGTTGCCTCCACAATCGGGGGTAACTTCGGGGGCCGTGTGGTCAGAGCCAATCCTCCATGTCGACATGGATTCGTTCTTTGTCGAAGTCGAGCGTCTTCGAGATCCGACGCTGGTGGGTCGTGCAGTTGCTGTAGGGGGAACCGGCAAACGCGGTGTCATCGCCAGCGCCTCGTACGAGGCTCGCCGGTTTGGAGTTCATTCGGCTCAGCCGAGCGCGTCAGCTCTCCGGATGTGTCCGGATCTGACGATCGTTCCGGCAGCGCACGGGCGTTACAGCGAGATTTCGGTTCAGGTGTTCGTCATCTTTCGCTCATTCACTCCGCTCGTGGAGGGTCTCAGTCTCGACGAGGCCTTTCTCGACGTGACCGGCCTGAAGAATCACTACAACTCGCCTATCGAGGTTGGAGAAGCCATCCGCGAGTCGTTGAGGACAGAGCTTCGACTACCTGCGTCCGTGGGTGTCGCTTCAACCAAGTTCATCGCCAAGCTGGCCTCCGAAGAGGCGAAACCAGACGGACTGCTCCATGTCGCCACGAACACCCAACTCGAGTTTCTTCATGAATTGCCTGCCAGCTCTCTTTGGGGTGTTGGCCCGGCAACTCTCGGGGGTCTCGAGCGCCTCGGTGTGAAGACCGTGGGCGACATCGCCGAGATGCCGGGGTCGGCCTTGGCATCTGCATTCGGCCCAACCGCTGGACGCCACCTTCATGATCTTGCCAATGGGGTCGACCCACGACGGATAGAACCGGATGTGAAAGCAAAGTCGATCTCGGTGGAGCAAACCTACGAGGCCGACCTGGAAGGCGTCGAGGTGGTCGAGGCTGCTCTCCTTGCTCATGCCCAGAAGCTTTCGGGGCGTTTGAGACGGAGTGGGCTGTCGGCACGAACCATCACACTCAAGACCCGTTATGAGGACTTCAGCACCGTGACCAGGAGCCATACTCTCGACGGAGCAACCGACGGGTCTCGCGATCTGTACAAGATCGGGCTCGATCTTCTGAGTGGCGTTGACCTGACACGACCCGTGCGTCTGCTCGGTCTGACCGGCTCGTCTCTCGAGGAGTCGTCAGAACCAAAACAACTGGAGCTGGACAGATCTGAGGTTTGGGATCGTGTGGAAGATGCCATCGCCGAGATACGAGACAAGTACGGGGATCGTGCCGTTTCCCCGGCTCGATTGCTCGATCGACCCAACCCGGGTGATCCAGAAGATCAGGGTTAATTGTTTCGCAACTCGGTGTACTGTTGTGGTGGGCATCGAGCTTTGACCAAGCCCGGGTGAACAAATGGGCCTCGACGACAAAGAACAGAAGATCCTGGCGGACATCGAACGTCAGTTTTATGAAGAGGATCCGGAGCTGGCCCGCGCCGTACGACAGGTCGAGCGACCGGCACGGGTCGGGCTGAGGTTGTCTCTTGTGGGCGTTGTGGCAGGACTTGTGATTGTGATCGCATACGTGTCAACGACCTGGGTGGCCGTCCTTGGATTCGCTCTTCTGGTTGTCTCAGCCACTGCTCTGGTCAACGCTCTTCGCGCTCGAGGATGGAATGTTCCCGTCAAAGAATCGGACGACGAGCCTGTCGATTAGACAACTCCTGATTCGCCCGACGCTGACCTGTTCCAACCGGCTATTGTTCCAGTTCCCCAATCGACGCGCTCGCGGGCTGGCGCGCCGATCATCGGGAGAGGAAGATGGGCCCCTGCCCCGGGTCTGTTGGCAAGGTTTAGGAAGGACAAAGTGGAGCAGGCATTCACCGCCGAGCAAGCATGCCGACTCAGCAATTGCACTCATCACCAGCTGCGCTACTGGGACCGCGTCGGTTTGGTCGGACCTTCAATTCAAGGGACCGGCGGTAGGCCTGGTGTCCGACGTCTCTATTCGTTCAGAGACCTCATCGCATTGCGTGTCGTTCGAAGTCTTCTCGACAATGGCATGTCCCTTCAGCGGGTGCGCCGTGCCTGGGACTATCTGCGTCGAGAAGGAGGCATGGACGGTCATCTCTCGGACGTCAAGCTCGTAACTGACGGGCTGACGATCTTTCGTGTCAGCAGTGACGATGACGAGTTGATGGACGCCCTTCGTGAGGGGCAGTTGGCCTTCTTCGTTGCTATTGATGAGATCGCTCGAGAGGTTGAGGAAGATGTCACTCACTTTGAGTTGGATCGGGACACTTTCCTGACAATGCTGCACCGCGTCGAAGAGGATGTCAGCGAAGAGCGCACCGCCTACGGGGGCTAACCCCGTCCGATCAGAGACCGGGTGCTGATCGCTGCCTTCGCCCTGCTTGCTCCGTCATAACGTCTGAGTATCCAACCTTCGACCTCGAGGAGGTCCGACTCTTTGGCTTCTCCCGCTTGAGCTCCGTAGATGGCGGCCGAGTAGTTGACGGCCAGAGAGAGAAGAGCGGGATCAGTCTCGGCGGCGAACTCGATCGGGGTCTTGGAAGGGTGAACGGTTTCACCGAGGTCGGTGAGTTTGTCGACAATCTCGTCCCAGGCCGCGGTGATGTCCCCGTTTCGGATCGTCTTCAGACGGCGTCTTCTGCGCAAAGACTTGAGGAGGGGGATGACACCGGCCAGAAGGGCGATCACCGGAAACACGAGAATCCACCACCGGGGACCCTCGGTCGCGAACTCGACCGGAGGTTGATCGATGATGCCGGTCAGATCGCCATTCTCGGGTAGTAACAGCGACGGCGCCTGTTCGAACGCGTTTGCGTCGTCGCCGGGTACGAAGTTCGTCGGATCGAATCCCGCGGTGATGCTCGTGGGCAGAGAGTCACTCCGGGGAGTGGGATCGAAACGTACCCAGCCGAAGCCGTCAATCCACATCTCCACCCAGGAGTGCGCGTTCTTGTCCCTGACCTCGATAGAGCCATCAGCCATCACGGTCCCGGGCGTGAAACCCCACACGACCCTGCTTGGTATGCCCAACACCCGACCCAGTACGGCCATCGACGTGGCGAACTGCTGGCAGTATCCGATTCGGTAGTTGAGGCTTGTCGAATCGCTGAGCCAGTCTTCCAATGCGAGCGCATCGTGGCCTGTGGTGACGTCGAGCGAGTAGGTGAAATCGCCACTGTCCCGGAACCAGTATTGGAGCATCCAGGCTTTCTCGAAATCGGTGAATGCGCCTCTGGTCTTGAGTAAAGCGGTACCTCTGATGGCGGCAGGAAGGCTGTCGGGCAGCACGGTGTAGAAGCTGAGATCGTTGGGTTCGGCAATGTCTTCCCGGTCCAGAAGAGGTGCCTCGTTGAATAGCCCGGCGTCAGCCGCCCCGGCGAACATCGGGCTGAGTCGGCCAAAGGCTCCTGTTGCCATTGCGCCAAGATCTTGTTTCTGCAAGGGGTAGGTGCCCACCAACTGGTACTCGTCCCCAGGACGGAGTCTCGGGGTGTAGATCAGCGACGAATCCGTGGCGACCTTCACCGATCGTGGGTCGATGGCGCTGCCTGCATCGATGGCGACAACCGCCGCGGCGATACCCGCGGTGGGCATGACCTCGCCACGCAGCTCCTCTATCCGTATGCGCTGTGGGATGTCTGCCGTGGTGCCCTGATATCGGTGATCCGGGGCTCCGATCGTCTGTCCCGGTTCGTAATTCCTGATCGATGTGCTCGACCGGCCCCACCCAGTCCCGTCGAACTCGTCAAGGGATTCCATCCGCCAGTAGATTTGTTCCGGGGGCGGTGACCCTTCAGCCACGGTCGCTCTGAAGACAACGGCATTGGTGGGGCTGAGGAGTCGTTGTCGGAGATCGACGAAACGGTCGTATGCGATACCGCCACCACCGACGCCATAGCCACTTCCTCCCGACCTCCAGGGAAGATTGCCGTACTCCGATACTGCCCCGGCGGCGCCGTTGGCGGTGACAATGGCGAGCACGCCGACCAGTCCAGCCATGACCAGAGCAGTTGCCTCCGACCTTCGCGGCATCGGGCGGCCTTCGAGGTCTCGCGCCCTCCCAGCATCCCTATTTCGCTCCATGCCCAGGGCTGTGACTGTGAGGGCCAGCATGATTGCAGAGCCGAGCATCCATCCCAGTCCCGCCGGAGCCCGGTCGAATATCGCGAATTGGAGATATATCACGATCGAAGGAACCACCATGGCCGCTACCGGTCCGCTGACCATGCCCCATACATACAGGGCAGCAACCACCCAGACGAGACCGGCGAGTATGGCGATAACACCTTCGGTGGGAACGATCGGCGGAATCCCCGTTCGGATCAGACGCAAGGCCTGTTCCATTTCCACGGCAAGGGCCGACGGGGTGTCCATGGAAGGAAGAATGCCGGCGATGAGGGTTTTGGGAACACTGACCCGCAGGAAGAGAATCAGACCCGTCAACACGAATACGACCAAGGAAGCAAGACGGCTCGTGAAGAGCTGGCGAAGCAACCACCAGACCACTCCGCCGAGGATGGTCGAGGCGACGAGGATGAGACGCCATTCAGGAACCCCGAGCCCGCTCTGCATGAGTCTGCCAAGTCGCCCCAATGCCAGAGCGAGAGCGAAGATTCCGGCTAGCTGGCCGAGACCGCGACCCATGATGACCTCGTTGCGTTTACCCAGGCGTCTGCCCATTCCCCTGTTGGAGAGACGGTGACAGTGGCCACTCCAAGACGATGAAAGCCGACGAGGGTCTGGGAAGTGGTGCTCGACGCTCCCATCAGCAAGGTGGCCCGGTACTCGTTCGATAGGAGCTGTTGAACCGAGAGCAGGCTGCGGTCTGCCACCCCTGTGACCAGGACGAGAGCGCCACCTCCGCCTTTCTTGCGGATTCGGCTTGCCACCGCCTCGATGTCGATGTCGTCATTGGATTCCACCAGAGCGAGCCGCTCCATTGCAGCGGAGTACTTCGAGGCGTCTATTGGGTCGGGGTCTCCGGCCCAGAGGTCTGCGTCGAACCCTGACTTCACCAGATGGGTCACAACGCTGGCGGCGCCTGACACCGCCATCTCGAATGCGTCGGCCGACTCGTAGACAGACGGTCTGACGTCCAAAAGGACCAACGCCCGCGATTGCCAGGGTGTCTCCAGCTGCCGGATCATCAGCTCGCCGGTTTTCGCGGAGTACGGCCAGTGGACGCGACGCATGTCGTCGCCACGCTGGTACTCGCGGAGTGTGTAGAAGTCCTCACCGCCTCGTTGGCTGTGCTCGGGTCGCGAAGCGTTCATCGCCGGGTCCTGACCCCTGACGACGGGGAACCCGCTGAGGTCCTCGACCGTGGGGTACACGATCAGCCGGTCGATCGGGCCGTCGGCCGCAGACAACTCTGCGAGCCTCAGAGGATCTGAGGTGGTTACCCCGGCGGGCCCAACCCGGTAGACGCCCCGGGGGCGACAGGTAACCCGGTAGGTCGCCGATGCCGATTCGTGTCCTTTCAGCTTCGCGATCTCGAAGGCGGCCAGACCCAAGCTCTCCACCTCGTCGTGGATGCTCAGTTGGTGGAGGGGCCGCCGACCCCGGTTGCGAATGATCAGGGTCACCGTGGTGGTGTCACCGTTGTGCACGGTTGTCGAACCGAGCCGTCTTCCCATATCGAATTGCGGTTTGTGAAACCGCACATACCCGATCGCAGTCAACTCGGCCACGATGAAGAAGGTCCCCGCCAAAAGCAGCTCCGGATCTCCGAAGATCCACCACAGAATGATCAAAGCGAGGCCGGCACCCAACAGGGCCCAGCCTCGAAGCGTGGGCATCAGGTGGCGATCCGGGATTTCGTCCCAGGCACGCGAAGACGGCCCAGGACATCGTCGATGAGGTCGGTCACTGTCTCACCGCGCATCTGTGCCTCTGGCCGCAGGGCCAGTCGATGCTCGAGAACAGGGTGAGCCAGTGCCTTGATGTCATCGGGCATCACGTAGTCCCTACCGGTCGAGGCAGCGCGGGATCGGGCTAGGGCTTGGAGGAACAGGGCGGATCTGGGTGATGCGCCCAGCATCACATCGGGGTGGAGACGGGTGCCCTCAACCAGGTCGACGATGTAGTTCTTGACGGATTGTGAAACCGCAACCTCTCTTGCGATGGCAATCATTTCGTGCACCTCTTCTACACGGACCACCGGTTGGAGGTCGAGGAATGTCGACCGGATGCCGTGAGTGTCGAGCATCTCCAACTCCTTCTCTCGACCCGGGTACCCGATGACGACCTGCATCATGAATCGGTCTAGCTGCGCTTCGGGCAGTGGATATGTCCCCTCGTGCTCGAGCGGGTTTTGGGTGGCGATCACCATGAAGGGCAACGGCAACTCCCGGGTGACACCGTCGGAGGTCACCTGACGCTCCGCCATGGCCTCGAGAAGCGACGACTGTGTCTTTGGGCTTGCTCGGTTGATCTCGTCACCAACGACGATGTTGGCGAATATCGGCCCTGGCTTGAACTCAAACGCCCGTTTCTCACGGTCCCAGACCGATATTCCTGTCACATCTGAGGGAAGAAGGTCGGGAGTGAACTGAATCCTGTTGAAAGCGCCTTCGACAGATCGTGCCAGCGATTTTGCCAGCTGCGTCTTGCCTACGCCTGGCACATCTTCCACAAGCACATGTCCTTCGGACACCAATCCGAGCAGAATCAGATCGATTACGTCCCTCTTACCCTGGATGACGGTCTCGACGTTGGAAGCAATCTTCTCGAACTGCTCACCGAATACGTCGATATTTCCTGGGTCTGACTGGCTCAAGACCTTTCCTTCATACTGAAAGCATGACTCTAACTGCGGGGCTGTCTTGGGGGAGCTAGACTTTTGTACGGGGAATCTATCCGGGAGGACCGTCGTGTCGGCCAGGTTGGGGCTTGGAGGCCACCTGAAAGCACTGATCAGGGAGCCTGTTCTGTTGTGGGAGGCTGTGCGGGCGGGCTTTGCAATGCGCCGCCTGGGGCGGCTTCTGCCATCGTCGGCGTACCTCGATTGGCGTACCCACACCGCATACGGTGATGCGAAAGCCTCAGTCCCTTCGATCGACATGGTTCACTATCTCCGATGGCGCAGGGAGATGAGAGTGATGAGTCGGTGGGAGAGAGTGGCATGACCCCCAACCTCGCCAGCCGTCTCCAGGACATTCCGGGAGTCGCCTCGGTAGCTGTGGACCTCACCGACTCCGGTGGCGGAATCAACGTTCGATTGGAACCGGGCGCCGATGAGGCGGTTGTGATGGAGAGACTCCGCGCTCTTCTTGTCGCCTACGGAGTGAGATCCCCCAACCCTCCCAAGCTGCGGCTGGGACGTCCGATCAAGTATCTCGATGACAGCCCGCTCGATGTCGACGTGACCATCACGCCGATAGAGGCTGGTGCTCGCGTTCAGGTTGCCTCGGCCAAGGTGCGATCCTTCCGCGTCGTACCCGCCACCCCCGAGGCCCTTGCTCAGGGACTCTCTGACGCATGGTGCCAGGTCGTGGCGAAGATACCCGTCGAGATAGTCTCAGTGACGATGGGTGATGAGGGAGATCTCACCGTCGTGGCATCGGATGGAGAGCACGAGACGAGTGCCAGCTCCAACGTCGCCGGCGGTTGGGAAGAGGCGCTGGCCCGTGCTGTCGGTCGCGCCATTGGTGTTGTTGACTCGTCGGCTGGTGCTGATCCAGTTGCGGTCAGCTCCTGAATCCGCCCGGATTGGCATCTCCCAACACCGAAAAGTGCCCTCGGGCACTAGCCTTGTCGCAGGCAAATCGGAGAAATTGAATGGCGAGAGCCCTTGTCCTCAATGCCAGCTATGAGCCTCTCTCCGTCGTCAGCGAGCGGCGGGCGCTCGTTCTCGTCCTGACCGACAAGGCGAATGTCGTTGTCAGTAGGGATGAGATCTGGAACTCTGAGACGCTTTCGATTGAGATTCCCTCCGTCGTGAAACTGATCAGGTATGTGAGGGTGCCCTATAGGAGAACTGTCCCTGTCACCAGGAGAGCCGTCTTCGGGCGTGATGGCCACCAGTGCCAATACTGCGGTGGTCCCGCAGAGTCCCTGGATCACATCAGGCCACGGTCAAAAGGTGGGGACCACTCCTGGGAGAATGTTGTGGCGTGTTGCCGTGCCTGCAATGTTCGCAAGGGTGACAGGCTGCCGGCCGAAAGCGGTTTCAACCTGAGAAGCAGACCCGGTCCGCCCCGGAGATTCGCCTGGATCTACGCCTCGATCGGGTTTCAGGTGGACCCGTCATGGCAGCCCTACCTGTTGGCCGAGTCAGCCTGAATTTCGTTTTCTGTCCCGAAACCGTTCCTTTCACACCCCCTTGCCCCCCTCGAAGCGTTCGCTTCGCATCGTCGAGGGGGGTTTGTCCACACAATGGGAGATGGTGGGCCTAAAGGGTTGACATGTGGGGGGAAGTGGGCCATAGTGGCGATCAACCCCGGTGCTGAGGGGATTCGACGGTGAGGACGGACGGGAAAGATCTGAAGTGTTCCTCGGTGAGTACTTCCATAGCCTCGACGGCAAAGGACGGGTAGTGATGCCCTCCTCTTTTCGTCGTCGTCTCGAAGACGGTTGTGTCGTGACCAAAGGACAGGACGGTCAACTGGTCATCTCCTCAGCCGAGGACTTCGAGAAGAAGGCCTCCGAAGTGATGGAACGCCCCCAGGATCGTGGCGGGAGACGATTCTCTCGAACGGTCTTCGGTGGTGCCGACCTTCAGACGCTCGACAAATCCGGTCGAGTCCTGGTCAAGCCCGACCTTCGTGAGTTTGCCGGCATCGAGGCCGCTACCGAGATAGCCGTCGTCGGCGTATTCGATCATGTGGAGCTCTGGAGGAAGGACCTCTACCTGACCGACCGTGAGACAGGCGACGAGACCTATCGGGACGAGGAGGCCTGACCCTGACGTAGCTGCCTTGGCTCATTGCCAGCCCCCCGGAACCAATTGGAATGCCCCTGACTCCGCCCGCTTCTAGTTGGTACCAGCGCCCGGGGGGCTGGCAATGGACCAGGACCGGAGAAACAAGGACAGCGAGTACCACAGGGCGGTTCTGGTCGATGAGGTGACCGAGCTGTTGGCGCCCGTCATGCCGGGAGTCGTAGTCGACGCGACGTTCGGAGGCGGCGGTCACAGCCGACGTTTGTTGGACGAGTTCGGAGATGAAGTGACGGTTGTTGGAGTAGACAGAGATCCTGAGGCCTTGGAGAACGCCGGTGAGCTCGGTGTTGTCGCTGTTCAGGGCAACTTCGGAGACTTGAGCGATGTTGTTCTTCCGCACATCGACGAACCACCGGCGGGGGTCCTGTTCGACTTTGGGGTTTCGTCACATCAACTGGACAAAGCGAGCCGCGGTTTCTCCTACAGAAACGACGGCCCTCTCGATATGAGGATGGGGCCGGATGCCAAGCACCAGGCTTCAGATATCGTCAATCGTTGGAGCGAGAGCGAGCTGACCAAGATCCTCCGCGACTACGGCGAAGAGCCGCTTGCCCGCCGCATCTCCCGGGCAATAGTGCAGTCGCGACCTATCAATTCCACTGCCCAGCTATCCACCGTCATTGCACAGGCAATGCCTGCGGCCAGGCGTCGGGCGGGTCATCCCGCCCGACGCACTTTCCAGGCGATACGCATTGCGGTGAACGGCGAGTTGGACGCTGTGCATTCCGGTATCGACCAGGCTATCGACCTGGTACGAGCCGGGGGACGGGTGCTGGCGATCTCGTATCACTCTCTCGAGGACCGCATCGTCAAGCAGCGTCTTGTTGCCGGAGCCAAGGGTTGTACCTGTCCCCCTGATCTCCCGGTATGTGGTTGTGGGATGACCGCGGAACTCCGTATCTTGACCAGAAAGCCGATTCGAGCGTCAGCAGCCGAGGTGGAGTCCAACAACAGGTCCCGCTCGGCAGTGCTGCGCGCGGCAGAAAGGCTTGCGGCGTGACTGCCCGTCCTCTCCGTAGTCCGGCCTCCGAGGACAAACTGCGTCTTCTGAAAGGGCGACGTCTCCGCCGCCCGACTCTGGCGCCCTGGATGATCATGGTTCTCATCGGCGTCGTCGCGTTCCTCGGTCTTGGATTCGCCAGGACGAGCCTTGATCGGAGTGCCTTCGACCTTGCCGAGTTGAACAAGGCCATTGGTGAGGAAACGGCCCTCAACCGTCAGATGAACCTGGAGATCGCTCGTCTGGTGAATCCGGCGCGAATCGCACCTCTGGCCGAGGAGCTCGGTCTGGTGATCCCCGACACCACAAACCAGCTTCTCGTCGATCTGACTCCGGAAGGACCTGTTGTCGCCGGAACTGAAGGGGAGGACAGAAGCCAATGATGACCCGTGGTCGTGCTGGTACCGGGCATGAGGTCGGGGTTGGCTGCCCCGGTCCACCGGAGAGCCGGCCGGGGAACTGAGCCATGGCCGCCCCCAAGGCCGGCCGGCGTCTTCAGCCTTCCAAGGTTCGTGTGGCAGTCATCGGGCTGGTTGTTGTCGCCGCATGGATGGGGATGGGCTATCGATTGGTCCAGATCCAGGTCGTTCAGGCATCCGACCTGGCAGAGCAGGGTCTGAGTCAGAGACTCGTGTCGCGGGACCTGGCTCCTCAGCGGGGGAAGATCTTCGATCGCAATGGCGAGCTTCTGGCGATGACCGTGCAGGCTCAGAGCATCTTTGCCGTGCCCGATCAGATCGAGGAGCCGCTGTGGGTCGCCCAACAGATTGGGGGACTGCTTGGGGCCGATACTGATGTTCTCTACGAGCGTCTCACCAGCGACCGCGACTTCGTCTACATCAAGAGACAGGTCGAGGATGTGGTGGCCAACGAAGTTCTTGGTCTCGAGATCCGCGGCGTCTTCTCCCATCCTGAGCCGACGCGAATCTACCCGGCGGGTGTCGTGGCCAGTCGTGTCACCGGGTTCGTCAACATCGATGGCGATGGCCAGGAGGGTCTCGAACTGGTCTATGACGACGGGTTGGCGGGCACTCCCGGCAAAGCGGAGTTCGAGAGGGATCTGCAAGGGCGTGTCATCCCTCAAGGGTTCAGCCAGATAGTCCCTGCCATCCCCGGTGTCGATCTGAACACGACTATCGACCTTCCCCTCCAGTACCAGGCGCAACAGGAATGTCTTCTCGCCCTGGAGCAAACGCATGCCCTCTCGTGCTGGGTGGTGGTCCTCGAAGTGGAGACCGGCGCGGTACTCGCCATGGTTGGCGCCCCGGTCTTCGATCCGGTGACCAGGCAGACGCAGGATCCGCGCTGCGATGGTGCCGAAGACCCCGCCTTGTGTAGAGCTTTCTCCAACTTCACCGTTCGTGGAATCTATGAGCCGGGGTCAACCCAGAAACTGATAACCGTGGCGGCGGCGCTCGAAGAAGGCGAAGTGTCGATCGGGACCGTCATCCCGGAAGTCTCCTACGAATTGGAACTGAGAGAAGACGCCTGTCGTTTCGCTGATGACGAGCTGTTTGGGTGTTATCGCGATTTCAAGGAGCACGCCACCGAGGACATGAGTGTGGCTCAAATATTCACGAAGTCGTCGAACATCGGAACGATCAGGATCGCCGAGACACTCGGTCAGGACCGTCTGATCCAGTACATCGAGGCCTTCGGGCTCGGTGCCAAGACGGGCATCGACTACACCGTCGAGGCGGCCGGAATCCTCAACTTCGAGGCCGGATGCATGACTTGTTGGGCGTCGGCGGCCATCGGATACTCGGTCGCCGTCACGCCGCTCCAGATGGCCGCCGCCTACGCCGCTATCGGGAATGACGGCATCTGGATCACTCCCCATCTGGTGTCCTCGAAGACCGACGTCGACGGAGAAACTCAAGTGGCTGGAATGCAAACGAGACGGGTGGTCTCATCGGGCACCTCGCTCCTCATGCGCGAGTTGTTGGCTTCGGTGGTCGAGAAGGGCACCGGGGCGGCTGCGGCCATCGACGGCTACAGGGTCGGCGGCAAGACCGGAACGGCGAACAAGCTTGGCGCCGACGGTCGCTACACGGAGACAACCAGGGCTTCTTTCGTGGGCATCGCGCCGATCAACGATCCAAAGATCGTTGTCGCTGTTCTCATCGACGCGCCTTCGTTTGACTACCGCACGGGAGGATTGTCCGCAGCACCGGTCTTTGCCGCGGTGATGGAGCAAGCCTTGCACCGGCTGGGAGTGACTCCCGATGGTTATGAGCGGTAGCAGCGTGCGGCAACTCGCTGATGTGGTGGATGGGCGTCTTGAGGCACCAGAAACAGGGCAAACCGAGGTTTCGGTGGTTGACGTGACCCACGACTCCCGCCAGGCGGGAGAGGACATCCTCTTCGTGGCCGTTCGAGGCGCAACGGTCGACGGACATGGCTTCGTTTTCAGCGCCGTGGCAGCCGGCTCACCGGCCGTTTGTGTGGATCATCCGACCGGATCGAGCGTCATGGAGATTGTTGTTCCGGACACAAGGAGCGCTCTGGGGCCACTAGCCGCATCCGTTCATGGTGATCCATCCCGGACAATGAAGGTGATTGGTGTCACAGGGACGAATGGCAAGACGACAGTCACTCACTACATCGAATCGATCGCCTCGTCGGCAGGGCTGATGACCGGTCTGATCGGGACGATCCATACCCGGATCGGCGACAAAGGTGTCAGATCGCTCCACACCACGCCTGAGGCATCGGATTTTCAGCGACTGCTGGGGAGGATGCGTGATAGCGGAACCGAGCTGGTCGCCGCGGAGGTGTCGTCTCATGCACTTGTCCTGGGCCGGGTCGCAGCCACGACTTTTGCTGTGGCTGCGTTCACCAACCTCTCTCAGGATCATCTGGACTTTCACGGTGACATGGACAGTTACCGGAGCGCCAAACGAAGGTTGTTTGACGAGTACCAGGTTGGAACCGCTGTCGTCAACGTCGACGACGAAGTCGGAGAAGAGATTGCTCGGACTTTCCACGGCTCTGTTCTACGCGTCGGATCGGATGGCGAGATCCGCCACGCCGACATTGTGCCGACCTCGCACGGTACGTCGCTCAGACTGATCACACCATGGGGTTCCGCCGAGCTGCTGGTTCCCGTTGCGGGACTCTTCAACGTAGACAATGCGGTGCTGGGAGCAGCCTGCAGTCTGGCTGCCGGTATCGGCTTCGACGAGGTGGTCGCCGGTCTTCAATCTCTCCAAGGTGTGCCGGGAAGATTCGAGGTCGTCTCTGGGAGTGATTCGATCCGGATCATTGTCGACTACGCCCACACTCCCGAGGGGATTTCGGTGGCAGTCGCCACAGCGCGGGGTCTGGGAGGGCGCCGTGTGATCGCGCTGATCGGAGCGGGCGGGGACCGGGATCAGGCGAAGCGGCCCTTGATGGGCTCGGCAGTCTCACGAGCAGACTTGGCCGTGGTCACGACTGACAATCCCCGTTCCGAAGACCCGGGGGCAATCGCCGCTGCTGTCGTGTCCGGCCTGGACCCTTCCACCGAGTCGATATTGGATCTGGATCGAATGTCTGCCATCTCAAGGGCGATCAATGCGGCTGACGACGGTGACATCGTTCTGATACTCGGTCGGGGTCACGAGTCACACCAAGAAATCGCGGGCGAGATGAGACCGTTCGACGACCGTGAAGTAGCTCGAGAAGCTTTGAGCCATCGTCGGATGTCCACAGATTCGGTCCTCGGTTCAGGGAGCATGGAATAGTGGTCTGTTGCGTAAGTCCGATAGTGCGTTTGGGCGAGGCAGGGGCGTCGCTCCCTAGGACGCACAACGAAGGCGCATCGGCGAGATGCGTCAAGGCGGAGGACGCCGGGAGAGACGTCATCTGCCCGTCGAAACGTCAGCGTACTTGCGGAGCGGACCACTAATGATTCCCCTTCTGATTGCTGGGGCCGTGGGCCTGACGGCGTCAATATTCGGGACACCGTACGCGATTCGTTTCCTGCGCAGGCGGGAGATTGGTCAGTTCGTCCAGGAGGACATCAAGGGTCACGCGCACAAGCAGGGCACTCCAACGATGGGTGGGGTCGTCTTTGTGACAGCCGCCATCTTCGGATGGCTCCTCGCTCACGTTCGGATATGGAGCCCCGATACCGGTTTCAATCTCGAGATGAGACCGTTCAGCCCCGGTGGGTTGTTGGTGGTGTTTGCCCTGACCGGGATGGCTCTTGTCGGGTTTGCCGACGACTGGACGAAATACAAGAAAAAACGGAGCCTCGGTCTATCGAGGTCGGTGAAGTTCGGTTTGCAGTTGGTGATTGCCGCCCTTTTTGCATGGGGCGCATCGCTGGCCGGGGTGGTTACCGAAATCTCCTTTGTCAGACCACTAGGGATCGACCTCGGGCCGTTCTTCTTCATCTGGGTGCTCTTGATGCTCACGGGAGCGGCCAACGGGGTGAACCTGGCGGACGGCATGGATGGTCTCGCCGCCGGCTCGTCGTCGTTGGTGGTCGCGTCGTACACGGTCATTGCCTTCTGGCAGTTCAGGAATCCGAATTTCTACGCAGGCGTCGACCCACTCGAACTCGCCATGGTCTCATCCGCGATGTTCGGGGCACTGCTCGGGTTTTTGTGGTGGAACGCCCCTCCGGCAAAGGTATTCATGGGCGATGTCGGCAGCCAGGCCGTGGGCGGGCTGCTCGCTGCCCTCGCTCTTCTCACCAACACACATCTCCTGTTGGCTGTCCTCGGTGCGATCTATGTCGCAGAGGTGCTCTCAGTGATACTCCAGGTCGCCAGCTTCAAACTGACCGGAAAACGAATCTTCCGGATGTCGCCGCTTCACTTTCACTTCGATCTTGGCGGTTGGCCTGAGACCACGGTCGTGATCCGGTTCTGGATTCTCACCGGCATCGGTGTAGCTCTGGGTCTCGGGTTCTTCTATGGGGACTTCCTTCGACTCTCGGATCTCCTGTGAGCCGGTTGCTCGTTCTTGGTGCTGGCGTCTCGGGTCTGGCTGCCAGTCGCCTCGCACGGAGAAAGGGGGCTTCGGTCACCATCTTTGACGAGAAGCCGTCTCCGGAGGCTCTGGCGGAGGGATTCGCCATCGCCAACGGTGGTTGGGATCCGGTGCTTCTGAACGGCGTTGACGTTGTGGTTGCGAGCCCCGGTTTCACCGAGCGGTCCATGCCGATCGTCGAGGCTCTCGAGTGGGGCATCCCGGTGTGGAGCGAGGTCGAGTATGCGTGGCGTCATTTGCAGCTTCCGGTGATCGCGATCACCGGGACCAATGGCAAGACCAGTGTTACCGAGGCGACGGCGGCCATGCTGGACGCCTCGGGTCTCAACGCTCCAGCCACGGGCAACATTGGAGCACCCTTGTCTGATTTCACCGATGATGGGTATGACGCTCTGGTTGTGGAGGTCTCCAGCTTCCAACTCAGGTTCACAGAGTCGTTCCATCCGCTGGCCGCTGCGATAACCAATGTTGCCGCCGATCACCTCGACTGGCATGGGTCTGAATTTGGTTACCGATCCTCGAAGGCACGCATCTATGCCAATCAGACCGGCAGCGACCTCTTGGTCTATGACTGCGACGACGGGGGAGCCACCGAACTCGCGATGGCGGCTCCGTCGGAAACGTACCCGATCTCCGGAACCCATCTTCCCTCGGGGGGCGGCGGGGTGCATGAAGGGGCGCTCGTCGTTGGGGAAGTCGTGATCGATATCACCGAGTTGACATCCCAGGACCCGAGTCATCTGGCCAATCTCGCGTCGGCGGCAGCCCTGGCATTGCGGGTCGGCGCCACGGGGGACGCAGTGGTGAAGGGCGCAACCGGATACTCACCCGGACTCCATCGACGTTCTCTGGTCCACGAGGGGAATGGAATCCGGTGGATCGACGACTCCAAGGCAACAAATCCCCATGCTGCCCTCTCCTCGATTCGTGCACACGACTCAGTGATCCTGATCGCTGGGGGTCTGTCCAAGGGGCTGGATCTCACAGCGATGGCCACCGAGCCGAATGTTCGAGTTGTCATCGGCATAGGTGAGGCGGGGCCGGGGCTCGTCGCCGATGCCGGCGAACGGGGGAGACTCGCAAAGACTCTGGACATTGCGGTTGAGATGGCTACTCAGGTGGCCGGCCGTGGTGACACGGTGCTCCTGGCTCCGGGCTGCGCCAGCTTTGACCAGTTCGACTCGTACGCCGCGCGTGGCGAACGCTTCGCCGAGTTGGTCACGCAAAGAATGGGAAGCCACTCGCAATGACGGCCAACGTCACCTCAATCTCCAGGGTGCGAGCCGCTGCGCGAGACAAGGCGGAACTGGCAAGAGTCAACAACAGGGCGGCAACGACACTTCTGGTGGTGGTCGTGGTACTCGTGGTCGTAGGTCTCGGCGCAACTCAGTCGGCGTCGTCGGCTGTCGCCCTCGACAGGACCGAGGACAGTCTCTTCTTCTTCAAGCGTCAACTCGCCGGAGTCGGAATTGGCACCCTCGCCTTGCTCATCACCAGCCGTATCCCGTATCGGCTCTATCGCAGGATCGCGATACCACTCTTCTTCGTCACGCTTGGACTCCTCATTGCCGTTCTTCTGGTCGGGACCGAGATC
>Ga0255049_10000775_pt1 | contig 18964 bp, 20 predicted proteins | sample JV7_2_3_MG_FD_183615 | JGI IMG/M metagenome (GOLD analysis project Ga0255049, IMG submission 183615) | Seawater microbial communities from Jervis Inlet, British Columbia, Canada - JV7_2_3 | ecosystem: Environmental > Aquatic > Marine > Inlet | place: Canada: British Columbia | collected 2016-10-06
GGATATAGGTCACGATCCGGTGGATCTCGCCGATCTGCATCTGGTTTGCGCTAACCCCTCCTATCATAGTGATGTCCACTCGGTTAGTAGTGGAGTTCAGACTGGATAGAAGCACCGGGGCATAGTCGTTATACACGCCCGAGCTGCCGGTGTGCGAATTGTGGACCAGCGTCCCCCCGTGTGTGATGGTTATTCCAACTCCAGAATAGTCGCTGGCATTATCCTCCATCCATACCCTCAGGCGCTGGCTGATGATCGTCCCGCCGGGATCTGGGAAGAAGATCGTTCCCGACTTGCTCCCCGAAGAGACCTGATTCAGCGTATTTGCGGAGCCCGTCTGTCCATCGATCAGCAGACTCATATCCGCGTGCCCGTGCCAGGATGTAGGCATCTGGTCGTCGTTTGTAACCGAGGACTGCGGCGTGATGGTAGTGGTAGTCGTGACGCTGATCTGCTGATCCTGCGTCTGCGCGGCGCCGAGGATGATCAGGTCATTAATGATCCTGAGCAGGTTCGTCCTGTTCAGCGAGATCGTCGTCACCGGACCCGCAAGACCCGCCGGCAGACTCGTCGTGTCGGTGTACGTCTTCGTAAACAGACTCTCATCGACGCGCACCATATCGGGGCTCGCGATCGAGTGCGCGTAGATCGCATCGACGGAGTCAATCTCGTGATCCGCGACCAGCCACTTATACACGGACGAGCCGGCCGGGAGCTGGAGAATCGTCTCGCCGGCCGCGTGCGACGCTGCCTGAGTCCCACTCGTTCCGCGACCCGCGGCGCCCCCGGAAACTTGCCAGCCGTTAACGCCCTGCAACGGAGCGCCAAACATAGTTATCTGCTCGCGTCCGATCAGGATCCGAGCGGCAGATGTGAAGTCCCCGATGTCCGTGAAATGCAGCGCCGTCGATGTCGGGCTGATCGTGCGCGCCAGCGTCGTCACGCCGCCGACCTGAAACCCCCGCGTACTCGAACGGAAGACATCGCCGAGCAGCGTCGGGAGGCGGGTGCCTCGGTCGATGGGATCGGTCGTCTCATCCGTACCGGGCAGCGGTGGCCCCAGCAGGCTCTTCTCGTTCCGACTGAAGAGCGACGTCGAGAACTCCAGCACGATCTCGCTCTGGTTCTCGTCCGCGACCCGCACCAGCTCGCCGCGATACCAGACGTCATGTTCGTCTCCGTCGAGCGCCGAGAGGTCCGGGAGCTGCTCGCCTGCGTCCAGGTCGAGCCGGATCTCCGCGACCTCGATCATCCCGAACTGGAGCGGCCACTGATCGCGCAGGAACTCGGAGAGACGCATCGTCGCCGGGCTGCCTGCGGCAGTGGCCGTAGAGATCTCACCATTGCGAAGCCGCAGGGTCAGCGTCTTCTGAAGCCCGCCGATCTCGAATGGACCTTGGACGTGACCCATCCCCGCGAGCACGCTGGTCGCATCCACAACCACAGCATCGAAGTCGATATCGGTCCCCGTGTTTCCGTAGTCATAGGTCACGGGATCCGTGGACCAGTAGAGAGTCCGAAGGAACTCGCTGCCGGGCGTATCGCGGAGACGATACTGCTCGAACTTGACTAGGAGATGCGGCTGCCATCGCCGCCGCCTCGCCAGTTCGTCTCGCGGTAGCGTTCGCATCCGTCCCCTTTACGTCAGCAGCTCTAGAATCTCCAGATCCACGTCCCACTCGGGGTCAGAGGACGGAGAGTCGGCGACCTGACGATAGGTCGGAGGCGATAGAATCTCGACGATGCGCGGCCCCTTCGTGGGATCGACGAGCGTGAACTTCGCGAAGTCGAGCTTCCGAACTGCCACGTCAGGCTCCATCAGTAGCCTGACCCCGGTGACGTCCGTCAGATCGGCAGGCCCGGAGGATCCCGTCAAGAACGGAGCCTGCGTATTTGGATCGAGCCAGATGCGATACCAGACGTCCGTCGCGATGCCGCTATTGATGACGCACTGGGCGAGTCCGAATCGGGAGTATTTGTCGTTATCCGTATTAGACTCGATCTCAATGCAGACGGATCTGTTGGCCGTCACCCAGGTAGTAGTCTCCCCTACAGGCCAGCGTAGATCGAGCGTGATGTGCAGACCTGCCCAGCTCTCGCCCGTCAGACCGTGTGCAGTTCGTGTCGTCGCATTATCATGCCCCGGTCCTTGTGCGTAGGTGCCTAAGCCGTTCGTCGTCACGCGCATCCCGTGCTCGGTATTCACATCGGCGTGCCACGGATCGCGTTGTGAGGCCAGGGCAATCACCGAGGTGCTGGACCCGGACAGGTCTTGCCACTGGGCACCGGCGGTAGTTCCTTGCTCCATCTGGAAGCGTATATAACGATGGTCCCCGCTTTCCGGCGGGTCATAGATCACGGGTTGCCCGTTCGCATACGCCCGATCTAAACGCCCGTAGACCTCACGCCGGTCGGCGTCGCTGCATGATTCGTGCCTAAGCGTCCACCTCCTCTGAGGCTCGCCTAGCTTCGTGGCGTAGGTCTTGCCCGAGATGCTGCGGGTGATCGCGACGTTACCGCCGGGGTCGATGCTCCACTCGGTCGAATGCCCAGAGGAGGGCGTGAGCATTCGAGTCGCCCACAGCTCGCCCATCCTGACGGGATTAGTAGTCCCGTCCTCTAACAGCACTTCATGGTATTGATTCGGTGCGAGTGCGGCGGCGCCGAGCTGCCTGTATTCGATGTCATAGAGGCCGATCGAACCGCAGTCCAGCGGCAGATCAACCGTGGATAGGTCCGCCTGGTACAGGATCCTATCCGCTGACGTCATGGATGAATTGGCCGCAGTCCGGTACTCGGTGACGGTGCTCTCGGCGTCGAAGTTGTGGCCGGCGATGATGGTCCTGTCGGTACCCTCCCGGACGTCGTGCTGGCCTCTATCGAGAAGCACCTCGCGGACCCCGGTATTCGTTGTGGCAACCAGAGGCCGACCGGCCTGGTCGTCAATCAGGCGAGCCTTCGGCGTTGCTGCCTCGTAGGCGCCGGTCAGGGTTAGCGCAGAATCCCCTGCGTCCCTGGCTGCATGGAGCACGCCGAAGCGGGCGTTGCGGGCGGGGTTCGGTCGGGTGGCTGCCGGCATCAGACTGTGATCCTTCTCCCAGTCCCGTCAACTACAACAGTCCCAGCCGGGAAGGTGAACGTGCCGCGGCCGATGCTCGCGAAACTCGATGGCTGGCCGATCTGGGAGGCCGTCGCGTTCAGTTGTCTATATGCGTTGGAGGCAGAATTGAGCCCGAGCTGGGCGTTCGTCGCAGCGTTCGCGGCGAGAGCTTGTCGGCCGAGCCCGAGCGCGGCCGTCTCGGTAGACTGCGCTAGCTCGACATTTTCCCGAATAGTCTCCTGCGTTGCAGTCTTCAGATCGCCGTGGCCGGACTTCAGCGAATCGATCCGACGCTGAAGACGCTCGGTAGCCCGCGCCGCGTCCTCTACCTGCCTCTGGTACTCCAGGGAGTACTCGCCGTGGATGTTCTTCAGGTCGAGCAGCGCCGTCTCGATCCCGATGATCTCGCCCTCCAGGATCGCGCTGCTGACTGACCCGAACCGGCTGGCAGATGCCAGCGCTCCATCGTAGGCGTTCGCCGTGTCCTCGACGGACTTCTTCAGCTTGTTTAGCTCGGTCTTCTGGATCTCGGCCGCGATGGCCGCGTCTTTCTGCGCCTGCGCCAGTTCCTCCGCGGCCTTCACTGCTATCGCCTCGGACTTCGCTAGCTCCTCTGCAGCCTCTGCAGCCTTCGCCTGTTCGGCGGCGAACTCTGTAGTCGAGATGCTGGCCTCGCGATTCGCTGCGATCCGGGCCGTCACGATCCTCTGCAGCTCAGCCTCGGTGATCCCCATACGCTCGGCCTGCGCCGCATAATCGACGGAGTCGTCCGTCAGTTGGCGGATCGACTCGCCGGCAGCAAGCGCGAGAGGAACCCACGACGTCAGCAGCGTCGCCATCGACTGGAATGGCGGCAGCACTATCTTCTTCACGATGCCCGCGGCAGTCGCTAGATGGTTGACTACGGAGAAGATCAGATTCGAGAAGTCCCGGATCCCCTTGGTCGTCGCGGGATCCGTGAAGAATCCGAGCAGCCGATCGATCGTCTCGCGCACCGCGCCGCTCTTCGTAACAGTGTTGCCGAGCACTTCCAGGAAGTCGCCGTAAGCATTCGACAACTGCTTGATCGCGCCTGCGTAGGTATCGATCTCACCGGCTGCGCGCCCGCCGAAGACCTTCTCGATGTTTCCCGTCAGGGACGAGAGCCGCTCGGTCGAGCCGACTGCGCCCTTCGCCTCGATTCCGTAGCGCTTCAGCGCGTTAGTCGAAGAGCCGAGTGTCTTAGATACGAGATCAGCAGCCGTGACGAGATCGAAACCCTTGGCCGCGGCGAGATCGAGCGTCGCCTTCGTCGCGGCCTTGATCTGATCCTCATCCCGGACGAAGGCCGCGATCAGAGCCTGGGCTCGGATGATCGTCTCATCGCCGAAGGTCGATACCTTCTGGAGCGCCGCCGCCTGCTCTTGCAGGGCTTGCGATACCGTCTCCGCTTTGGACCCGAGCGGAGCGAGCGCGTCCGTCAGCGCCTTGACCGCAGCCTCCTGCTCGGCGCTCTTCTCTACAGCCTCGCCGAGTACACGAGCTAGCGAGCGCAGGGCCAGCGCTGCCAGCGCTAGACCTGCCAAGAACGGGCCGCTCATAGCCGCAGCGGCGGCTCGGGCGCTCGTCGCTAGCTGCTTGAACCGCGTGCTCGCCTTCTTGACGCCCGACGAGGTCTTCTTCAGTCCAGCGCTGAGCTTGTCCTTCAGTCCGAGCCGGACATTGACTTCGGGGTCGCGTGCCACGATCTACCCTCCCCGAGGCGGGTTAGAGGAAGTTAAGAGCGAACTCTGCGCCGTCCACGGTATTGGAAAGCGTCGCCTCGAACTCGACGCCCTTCGAGCCTGTCTCCTCCAGGTCGATCGTCTTCACCGTCGTGGGCCTGAGTCCCGTCATCGTCAGCTTGTGCGCGTCGGCGTTGGTATTTATGGCCGTCGCCGCGCCGATCTGGAGGACGTAAGTGTCGCCCGCTCCAGTGCCGACCATCGCGTCATACTCGGCGCGAGCGTCCGCAGAGTTTGCGATCATCGTCCCGCTGAGCGTATAGACTCGCGGGCTGCCGAGCTTGACCCGCTTCCCTTCGTCTGCCGTGATGTCCTTCACCGCTGTCAGCTTGTTATCCGATGCCACCTCAAGCTCCGTGAAGCTCCGAGTCGTACCCGCCCACTCCGCAGTGACTGCCGACTCTGCGGCCTGAAATTGCTCGGTCAGCCAGACCCCATAGGTCACCGTCGCAGGGAATGTCGCCGTCTGCGTCGCGGCCGTATCGACGATCCCTTGCAGCGTGAAGGTGATGATCGGCACCTCTCCCGGATCGTATTTGATCGAGAAATCGCCGCGGATATCCTTCACGCCGTGAACGAATCCAGAATCCCAGATCATCGCCGAGCAGAACTCGGTAGTCCCGGCAGCTAGGACGGGCGTGTAGTCCCAGCTATCCCCAGCGCCGCCTGCTCCGACTAGGCCGCAACATCTCAGCAGAGCGTCGAGAGCGGGGTAATGGGTCGCGAGATCGAAGTCCGAATCCGCGAGCGCCCCGCCCACATCGACGAGCGACCCGGTGAACGGCATCGTCACTGTGAAGTTGGCGACCGTCTCGATGCCGAGATATGAGTCAATCAGCGCCGTCTTGCTACCAGCAACCGAGCCGCGCTCCTGGAGCTTCGGCTCCGTACTGAACTCGATCCCCGTGCCGCGGGTGCCCGAATCGGCGTCGCCATAGATCAGCCCATCGGCGATGGTCACGGGAGTCGTCAGTCCAGCCACTGCCGTCGAGATCGTGCCGAGCGTCGTCTGCGTCTCGATCGCCATCGCATATTGTAGGTTGATATCTGCCATCGAATTTCCCCCAGGTCGCTAAGCCGCGACCTTCTCTATTGTCAATTCTACCGTGTAGCTCATCACGCGCAGGTTCAGCGTCGGAGGCCCGGTCAGCTCCGGGCCTTCGATTACCTTCTTCACGCCCGCGACAGCCTTCCAGGTCGCTCGATCGAGCAGCGTCAGCAGGTCCGGCCCCATCTCCGAGATCACATACGTCCGCTCGGCGTCCGTGTCCTGAAGATAGCGATGAACGGCTAGCTCGATCTTCACGATCTCGAATCCGACGATTGCGCTCTGGCTCTCGTCCAGCTCCGTCTGGAACATCCGAAGCTGGAAGAGCGGCCCAGGATCAGGACGGTCCCGATCGACGCGCCAGTCCGAGACCGAGCGCGTCCAGGTGTAGGGCGCGTCCGTCAGCAGCGTCGCGACGGAGGCATCGAAGACCGCCATCGTCGGCATCTACTGGCCCTCCTGACGCATCTCGACCTCGATCAGCGCCTGGATCCGGCCCAGCTCATCGTTCTCTTCGTTGATCGCGCGCCGCGTGACCGTGACTCCATGCTCCTCTCCTGCGACGAGACCCTTCCAGGGTCCAGTCTCCAACTCGTCGCGGATCAGATCGAGGTCCGTCGAAGCCAGCGCGAACTCGTTCTGGTCACGGATGTAGATGATCGCCATCGTCACGACGCGGATCGCCTGGAGATGGTCGCCCTCTAGCGTCGTCTCGACCGGGTTGTAGACCATCGCGAACGGGAACTTCTCTTTCCCGACGTCCATCGTCGGCGTGAAGCCGACCTGTGCCGTGATCCCGACGACTGCGGCCTCGATCGCGGTCTTCACGGTCGTCAGCCGATCGTTCAGCTCGCTCATGCTAGGAGATTCTCGATCCCGCGGCGGACGATCCTCTCTGCCGTCCCGTTACGGATGATTGCATCGCGCGCCGGCCGAAGGAAAGGACGCTTCGGATACTTCGCCGTGTGTGCTTTGCGTGTATGCGCCGGCACCGTGAACGCAGGGAACTTCTTACCGAAGGCGCTTTTGCGCTTATGCTCGCGGACTCGCGTCTGCGGGATCTTTATCCTGCCGCCCTCCTCGTGGACGGCGCCGTATACGAGATCCGTCCCGATCGAGACGATCAAGGATCCCAGCTCGCCGCGATCTACGGCGATCGAGCGTCGCAGCGTTCCGGTGCGCGATGTGACCTTTGTCGGGTGAGGTGCGCCCTTACCGCCGCCGCGCAGGATCTGCTTCGACTGCGCATTGCTCGCGATCTCGTTAGCGATCGAGATCAGTATCTTCGCCGCGGCCCGCTTCCCTGGATTCGCCTTCAGATTCAGACGGTCGAGAACCCGCAGGGCGTCGTCGAGCCCTTCGGTCGTGATCTCGACCCGCGCCACCCTAGGCGAACTTCCGCTTGAAGGTCTGAATAACGTGCGCGATATGAGGAAGCTCGGGCAGGTAGGACTCGGCCGAGCCGTTCGCCGGGGTCTTCGACGAGAGCCCGAGCTGCGATCTGCCCGAATCGACGCGCTGCCGCCAGAGGTGCGCCGCCATCTCGACGACGGCGTTCCTGATCGCGGCCGGGACTTGGGCGTAGCCCGCCTCGTAGGTCACGGTCACCTCGCCCTCGGTCCACTTCCGCGGCACTCCGCCAGCGCCAGACATCCGACGCAGCCGCACTGGCGCGTGATCCTGGGCACCGCGGTATTGATAGTCGTCATCATTGGTCAGCGCGGTCGATCCTTCCGTTACTGCTCTCGATGAGTAGGTGGGATTCACGGGGTACTCGCGCAGCACGAAGTCCTGGAACGGCGCGACGTCATACTTCTCCGACGTGTAGGGGACGCGCAGTAGGCTCCGACCGAGTGACGCCTCCATGTCACTCGATGCCGCGGCCAGGCAGAACGTCAGCGCGACGTCGTCCCCGGTCCCGGTCTTATCGAGATGGAGCTTCAGATCGCCCAGGGTCGCCAGTACCGTGTCTGTGATCCCGGATAGGGCGACGGTCGCATAGCCTCCGAGATTCAGCGCCAGGCCCGACTCTGCGGTGATCCGCCGATATAGAGTCGCACCCGCAGATAGCGCGATCGATCCGGTCGCAGTCCCGGATGTCGCGCCGTCTGCGATCGTCACCGTGATCCCCGACCCGCCGCCGCCCGCAGTCGGGCTGTAGAGGATAGTTACCGTGCCGCCGCTCGGGGCGTCGCCGACCGATGTGAAGACGTCCGTCAGCGTCGTCGCTTCCGAGATCAGGCCCATCTCGGCATCGACTCCGACCTTCGGGGCCAGAAGACCGACTACCCCTACGTCGGGGATGAACTGCGGCACTGTCGAGTCCCCCTATACGCTGGCCGTCGTGGCCTCTGTGGTCTTCGCTCCGGTCACGCGGTCGGCCTTCTTCGCTGCCCGCCGCGCTGCGGCCTTCGCTGCCTTGTCTGCGCGATCCGCGCGGAACGCGGCCAGCTCCTCGGCCTCGTCCGGCGAGATCTCCGTCCGCTCCTCGATCGCCGGCTGGACGCGGCCGATAGGATCGTCGGCCTCGACGCCCTGGCCTTCGATCTCGCTCAGGATCTGATCGGCTGCGGCGAAGATGTCGATCCGCCCTTCTGTGTCGGGCTGAATGCCGCGCCTTGGATCCTTCCGATAGTCCTCGACGCTGATCCCAGCCGCCTGCCGCCACTCCTTGTGCGTCGCCGCCGAGGCCGCGCCGCCGGGCGGGTTCAGTCGCTTCGTCTGCTCCGGGGTCGCGGCCAAATAGGTCTCCAGGTCTTCGCGGAAGACGGGACGCAGGACGGCCCTCGCTGCCTGCTCTAGACAGAAACGCGGGCTCCGTTGCTTCACGATCTGCGTCGCCTCGCGTCCGCACTTGCATACCATCGTCGGCGATGACTTCTGTCGCCGCTGACCGTGGAGAAATTGACAATCACCGATGTTCACGTTCGCCATCTGTATCCGTTGCTCCTGCTCTCTTGTATTGGCTGAGCGGGCCGCGACCGTCCTAAGCCGCGACCCGCTGCCGTTTGTGCGCTCGTCGTCCCCGCCCTACGAGGTGATCCCTCGATAGACCTGGAAGGCTTCGCCCTGGAGCACCGCGCCGTCGCGGCGTCCGATGAACTTCCACACGATCTCGTCCTCCAGGAATGCGAACTGATCGCTGGCCTCGACCCGCAGCCCGCCGTCGTCCAGCGTGCCGTAGTAGTCGAGGTTTGCCAGACACATCTCCGCGGACGCCAGACCTGGGATCCCCTGCGATTCTTCCAGGACCGGAAGTCCGAGGATCGTCCCGACTGCCGAGGCGCCCTGCCCGCCGTTCAGACCTACCGGCGTCCCGCCTGCAGGCTCGAACCAGCGCCGCCCAGTCGTGCCGGACGTGTCCACGAGGCCCGCGACGATCTCTACCGTGTCGGCGTGCATCAGCCAGACGCTGCCGGCGCGATACCGACTGGGCTGCGTGTAGTACATCGTCTCCATCTCCGCGATCGTGAGCGCCGCGACGGCGGCGTCGATCACGTTCGGGGCCGAGCTGATGAAGATGGCGTCCGTGAAGTTGGCGCCGTCCGCATCGCTCGCCGAGTACTGGAGCGCGATGGCCTTCGCTGCCATGTCGGCGACCTGCCCGAAGAGATCGAAGGGCGAATCGTCGAGCAACTCGCGGGAGCTGCGCGTCGCCGTCGCGATCTTCTTCTTACTGAGCACTACCTGCCCGAACGTCGGATCGGTCGCTGCGATGGCTGCGCCTTCGGTCGTCAGCGCCGCCGTCATCAGCGTAGCCTGCGTCGGGATCGCGATGCTCTGGTTCTGGCTGGTGAACATCCGTGAACGCGGGCCGATCACTTCGACGTCCTGCCGCTTCTCGACGATCATGGCCGCGAGCGGAGTCGGGACCAGATTGCCGCCCGTTGCTGCCACGCCCTCGGCCAGCGCAGCTCGCTCCCCCCGGACGCCTCCGATCCCCTCGGTGATCTCCAGCGCGTCGAGCATCATCGAGTGATCCTTGCGGATCATCCCCTGGAAGTAGCGCTGCACCGCGACGTCGCTCTCCGGCGATCGGAGTGCGCGCTCGTTCTCGGGGAGACGGTCATAGCGATGCTGCGACAGACTCGCGAGCTGCGTCCGGCCGGCAGATCCAGCGGGGACGAGATCGGCTGCGGGGCGCTCGGTCACGCGGCCCGCGCCGGCATCCCGGAGAGCGGCCGTCACGATCGGACCCAACTCGGCGCGCAGGTCGTCGCCGATCTGGCGCCCGATCTGGGCGAGCTGATCGGCTCGCACGTCTTCCTGGGACTCCCCGACGAGATCCATCGTCTCGCCGTTGAACTCCGACAGCTCCAGATCCCATTCGTCGCCGATCGAGCGGGCCGGAAGATCGCCGGTCGCTTCGATGGCCGTCTTTGCCTTGACTTGAATTCGCATTTCAGTTCCTTCGCAGGCCGCGGAATCCATCCCCGAGCGCCTGTGATACGCCGCCGAGGATGCCCTGAGTCAGCGCGCGACGATCTTCGTCGCTCAGACTGAGCAGGCCGGGCTCGGTGGCTTTGTGTGTGTGCGTCGCAGCCGCCCGGCTGCCTTCCGGCTCCGGGGGGTCGTCGCCTTCCGGCGAGACCGGAGGCGCGGAACGTGCCGCGCCCGTGAGGTGGAGCGCCTCTCGGTATCTGTCCAGGCTCTCGCCCGTCAGTTGCTCAAAGCAGTCCCGAGAGACCAGCTCCACGCGCCCCCGAACGTTAACCCGAACGGGAGAATTGTCTAGCGCGTCGTCTGCGATGCCCCCGAAGTTGACCAGAACGCGGGCCAGATCGGCAGGCTCAAGACCCGCCGCGCGCAAGATCTCCGCACCCTCGCTGATCGCTTGCATCGCGGCGAGCATGTCGGGCGACTCATCCCCGGACTCGTGGGCTCGCGCCACGGATCCCCAGTAGAGCCGCTCGACATCGCCGACCTCCTCGTCGGAGGCCCGCGCTCGAATCGCCGCCAGGGGGTCAGCGCCGATCGCAACCACTGAGCCCTCAAGCGCCCGCCACTTCGTGAAGAATCGGCCGTATCTCTGCTCGTGCGGCAGCGCCTCATTCGACCCGTCGATATAGGCGGGGTGAGTCGGCTTCAGCGATGTCCGCGGGACCGAGTCGCCCTCCCATCGGATCGAGACGGACGAGATGTGGCCCTTGTCGATCAGGTGCGCGTATCCCGCGCGGATCTCGCGCAGCGGATCATTGAACGATGGCGCACCGTCGTCGCGTGCATCGTCGCCCGCGCCCCCGAGTTCGACGTGACCGACAGCGTCGAGCTGATGAGTGCGAGGCTTCAGATCGACGACCGAGCCGAGCGCCGGGATCATTACCTGCGGCGAGTGCTGGACGAGCAGCGGCATCTGCTCGGGCAACTCGGCGCCACGCATCGAGAGGATGTGACCGTCCGACGCCTCCTTGTCGGTCGCCAGTATCATCGAGAATCTGCCGGTCTCCCAGTCGAGGTGACCCTTGCCGCCCTTCCGCGCTCGGATCTGACCGGCGCCCTCTCGCGTGATGTCTTCGCTCATTCGTCCCCCTCTCCGAGCACCGGAGTCATAAAGCACCGGCAGTTGATGAGATTCTTCGCCGACAGCGCCGGATCTAGCGGAGCGTTGGCCTGCTCGCCGTCGCCCAGCGTGAACATCTCGTTCAGTCGGACCTCCTGCCCGTCGATCTGATGCGATGGCCTCACGCCGACGTCGCTCGAATTCCAGCGTTTACTCTCGACGACGCCGCTCGTCTGGTAGCCGATCAGCGTGCCCTGCTGGTTACTCTTGCCGACCTCGGTGCGCGCGATCGTGCGCGCCCGCTTCCGGTCTTTGAATACGCCGTCAATCCGCTTCGCGATCTGATCGACGCTCTCGCCCCCGGCCACGCCCGCCCCAAGCTCGCGGGCGATGAACTTCTGCGTCGCCGTCGAGACCTGGAACTGGAAGAGAGTGGCCTGGCTCGCGATCTGCTGCGCCACGAGCGGCGTGAAGTTGAAGGCCCCCGCCTCTGTCAATGCCGAATAGTTGATTGCAGCCGCATCGGTAGCGATTGATTCGAGCAGCGGCTGGACGCGGGCTTTGTAGAGGTCGGCCCAGTCGTCGGGATTGAAGATCTGCTCGGCCACGACGCGCGACGCCTCCCCGCTAGAGCTGCCGGGCATCATCCGGTGCAGCCGCGCGATCGTCTCCTTCCTCTGGACTTCCCATACGCCGCCGAGCGCTCGGGTCATCTTGGAGACGTTCTTCTTCTCGACTGCGACCATCCTCTTCTCGACGCTGCGCGGATCGAAGAAGTCGAGCGCTCGGGTCTGCGGCTCGCGGTCGCTCTTGTTGAATGGCGACGAGTCGCCGCTAGCACGAGGCCCATCGAGATCGGCGGCGCTCTCCTCCCCGAATTCCTCGTCAGGGCGATAGGGCGAGTCGGCGATCGACCCGACCGGCTCATTCCCCCACTCGACGGGTTCCAGGCCGTCGCGATCCGCGCGGACTTCATTGATGACGCGCACCTTCGTCGCCAGATCCTGGAACTCCTGACGCTGGTCGAAGTCCTTGTCTGGCGAGACGAACGGAGCGAACTCACAGATCACGTCCTGTCCGAAGTTGGGCCGCAGTAGCTGGTCCGTGATCGCCATCGAGATCAGCTTCGTGATCGGCTGGATCGTGAACTGATCGAACGTCCAGCGCGCGGTCTCGGCCGCGGCCCGATTGACATCGACCATCATCCCGACGATCGCGCCCGGTACGCCGTAGGCTGCCAAGATCTGCTCGGCGACCTTCTCGCCCCATTCGAGCGTGTCATTCACGCCGCCATACTGATCGAGGTGGACGACATCGAAGCCGGGAGGCAGGAACGCAGGCACGCCGCGGTCGCGGCCCTTCCTCTGATGGTAGCGCTGCATCCAGTCCGCGTTGAAGGCGTCGCGCTCGTCGCCCATCGGCAGCATCGCGCCGCTCTCGGCCTTCAGAGCCGTGCGCGGGATCGCGCCCTCGCTGAAGTGCGTGCGGATCGTCTCGATGCGGAATCGGTCGGCGTCCCACTCTGAGCGCTGCGGCCCGAGCGAGCCTACCGAGCTGAAGAGAGTCTCGGGGTCTGGCTTCCAGAACCGGATCACATCCTCGCGCGGGATGTCTCGCGACCCCTGGGAACTGATGACGCGATAGCCAGAGATCACCATCTCGGGATGCGGGATCGGCTCGACATGCTGCGGCGGCATCGGCCACAGCTCGCGCGGGATCCCGATCCCGTCGCGGAGGATCTGCCAGTAGGCTTCGCCGATCTGATCGAGGTGGAAGCTGGTTAGCCAGAGCAGCATCGCCCGAGAGAAGATATCGCCCGGATGGTCGAGGAGATTCTTCGCCTCGTGCTCGGGGAGGTCGAAGCTCTCCACCCCGCCCTGCTCGGTCCTTCGCATCCCCCGGATCTGAGGGTCGAGCGACATGATGCGCGACGCCTTCGCGGTCCCGGCAATGGCAGACCAGCCGACGTTCTCCTCTAGCAGCGCAGTCTTCGCAGGCTGCCTGCCGAGACCCCCGAGCGTGACTGCATTGGACTGGTAGACGATTGGCGGGCCGGCGTGATCGCGTGCCAGACGGCGCTCTCTCGCGATCTTGAGCGCGCGCTCTTCGGCCAGTTCGTCGATCAGACTATGAGGAAGCAGCAGCGCGCCCTCGCTCATTCCGACCCCCCATCGGTAGATGATTCGCGCGGAGCGATCTCTACAATATCACCGGACAGGACTCGCTGTCGATGCTCGCGCCATTCGGCCTCGATCTGGCGCAGGACGCGCCGCATCTTCAGGCGTCGGATCGCGCGCTCCAGGCGTTTAATCGGCCCCATCAGATCGCGCTCCTGCCCTGCTCGACGAAGTAGGCCGCAGCCGCGAACTCGTGATCATTCGCGTCGAAGACGTAGGTCAGCAGCAGATTCGGGGGGAGCGGGTGATCGATCAGACGGTCAACGCCCTCTAGGCTCGTCTCCGCACTGAAGACCGTGACGTGATAGCCCGCCGCCGAGTGGACCGTGATCGGGGGGCTCGCGTCGAGGATCGAGACGATCGCCGTCTTCGTTATCAGGTCACTATTCCCCCAGCCCGTATCGACCAGCTCGATGTCGAGCGTGACCGTGCCGGCCGTGAAGACGTCCTCGTTCGAGATGATATAGAGGCCCGAAGCAGTCAGGCCCGGCATCTCAACCGAGTTGTTCTGGTTCGAGTCCTGGTAGCCGAGCGCCACTGTGTAGGTCTCGTTGTTGTAAGTCGCGAAGGGGACGAGGGTCTGGATCAGTTGGCTCGTCGGCATCTCGTGGCTCCTAGATGGCTCTGCGTCCGCGGGCGACCGGCAGCCAGTGGACGGCGAAAGTGTGCGGCCCGTTAATCGGGGATATCTTGAAGCCGAGCGACATCGGCAGCGGGAAGTTGAGGTCCAGCGCGTTCGTCACGCCCGTCAGGTTCTGGTCTGATAACGCATAGACCTGATACGCCGTCGCGCCTGCGAGGACCGTGATCGTCGCCTTCGGGACGGCATAGTCTAGCTCGCGGTCCAGCACCGATAGTCTGGACTGCCACTCGATCTCGCCATTCACGCGGTGCCAGCCGTCGGCGATCTTGAAGACGTCGATGTCGAAGCCCGCCGTCGCGATCGATACCGGCTTGACGATGATGTATCCGCCCGCCTCGACGAGCGCCGGCGCCTGGCCCATCAGATCGTACCGAGCGCCGAACGTGAAGAAGTGATCGCCCTTCTCATAGATGCCATAGGGGAAGATAGGCACGCCCTGGGGATCCGCCTCGCGCTCGAACGGCGTCCTATATCGAATCGTATTTGTCACGCCGAGCTGGGTCAAGCTCGCGCCTCCTGCTGCCGCTCGCCCTGGCCGGCGTTCGGGTAGAGATCGCTCCATCCCCACGAGCCCGAGAGCTGGCCGAAGAGACCGGACGCGGCGTCGATCATATCATCATGCCCCGCGCCCGAGCCGAAGGCATCGACCTCGTCCCAGAAATCCTGGTTCCACCCGCCGCGCAGGACGCGGACGTTCCCCGCCTCGGCCTGATTCGCCAGCGGGACAGCGCGGCTGATCTTCGACCCGGTCACGCGGTCGGCCTTCGCCGAGTATCCCATCAGCAACTGACGGAGATGATGCGACGCGATCTTCCCTGCGCTGCCGCCCTCCTCTTCCCAGTGGACCTGCACCCGGCCCGTATCCCTGCCGGCCGTGGACTTCACGAGAGCCTGCACTGCGCCCGGCGCGTCGCGCGCTGACCTGAAGTCCGTGATGTAGAAGATCCCATCGGGTGCGATCTTGCCGCGGCAGCCCCTCGTCCAGTCCGGGTCCGGGTTCCCCTTGTGAGGCTTCGTGCTCGCGAAGTCCCAGTAACGCGCCTCGCGTCCGCCGGCCGGGACCGCGTCCACTACTGGGAACCACTCGCTCGACATGAAGTCCCCGAGTTCGCGGGCGCTCCAGTCGCCCTCCATCAGTTGCACGCGCTCGACGGCGCGAAGATGCTGCAGGCTCTCGGCGTATTCCTCGACGTCCAGATAGGGATTGTCCGCCATGCGTGCCGGGACGAAGGCGCGGCCCGGCGTCTGCGGGATGTCCTTCCACTTCGCGGCGTCGCAGTGGAAGCGATCATCGACCCAGGCGTGCCCGTGATTGCCAGGGTTCGAGGCACCGAGCGTGCGCGTCGGGACGGCTGAGCCTCTCAGTCGGCGGACGCGGCTGAATCCGATGTAGCGGTAGATCGTCTCGCTGAAGGACGTCAGCTCGTCGAAGGCTACGCACTGATACTCAGCCGACTGATAAGCGAATCGGTCCTTCTCGTGCTCGCAGTGGCCGAATTCCAGCGTCGCTCCGCTCGGGAAGGCCCAGCGGGAATGCTCCCCGCTCCAGTGGGCATCGGTCCCGGACAGCCACTCGTGAGATCGAGGGATGAGCGAGCCGCGCTTGTTCAGCTCGCGGAAGGTCCGCCGCATGATGAGCGCCGAGTACTCGGGGATGTGGACGTAGGCAAGAGCACCCATCAGCATCCAGTCGCTCTTGCCCCCGCCGGCCGCGCCGCCGTAGAAGACCTCGCGGGTCTGCTCGGCCAGCCAGAGCGCGACGTGCTGGTTCGCGGTCGGGTCGTGCGGGCAGTAGCTCAGGTCGCCGTCGAGCGCCCAGAGCCCTAGCGCCCGGTCGATGTTCGCCCGGTTGGATGCCATCAGCGGGTGTGCCCCCGGCGCTCGGGGCGGGTGCGTCCGCGCTCAGGCGCCGGCTTCGGGCGCGTGGGTACCTGGGGGTCATACCCACAGACGGAGCACCTCTCACAGAGCGCCAGAAGGACGCGCTCGCCATCCGAGCAGACATGCGGGTTCAGTCGCTTCGTCTGCTTCGGCTTCACGGCGAGCCACGCGGGAAGGATCGCTCGTGTGATGATTCTTCCAGGCCCAGCTCGGCGATCAGCTCAGTCGTCGCGCCGAGCGATTCGCCGCCGCCGTCGATCTCGGCCTCGCCGCTCTCAAGCGCCTGCTTCAGTCTCTCGTGATCCTTCACGTCGAGCCGCGTCCTCGATCTCTGCAGGATCTGATCGGCCGCGGGCTGGTCGTGGGCTGCGGTCATCGCTGCGATAGCGCGACGCAGTTCGCCGCCTGCCCCGACGAGCGTGCGCTTCACCGCATCCGGCACGCGGGCCAGCGATTCAGGCCGCACGTCCTGGCCCTGATCGACGAGCGCCGCCAGCGCCAGGTTATTGAGAGCCTCCTGAACGGCGCGCAGCCCCCCGGCATCCGGCGGGACCGAGGCCGTCGCGCCTGGATCGTCGAGGTCGATCGTGTGGAGTTGGCTCGTCACGCCTTCCCATTCCCGCCGGGATGCGGGACAGCGCCGTTGCCTTTCGAGGCCGCGATCTTCGGGGCAGCGGGCGGCTCCAGGTTGCAGTCATCGAGGACGCGACGGAGCTGTAGGAGCTTGCCCTTCCGAGCTGCCGGGCCTTCGGTGATCTGCTTCGTCTCGCCTTCTTCCAGGCCGATGGGCAGCACGCTCGCCAGGAGGCTAGGCATCGTCGCCGACGCGAGCGCCCAGAAGCGCGGGTCGCCTGCTAGGAGATGATTCCAGAACACCTGGGCGAGCTGATCGGAGCCTCTCATGTCTGGCCCCTGCTTCCCGTCCTCGCCGATCTCTCCGGGCTTGATCTCGTCGGCGAACTCGATGATCCGCTCCGCGACGGTGCGCTGTGGGACGTTCCGGGGACGGCCCTTCGGATTGCCAGACGTTCCCTTTTGGAACTGGAAGGCCCGAATATGCTCGGCACTCATAAAGGGCTGATCTTGCAGCAGTGGATCAGCATGATGGGATCGCTCCGAGGGAATGGATCCCTTGGAGCCTAGCGCAGACCGCTCAGTGGCTCCCCCTGCCGAGCAGCCGCCGTGCGGCATCGGCCCGAGCAGAGGCGGGCGTCACGCCGCTTGGCGCGGAACTCGGTGCCGCAGTGGTGGCAGTTGATGAGCCACGCGACCACCACCGGGCGGGCCTCGTAGACGGGGCGGGGTTCGGTCATTGCGCCGCGAAAGCGGAATGTGCCTTCACCTTAATGTCCCGAAGCAGGCGAGCGTGCGCGATGCATCGATTCTTCGTTAGCGGGGTTCCCGTCCACAGTTCCCAGAGCCCGTTCGCCTTGTAGATGCGGTAAGACACTTTGGGGGCGGGACAGGCGAAGTATCGTGATCCACCGAGGCTCTGCCAAGCAAATGCGGGGGCGGCATCGGGGACGGGCTGCGCGGCATCCTGCGCTACGGCCAAAATCGCGTCTAGGAATCGGTCTTCTTTGCTCATGTTGTCTCCCTTGTCGGTGTCTCGTAACAGGAACATGATACCGAACTGTCACAGAAGCGCAACACCTATCTGCGATTAATCGTCACAATCACGGGCGGCCCTCCTGTCTGACAGCCACACCATCTCACCAACCCGCACTTCTATAATCGGCTCGATGTCGCTGCGACTCTTCACGCGTCGAGAGCAACCCAATATTGATAGACGATTGCCAGGGATGTCCTCCCAGCGGATATAGCCGATAGCGTCTGTGAACTTCACCACGAAGATCGCCGGAACACCCATCCCCACCTGGGCCAACCCTAACGCGAGCCACTTCCTCACGTTCAGGAAGACTGTCTCATAGGTGTGCTGCGCGTGGCTGCGGCACTTTATTTCGAGAACCGCAGAGAGCCTCCCGTGACGTGTCGCGAAGTAGTCGATAGGCGCGAGCATCCCAAACGGTTCAATCTCGCAACCCCACGCAGACTTCAGACGCTCCACCACCAGACGCTCGCCGTCCCTGTCCTGCTGCTGCTGGAATATTGGAGTCCCGTCTGTATGCAAAGAGCCGGCCCTCTCTTCGTACTTCACCCTCGCTCCCCCATCGCTGCCCGAATCGCCGACGCGAGCGCCCGAGCCCGCCTATCTGTCGCCTAGCCGATGTTCTCGCTCATCTCCAGGGCTGCGGCTGGCCGAAACGGTGTGGGGGTCGTGTACTCGCGGGCGAGTTCGTACTCTCCGCGGACCCGGTAGAAGATGCTTTTCTTGTAGACGCGCCGTCGCGGCTCGGGCTTTCGTTCGGTCAAGGTTTCCCCCCGATTGGCCGCACGATGGCAGAGGTGACGGCTTCACCGTCCTCGTCGCGCCCCACCTCGACCTGTTCGAGCCGATGCAGCCACTCGGCCCCCGTAACGCCTTCTTTCTGCTTTGTTGCCCGGATCCGGTACAGCCCGTCAGCGGTTTGCGTCACTTCGAGCTCGGTATCGGTTGCCGCCCGCAGCGATGAGTGGCCGAAGGACGACCAAAACCGCCGCCCCGAGTGGTGGACGATCAAAACCGCCGCCCCGAGTTCGTCACGGATGCGTTGGAATGCCGCGATAGCGGCGCTCATATCCTTCGGCCCGTTCTCGTCCCCGCCTGCCATCGACTGGCTAAGCGTGTCGATGATTACGAGCGCCGCACCTTCGGCCCCTGCTAGCTCGCTGACCGTTCGGACGAAGCGGTCCACGTCGGGAGAATCCTCGATGAGTCGCACGACGCTCGGCACTAGCCAGAAATCGACGGC
>Ga0255049_10000777_pt1 | contig 18938 bp, 17 predicted proteins | sample JV7_2_3_MG_FD_183615 | JGI IMG/M metagenome (GOLD analysis project Ga0255049, IMG submission 183615) | Seawater microbial communities from Jervis Inlet, British Columbia, Canada - JV7_2_3 | ecosystem: Environmental > Aquatic > Marine > Inlet | place: Canada: British Columbia | collected 2016-10-06
CACTGATCCCGGAGTCATCTCGGTATAGCCCCGAGTAATCCGCACCGACCGCAGTTCGTCGTTCGCCCTGTCTGTTCGTTCAATCATGCCCATTCCTATATCTCGAATACTGTTCCAGGGGCGGCGTATGCGATATCGCCAGCAAATGCACCCGATGCCTCGTCCAGACTGTTCTGTGGATCGATCATCGCCCCGATATGCGTGAGGATGAGACGGTCCACACCTGCCCACGACGCCGTCTCTCCAGCCTCGATGGCTGTCAAGTGATACACGTATGTCTGGCCGTCACGAACACCTGCGATCGAGGCTTCGCACAACAACGCATCAGCGTCGGCTGCCATCTCCAAGAGGTCGCCTCCCGGGCCCGTATCGCCCGAATACACGAGTGTCCTGTCTGCCGCCGATATTCGGGTCACCAGTGCTGGCACCGGGTGTATCGCGCTGCCAAAACTCAGAGTCATATCGCCAAAGGTGACCTCATCGCCAGGGGCAACCTCTTGAATGTCGAGCACGACATTGAAGACATGCTCGTCGTTTGCTCGAGCGAACGCAGAGAAGTGTGCGGATGTGCCCTCGGGGACGAACACCTTGATGGGGACATCACCTGACGGCCCGAATGCGAGGTATCCGTACAGACCGAAGAGGTCCGAGCAATGATCCACATGGCTGTGCGAAATCACGACAGCGTCGAGCGACCCCGGATCAACCCGTGCAGCCAACTCCATGAACGTACCCGTCCCGGCGTCCATCCACATCGAAGTGTCGCCGCTCTCCACGAGGTACCCGGAAGCGGGATTGGTCCGTGACGGCGCGCCGGCTGTGGACCCGAGGATCGTGAGCTTCATCATGCCCACTCCATGATTCCCACACCGACGCCTACGAGCAGCATCCATGCAACGGCCTGAAGGGATCCGGCGAACGTCGGCATCATGAAGTTCGATGCAAACCGCTTCCACGACCACACCGCGGTGAACACGTTGACGGTTGCGAGACCCCAGAACATCCATGCAGGCATCACGGGGATCGACATCAGCAGGAGGAAGGCGGCAAGAATTTGGAGCCCTGCGCCGACATATCCGAAGAGCAGTCGATACGCCTCTCGGTTGTGTTCGGAGCGAGCCATCGCGGTGAGTCTATTGGCCGACAGAGACCTGCACCTCGACGACTTCGCCTTGCTCGATCCGATACGCACGCAGCAGGGGCTTCGGACCGGCGACCGGACCAACAATGAAGTGCAGCCAATCAACATCTCCCCCACCATCGATGTCGGACTGCGACGGATACGCGTCCGACCGAGGATGGCTGTGAAAGACCGCGCCGATCGTGCAATCGAACCTCTCCGCCAGGGTGACGGCACCGAAGATCTCAGACGGCGAAATCGTGAATCGATCGACCGCCGCGTCAGCGTTCGAGAGGCAGAACGCGTGTGTCGGCCTTCCGCCTTCAGAGAAGGCCACCAGTCCGCAGGCCTCTTCGGGGTACGCCCACCCCGAGTGCTTGAACATCGCGTCCGCCACCTGTGCAGGGACGTGGACACGCTCAATACCAAGACTCTCGTACGCATCCTCAAGATCTACGGGACGCACAACAAGCCGGACACCGTACCGAGAAAAGAAACCAGGATTCAGACCGCCCTCGTCATCGGCCCTGATGGCAGCACCAATTCCGTCTGCCGCCAACCGTGCCACGGCGACCTCGGCGTCCGAGCGATACGGATACACATGCACCGTGACGGGGTTGTCCATCTCAATGGCCTCATGGAGTTCCACGCCTGCAACGTTAGACGCGAGAGAACCCGGAGCGTCCTCGGCGTGTCTGCCGTCGCACGGGACCTACGTGCGATGCTCCGGGTTCCGGTGGTCCAAGTGGAAGTCGCTACCTACCTCATAGAGGAGCGCGACCTCGCTGGTACAGCTGGTCGCGCTAGCGCTCGACCACCTCCGGGGTCCTACAAATACTTTCAGACATTCTTGGACCACCTCCTTTCTCCGTGCCCATATGTTGGCACGAATCCGGCCGTCTGTCATGTGATGTATCGTCTCCAGCCTCAACACGGGAGGCACAATGCTTGACGAATCCGGCGGACACAGGTGACCGCAGAATTGCGCTCGGCGGTTACTGATGCGTTGGCCGACGCCAACGCGGACTTCTCCGTCATGGAATGCGATCCGAATCTGGCCGACACAGCCGCGTTCTGTGAGCACTACGGAGTGCCCCTCGACCAATCGGCAAACGCGATCGTGCTGGCATCGAAGCGCCCAGCGGGTGTTCATGCCATGTTCCTCGTACTCGCCACGACGAGACTCGACGTCAACCGAATGGCAAGACAGCTGATGGACGTGAAGAAGGTCTCGTTCGCGTCCTCAGAAGTCACGTCAGAAGTCACGGGGATGGTCGTCGGCGGCGTGACGCCTTTCAGTCGCCCTGCCGATCTCCCTCTCTTCGTCGACGCCGCCGTTTTAGGGCACGAGTGGGTCATCGTCGGTGGTGGCTCACGGGACATGAAGATCAAGGTGGACCCTGACGTCTTCACACGCCTCTCGGGCACGACCGTTGTTGAAGGCCTCGCGACCTAGACGGCCACGCCGAATCAGCGGTTGCCGATCGTGAGCCCATGCTTTGGTCGCGGATACAGATCGCCCGGCCTGTCATCGCTGGCGTACTCGTTCCACGTCATATGCGTCTGCCCGTGATCGCGCTCAACCATTTCGATGCACCCCTGCACGGGGCACACAAGACTGCACAGGTTGCAGCCCACGCAAAGGTCTTCGATGATCGCGACCTTCGTCTTGTCATCCGCAGTGCGTTCAGCTGAGATCGCTTGGTGCGCACCGTCCTGGCATGCGATGTAGCACAGACCACAGTTGATGCACTTGTCCTGATCGATCTCAGCTTTGATCACGTAGTTGATGTCGAGACTCTGCCAGTCAGTCACCTTGTTCACGGAGAGTCCACGCAATTCGTTGACGCTCTGCATTCCCTTGCTGTCGAGGTAGTTCGAAAGCCCTTCGTGCATGCCTTCAACTATCCGATAGCCGTAGTGCATCACTGCGGTACACACCTGGATGGTTGTGGCGCCGAGCAAGATGTACTCCGCCACGTCCTGCCAGGTCGCGATTCCGCCGATGCCGCTGATCGGGAGGCCTTCTGTCAACGGGTCTGCTGCAATCGACGCAACCATGTTGAGAGCGATGGGTTTCACTGCCGGGCCGCAATAGCCCCCATGGCTCGACTTCTCGCCAACGACGGGTCTTGGCACGAAGCTGTCCAGGTCGACACCGGTAATCGAGTTGATCGTGTTGATGAGACTCACCGCGTCCGCCCCGCCATCCTTCGCCGCACGGGCGGCGTGCCTGATATCTGTGATGTTCGGCGTGAGCTTCACGAAGACGGGAACCGTCGCCGATTCCTTGGCCCAACCGGTGATGTCGCACGTGTACTCGGGAACCTGCCCAACAGCAGATCCCATGCCGCGCTCCGACATGCCGTGGGGACACCCGAAGTTGAGTTCGATCGCGTCCGCGCCAGCTTGCTCCACCTGCTTGATGATCGTATCCCACGCCTCAGGATTGGAGTCCACCATGAGGCTGACGACCACGACGTTGTCGGGGTACCGCCGCTTCACTTCTTGAATCTCGATGAGATTGTCCTCAAGTGAGCGATCGGTGATGAGTTCGATGTTGTTGAGACCGGCCATCCGCTGACCATTGAGATCGATGGAGCTGTATCTGCTGTACACATTCTCGATCGGGTCGCCGAGTGTCTTCCACACAGCGCCACCCCAACCTGCATCGAAGGCACGGGCGATCTGATCGCCGGTGTTCGTAGGTGGAGCTGACGCCAGCCAGAATGGATTCGGCGACTCGATGCCACAGATGTTCACTGAGAGATCAGCCATGGTGCTACCTCACTTTCCCTTCGCTGTTGACCGCAGTGTCCGGTCGATACTCAACGCTGCTGCCTTGCCATGCGCAACGGCGTTCACGACTTCCTTGCCGCCGTTGACGCAATCTCCGCCGGCCCAGATACGTGGATTACCGGTTCGGAACTCATCGTCCACCACAACCCTTCCACTCGCATCGGTCGCGACACCGTCGAGTGTGTCAAGGAAACTGACACGCTTCTGTTGACCCGTCGCCCGTAGCACCATCGTCGCAGGGATCTGATACTCGCTGCCCGCAACGGTGGCGAGACTTCCATTGTCCGAGTATTCCGTTCTCTCGCACACAAGGGAAGACACGGATCCGTTGCCTTCAATGCGGCTCGGTGCGGACCAATGGATGAACTCAACACCGCTTGACAACGCCCTCTCGATGTCGTGCGGATAGGCCTTCATCTCGTCTCGACCGCGGCGATACACCAGATACACTCTGTCCGCACCAAGTCTGGCCGCCTGGGAGACGGCATCGATCGCAGTGTTGCCTCCGCCGATCACCGCAATCCGCTGACCGGTGAGGTCCACTCCCCCACTTCGAACGTCTGCGATGAAATCCAGGGCATCACTCGCTCCGTCGAGGTCTTCCCCCTCAAGACCGAGCGGTGGCACCGATCCAAGACCAACGCCCACGAAGACCGCGTCGTGGTCCGACGACAGTTCATCGACGGAGACATCGGTACCGACGGCGGTTGCCGAGCGAATCTCCACGCCGAGCCCTTTGACGAATTCGACCTCTCGCAGGGACGTCTCCACGTCCATCTTGTAGTTGGCAACACCGTAGGTGTTGAGCCCACCCGGCTGCTCACGAGCGTCATAGACAACAACGTCGTGTCCAAGCTTCGCAAGTTCCGCGCCACATGAGAGTCCTGAGGGACCCGCCCCGACCACTGCCACACTTCTCCCGCTCGACTCGCCGGCCACGAAGAGGCTCACGTCGCCGAAGACGACATCGTCTGTGGCGTATGCCTGCAGACGTCCGATATCAATCGCTCGCTCATGCAGGCCGTTGAGCACACATGCGCCTGCACACAACACCTCGGTCGGGCACACTCGGGCACACGATGCACCGAGGATGTTTGACTCGAGGATGGTTCGGGCAGAACCAGTGAGATCGCCGTGAGCGATCTTCTTGATGAAGCCCGGTACGTCGATACTCGTGGGGCACGCACGCGTGCATGGAGCATCCCAGCACATGAGGCAGCGATGCGCCTCCACAAGTGCTTCGTCCGGAGTCATGGTTGGCGCGGGAGCCAACCCTCCGGCGTCGACTGCCGTCGTCATCATCTGATTCATACCCGACCATCCTTTCAAGTCATCAGCATGTCAGGTGACCTGCGTCACCCGGTTCGTGACTACTCCCCGCCCTCGTTCAGTTCGATGGTCTTGGGTGACCAGTCGCTGCCAGTCACGTCAACACCATCGGCAGTCAGGTTCGCAAGAGCCTCAGCGACGATGTCCGATACGTAGGCCCCATCGGTAGGTGCCGCATTGAGGATGCCCTCGGATGTGGCGATCGTGACCGTCTGGTCCCAGAGGGCGGTGTCCATGGTTCCGGCACCTTGTGGCGACGGCCAGATCAGGTTGTTGATCTCATTGAGCTGCCACCGCTGATGTGACTCTCCGAGCGTAGGACCGGCCGCAAGGACGACTTCGGCACACTTGTCGAATTCATCACGACAGAACGCCCAGCCTCGGATCGACGCCTCAACGAACTTGACAGCCGTCTCTCGATACGCATCATCGGACTCGAGCTTGTCTGCATCGGCCCAGATAGCGTCTTGGAGCATTGCAGTTCCAACGTCGTTCCAATCGATGATCGCAAGGTCGCTTGGCTGATACAACTCACCTGTGTCCGGATTGACTGTCTCCAGCACCTGTGCGTACTCGTTGTAGATCATCGCCTGCGCAGCGTCGATGTCTCCGCTGATGAGCGCAAGCATGTCGAACTGCTGCTGGACAAGCTCAACATCCGACGCTGGATCGAGACCTGCCGATCGCAATCCGGCGAGTAGCTCGAATTCGTTCCCGAAGCCCCAGTTGCCAACGGTTCTACCTGCGAGATCTCCCACACCGCCAATTCCCAAGTCGGCGAACGAGACCTGCAAGGTTGCTGAGCGCTGGAACACCTGAGCGATGTTCGTGATATTCAGGCCTTCTTCACGAGGAACAAGACCGCGCGGTACCCATGAGATGGCGAAGTCCGCGGCGCCCGAGTCAAGCACCGTCGCCGGCACGATGTCGACGCCGCCCTCGAGGATCTCGACGTCAAGCCCAACATCCTCGTAGAACCCTTGATCCACCGCGGCGAAGTACCCAGCGAACTGCGCCTGTGTGAACCACTGCAGTTGCAGCTTCACCGGAGTCAGATCTTCTGATCCTCCGTCATCAGAGCTGCATGAAGCAGCTACCAGTGCAAACAGCGCCAGCACAATCAACCAGCGTGTAATCCGTCTGTTCTTTCCCAATCGCATAAGACGATCCTCCTCCATTATCTCGTCCAAGGGGCCTACGCCCCGGCTGTTTCCGCTGCGGTCCTCCATGGCATGGAGAACCGCTCGAAAGCTCCGCTCACCAAATACAACAGGATTCCCATGAGGCTTCCGGCGAGAACCGCCGCCCATGCCTCTGTGTACCTCGTAAGTCCCGCGTTCTGCACAATAAGCGGACCGAGCGCATCCTGCCGACCCCCGAAGTATTCGGCGACGATCGCCCCGATCACAGCCAGGCTCGACGCGATCTTCAACGCGGTGAAGAAGAACGGCATTGCGTTCGGAATACGAACAGTCTTTGTGATCTGCCAGGACGAAGCCGCATACGAACGCATCAATTCGATCTCCGTGGCGTCGACCTCCGTGAGACCCTTGGTGGTGTTGATGAAGATCGGGAAGAACACGAGAATCACAACGATCGCCTGATTCGACACCGGTGACAGCAGCCCGTACCAGGCGTTGAATATCGGGGCAAGGGCAATGATCGGGATTGCATTCAACGAGATCGCGAGTGGTGTCAGGGTTTCGTTTGCGATCCTAAAGCGAGAAACGAGCAGAGCCCATGCCACGCCAAGCGCCACGCCTCCGACGAGGCCCGTGACCACAATGAATCCAGTGTTCTTGCTCGCTGTCAGTATCTCTTGGAAGTCATCGAAGAATGCGATCAGAATCGCCGAAGGGGCTGGCAGGACGAACCCTTCGGGCTGGATGATGAAGAGGGCCAGCTCCCACAGCAGTAAGCCTCCGATACCAAACACCAGTGCAGGCGCAAAACCGCGGAGTGCCTTGATGATCACGCCGAGCCTTCCTCAAACCGGAGGGCTTCCCTGACTTCGGTTACCTTCTCGAAGAACAACGGCGCCTCCCTCGTCTCGAACAGCCTGTGCCCGAGGTCGATGGAGATATCCGATGCGATCCTGCCGGGCCTCGGCGACATCACGATGACACGTTGTGACAGAAAGACGGCCTCCGGGATCGAATGGGTGACGAAGACGACGGTCTTGCCGGTCTTCTCCCAGATATCGAGGAGTTCCGTCTGCATGTGTTCTCTGGTCATCTCGTCGAGAGCACCGAATGGCTCATCCATGAGCAACAGCGAAGGACGGAATGACAGGGCTCGCGCAATCGCCACTCGTTGACGCATTCCACCGGAGAGTTCCCTCGGATAATGGTCGCCGAACTCACTGAGCTTGACGAGATCGAGCATCTCGGCGGCCCTTTCCTTTCGTTCAGATTTCGACCAGCCCATGAGTTGCAGTGGCAGTTCGATGTTCTCTGTGATTGTGCGCCACTTGAAAAGGCCCGAGGTCTGGAACGCCATCCCGTAGTCGCGGTCAAGCCGCGCCTCGTCCGCAGACTTGTCGTTGACCCAGACACTTCCGTGCGTCGGGTGAGTCAGCGCACCAATCAAACGCAGCAGTGTCGACTTGCCGCAACCCGACGGTCCGATGAGCGAAACAAACGAGCCTTCATCGATTGAGAGATCAATGTCCGTGAGAGCATGCACCTCATTGGGTTTGCCAGGGTTGAACACCTTCGTCACACCTGAGACGGCGACGGCGGACTGCTTGGCGTCACTCATAATGAGATCGGCTCCTCACGCCGTCTTGCGAGAACTACATACTCTGCCGCGACCACCAAACCCACCGCAAGGATTCCGAGCACCGCGGCGCCTATAACGGTCGCATAGAGTCGCGACGGACCGGTCGTGTACCGGCTCGCGAAATCAAGGATCAGCCGACCAAGACCGCCCTTGACACCTCCGGAGATCTCACCGACGATCGCTCCGACAATAGCTGCGGTTGCGGCGATCTTGAAAGCAGCGAAGAGATAGGGGACGGACGCGGGAAGTTGCAGTTTTATGAGCGTCTGGCGCCGTGTCGCCGCATAGGACCGCATGAGTTCCATGGAGGCCGGGTCAGCCGATTGGAGTCCTTTGATCCCGTTCATCGCAACCGGGAAGAAGGTGAGATACGCGGCGATGAGTGCGACAGACATCCAATTGGTCCACTCGAAAGGGAGCCATCCGAGACTTGTCGAACCCCAGATGACGATGATCGGAGCAATCGCGACGAGCGGGATGGTCTGGGAAGCAACCAGATATGGCGTGACTCCCTTCTCAATCCACACCGAACGCAGAAGCACGACTGCGATAGACAGACCGAACACCATTCCGAAGAAGAACCCAAGCGCAGCCTCCCTGAGCGTGAACAGCGACGCCTCTGCGATGAAGGCAACCAGCGGCTTGTTGGAGTTGCGCTGGGGAGGCTGACCAAACTCCGCAACGATGTCAGAGATGGGCGGCATTGTCAGGTCGTCCGTGCGAGGCAACAGGGCACCCACAAGAGGCCAGTTGGTCTGTTGGTCGTCGATCGACTGGCCAACAGCTTTGTAGCCGGTGTAGGTCATAGCGAGAATCACAAGGAATGCGGCGAAGATGACCGATCGGCGAATGGTGCGCCGAGTTGCGGCGACCCTCTCATGCCTTCTGATCGCTCGAGCCGTTTCGTCTTGAGTCGTCATCAGGTGCATCCCACCGTGTTTCGCGTCAGACGTTCTGTGGGAATCCGAGATCGATCGTGCTGGTGGCAGGATCGGGCCATCTACTCGTGACGACCTTGGCCCTTGTGTAGAAGTCGATGCCCTCCGGCCCATACGCGTGGGAATTGCCGAACAGGGAATCGCCCCAGCCTCCGAAGCTGTAATAGCCGACAGGAACGGGCACAGGGACGTTGATCCCAACCATGCCTGCGTCGACGTCGATCTGGAAGCGGCGAGCTGCACCCCCATCCCTGGTGAAGATCGCCGTCCCGTTGCCGTACGGGCTGTCCGAGATCAGCTTCATCGCTTCGTCATACGTATCAACGCGCGTTACCCCGAGCACCGGTCCGAAGATCTCTTCGTCGTAGCACGCCATACCCGGTGCAACGTGGTCAAGCAGCGAAGGCTCAATGAAGAAGCCATCGCCGTTGAACGTTCCCGATCGTCCGTCGACAACGACTGTTGCACCCTCACCGGGTGCGTTCTCGACAAACGAGGCAACGCGGTCGCGATGCTGTTCAGTGATCAGTGGCCCCATTTCGGATGCTGCGTCGGTTCCAATCCCGACAACCAGTCCTGAGATTCTCTGCTCTATCGCGTCGACAAGGGGATCAGCGGAGGAACCAACAGCCACAACGACGGCTATCGCCATGCACCGCTCGCCAGCAGATCCGTAGGCGGCACTGACCGCAGCATCAGCGGCGAGGCCGATGTCCGCGTCGGGGAGCACGACCATGTGGTTCTTCGCACCTCCAAGGGCCTGCACGCGTTTGCCTGCACGCGTCCCTGTCTCATAGACATATCGCGCGATCGGGGTCGAACCAACGAACGAGACTGCAGCGACATCCGGATGCTCGAGGATTCGGTCAACTGCGACCTTGTCACCCTGGACGATGTTGAAGACCCCGGCTGGAAGACCAGCCTTGTCGAGGAGTTCCGCCGCGATCGTATTGACGCTCGGGTCCTTCTCCGAGGGTTTGAGAATGAACGCGTTGCCAGCGGCAAGCGCGTTCGGGTACATCCACATCGGAACCATCGCGGGGAAGTTGAACGGGGTAATCCCCGCAACGACACCTAGCGGTTGTCTCGTTGAATACACATCGATATCCGTCGATGCCTCCTGGGAGAACGAACCCTTCAGGTGCTCGGCCAGGCCACACGCATATTCGACGTTCTCGATACCACGCTGCACCTCACCAAGCGAATCCGAGAGCACCTTGCCGTGTTCCGCCGTCAGAACAGCCGCGATGCCGTTCTTGTGCTTCACCACGAGGTCGCGGAAGGCGTACATGATCCCCGTGCGCCGCGCGATCGAAGTCGACATCCATTCTTCAGACGCCGCCAACGCCACCGCAACAGCTCGGTCCACCTCGTCTACCGTCGCAAGGCCGACCTGTGCTGTGACCTCGCCTGTGGCCGGGTCGAAGACCGGGGATGTCCTCGCGGAGGTCGTCACGACCTCTTCCCCGCCGATGATGTGATTGATCTGTTTCAAGTCGGACTCCAGGTTTCGCGGGCTAGTGATGGACTGAGACGCGGTCACGGGCAAGATATTCGCCGTCGCCGATTTCGCCGAGATACTCGTCGCCGTCAACGATGACCTTGCCACGCAACAACACGGTTTGAACCTTGCCCTTCACGTCCTTGCCCTCATACGCCGAGTAGTCGACATCCATGTGGTGTTGGTCGACCGACTTGGTCCACTCGACACCAGGGTCGAACACGACGATGTCGGCATCCGATCCGACCGCGATGGTCCCCTTCTTCGGATACATACCAAAGAGCTTGGCTGCTGCCGTGCTCGTGAGTTCGATCCACCTGTTCAGGTCGATGCGACCCTCGACAACCCCACCGTGGTAGATGAGTTGGAATCGGTCCTCAACTCCCGGAAGCCCGTTCGGAATCTTGGTGAAGTCGCCCAGTCCGAGCTTCTTCTGTGTCCCGAGCACGGGGTGGTCATCCATACAGAACGGACAGTGGTCCGTCGACACAACTTGTAGGTCGTTGGTGGCCAACCCCATCCAGAGAGCTTCCTGGTGGCCCTCTTCGCTTGGGCGAATCGGCGTAGAACAGACGTATTTGGCGCCCTCGAAACCCTCAGAGGAGACATGATCCTCGACGCTGAGGAACAGGTACTGCGGGCAAGTCTCGGCGAATACCGGAAGCCCGCGGTCACGAGCTTCAGCGATCTCCTCCACGGCCTGTTTTGCAGACATATGAACAACGTAGAGATGCGCTCCGGCGAGTTCCGAGAGGACAATCGCCCTGTGCACAGCTTCGCTTTCGGTAACCGCCGGCCGGGTGAGGCTGTGGTGGACCGGATCGGTCTCACCTCGCTCGAGTGCCTGCTCGCGTAAGACGTCGATCGCCATGCCGTTCTCGGCGTGCATCATGATCATCGAATCAGTTGCGGCAGCCTTCTGCATCGCTCTCAGGATGTCACCGTCATCGGAGTAGAACACACCTGGATAGGCCATGAAGAGCTTGAAGCTTGTACATCCGCGATCGATCAGAACGTCCATGTCTGACAAGGACTGTTCGTTGATCTCGCCTGCGATCATATGAAAGCCATAGTCGATGGCGCAGTTGTCCTCAGCTTTGGCCATCCATGTGTCGAATCCAGCGATGAGACTCTCGCCCTTGACCTGTACAGCGAAGTCCACGATCGTTGTGGTCCCACCAAATGCGGCGGCACGCGTACCAGACTCGAACGTGTCTGAGGCGTATGTGCCTCCGAAAGGGAGCTCCATGTGAGTGTGCGGATCGATGCCTCCGGGGACCACGTACTTGCCGCTGGCATCGATGATTGCGTCGGCGTCGTCTGCCCAGCTGTGCGCACCTGGTGCCCCGATGGCAACGATGGTCTCGCCATCAATCAGGACGTCGGCCGGCACAGTGTCGATTGCAGTGACAACAGTTCCGCCTGAGATGAGTGTCTTCATTACCCGTTCCTCTCGTGTGATCAGTCGATGGCCGACACCGAATCGGCGATGATCTCAGCCGCAGTGTCTATTTCGTCTTCCGTGACGCTCATGGGCGGCGCGATCCGCAGCACGTTTCCATAGAGTCCACCCTTGCCGATGAGCAGTCCCCGTTTGCGGCACTCCTCGAGGAGCCGTCCTGCTCGCGCTCCATCCGGTTCAATCGATCCTGGTTCGACCGTCTCGATGGCGAGCATCAGCCCCTTGCCGCGAAGCTCAAGTATCCAAGGTGTCTCCTCGGTGACGGGGAGAAGTGACTCATAGAGGCGTGATCCCTGCTTGAGCGAATTTCCCTGGAGATCGTGCTCGATGAGATACTTCAGGTTCGCCAACGCTCCAGCAGATACCAGAGGGTTGCCCCCGAACGTGGAGATCGAGTTCGCCCCGATGCAATCCATGATCTCGGCCCTGGCAACGACTCCGCCGATGGACAGGCCGTTTCCGATGCCCTTCGCGAACGTCATGATGTCCGGCGTGATCCCGTGGGCTTCATAGCCCCACATATGTTCGCCTGTTCGGCCCCATCCGGTTTGCACCTCGTCGGAAACAAACAGGATGCCGTAGTCGTCGAGCACTTCTTTGAACCGTCTGAAGAATCCATCGGGGGGTGTGGCGAATCCACCCACACCCTGGATGGGTTCGGCGATCATGCACGCGACATCCCCTGAAGTCATCATGTCGATGACCTGTTGGAGGTCTTCGACTGCAGCGTCAACGAACGCATCATCGGCGAGATCCTTGTACGGGCTTCTGACCTTGTACGGACCTTGCACGTATTGGACGTTGAGGCCTGAATAGCCGGTGGGCGACCACGCACGGTGGCTCGTGAGTGCCACCGCCGTGAAACTGCGGCCGTGGTAGCTATTGCGAAGCGCGAGCACCTGGTTCGAGCGTCGGAACGACGTTGCAAGGAGCATCGCAGCATCGTTGGCCTCCGTCCCTGACGGTGTGAAGAAGACCTTCGCGTCAGGGATACCTGACATCTCGGCAACCATCTCCGCAAGCTCGACCATCGGCTCGTTGAGATAGAGCGTCGACGTGTGGAGGACCTTCGCCGCCTGTTCATTGATCGCGGCGGTCACTTCAGGAAGCGAGTAGGCCGTCATCGTGGTGAGGATGCCACCAAAGAAATCAAGATACTCGTTTCCCTCAAGGTCCCACACGGTGCGGCCTTCCCCGCGGTCGATGGCGATCGGCTCGTCATAATACAGTGCCAGCCATGACGGCATCACTGCCCGTGTGCGTTCTGTGAGTTGCTGGTGGATACCCATGTCGCTACCCCTCGGTCAGCAAACCGTAGGACTCCGGTCTGCGATCGCGATAGAAGGCCCACTGGTTGCGGACCTCCTCGATCGTGTCGAGGTCCAGGTCGCGGACGACCAGTTCTGCCTTGGTGTCTGAGGCAACTTCGCCGACGTACTGCCCACGGGGATCCGCGAAGTACGACGTGCCGTAGAAGTCGTTGTCTCCGAGGTCTTCAACGCCGACCCGATTGATTGCACCCACGTAATACATGTTCGCGACCGCTGACGCGGGTTGTTCGATCTGCCAGAGATACCCTGACAGGCCACGACTCGTGGCCGAAGGATTGAACACGATCTCAGCGCCGTTGAGGCCAAGCGCACGCCACCCTTCGGGGAAGTGCCTGTCGTAACAGATGTACACGCCGACCTTGCCAACGGCGGTCTGGAAGACGGGGTACCCCTGGTTACCTGGACGGAAGTAGAACTTCTCCCAGAATCCTCCGACGTGGGGGATGTGGTGCTTTCGGTACTTCCCGAGGTACTCGCCATCAGCGTCAATCACGGCGGCGGTGTTGTAAAGGAACCCAGCCATCTCCCTCTCGTACATCGGTAGGACCATCACGATGCCAAGTTCCTTGGCGAGCGCCTGGAAACGCTTCGTCGTCGGGCCGTTTGGGATCTCCTCTGCGTACTCGTAGTACTCGATGTCCTGGACCTGGCAGAAGTACGGTCCGTAGAAGAGCTCCTGGAAGCAGATCACCTTGACGCCATCTGCAGCTGCCTCTCTGGCGTACTGCTCGTGGAGGTCGATCATCGACTCCTTGTCTCCGGTCCATTCCGTTTGGAGGATTGCCGCTCTGACGACTCTGCTCATGTGAGGCTCCTTGCACTGAACTCGATTGACTCGTTCGGCCGGCTCGCTCAAGGCGATGCGGACGACCCACACTAGACTCCTTGACCGATACATGGTGGGCTGATCCCCGAAATGGAGAGAACATGATCATCGGCGTTGTCAAGGAGATCAAACCGGATGAGCGCAGGGTCGCAATCCTTCCCGGGGCCGCCGCCGATCTCGTCCGCAGTGGTCATCGGGTCGTCGTGCAAGCGGGTGCCGGTGACGGTGCAGGCGCACCCGATGTCGACTTCCTCAGTGTTGGGGCCGAAATCGTCGCGACGGCAGAGGAAGTGTTCGACGCATCGACACTGATCGTGCACGTCAAAGAGCCCCAGGCGTCAGAGATCGCGATGCTTCGACCCGATCACATTCTGTTCACCTATCTCCATCTTGCCGCGTATCCAGGGGTCGAGGCCGGTCTACGCGAATCCGGAGCGACTGCCATTGCCTACGAGACAGTTGATACAGGTGGAGCCCTCCCTCTTCTCGCACCGATGAGCCACATCGCGGGACGGTTGTCGACCCAGGTTGGGGCTTTCTACCTCATGGCGCCGTATGGCGGCATGGGTGTGCTCCTCGGCGGGCATGCCGGAGTCCCGCCAGGTCTCGTCGTCGTTATCGGCGCGGGCGCCTCGGGGCTCAATGCCATAGATGTTGCAGTAGGACTCGGTGCACAAGTCACCGTGCTCGATGTGAACGTCGATGCACTTGAGCGGACCCAGGCACGATGGGGTTCGAGAGTCGTCACGGACTATTCGACGCGCCACTCCGTTTCCGAATGGACATCGAGGGCAGATCTCGTCGTCGGAGCCGTGCTCGTCGCTGGAGACAAGGCACCAACCGTCATGGATCGTGAGATGGTGGCGGCAATGCGTCCAGGCTCTGTCCTCGTCGACATTTCAATCGACCAAGGCGGGTGCTTTGAGACCAGCAGGGAGACCACCCACCACGATCCGACGTACGTCGTGGATGGGGTGGTGCACTACGCCGTCGGAAACATCCCAGGTTCGGTGCCTCACACGTCGTCTCGGGCCTTGTCGAACGTGACACTCCCCTACGTCAGGGCGCTCGCAGGTGGGCTCGATAGCGCCTTCAGCAGCATGCCAGAACTCGTTGGTGGTGTGAACACGGCTGGGGGCAAGCTGACCAACGAAGCCGTCGCCCACGCCCTCGATACCGAGTGGACCGAACCGTTTGTTGCCCTCGGGCTTCGCTAGGAAGCAGCCGCCAATAGGCCTTCCGCCCTATCTAGTGCGTTGGAGCTGCTGCCGATAGTCACCGTACAGGGACAGAACCACCGCGCCTCTCCGAGACCCGCGCTGGGAATCCACAATGCGGAGGGACGCATGCAGACAGCTGACAACTACACACCGGGAGCGTTGCGCTCCTCTACTCGCACGGCGATCATCTTTGCCCTTGCCATCGCGATGTTCGCTGCGACAGCGATCGCCCCGGCACTGGCTACCGGAGGAGGCGAAGGCGAGGGAGACATCGAAGCGGTTCGCACCGAGGTCACCGGAACCTACAACTACAAGATCGGACTGCTCACTGACAAGATGAACGGTACCGACAACGCGGACAAGAAGGCCGTGTATGCAGCTGGCATCGCGAAGCTCGTCGACCTGCGCGATAACCGTGTCGCCACAGAGGACAATATCGAGGAGCTTTGGGGACTGAACCAGAAGGCTCACGACATTTACCACTCGACGAAGGCTGAGGCATCTGAGGTCGGCGAGACACCGGCCGACAAAGTCGAGAAGGCAAAGAACGCGGCCCGCGAGGCTGTCGCGTACAAGACGAAACTCCTGAACAAGTGGGAAGGCTGCGATGCGAAGCTCGCCACCGACCAGATTGCGAAGGGAATCTCGCAGCTGAAGGCTCTGAATCCGAAGATCGACAAGGCTGAGACTGCCGATGCTGCGTATGCCTTGAAAGATGAGGCGTACTCGATCTATCACTCAACCGTCGACAAGGCCGAGGGCGCCTGTGACGGCAAGGATCCTCGCACCAAAGAGGAGATCGCCGCCGCAGAGCTGAAGAGCGCTCGCTCATCGACGCTCGCAGTCATCGAGCGTAAGGCTGCCATCCTTTCGGCGGCAGCCGAAGCAGCGCGCAACACCGTTGTTGCAGCAATCTTCGCTGCAGCGGCCGAAGAGGTTGCAGGCCTCGAAGACGCCGCACGGTCTACAAACAGCGTTGGCACGCTCAAGGAGCTCACGGCCGATGCGGTGGAGATCTACAACACCGCTCGTGATGCGGTTGCGGAACTCCGCGGCGAGGACAAAGCGGATGACCACGACAAGGATCCTGCTCGTGACATCGAGTCACACCTCACCAAGATCGCTGACTGGGTCGATCATCTGACCGACGTGGCCAGGGAAACAGCCGGAGACAGCCCAAAGACGTTCTCGGCTGTTGAGGTTGCAGCGGGTGACGTCCACGACGCCATCGGTGCGGTCATGGCAGTTGCTGAGTCAGGGAAGCGACTCCACACGAAGTGGCAGGATCTCTCTGTCGCTGTCAAGAACTTCAAGCGAGCCTTTGCGGCACACCATGTCGCCGTCACCGGCGCACCAGCCTGCTACGGAACGTTCCACATTCCTGGCTGACACTTGAGGGGAAACGGAGCAACGAGGGGCGTCCCGCACGGGTCGCCCCTCTCGCGTCCAGCCCGTTGTGAGGGCCAGAACATACCGTTTCCGGGAGCTGCAGGGCAGCTCCTTAGGAATGCAGGATGCATTCCCTGTTACCTACGAACCCAGGGTTCGCGAATCCGGTTCTGAGGGCCAGAACACCGTTTCGGGGAGCTGCAGGGCAGCTCCTTAGGAATGCAGGATGCATTCCCTGTTGCCTACGAACCCTGGGTTCGCGATCGACGCGACGATGGGACCCCTGAGGGTCCCATCTGCTGGTTGTGGAGGTGGGGGGAATCGAACCCCCGTCCCACGAGGTGTTGGCGTCGGCATCTCCGAGCGCAGCCAACAGCGAGCTTTCGGAACACGAGGACTCTGTTGGCAAGCACCCTCATGCCCTATCCGGAATTGTCTTAGCCCGCCGGTCCCAGAAATCCCGGCGGGAGCGTCCCACATTGCGTTGCCCTGATCCGGCGAGGTGGGCACCCACCGGGAGGACAGGAGCGTTTATCTACGCTGCCAGTGCGTAACTTTCGTTGTTTGCACTTGTTTGTGTACCGGCTCTTTAACGAGGACTCCGGTGACCTCGGCTCGCTTCCGGCGCCTCAACTCTCACGGTCGAAACCATGTCACCCCCGCACTGCGGGGACGTGAGGACACGTCCACAGAAGAATCGTACCAGACAGGTCAGACATCGCACTCTGACAACACGAAACGCGTCATTACTGTTCTGGGTATGGACTCAATATCGGACGATACACAGCTCACATCCGACGGTGCCGCACCCGATCACACGTCAGGCGAACCGATCGTACAATCTCTTGAGAAGCGCCAGAGACAGGGGACGTCCCCGAAGCCGTATCTCCTGCTCCTTGGCGTTGTCGCGTTGGGCATTCTGGCCATCGGCCAGATCCTCATCGTCTCCTCGTTGAACGACACACAGGACCAGATCGAGTCGCTCGATGAGCAGGTGACAGGCCTCGGTGGATCGCTCTACGACCTGACCCAGACGGTCGACACCATTGCCGAGGATGCAGAGGCAGCTGCAGCAGACAGCGCTGCCGCTGAAGCAACACCAGCGCCTTCCGTCCAGACCGGATATCTGCCACGCTTCTCGACAGACAGTGCTGACCAGGCCGTCGGGATGCAGCTAGCAGCCATCGAGGGCGCCGAGGCATACTCAGATGCGGCCCTTGTGATCGATCCGGCCGACGGGACAAAGCGAGTGTGGATGGTGTGGGCCCATTGGTGCCCCCACTGCCAGCAGGAGCTCCCCGAACTCAACGCTTGGTGGCCTGCGGCCAAGGACGGCTTCCCTGGAGCCGAGCTCGTGACAGTCACCTCCTCGATAGACGCCTCTCGCGGCAACCCGCTCGAGCCGTACCTTGAGGAGTCCCAGTTTGCGTTCCCCGTCATCGTGGACACGGACACGGAGATCGCGGCACAGGTAGGAGTGAACGCCTTTCCGTTCTGGATCGTCACCGACGGCGATGGCACAGTCCTCTTCCGCACGGCAGGTGCCCTTCCCATAGACCAGGTCGAACAGATGTTCCGGCAACTTCTCGAATTCGAGGCATGACCCGTAGTGCACCGCTACGCAGCTCCGGCTCGGCGCCACTAGACTCTCTGCCACACCCAACAACCGCGAGGTGCCGAATGCACATGGAAGAGTTCGCCGAACAGGCCCGCTCGATCGTGAACGACCCGAACATGACGTTCCACCAACGCAAGCACTACCTCGCTGCCCTGGCTGAGAACGCACTTGCATACCCGAACGTTTCAACAGACGCTACTGAAGCGCTCAACAAGGGAATCGTCGACGACATGTTCGAAGGGCATGCTCCGTACCGCCCGCGGTACGTACTTCCCGACTACGGACTCGCCATGTCACAGGGGTCGGAACACCTCGAACTGGAACCCCCGACGAACCTCGACGAGGCGACCAACTTCCTCCTCATTCTGTATACCCAAGTCCCATCCATCACGGGATTCCCCGTGTTCCTTGGCGACATTGACTCGTTGCTCCTTCGCTTCGTCGACGGAGTATCGGATGCCGATCTCCGTGAGAAAATCCGACTCTTCTGGATCGCGCTTGATCGAATCCTCCCCGATGGGTTTGTCCACGCCAACATCGGACCCACGGACAACCGCGTACTTCGAGCGATACTCGACGTCGAGCGCGAAGTGAAGCAGATCGTCCCGAACCTGACACTCAAGG
>Ga0255049_10000781_pt1 | contig 18913 bp, 17 predicted proteins | sample JV7_2_3_MG_FD_183615 | JGI IMG/M metagenome (GOLD analysis project Ga0255049, IMG submission 183615) | Seawater microbial communities from Jervis Inlet, British Columbia, Canada - JV7_2_3 | ecosystem: Environmental > Aquatic > Marine > Inlet | place: Canada: British Columbia | collected 2016-10-06
TCCCACGCGAGGTCCTCGGGGAACCCCTGTCTCTCGATCAGCTGGGGGACCGTGACGAATGACTCGTGGACCAGCACGTCGGCGTTCTGACCGTGCTCGATGAACCACTTGTTGGGATGCGTGTCCCCTGAGTAGACGAAGGACATCCCGTTCCAATCGAGCCGGTACGACACGGGCCCATCGAGGATGTGGATCGCGGGGAATGCCGTGATCGTGACCCCGTTCTCCTCATAGACCACGCCCGGGGTCGAATAGTCGAATTCCTCCACCACCATGTCGCCGGCGCTCGCCGGCAGACCGGCGGCCTTGCGGCTTTCGATGTCCCAGCGGTAGGCGTCGCGAATCCGGTCGACGAAGTGCTTCGTCCCCAGCTCTGGCTTGTCCCCAGACGGACCCCACACGTACAGCGGGATCTGGCGGGCAGCCACCCAGCCGCCGATCCACAGCGCGGGGACGTCCCCGCAGTGATCGGAGTGGAGGTGTGTCAGGAAGACCTTGTTCGCCCGGTTGTATGACACCATCGTTGAGGCGAAGCCTGCGATGGACCCGGTGCCGATGTCGAAGAAGAACGTGTCGCCGTTGCCGAGCTCGACCAGCCACGCAGCAGACGCCTGCGAAGGTCGCAGATTCGGCATGCCGGTTCCGAGCGCGGTGATCCGCATCTCATCGTCGCCGAGGATCTCCGTCTTCGGGTAGTAGTGGTCCCGGTAATCCTCGGGTCGTGCGGGCTTCGTTGCCGTTTCGATCTTGCGGTGGGTGATCTCCTTGTTCTCCACGGTGCCTCCTCGACGATAGGAATGCCAGCTCCGTCGATCTCAGGCCCCGACCGTCAGGCGCTCGCCCTGGGAAGCCGAGTGACGATCAGCTCGTCTGTGGGGCGTCGATTGGGATCGCGAAGCCGACGATGGCTCCGCCCTCGGCTGCCTCGCCGACGAACACCGATCCGCCATGGTCGGCGACGATCTGGCGAACGATGGAAAGACCGAGCCCCGACCCTGGCATGGCGCGGGCCGAGTCCGACCTGTAGAACCGGTCGAAGACCCGGTCGCGATCCATAGGAGCGATCCCCGGCCCCTGGTCGGACACAGAGACGGTTCCGCCGGCGACGGTCACGGTGATGGGCGCTCCTTCAGGGCTCCACTTGTTGGCATTGTCGAGCAAGTTGTCAACGGCGCGCTCCAGGGATGTGGACCGGCCGCGCACGATGGCGCCGTTGCCGGAGACGTTGATCGGGCGCCCTGCCCGCCGGCCTGCCCTGGCGACGGCATCCTCGACGAGTGCGAGCAGGTCGACGTCGTCGATGCGTTCGTCCGCGTAGCGGTCGGTGGCGAGATCGACGACCTCGCCGACCAGGAGGGACAGTGCCTCGACCTCCTCCGTAGCGGCCTCGATCAGCTGGTCGCGGGCGTCTGGTGGCAGATCCCCCCTGGCCAGCAACTCGACGTTCATACGCAGCGCGGTCAGCGGGGTACGAAGCTCGTGGCCGGCGTCGCGTACCAGCCTGCGCTGCTGCAGACGCGACTCCTCGAGCGCACCGAGCATGGTGTTGAAGCTGCCGGCGAGCCTGCCGACCTCATCGTCGCGATCGACGTCGATACGTTCTCCGAGACTCTGCGTCTCCGCGACATGTTCGGCGGCCTCGGTGAGGTCATCGATGGGCTTGAGTGACGATCGGGCGACGACGAGGCCGATGACTCCAGCCAAGGCGGTGCCGACGACGCCGATGACGAAGAGCGCCGCAGCGACGCCGGACAGCGTTCGGTCCACCTCGGTGAGCGGCCGGGCGATCTGGAGGACGCCGATCCCTCCGACTGGACCGCTGATCATGCGGACGTGCACTCCGTCGACGCTGGCGTCGGCCAACACGGTTGCTGCACCGGAGTCCGCCATCGTGACGATGGGAAGCGCCAGCTCCTGTCCGTCTGGGACGACCACCTGACCGTCGGCGAGGACCAGCTGGTAGTACACGGTGTCGAACTGGGGACCTTGGCGAATACCGGGAACCACGATGCCTGTCCGCGGCCCGCGTACGAAGGGTCTGATGTCGTCCGCCGCCAGCTGGATCAGGGTCATACGTTCGGTCAACGCGGCGTCGATCTCGGAGCGGAGCTCGCGGCCGGTGATGAAGAAGGCGCCGAGAGAGACGATGACGACAGCAACGGCAACCGCGCCCGCAGCGACCACGGCGATGCGAGTGCGCAGTCGCATCAGTCGGGGCGAAGGACGTAGCCGACGCCCCGCACCGTCTGGATGAGGCGGGGTTTGTTCCCGTCCTCGGTCTTGCGGCGCAGGTAGCCGACGTAGACGTCGAGCGAGTTCGACGAAGTGGTGAAGTCGATGCCCCAGATCTCCTCGTAGATGAGGTCGCGTTCCAGCACGATCCCGGCGTTCCTCACGAGGAGTTCGAGAAGATCGAACTCGGTCTTGGTGAGCGAGACCGGATCGTTGTCGCGGACCACTTCGCGGGTTCCCAGATTCATGGTCATCCCGTGTGCCGAGAGGACATCGGTCACGTCGTGGGTGGATCGCCTGAGCAAGGCCCGCAGCCGAGCGAGCAGCTCCTCGAGTGCGAACGGCTTCACCATGTAGTCGTCGGCGCCAGCGTCGAGCCCGTCGACGCGATCGGCCACTTCCCCGAGTGCGGTGAGGATCAGGATCGGCGTGTCGTCTCCACGCGCCCGAATGCGCCGGCACGCTTCGAGGCCATCGACGTGGGGCATCATCACGTCGAGCACCACGGCGTCTGGTGGTCGCTCGACCATTGCCTGGAGGGCTGCTGCTCCATCGTTTGCGGTCGCAATCTCGTACCCCTCATAGGTGAGGGCGCGCGCGAGCGCCGTCCGAACCGATGGGTCGTCTTCGACGACGAGGATCTGCGCCGGCATGGTGATGAGACGATACGCCTGGGGGCTCAGGTTTCGGTGAACGGAGTATGAGAGGCCGGTGAGAAGCATCCGATGGGTTTGTTCTCACGTCGTTCTTAGACGGCTTTCAGAACCGGCTCACCGCGCCTTGGTTCACTAGCGATCTCAGATCGGGAGTCGTGATGAAGAGCATGCTGATCGCTGTGGGCGCCCTTGCGGTGCTCCTCGCCGCTTGTGGCGGCCCGGGCGATGCCGGGGTCGCCACGCTGGACGACGCAGAGGGTGTTGGCGCCATCGTCGAAGACGGACCGGTCGATGCTGCAAGTGGATCGACAGACGAAGAGGCGTTGCTCGACTTTGCGCAGTGCATGCGCGAACAAGGGGTCGAGGACTTCGAAGATCCGGATGTGGACGCCGACGGCTCGTTGAACTTCCGCTTCCGCGGGCAGGGGCAGACCAGTGATGTGGACCCGGACACGATACGGGCGGCCTTCACCACATGTCAGGAGCACCTCGAAGGCTTGGCGTTCGGTCCGGGAAGCCGCGACCGCTCCGAGATCGAAGACCGGCTCTACGACTTCGCCGCCTGCATGCGTGACCCAGACCTGGGCAACCTGTCCGACTTCCCCGATCCCGACTTCTCCAACTTCGGTCCGGGTCAGGGTGGAGGTGCTGCCGGTGGTGGACCGTTCGGCGAGGATTTCGACTTCAGCGACCCGGCGGTCCAAGACGCCCTCACCACCTGTCAAGACGTGTTCGGAGGGTTCCGCTTCGGCGGCGGTCCCGGCGCCCGGCCCAACAGGGACGGCGCCGATGCGTGACGACCGGCGTCCCCCGGGACGACCGCAGCCGACGGCAACCCGACCAACCGCAAAGCAGATCCGACCGTGAGCTCCGCCGGCTGCGGCGAAAGAAGCTGCGGCAGCGGCAACAATGGAGGAGACGGCTGAATGGACGCGACCCGGATGGAATCTGCAGAGGCGAACAACGACGTGCCGGCTGTGGATGCCGCGGTGCCTCCGACGAGCGGCCGGTCAAAGGCGTGGCTCTGGCTGATCGCAGCCTTCGTCATTCTCGTTGCCGGTGGGATCGCGGTGACCCTCGCCGTGGCGAACGGCACTGGCGATGAAGCCGCCGGCGACGCCACAGTGAACACGGCCACGGTCCTCCGCACGGATCTCATCGTGACGGAAGAGCTCGCCGGGACCCTCGGCTACGGCTCTGCCGACCCGATCACGTTCCGCTCGTCCGCCGATGGTGTCACGACGATCGATGGTCTCGCGGCCGGCACGGTCACTTCCGTGGTCGGGCCCGGGATGGTCGTCGCGGCCGGCGACGTCCTCTATGAGATCAACGCCGAGCCGGTGGTGGCCCTGTACGGCGACATCCCCGCGTATCGGACCTTCAACAGCCGGATGAGCGACGGCGCCGACGTGCAGCAGCTCGAGCAGGTGCTGGTCGATCTCGGCTTCGACCCGGACGGCGACATCACTATCGACGAAGACTTCACGTCTGCCACCCGTGACGCCATCGAACTGCTCCAGGAGTCCGTTGGTGCCGAAGAGACCGGAGCGCTCGCCCTCGGAGATGTCATCTTCGTTCCCGGAGCGTTCTACGTGAGCGACGTCCTCATCGACGTTGGCACGGCCGCTCGTTCCGGAGAAGCGGTCATCGCCACCTCGAAACCCATCGAGGGAACCGTCACCTCGATCGTCGCTGAGGGCGCCATCGTCCGCCAAGGCGGTGAGTTGCTGACCATCGACGGTGAGACCGTCGTCCTCCTCATCGGCGAGACCCCGGTGTTCCGCGCCATGGCGGTTGGCGTGTCCGGCGACGACGTCCTCCAATTGGAGGACGCCCTGGTCGAGCTGGGCCATGGCGACACTGCAGGCTTCACGGCCGATGGCGTGTTCGACGAGGCCACCCGTCTGGGCGTCGTCACCTGGCAGGAGGCCATCGGTGCCACGCCGGACGGCGTGGTCAACGTCGGGGACGTGATCTTCCTCCCCAACCCCATCCGCGTCGGGGAGACCCTCGTCACCGCCGGCGATGTCGTTCACGATGGCACCCAGATCATGACCACCTCGGTGAGCTCGACGTTCGTGTCGGTGGAGCTGTCGACCGACGACCAGGACCTGGTCGCCGTTGGCGATGCCGTCGTCGTGGTGCTGCCAGACGGGACCAGGGAACCGGCGGTCGTGACCGAGATCGGCACCGTCGTCCAAGCCAACCAGCAGGGCGCGACCTTCTTCGAGATGACCGTCACCCTCGACGATCCTGCAGCGGCTCCGGGTCTCGACGAGGCGCCCGTCGACGTCGAAGTCGTCGGTGACTCGGCGGTGGAGGTCCTCGCAGCGCCGGTGACCGCATTGATCGCCCTCGCCGAAGGCGGCTATGCCGTCGAGGTCGTTGCCGAGGACGGCACGACGTTCCTCGTTGCCGTCGATCCCGGTCTGTTCGCCGACGGCTTCGTCGAGATGACGTCGGATGACCTCGCTGCCGGGATGGTGGTGGTGATCCCGTGACGATCACGGGAGATCCGGTTCTGGCGAAGACGGCTTTGGCTCTGCGCGCAGTGAGCAAGGTCTATCCAGGAACCCCGCCCGTGGAGGCGCTGGCCGGGGTGAGCCTCGACATCGAAGACGGCGAGCTCGTCGCCATCGTCGGGCCATCTGGATCGGGGAAGTCGACGCTGCTCCACGTCATGGGAACACTTGACCGAGCCTCGTCCGGTGAGATGTACGTCACCGGATTCGACGTGGCAGAGCTCAGCGACAAGAAGCTGTCCGCCTTGCGTTCCCAGCACATCGGGTTCGTGTTCCAGCAGTTCTTCCTGTTGGCCGGTGAGTCGGCGCTCGACAACGTCGCAGACGGGATGCTCTACACCGGAATGCCGCTGGCCCAGCGACGCGATCTCGCCTACCTGGCGCTCGAACGCGTCGGATTGAGCAACCGCGCCACTCACATGGCCACGAAGCTGTCAGGCGGTGAGCGCCAGCGAGTCGCCATCGCCCGCGCCCTGGTCGGGAACCCTCGGATCGTGCTGGCGGATGAGCCGACGGGAAACCTCGACAGCACGACCGGTGCCGCCATCGTTGGGCTTCTCGAGCAACTCAATCAGGAGGGCACGACGATCGTCGTGATCACCCACGATCGTGACATCTCGAGCCAGTTCCCTCGCCAGATCTCACTTCTCGACGGCCGCGTCGAACACGACACCGGAGTCACTCGATGACGACCGAGACCGTCGCGCCGTCGCGATTGGCTCCCGCAGATGCGTTTCGTGCCGCAGGCATCGGACTGCGGACCAGGCGGCTGCGCAGCGTCCTGTCGGCGCTCGGCATCATGATCGGGATCGGTGCCATGGTTGCGGTGCTCGGGCTGTCGGAGAGCTCCAAGTCCGATCTCCTCGCACAGCTCGACCGCCTGGGGACCAACATGCTCCAGGTGCAGGCCGGCACCGGCATCGGGCTCGGGCCCGGCGTCCTTCCGGACGAAGCGCCTGCCATGGTGTCGCGAATCGGTCCTGTGGAAACAGTGGCCGCCACGGCGGATGTGAATAGCGCCCGCGTCTACAAGAACGACTTCGTTCCCACCGGCCAGACCGGCGGGCTCAGTGTGCTCGCGGTCGACACGAACCTGCTCACGACCCTGCAGGGGTCGATGGCCGACGGGGTCTTCCTCGATGAGGCAACCCCCGACTACCCGGTGACGGTTCTCGGCTCGGTTGCGGCGCAACGGCTCGGGATTCGGGTCCTGGACACGCCCACCGCAGTGTGGCTGGGTGGGCAATGGTTCTCGGTCGTCGGCATCATGGAATCGCTCGAGTTGTCGCCGGACGTCGACCGTGCCGCACTCGTCAGTCACGGCGCCGCCGCGACCTACTTGCAGGAGGACCTGGTCCCCTCGACGATCTACGTGCGAACCGATCCATCGCAGGTCGATGCCGTGCGCACGGTCATGGCCGCAACCGTCAATCCGGAGAACCCCGATCAGGTCGAGGTGACCCGTCCGTCCGATGCGCTCGAGGCCCGAGAGGCCGCGGAGTCGGCCCTCACCAACCTCTTTCTCGGTCTGGGTGCGGTTGCCTTGCTCGTCGGTGGTGTCGGCATCGCCAACGTCATGGTGATCTCGGTCCTGGAGCGCCGCGGCGAGATCGGTCTCCGTCGCGCCCTGGGGGCAACCCGCCGCCACATCTCGGTGCAGTTCCTCGGTGAGTCGCTCCTCCTCGCAGGCGCCGGTGGCCTCGGTGGGGTCCTCCTCGGAGCGGCAGTCACGGCCGGCTACGCCGCGATCCAGGGCTGGGGCGTCCTCATCCCGGCAGTTGCCGTCATTGGCGGGCTGGTCGCTGCCCTGCTCATCGGTGCCGTGGCCGGTCTCTACCCGGCGATGCGGGCCGCGCGGGTGTCACCCACCGAGGCGCTCCGCACGCTGTGACGTGGAGCCTGGAGCAGCCCACGATCGTCATCACCGAAGGTGACTCCGGCATCGGCGAGGCAGCATCTCGGGAACTGGCAGCGTGCGGCGCCCATATGGTGCTTGCCGTGCAAGAGCTGACACCGCCCTGCCGAGGTCCCTGAGCGGCAGAAGGTGTCAGGCGTCGACATCCTCGCCGCGAGGTCCGAACTGGCCAATGCCTCGGGGTCCGCGGAAGCGGCCGAAGCCGTCGAGTTCTCCGTTCAGAAACGCCTCGGCGCGGTTGCGCACCTGGTCGAGCAGCTCGTCTGCCTTTTCTTGGGTGAGCCTGCCGGCCTCGACGGCAAGGGTGAGACGTACGGCAGCTTGCTGCACGATGGCCTCCACGACGCTGTCAGGGTCGTCGATGATCTCAGACAGCGTCTGACCATCGGCCAGGGCGGCACGGAGCTCGTCTGGCGTCATGCCCAGGAGATCGGTCAGCGACTCGGCGCCGCCGAAGAACCCGAACCCGCGGAATCTGTGGGGCCGGAAGCGGTCTGGACGACGGTCTGGATCGAAGTCTTCAGGCTTTTCGCCCATCCACGGACCTCGGTGCCAGAACGCGTCACGGAGGGCGTCGGCAACGGCGTCTGCCTGCTCTTCGTCGATGACGTCTCGTTCCACGAGCCCGTGGAGAACGTCTTCGAGGGTCGTGAACCGGGGTGCGTCCGGTTCGGTCGTTTCGGTCTCCTTGGCGACTGCGGAACTCCCGGTGCTGGCCACGACGAGGCCCAATGCCCCAAAGACCATCAGCACAGCAGCCGCAGATACTGCGAACAGCTTCTTCATCGCTCTCGACCCCTCGTCCTGGCAACGGTCTTCGCCCAACAAGTATGCCAGCGCGATGTTCGACCGACCTGAGAACCGCATGAGAAACGCCCGAGTCCGGACACCGCTGGCAAGCGTCAGTACTGTCGTTTCCATGACCCCTCCAGCCACAACGACCACGTTCGACGTTGGTCGGCATTCCGTGGAGGTTGCCCTCGATGCCGGCCCCCGGATTCTGGGGTTCGCTCGGCGCGGTGGCCCGCAGCTGTTTGCCACGCTGCCCGATGCCGTGATCGATCACCCGGCGGTCGGCCCGTTTCGATTCCTCGGCGGTCACCGGTTGTGGCGGGCGCCTGAGGAGCCTGTCGTGACCTATGCGCCCGACGACCAGCCCGTCTGGATCAGTGAGCTCGACGGCGGTCTGGAGGTGGTCGGGCAACCCGACTCGGATGGCGTGACTAAGACCATCACGGCTGTGGCCAGCGGTGACTTCCTCATCGTCGACCACGAGCTGCGCAATGAAGGACCCGCTCGGGTGCGGTGCGCCCCTTGGGCGATCACTCAGCTCGCGCCGGGTGGAACGGCACATCTCCCCCAAGCGCGCGACGCGATCGACGCGGACGGCGTTCTCCCGAATCGCACGCTGGTCCTCTGGCCGTACACGGACCTTGCGGACCAGAGCATCCGGTTCACGCGATCGCAGGTCCTCGTCGCCGGCAGTGGTCGCAAAGCAAAGATCGGCCTGTCCAATCGGAGGGGTTGGACGGCCTATCACAACGACGAGGAGCTCTTTGTCAAGTGGTCGCCCCTGCACCGCGACGGAGATCACTACGTGGACCACGGGGCGTCGGTCCAGTGCTATCGCGACGATCGCTTCGTGGAGTTGGAGTCTCTCGGACCGCTCGCCGTACTCGCCCCGGGAGAAGAGACGTCACACCGCGAAGTCTGGTCACTGCTGCCCACAGCGATTGCCGGCCTGGAGGACGTGTTGGAATCGCTGCCGCCCGTCCCGGAGCTCCCAGCATGAGCTACTTCATCGGCATCGACTCATCGACGACCGCAACCAAGGCCTTGCTGATGGACGACGCCGGATGTGTCGTGGCCGTTGGGCGCGCCGAGTACGACTTCGCGACGCCGCACCCGCTGTGGTCCGAGCAAGAACCGCACCTGTGGTGGGACGCAACGGTGGCCGCCGTGGACGGCGCCCTGGGAACGGCAGGCGTCTCGGGCAATGAGGTTGTCGGTGTCGGCCTCACCGGTCAGATGCACGGCCTCGTTCTGCTGGACGCTTCGGGAGACGTTCTGCGCCCGGCCATTCTGTGGAACGACCAGCGGACCCAGGCGGAGTGCGACGAGATTCGCGATCTCGTGGGCCGGAGCAGGCTGATCGCAACGACCGGCAACGATGCGCTGGCCGGCTTCACTGCGCCCAAGCTGTTGTGGGTTCGCAACCACGAGCCGGAGGTGTACGACCGGGTTGCGCACGTGCTCCTCCCCAAGGACTACGTGCGGTACCGGCTCACCGGGGGCATTGCCACGGACCGCGCAGGAGGATCGGGGACGATCCTCTTCGACCTCGCCGCCCGCGACTGGTCCCAGGAGATCCTGACTGCGCTTGGCCTTCTTCGAGACTGGTTCCCCGATACCCACGAGGGCCCTACGGTGACGGGCGAAGTGTCAGCTGAGGCGTCCGCGGCGACCGGTCTGGCCGCGGGGACGCCGGTGGTGGCCGGTGCCGGAGATCAGGCCGCCAACGGTGTGGGTGTCGGCGCTGTTGACCCGGGGATCATCGCGATCAGTCTCGGCACGAGCGGGGTCGTGTTTGCCGCCACCGATCGGCCGGCGATCGAGCCGGAAGGAAGGCTGCACGCCTTCTGCCACGCCACACCGGACCGGTGGCATCTCATGGGGGTGATGCTCTCGGCGGCGGGGAGCCTGAAGTGGTTTCGCGAAACACTCGCTCCCGACGTCGAATACGCCGACCTCGATGTGGCCGCAGCCGCAGCTCCCGCCGGCTCGGCAGGCCTGCTCTTCCTCCCGTACCTCACCGGTGAGCGGACCCCGCACCCGGATCCGCTGGCGCGGGGTGCCTTCATCGGCCTCACGGTGCGCCACCAGCGCCAGCACCTGGCCCGTGCCGTGATGGAAGGGGTTGCCATGGGTCTGCGCGACTCGCTCGAGCTGATGAATGGCGTCGTCGAGCCTGGCGAGGTCCGGGTCTCCGGTGGCGGCGCCGCGAGCGACCTGTGGTTGCAGATCCTGGCCGACGTGCTTCGGCTCCCGGTTCGGGTCGTTGCGTCTGATGAATCAGCTGCGCACGGCGCCGCGATGCTCGCGGCGACCGGCACCGGCGCATTCCCTACCGTCGCCGCTGCGGCCGCGGCTGCAGTGGATGTGGGGGCCGCCCGGGATCCCGGTGCTGAGTCGGATGACTACGACCAGGTGTACGCGACGTATCGTTCGCTCTACCCCGCGCTGCGCAGCTCATTCTCCGACCTCGCCGCTTTCGACCGGGAGACGTCAGCGCGGTCAGATCGTGCGCCACAGGGTGCGGTTGACCAGGTTCTCTAGCTGTTCCTGGCGGCCGGAAACGGGAGTCGGATCGATCTCGCCTGCAACGACCCGCTTCTCGAGGTCGGCGAGGCCCACCGATCCGTCGGTGATCTCGGTTCCGACCCCCGCCTCCCATCTGGCGTAGCGGGCGTCGCGGGCCGCCTCGAGTGACCCATCCTCGATCAACTGAGCCGCAACCAACAGGGATTGCGCCAGGGTGTCGATGCCGCCGACGTGGGCGTGGAACAGGTCGTCACGCGCCATGCTCTGGCGGCGCAGCTTCGTGTCGAAGTTGAACCCGCCAGTGGTGAACCCGCCGCCGCGCAGGATCTCGTACAGGGCAGGGCTCATTTCCTCGACCGAGTTGGGGAACTGGTCGGTGTCCCAGCCGTTTTGCGGGTCGCCCCTGTTGGCGTCGACGCTGCCGAACGTGCCGTTGTCCACGGCGTACGCGATCTCGTGGTGGAAGCTGTGACCTGCGAGCGTGGCGTGGTTCACCTCGATGTTGACGAAGAGCTCACCGAGCAGGTCGTAGCGCTCCAGGAACCCGTGCACGGTGGCGCTGTCGTAGTCGTACTGGTGCTTCGTCGGCTCCTGCGGCTTGGGCTCGATGAGGAGGGAGCCCGCGAAGCCGATCGACTTCTTGAAGTCGACCACCATGTGCAAGAACCGCGCCAACTGGTCGGCCTCCTGACGCATGCGCGTGTTGAGGAGCGTCTCGTAGCCGTCACGGCCGCCCCACAGAACGTAGTTGGCCCCGCCGAGCCGGTGGGTGGCCTCGATGGCGTTCTTGACCTGGGCCGCGGCGAATGCGAAGACCTCGGGGTCTGGATTGGTGGCGGCACCAGCGGCGTATCGGGGATGGCTGAAGAGGTTGGCCGTACCCCACAGGAGGCGGACGCCGCTCGCGGCCATCTTCTCCTCGGCATACGCCACCATGGCGTCGAGGTTGCGTGCGGTCTCGGCGAAGGTGTCACCGGCTGGGGCGATGTCCAGGTCGTGGAAGGTCCAGAATGGTGTGCCCAGCTTGCTGAAGAACTCGAATGCGGCATCCATCTTCATGCGGGCGGCGGTGAGCGGCTCCATCGCCGGGTCCAGCCAGGGTCGGTCGAAGGTTCCCGAACCGAACACATCGCCGCCCGGCCAGTTGAACGAATGCCAGGAGCAGACGGCAATGCGCAGGTGGTCTTCCATCCGCTTGCCGGCAACGAGGCGGTCCGGGTCGTAGACGCGGTAGGCGAGGTCGCGATCGGTGTCGGGCCCCTCGAAGCGGACTGGTTCAACGTCGGTGAAGAAATCGGTCATGGCAGCCATCTCCTGTCGCAACGTTCCTCCAGACTACGAGGGGTCGGAAGGCTTCAGGCCGCCCGGGTGACTCGACGAGCCGCCCGGGTTCGGTGAAGCCCGTGCGGGCACACGACCCCCTGTCATGCATGGAGCACGGCGGCGATGCCATCGAACCCCTGGTCGTTCGGGTGCGTGCGCGTGGCCGTTCGACCTCTGGGACCTTCGGCCCTAGGTTCGGCCGTGAAATCTGGCAGACTAGTCTGCAGCGCAGACCGTCCAGAAACCAAAAAGGCCACAGCCAAGAAGGCCACAGCCCAGAAGGCCACAGCCCAGAAGGCCACAGCCCAGGAGGAGGTCATCGTGGCGAGGCACAACACGGTGGATCGGATCGAACGAGGGGCGGCGGCCGCTCCCTACCAGGACGGCATCCTCGAGCTTTTCGCCGCTGCGCTGTTCTTGGGTGTTGCCCTGCTGTGGCAAGGAGATCGCGGTGCGTTCATCCCGTTCCTGGCACTGGGCGTCGTCTTCGGAGCGGGCGGAGCGGTTGCCTGGGTCAAGAACAAGATCACGTATCCGCGTGTCGGCTACGCGGAGCCTCGGGCGCCTGGGGAATCGCCGTGGGGCGGTGTGGCCTTCCTCGCAGTCGGGCTCGGGGTCGTGGTCGCCGTGATCGCAGGCACAGGCGGGCTCACCAGTGCCGACTCGTGGCGCCGCTGGGCGCCCTTCCTGGCCGGGCTCCTGAGTTCTGGTGGCTTCTGGTACGCGGCGGCGTCGTCAGGGCTGTGGCGGTACCGCGTGCTCGCCACCTACTCGATTGCCCTCGGGTTCATCGTCTCGCTGGTGTCTGACGGATCCAGCTATCGGCCGGTCGCGACCTACGCCATCGGGATGGCAGCAGTGCTGGCCGGCGTCGGCATCTTCACCCTCGTTCGCTTCCTGCGCCGCCACCCTCGAGCTGGGCCGATGGTCGCACCGTGATCGAAGACCTCAGCGACATCGATCGCGTTGTCCACGAGCCGGGCCGGCTCCTCATCTTGGCCGTGTTACGTGCGGTGGAGCGCGCCGATTTCCTGTTCCTGCTGGAGCAGACCGGTCTCACGAAGGGCAACCTGTCCTCGCACATGAGGAAGCTCGAGGCGGTTGGCTACGTGGACGTGGAGAAGACATACGTAGACCGAATCCCGAGGACCCTCTACCGGCTCACCGACCGTGGTGCCGCGGCCATCGCCGAGTACCGAGCGCAGATGGAGCGCATGCTCGCGTCGCTGAGCTGACCGACGGCGAACCGAGTCGGCTGTACCCGGCAGACGATCATCGTGCTGGAGAAGGAGCGATACGTTCCATCGCTGGCTTTGTCATTCCGGATCGCGGGGGTGTTCAACCGCCGCATCGAGGACGTCTTCGAGTTCCACGGCGAGGCTCGAGGCTCATCGCTTCGATAGGATCGTCTCGTGACGGATTACGACGTCGTCGTCGTCGGCAGCGGCTTCGGCGGGAGTGTCAGCGCGCTGCGTCTCACGGAAAAGGGGTACCGGGTCGGCGTGCTCGAAGCGGGACGCCGGTATGCGCCGTCAGACTTTCCCCGGTCGAACTGGCACGTGCGCCGTTTCCTGTGGTTTCCCCGCCTCGGCATGCGCGGGATCCAGCGGCTGACCCTCCTCCACGATGTGCTCGTGCTCAGTGGTGCCGGCGTGGGCGGCGGCTCCCTGGTGTACGCCAACACGCTGTACGAGCCGCACGATGCCTTCTACGACGATCCGCAGTGGGGCGAGATCACGGACTGGAAGGCAGAACTCGCACCGCATTACTCCACCGCCCGCCGGATGCTCGGGGTCGCCCCCGCGCCGACCAACACACCTGCAGACGCGGTGCTCCGCCGCGTCGCTGCCCACTTCGGGGCGGAAGACACCTTCGAGCCCACCCCCGTCGGGGTGTTCTTCGGCGAGCCGGGTGTGGAGGTCGTCGATCCCTACTTCGGTGGAGCGGGGCCGCCGCGAGCTGGGTGCATCGGGTGCGGGGGCTGCATGGTGGGTTGCCGGCACAATGCGAAGAACTCGCTGGACCGCAACTACCTCTACCTGGCAGAGCAGGCTGGGACCGTCGTCCACGCCGAGCACGAGGTGGTCGATATCACGCCGCTGCCCTCCGGCGGGTACCGGCTGACGACGCGGCGACCCGGGGCCTGGTTGCGCCGCCGGATACGGACGTTCACGGCTCGCCAGGTCGTCGTGTCGGCTGGTGCTCTCGGAACCACCAGGTTGCTGCTCTCGCTCGCGGAGCGGGGAAGCCTTCCCTCCCTGTCGCATCGCCTCGGCCATGTCGTACGCACCAACTCCGAGGCCCTGCTCGGTGCGTCCGCTCGGAGTCGTGATGTCGACTACTCCGAGGGCATCGCGATCACATCGTCGATCCACCCCGAGCCGCACACCCACATCGAACCGGTGCGCTATCCCAAGGGCAGCAACATCATGGGATTGCTGGGAACCCTGCTGACCGACGGCGGCGACGGCATGGCGCGCCAGCTCCGGTTCCTACGCAACGTTGCCCGCCAACCAGGCGACTTCCTGCGGTCGCTGTCGGTGCGCCACTGGTCGGAGCGCACCGTGATCCTCCTCGTCATGCAGAGCTACGACAACTCCCTGCGCCTGTTCCGTAAGAGGGGATGGTTCCGGAGCCGTCTGTCGTCCGAGCAGGGCCACGGCGACCCCAACCCGACCTATCTCCCCATCGCCAACGAGGCTGCCAGAATCGCGGCCGAGGCGATGGATGGTGTGCCGGGGAGCTCGGTGAACGAGGTGCTCTTCGACCGGCCGACCACGGCGCACATCCTGGGGGGTGCGTGTATCGGCGATTCTGCTGCCAGCGGGGTGATCGACCCATACCACCGGGTCTACGGGCACGACGGGCTGCACGTCATCGACGGCGCGGCGGTGGGCGCCAACCTGGGCACGAACCCGTCCCTGACGATCACGGCGATGGCGGAGCGTGCGGCTTCGTTCTGGCCGAACAACGGCGACGAGGACCTCAGGCCAGGGCCGGGAGAGGCGTACCAGCGGCTGGACCCGGTTGGGGGCAGGGGTGCCGTACTCACCGAGTAAGAACGCTCAGAAGCGGCCAGCGTCGACGAGGAAGCTCTGCGCGGTGCACGCGGCACCGTCGTCTGCGGCGAGAAAGAGCACCAACTGTGCGAACTCGTCCGGGTAGATCCGCCGCTTGAGCGCCTGGTCGCGCATCGTCTGCTCCTCGCTTTCCGGGGTCCACCAGCGATCGAGCTGGCGGTTGGTGGCAACCCAGCCGGGGAGCACGGTGTTGACGCGGACATCGTAAGGACCGAAGGTTCTCGCCATGGTTCGCGTGATCCCCTCGACGGCCGACTTGGCGATCGCATACCCGGGGAAGAAGTCCTCTTGCATCATGTAGCTGCTGCTGCCGATGTTGATGATCGCCCCGCGGCGCTGCTCCATCATGTGTGGGGCGAGGGCCTGGATCGTGAAGAAGTAGTGGCGCAGGTTGGTGTTGAGGCGCTCATTCCACTGCTCGACCGTCATGTCCTTCCAGTCGTGCCGCTCGTCGTTGGCGGCGTTGTTCACGAGAACGCTGATCCCGTCGAGGTCGTCCTGCGCTGCGGAGAGCACGGCCTGCAGGCCGGGAATGTCGACGAGGTCGATCTCGTAGAACCGAGGCACATGAGCCACGCCTGCGGACTGGCAGCGGGCGACCGTCTCGGCCGCTTTGTCGGTGTTGATGTCGGCGAACCCGACACGGCTGCCCTGACCGGCGAAGGCGCCGACGAGCGCGCTGCCGATGCCGTCGGCTCCTCCGGTGATGAACACCGACACGTCATCGAGCGACGGGTAGCTGGCGTAGCGGACGGACGGCGCGGTCACCATGGCTCCTCCTTCGGGATCTCGTCAACGTACCTCGAACAAACCGCCGCGACGCTCATGTCATGTGGAGACCTTCCCAGAATGCGACCAGCCGGGTCGCCTGCTCTGGGTTCACGGCTCGGGGTGGCATGTGCCCGGAGATGATCGCGGCGACCTGCTCCACGCTGCCGGCAGCCTGGGCATCGGCGTTCTCCGGGGTGAGCCCGCCGAGATGCGGGGTCGCCACGACTCCGGGTCTCGCCGCCAGTTCCGGAGAGGGCCGCTGGTCAGGTGCCCGTCCCACGTCCATCGCCAGGCCGCCCAGAGTTCCGTCGGCGAGTCCTGCAGCAACGGCGGCTTCGTCGATCAACTCGCCGCGGGCGACGTTCACGAGGACGGCGCCCGGCCTCATCGCGGTGAGTTCCTGGGGTCCGATGAGGTTGGTGGTCTCCTCAGTCGCTTGCGCCAGAGGCAGGACGAAGTCGGCCTCGGCAAGGAGGTCTGACAGCGATTTCGAGGCGATACCGTCTCGTGCAACCACAACGTACGGATCGTGGACCAGAACCCGCATGCCGAGGGCGAGGAGGAGATCGCCGAGGTACTCCCCGACGGCTCCGTAGCCGATGATCCCGGCCGTGGCCCCGCGCAGCTGTCGTCCGGGCCGCTGCGGGGGCTCCCTTCCGGCCTGGTAGTCAACCGTCGATCTGCTCACGTTGCGGGCGAGGTCGAGCATGAGGGCCAGCGCGAGTTCTGCGGTCGACGGGATGAAGCTCTTGGCGGCGCGCGCCACCAGCACTCCGGCTCGCCCCGCCGCGGCAACGTCGACGGTGCTGATGTCGACCGCACAGCGCAAGAAGGCCAGAAGCCGCGGGCTCTCGGCAAAGAGATCGGACGGTGCCGCCGTTGACCGGTGGGCCACGATGATGTCGCAGTCGGCCGAGGCCGCGATCAACTCTGGAACCGACAGGTCGCGATCGGTGACGGTGACGTCGGCGAGCGCCTGGAGATCCGGCAGTGCCCGGCCGTAGTACGCCGCCCGGTCCTCTGCATTGTGGGTCAGGAACACGCGCAGTCCCATGCCTCCAACCTAGGCGCTTGCTCCAGCCTGCAGGCCCGGCGATACCATCGCCGTCCATGGAGCGCATCGAGGTGCAGGGGGCGGCGATCGAGTACCGGTGGATCGGGCACGGGTCGGGCCCGGTCATCATCCTTCTCCATGAAGGCCTGGGGTGCGTCACCACCTGGCGCGACTTCCCGGATCGGATCTCCGAGGCAACTGGGCTGCGGTGTCTCGTCTACTCGCGATGGGGGTACGGCGGGTCGGATCCGCGGCCGCTTCCGTGGCCGATCGACCACATGGAAGAAGAGGGAGAGCTGCGCCTGCCAGGGCTGCTCGACGCTCTGGAGGTCGGCGACCACGTGTTGTGGGGGCACTCAGACGGCGCCACGGTGGCGTTGGTGTCGGCAGGTCACCACGACGACCCGAGGCTGCGCGGCATCGTGAGCGTCGCGGCTCACGTGTTCGCCGGCGAACCTACAGGCACGGCATCCATCAACCGTGCTCGGCAGCGCTATGGCTCCGGTGAGCTGGCCACAGGCCTGGCCCGGCACCATGCCGATCCTGACGGAGCCTTCTACGGGTGGGCGGACACCTGGTCCCAGCTCGATGCGACCTCGTGGACGGTTGAGCGCTATCTCCCCGGCGTCGCCGTGCCGACCCTGGTGGTCCAGGGGAGGGACGATCAGTACGGCACCCTCCGCCAGGTAGCGGCGATCTGTGCTGGCATCGGTCCCCTGGCGTCATCGATCGTGCTCGACGACTGTGGCCACCATCCGTTCAGCGAGCAGCGGGACCGGATGATCGCCGAGACCGTCACCTTCGTCGATGGCCTGGACCTCTGAGCCGCCCGGTTGCCGGCGACAAAGCCGTGGACACCGCGACCCGTCCCGAGTAGCTTCGCGCTCCGTCAACGAGGGGGGCCCCATGGCCGTTGTCACCGTCCCCGAACCCGCGATCACCCGGATCGTCTTCGGGACCACACGTCTTGCGTGGCTGTGGCTCATTCTGCGCATCTGGCTCGGCTGGCAGTGGTTCCACGCCGGATGGGGCAAGGTGTTCGGCGGGGACGTCACCTGGCAGGTGTGGAACTGGGGCGATGCCCAATACAGTTTCACCGGCGACGGGAACTGCGGCTGGGTGCGCAGCTGCGTCGTGATTGCAGACGACGGTTCGGAGGTCACGGTCGAAGTTGGAGACGCCGTTAGCGGGTTCGCCGCAGGTGCGGTGGATCGAGCATCGTTCGACCTCTACGCCGACTTCCTCGGATGGATCCGCGACTCCGCCCACACGTGGCTCGGACCGCTGGTCGCGTTCGGCGAGCTGCTCATCGGCGTCGCGCTGATCGTCGGCGCCTTCACCGGCCTCGCCGCCTTCCTCGGCGCGATGATGAACTTCTCCTTCATCTTCGCCGGGGTCGCCGGGATCAACCCGGTGATGCTGCTGGCCTCCCTCATCCTCATCTTGGCCTGGCGGGTCGCCGGCTGGTACGGCGCGGACCGCTGGCTGCTCCCCATCGTCGGGGTGCCCTGGGCCCATGTCGACGTCCAAGAGGAGTGATCGCTCTGGCCGTCACCCGTCTACGTCGAAGGTGACTCCGGTTTCGCGCTCCGAAACCGCCCAAAGGGCGTCCAGGTCGGCTTGCCTCACCGAGCGCTCCATGATCGGGCGCCGCACCGGCGGTCCGAAGTTGGCCCAGCGCGGGGCGTAGAGCTCGCCGCCGCCGGCGGTGGGATCGGTCGCGGCACGCAGCTGCGGCAGGGCCCCGCGTTCGGCAGGCATCCCGACCCAGCGCACCGTCGCCGCAAAGAACCGCTGGCTGGATCCCTTCGAGGATCGGGCACTCGCCGCCTGGAGATCGGTGTTCGCATAGCCGGGGTGCGCGGCGAGGCTGGCCACGGTGAGGCCTGCTGCCCGAAGGCGGTGATCGAGCGCAACCGCGAAGTGCAGGTTGGCCAGCTTCGACTGGCCATACGCCCGCCATGGGTCGTAGCCGTCGGCGAGGTGGGGATCTGCAGGGTCGACGGGCTTGCCGAAGTGGCGAGCGGTACTCGTGACCG